>Ga0315312_1000404_pt1 | contig 54715 bp, 54 predicted proteins | sample TDP7_MG_FD_203629 | JGI IMG/M metagenome (GOLD analysis project Ga0315312, IMG submission 203629) | Freshwater sediment microbial communities from Lake Towuti, South Sulawesi, Indonesia - TDP7 | ecosystem: Environmental > Aquatic > Freshwater > Lake > Sediment | place: Indonesia: South Sulawesi... | reverse complement strand
TGATCTCCTCCAGATGTCGCCTAACGCTTCTCTCTTTTTCTGTTATATTATCTGAGACTATTATCAAAAGGTCGTAATCGCTGTGAGGTAAAGCTCGACCCTGCGGCCTAGAGCCGAAGAGAACCACTGAAACAAGATCTTCACCGAATCTATCTCGGAGGGCGTTAACAGTTTCACTTTCGATAGACCCCAACCCTAGGCCTCCAGTCTTGATACATTGTTCCCCTTTCATTGTTCACTAAGAGAATGTATATTTATTAAATATTTTCATTTAAAGGTTTCAAGATGGGTTAATGGATGTACTTCGCGCTTGACTTATCGAAATCTTTTATGAGCTCAATTTGAAGGTCTCTGGGAAGGGAAAATTCCGGTGTGAAGTACGCTACCTTAGGGAAGTAGAAGGCGATGCCCCGTTCCGCCATGACGGTGGCTGGATGGCTACTTCCCAGAGCCACTCTGCAGACTTCGTGGGTTAGTTCCTTCACGTCGTCTTCGTTGACGTATCCGAGGGAGTGAAGGTATTCGTGGAGAAGTAGGTGAAAGCAATAGGCGTTAAAGACCCTCTTTTCCGTGGTTTGCAGGGCTGTCTCGAGGGGGTCTCTGTTCATAACGATGATGTTTGAACCCACGGGGTGAAAGGCTCCCACGAAGTATCCTCTTCTCATTCCTAGATTGGCTAAGCCAAGCATGAGACCCGCCCTGTGCCTGTTTAGAAACCTTTTCACCGACTGCTTCACCAACTCGAAGATCTCCGCTAAAGTGTCGCAGCCGTCAAGTCTCTCGTTAAAGTCCTTCACACTTTCGTAATTCAATGCCCTTACACCCATGAGGCTACCATTTTGGCGGAAACTCTGTTTCGGCGAATTTTACCTAGTTTACTTCGGTTCGTTACGTCACCAAGGTTTATTAATGTTTCGTGAGCAAATAATTGTGAGATGGGACATGCTTAGGGCGTATGGCATCAGTTTGTTTCATGATGAGGAAGTGGAGGAGGTTCTTCGACCGCATCCCCTATCGTTTCTTAAGTATTACATCGTCGCGATCTACCTCATTATCGTCGCCGTGGCGTTGCATCGTCTTTATTTCTACCTTCAAGCCAATGTGAACGCTTTAGGATTCTTAGGTTCAATATTTAGTTTTGTAACTGGAATGCCCGCCCCAGAAGCCACTCTCTTAATCGTGTTCTGGGTCGTGCTCATCGTGAGCGGGATTCTTATTGATCTTCTTTGGGCTAGTAAGATGCCTCTTATTTGCATGGTTGGCGTGGGCGCCACAGGAACGTTTCTGGAACTTTATTATCGCTATCCCCCCTTCACCAAGCTTTGGGTGCTGGTCATCGCCGCTGCATTGGGAATGGCTCTCGCCGAGCTTTATCGGAGGGGTCACCGGTACTTCATCACAAACTATAGGATTGTCATGAGGAAGGGGGTCATCAGGCGGGTGGAGAGGGACCTAATCTACGATAGAATCACCGACGTTTATGTCAAGCAAGGCCTACTGGGTAGAATCTTCAATTTTGGAACAGTCATCCCGATCACGGCGTTGAGTTTCGGTGCGGGTGAAGAGATGGCTGGAATTCACGCGGAGTCCACCAGAGGTGGGGGCACGATTGACGTTGGCGCCGGGGGAGGCAGGGCAGCGACGTACTTTTCCCTCTACGGGATACCTAAGCCCGGGAGGGCACGTAGTCTCATCGTCAGTCGACAATTGCAGGCTCGTGAGGCTCCAATTTTGAGGAGGATTGAGGAACTACTTAAAGAAAAAACTACAGATAGTTAGGAACAAGCTTGTTCTTAAAATTGAACGGGTTGTTCTAAAGCGTGGTATTTTATGTTAAGAGACGTAAAGAATGGTTGGACCGAAAATGTATCTTTGATATGGAGTGGGAAAATGAAAACCTTTATTCAGATACTCTCAATAATGAAGTATGATTGTTGAGGGTTTAGATTGAAGAGGAAGATGCTTGCGGCTAGGGAGGATCTGGTTAACAAAGTTCTTGAAATTGCGAGTCGCAAGAATGTGAAACTTTATGGGATGATTAATGACACGTTGGACCTGGTGATTAGGGCGGATGACATGGGGCTGAGCCTAGAGGAGGTTGTGAACCAGTATGGGATCGTGAAGGCGGCAAAGGATGCTGGTTTTGTGCCTGTGGTGGAGAGCCTCTTCTACGACATTATTGAGAAGCTTTTTGAGAGGAGCAAGAGTTGGGTGACGAAGAAGTGGTACGAGTCTGGTCAGTGGTATGGGAAGTACTACTCGGTGAAGCTTCCCCAGGATCCTGTTAAGGCTTTTAAGGAGGACATATGTTCCTTCACTTGGAACGTTTCTGAGTTCAGCATTGCGGAAAGCGAGGAAGATAGGGGTGAGTTGGTGGTGAGGTGTGTGAGTCCGAGGTTTCCATTTTCCTACACTATCTTGTTTTCCGTTTTTCTGGAGGGTGCTCTGAACATGTTTGGTTATGAGTGTGTAAAGAAGGGTGTTTCTAAGGGTATCATAAGACTGTGGTTTAAAAAAGTGGAGGGTGAGAGAGGTGCCGAAGGGGGTGTCTAGGGGGAAGAAACTGACCCTTGTTCCAACCGACCTCTTGGAGAGGCTCATGAGGATATCTAACCGGGAAGGGAAGACGCTTTACAGCTTCGTGAGTGAGATTTTTGAGCAAGCGCTGAGGGTGTATGAGTCGAAGCATACTCTTGAAGAGGTGGTGGACTTCTTTGAGCTTATGGAGACGCAGAAAGCTTCAGGAGCGGTGATTACGCCAGTGGACGTGTTGACCTATCTTATTGGGGAGATTTATCCGTCGGGGAAGGACGTGCTCTGTGAGAGGTGGTATGAGTCTGGTAGGTGGTATGGAAAGTATTTGGTTGACCGGTTCCACAACCAAGATCAGGTTGACGCCCTTGGGAAGCTTTTGGCAGTTACCAGATGGGATCTGAAGGAGGTTCTCGTGAAGGAGGAGAATGGCGTGGTGAAGGTGAGGTGTGTTTCTCCTCTTTTGCCCTTAGAGAACACAGAGCTTTTGGTGAGGTTCGTGGAGGGAGTCATGGACTCGCTAGGGTATAAGGTGAGAAAAGAGGACTTTATGAGGGGAATTGTTTTGTTAGAGTTTGAAAAGGGGTGAGTGGACTTAGCTCCTTTGCGTTTTTAATGATTCTCGTTGATGTTCGGTAGTGAAATGTTTCTTTACGGCATTCACGAATGTTTGGGCATTTGACAAGATTGCTTCGGCTTCTGGCCTTTCGATCGTTGTTGTGACGCTGTACTCGTAGGTCTCTCTTGCGGCTTTTACGTCCGCTAGAGCTTTGCCCAATTCTTTGGGGAAGATTCCTGTAAAAACAAACTTTCTGCCGAATTCTGAAACCACTCCTCCATGGGTTTTGGGAAAAACGTTCTGGATAGCTAATGCGGCTTTAGCTGCGTGATACATGGCGTAGTAAGCCCTTGAAATGGCGTCTTCGTATTCGCTGTCGTGAAGCAGTTTTTCGGCGACTCTTAGTCTCTTAATTGCTTTTTCCATGTGTGCTTTTGCTATACTCATTGAGGAAGTCTCCGTGTAGCTGTATGCCCTCGCTTATTACGGAGAGGGCGAAGGGGTCGCCGTCCTTGGCTGTGTGAGTGAAGCGATTTCTGTTCATCACGATCAGGGAGATGTCTACGTCTAAAGCTGGGATTATGGGGTAAATGAGGTCGTAGAGGTGTTGCCTGATAAGCCATGGCTCTGCGTTTTCAACTAGGACGAGTAGGTCAATGTCACTTTCTGCTGTGTCTTCTTGGCGGGCTGTAGAACCGAATAAAATCACGTCGGTGACGTTTTTCTCACTCCAGGCAATCATTGTGGAGGCGAGTGTTGCGACAGCCTTTCCAATCTTGGTCCTTTGGGTGAGTGCTCGTTCAGAGACCATGAGCCTTCTTAGGGCCTCTCGGATAAGGTCGCTTCGGCTTGAGTAGAGCCCTGCGTTGACTAGTTCGTTGATTTTTTCAGCTAAGCTTTTCGGAACTCTAACGGGAACAACAGCGCTCATGTTTTTGTATACACGGTGTATACACTTAAACCTTCTGGTTGCTGGGCGTTTCACTGTTTTCCCGTTTCGTGACCGCTTTATTGGACAGGTTGGTAACATTAAGATTATAAAGAGATGACCGGAAATTATGAGGGGGAGGTAGAGTGGGTTGAGAAAAAAGGTGTTGTCAATTCTTGTGGTGTGTTTGATTTTAACCACTGCACTGGCAATTGGTACTGTGGTAGCTGAACCGGTGGGAAAGGTACGGGTTATGGTGGGGTTTAAGGGTAAACCCGACCCAAAGTTGATTCGAGCATGCGGTGGAACCGTGAGATACGAGTATGAAATTATTCCGGTCATAGCGTGCTCCCTGCCTGAGATACCCGATGCATTAAAAAACGATCCCAGAATAGCTTACGTTGAACTGGATAGTAGAGTTAGGGTCATAGGTGAGCTCCAGTGGGGCGTCGATAGGATAGACGCCGAGAAGGTTCACCCGTATAATAAAGGTACTGGGGTGAGAGTTGCGGTTATCGATACGGGGATAGACTATAACCACCCGGATCTTGACGCTAACGTGGCGGGAGGGGCTTCCTTTGTCGATTACACAACGGATTACATGGATGATCATGGTCATGGAACCCACGTTGCCGGAATTATCGCGGCGGAGGCTAATGGGGTAGGGGTTGTGGGTGTTGCCCCAGAAGCAAGCTTGTATGCTCTTAAGGCCTTGGATAGCGAGGGGTGGGGGGATGTAAGTGATGTCGTGGCTGCGTTAGATTGGGCTGTTGCGAATGGCATGCAAATCGTGTCGATGAGTATAGGGACAAACACCTATTCAGCCAGCCTGGAAGATGCGTGTAATAGCGCGTATGAAGCGGGGTTGTTGCTTGTGGCGGCTGCTGGAAACGATGGTTACTGGTTTGGTAACACGGTGGATTATCCCGCTAGGTATGAGTCGGTTATTGCTGTGGCAGCCACTGACCAAAACAATAGGAGACCAGTGTGGTCTAGCAGGGGGCCCTCTGTAGAATTGGCTGCCCCAGGTGTGAGCGTCTACTCAACCTACTTGGACGATACCTACGTAACCATGAGCGGCACTTCGATGGCTTGCCCTCATGTTTCGGGCACAGCGGCGTTGGTGTTTAATTCGCTTGTGGACCCAGATTATGACTTGGATGGTGATGGGGTTTGGGACGCTTCTGAGGTGAGGGAGAAATTGAAGGATACGGCTGATGATTTGGGTTCCGTTGGGTGGGATGATCGGTATGGGTGGGGATTGGTTGATGCAGACGAAGCGGCTCCACCTCCGGGAGACACGATTGGTCCGTCAACTTTAGATGTGGTTGCGATTCCAAACCCAACTGGTGAAGCTGTTTCGGTGGCCTTAACCGCAACGATTGACGACTCAGCCACTGGCAACTCTATCATTGTTGGGGCGGAGTACTTCGTGGACACGGTCGGCGCCGACGGAACCGGAACACCCATGAGTGCATCAGACGGAACGTTCGACTCTTCAACGGAAGGTGTGACGGCAGATATTGATGTGTCGGGTTGGGCTTTGGGCGATTATACGCTTTATGTGCATGGCAAGGATGCTGGGGGCAACTGGGGGTTGGTAGGTTCGGTGATGCTACATGTTACTGAAGGGGTTACCTATCGAATGCATGTCGAAGGCATCGTTATGTTAAAGGAAACTCGATGGATTTTGAAGAGAGCTGTGGCGGTGGTGACCATTCTGGATGCTGAGGGCAGTCCGGTTGGGGGGGCAACCGTGTATGGTGGTTGGAGCGGATTGACAACAGAGTCAGAGTCTGGGGTCACTGGATCGGATGGAAAGGTAACCTTTTATACCTACTGGATTTGGGGTCGTGTCGGAACGTGTACTTTCACGGTGGATGATGTGTCGAAGGCTGGTTGGGTGTACGATTCGGGGGCGAACAAGGAAACGAGCGATAGCATAGCGATCTGAATTGCCGTTCTTTGTTTTGAGCTGTGGAGAGGTGCTGAGGCTGTTGAGGACACGACAAAATAAATTGGGGGGTCGCAAATTTTATATGCTTTTTGTGTTCATATACGGTTTTCGGTGATAGTATGGAAATTGATAGGACAAAGTTTCTGGCTGCTGTCTTTGTTGCAACGTTCCTCATGGCAGTGGCTGCTGGTGCGGTGGTGATGCTGGATTCGAAGCCTAAGGCGAGCACTACGTCCATCAACGTGCACAACATAGCCAGTGCCTACATGTTTCCCATGCCAGGGGAATTAGGGGAGGTTGAAACTCTTCAGGAGTATTATTCCACGTTTCAGTTGGACATCGAGCACAGGCAATATGGCCGCTTCTACGTTGCCAGGGGAGAGACGAAGTATATGGTGCTGAACTTCACCATCTACGTCGACGAGATCTGGGGAGAATTTGAGATGATGGCCGTGCCAAGGATAGACTTCGTTATGAACGCGACGGAATTTGGAATGCCTTCGCCTATGCTTGAGATGAGCAGTTATTGGGAACCAACCGGCTTCATGGCTGAGGTGGATAAGCTGCCAGAGGGTTGCACGCTGGACCTAAAGTACGTCATTTGCGACTCGTACGGCTACTCTTCTCAAGAAGGACCTAATGTTGAGCATGATCCTGCGTCCGTAGTAGTGGTTGTGTCCTTCACGGCAAGCGAGGATAGAACTTGGAGTGTGCGCGATCCAAAGGTCTACCTAGCGAACCTCCTGGTCATGAGTGACACAGAGGCTCCGATAATGTTCCACGGTCCGATGGTTAGCGTTCACGTAGAAGAGATGTTGATGTCCTACGACGACTTCTGGGACTGGGCCTGGGAAATTCACTACGATTGATAGCAGAGAAGTAGGAAAAGCACAACGGGGTAACGCACCTAACCCCTCTTTTTTATGCTGCTTATCTCCGTTCTCCATCTCAAGGTAGAGAACGTTGTGGAGCTTCTAGTGGGTTTTACTTTTCCGCTTACGGGTCCACGGTCAGCTCCGGTGCTTCTAGGGTGAAGACGCCGCTAATTAAGGTGTGTTACGTTTCCCGTTTTCCTGACTGGTTAGCTTTGTGCTATTAAGGAAATGGGATGTGGGGAGGTGGGGCTTTCTTTGGGAATTATGGTAAATTATGGATGGTTTTGTGTTAAGGGCGTTATGTTTGATGCGCTATGTGTGCGATTGTTGTTTCGAAGAGTTTTTATGGTTGGCTTGCTTAAACTTTTTTGGTGTTAGAGTGTCTGTCGATGAAGCTTTCAAGGCTTTAGCCTACGCTAATGAAGAGTACAAGAAGTTTGAGGAGAAACGGGACCCTCTCCTGCTTAGAGACGCTGCTGAGAAGGCGTGGCTAGCGGTGATCCTGGCTACAGACCTGCTTCTCATATCGAGTGGGATAGGCAAACCTTCCAGCTACAGGGAGAGGAAAAACATGCTGCGAGCTCTCATGGCCAAGAAACCAAGGGTAGCTGAGCTGGGAATTGACGACAAATTCTATGCGAGGGCCTACAAGCTGCACATGTTAGGCTTCCACGAAGGAGCCCTGGACCCAGAGGATATTGAAGAGGAGCTGAGGAAGGCTGAGGAATACTTGAAAACCATTGAGAATCTTGTAAAGTGATTCTTTGGTCGAGAGGAAAAGGCTATAGTTGGCCTTTGGCATTTTCTTTTCAGATGTTCAGGCTTACCGTTCATAGTCACCTTTTGGTATTTCCTTCCTAGTCTATGTTCTTTTGATGTGGGCTTTGGCTATTTCCATTAACTCGAAGACTTTCTCGATTTCTATCTTTAACAGGTTTGGGTCTAGGACGCCCTCGTAGAATATTTCCCCATGAAGTAGTCTGCTTCTAGCGGCGTACCTGTCGTAGATGCCGAGCTTGGCTAATTCTGGAATCTTTTGTTCGATCTCTCGCAAGGCGCTTCTTCTTTCGTAGTGGCTTCTGGGAATTAAGCCGATGTACTTGAGTGCCAGCGCGTTAGCTGCTTGAACGGCGGCGTTCCAAGCTTTCTCAGCTGAGTCACGTAGCTTAACGGTGTTCTTCTCCTTAGTGCCCTCCTCCAGCTCCCTAATTGCCGCATAGTAGAATTCGTAAGAATCTTTGAGGAGTTCTTCTTCGCTTTCCATGACATATCAAGCCTTCTAGGGTTAATGGTTCGTGAAACCAGTATAAAAGGTTTCCAAGATTATGCGGGATGTGGGGAGAGGCGTTATGTTATGATAGGCTATATATAGTGTATTACGATTGTATACTTTTGTCTACAAGGTTTTTGGTGGTTCTTAAATAGTTGGTTGGGCTTGGTGTTTGGTGCATAAACTTTAGGGAGAAAATGGAGGAAAAATCTTGAAGAAGCAGACATTACTGTCGGTATTGCTTTTGGCTATCTTTGCTCTTGGCATCGTATCTATGGCAGTTCCAGTTAGCGCAAGTGTAACTATCGAAAATTTTGAGATACTCCAGCCGGACAAGATTGTTCCTGGGGGCGCCATTGAACTAGGGTATACGAATTTCGACGCGGACGGTGGAGACATATTCTTCTGGCTCAGCCTAGATCAAAGGGCTCGTGTATCTTCTGGTGACATTGCGCTCGAGGATAGGCTAGGCGGGAAGGAGTGGGATAGGGACGACGACGTTATAGCCGAACTACCCGAATTAACGGTCTTTGTTCCGGATCGTACCATTACAGCAGACACTTACTACGTCAAGGTTTCTGACGACGACTCGGTTGGTTCGGGGGCCGTTGTAGCGGACGGTTCCATCGAGGTCATAGAAGAAGACTTCCCAACCATCACGGTAGACCCCACGTCTGAAACCCCAGGTGAAGATGTGGAAGTGAGCGGTGAATTCGACACGGACTACGAATTCGCAGACCTGTTCTGGGACGCCTACGAGGATGACGCTTACGTAGATTGGCGTGGACTCATGGATTCACCCGTTGTCGAGGACGGGGAATTTACGGATTTTGAGGTCCAGGTTACAGAGGCTTACATGGGCGTTCACAAGATCATCGTCCGCCTTTATGATCCGACAGCTGACGTTGACCTTGGGACATTCGTTGACCTTGAAGTCACTCCCTCTGTTGAGCTAACAAAACCTGACTTTGGCGCTGGCGAGTTCAGCATTGAAGCATTGTCGGAAAGCGTCGAAACAATTGAAATAGTGGTCTGGGATTTGGTGATAGGGGGATATGGAGCTCACGGCTTCCCAGATGGCGAAATAGACGCAGATAGCATTGTGCTCCGTCTCAAAAATATTGAGACTGGATCTAAGATAGAAGACTATGGAACCGAGCATCCTGACAACGAGGTTATAGATGACCCACCAGGCACCCTCGATAGCGATTTCCTTGGCGCCGATGCTATCGAGGTCGTTTACGTGGAAGAAGGCGTAATTGACCTCGTATTCGAAGTAGATAGCAAGGAAATCGTAATCGAGGATGCGCTGTACTCTTCAACTACAGATGGCAAGCGCGTCGGCGAGTTCAAAGCTAGGATGAGCGCCACTGAAGGCGTCAACGGTGATGACGTAACATTCTCCGCCATAGGATTCCACGAGGATACAATTGATGTTGAGCTATGGTTTGACAGCAGGGAGGTTGCCTCCCTTCCTTGTGACCTAAACGGTGCATGGGAGCTCACATGGACGATAGAGGACCTAGCCGGAGGCACATACGATGTCGTACTTTATGACGTAGAGAACGATGCAGAGTTGGATCCCCCCATGGAGTTCACGGTTCTGGCTGATATAACCTTCTTTAGCGTAGACCTTGATGAAGACGTAGACAGTGTCGTGGTTGAACAATTCATATGGATCGAAGGAACCGGATTCCCGAAGGGACCGGACACCTGGTTCGACACCCTTGAGATCGGAACAGGCGAGGTCGAAATCGACGTTGAAGTACTAGAAGACGGATACTTCTACTGTGACGAAGACGCAGACGGAGCAGCCCTCCAAGTGCCGCACACAAGCGGCGGCGGCAAGGAGGTCACGGTCGCCATCAAGGGTGAAGACAGAAGGGGCAAATCGGTAACCATGGAAACCGAGATCACAGTCGACCCCATCGTCGAATACGAGGGCGATCCCACAAGCCTACCACTTCTTGACGCGACCGGTCTCGAATACCTTGAACCAAACGGCGAATGGTACAACGCGTACGGAGCCACGATATTCGCAGGAAACCCAATGAGGTTCAAGGGCTGGGGCTTCCTCGCTGACGAGGCAGTCACCGTAGAGCTCGCCAACCGTGACGAATACACCGCCGAGATAACAGACGGCGGCACCGCCGACTCCGACGGAGACCTAGAACTCATATTCAACGTGCCCGTGAACAAACACACCTACATGGATGAATATTGGGACGTGACCGTAGCCGGCTCCACAGCAACCAACGAATACACACTAACTGACGACGCGGGAGACTGGCAACTACATACATCCGGCCCTGACAGGGACTTCGCAAGGCTCTTCTTCGGTCTAGAGCCCGACGGCGACGTAATAGACACAGTCCACGTCGGCGACTTAATCAGAGTTGTCGGCGTTGGCTTCCCAACAAAGGAACTCACCCTCGAAATCGAAGAGGAAGAAGTCGGAACACCAACCGCTAAGTTCGGCCACTTCGACACCACAATCACCATCCCCGAGATGGAACGGGGAGCATACCTCCTTGAAGAAACATCGGAAGATCCAGTCGTAGAAAGTGAAGAGTGGGACATAGAGTCACACGTCACCCTAACACCAAGCAAAGCCGTATCAGGAGCCGTGATCACCGCCTCTGGCACAGGTTTCCTCGAAGACGAAGAAACCGACATCGTATGGCCAGGATTACCCTCCCTAGTCACAGCGGAGGGCGACGAAGACGGCTCCTGGGAAGAAACCTTCACAGTGCCAGATGTTGAGCCAGGAACCTACACCCTAACCTTCGAAGCCGAAGAACTATTCGAAGAAGACTATCCAGAAGTAACCTTCATGGTCCTCGGCCCACTACAAATCGCCTCCCTCAGCATGCCCACCACTGTCTACAACGGATCCACCATCATCATCAGCGTCAACGTCCAAGACTACTTCGGGGCTGGAATCCCCGGCGTTGCCGTCACCGGCAAGATAACCCCACCCGTGGGCACAGCAGTCACTTTAAGCTTCCCAGCCACCGACGCAGCCGGCACCTCCGCCGCAAGCTGGACGGTGCCAGTTGACGCCGCAGAAGGAACCTACAAGGTCGACGTCACCGCTGAGAAGGTCGAAGCCGGAGGCAAAGCCACGGCCAGCGGAAGCTTCTACGTAGAACTAAAGCTTCCACCAACACCGCCACCACCACCAGTAGACCTCTCCAAGCTAGAGAAGTCCCTATCTGACCTTACAGGAGACGTTTCAGGCCTAGCCAGCGACCTAACCAGCCTAGCCGGCGACGTTTCAGGACTCAAATCCGACATCGACGCCCTAAAAAGAGCCCTAGAAGCCATACCGATAGTACCCGTAGAATGGATCTACATCACCGCCATCATGGCCATCATCGCCGCCGTAGCCGCCATCGCGGCTGTGGTAGCCGTCTACCGAAAAATCGCCTAAAACCACCAAAACACCCAAATCTCCCCCCCTTTTTGTTCTCAAGAAGAATCAAAGACATAGCATCTCCAAGTAGGAAATATCTCGCGCTACGATGCCGAACCTCACAACTCTCGCAACGATCAACACCCCATTGTTTCAATCCATAAGCTATGTAAAACAAAAAGTTTATAGTAAAGCAAAATTTAAAAAGTAAAGTGAGGGCCTTGCCTTGACCGAAACTATTCGTGTCAGTAAAAAATATCAAGTCGTCATTCCCAAACAAGCCCGCGAGGTACTAGACATCAGCCAAGGAGATGAACTTGTCGTCTCGATAAGAGAGGGACAGGTCATCATGAGGCCAAAGCCCAAAAATTACACTCAATACCTGCGCGGGCTACATAAGAAAATCTGGAAGGGCGTTGAAGCAACTGAATACGTTGAAAAGGAAAGAGAAGCATGGATCTAACAAGCTCCATAAAAACCCTCTTAGAGAAGCATCGAACAATCGGAATAGACACAACTGCCTTCATATACCACTTCGAAGAAAACCAAAAATATTTACCCTTCACCAACGTTCTTTTCGAAATGATTGAAAACGGAAAAATAAAAGGCGTCACATCGGTAATTACCGTGATGGAAGTTTTAGTCAAACCTAAAAGAGACCGAAACAAAAGAGCCGTGGAAGAATACAAATTCGCACTCAAAACGTTCCCAAACCTAAAAATCACACCCATCGACATCCATGCAGCCGAAAAAGCAGCTGAGCTCAGAGCCAAATACAGAATAAGGCCTCCAAACGCATTACAGATCGGAGCTTCACTTCTTGAAGGCGCACAAGCCTTCGTAACAAATGACGAAAAACTGAAACAGGTTAAAGAGATCGAAACCCTAGTGATGAAAGATATTTTAGGTATCATATAAACGCAAACAACCTCCTCGAACCACCGCCAACAAGCAACTCAAAAGTCGAAGGGAGCCACGTTCAGAGCCATCGTCCTGATGCATCGAAGTCACGGAATATCACAACGGCAGTACGCTCAGCATCGTGATACCTTCACGTGATCATACAACTTCAGCGCACGCGCGCGAGGAAAAGATAGAAAAGTTTCTATTCTGCCTCCAACTAATGATATATTCAGTGCGTATAAATAAGCCGTTCTCAGCTACAGCTCAACAAGTAATCAACAAGAGCAACGAGGCTTGAGAGACGGCAAACTTCCTAGACACATTAACTCCATCAATCCGCCAGCGCCGCTAACAACACCAAAACACCTCCCCCCTTTTATGCAATTAGGGCAACACGCAGAAACAAACATAACCAGTCCAAAATACACTCTACAAAATATTTATATAAAATATTACTATCAAATATTTATGGTGAACAACCATGGGATTAGAAGAGGAAGTAATCAGCGTGCTAAAGGATGTTGGCGATTCAGGTGCTACCGCAAGCCAAATCGCAAGGAAGCTTGGGAGGAAAAGGGAGGTTACAAGCCATTATCTATGGATTTTAAAGAAAATGGGGAAGGTGACCAACAGAAGCAGAAACCTCTGGATCCTCATCGAAAAGGGTTTAGACCCCTTCAACATCCCCCTAAAAGAGTTTAAGAACCTTTCCCTCGATGAATATGTCTCTTTATCTGAGAAAGCCCACGAACTTTGTAAAGGAAAAATAAAGGAAGCCTTCAGGGACAGCAACACCCACCACATAGTCATCTGCGGCGGCGAAATCGTTTACAGGTCAAGCAAAATCGCCGGCATCCCCAGCCATATGATTAAGAACCTAATGATGAAACTGAACAAACCTTGCTATATTTTCAGCAAAGAAGACATGGTCGAAGAAGCTCAATGGATCAAACTTGACGCCGACTACTACCCCACAGTTAAACTACTTGTTGGTGGGGAAACATGGAACGACGAGAAGGTTGTGAATGAGGGTAAGAGAATTCTCGCCGACTTTGACACAGGAAACCCCCACTACACCATTCTTAACGAGAAGTTCAGCGAAGGAATCGCCCCACCCCCACTCCTCTACGAAAGCCATCGAGGAATACACCTTGGGGAACCCTACTGGTATTTTCTCGCAGACACAAAAATTTGCATTAAAGACATTGAAGAAGCCTTGCGATGCAAAGTGATGCCAACCCGTTTCGTAAGACTCTGGGAAAAAAGCCCTCTATTACTGCCTAATCCGAGACGTGAGGGATTTGTAGGAAGGAATCTCATGCTAACCTTCAACTTTAAAATCACCCTAAATCCCTCAACCCACACATCAACACTGAAGCTCTTAAGATAACCACCATCACTTCTCGTACACCGATAAGCGCTCTAATAGAACCGGAAAACCTTTGATGTATGAGGTCAAGAGCGAAAAATAACGAACTAACGCAACTCCATGCATCAACTGTTTCTTTCATCGATACCCTTACATCAATCACACGTCCAGTTAAAAGGGCCACACAGGCGCTGCACAAAGGACAAAAACTAAAACCAACACGAGGGCAACTAGCTTCCTACCTATTGTAACCTTCGAAACGTCGTCCAACGGACCCGGATGCCTCTGCGTAGACATAAAGAAGGCCACCATAGCCATAAGCCAATAGAGATACGGGTTAAGGACAAGAACCAACGCAATGACCAAGATCGGCAGAAACCTGCGTACGCTCTCCCCCAACAAGCCCCGTACAGCGTGCCCACCATCCAACATGCCAGCAGGTATCAAATTAAGCAGAGTAACAAGCATGCCCACCCAGCCAGCAAAGGCCACCGGATGCAACATTATATAAGGACCAACACCCGGAGGAACCAACCACAAAAGGAGAAAATCAAAAAGCAACGGCGCCCCAGGAAGAAGCCCCGCCCCAGGCGGCAGTTGAGACTCCATATGGGACAAACTAAGACCGATGGCAGTCACAGCCACGCTCACGACAAAGCCTGCAATCGGCCCACTGGCCCCCAAGTCGAAGAGAGCATCCCTATTCGGAGCCAGAGACTGTTGTTGAATCACGGCTCCAAATGTGCCGACAGGTGGAGGGCCCGGAATAAAATAGGGATAGCTCGCCTCCACACCATATCTTCGAGCGACGAGCGTGTGCCCCATTTCATGAACAACCAATATTGCCATGAGCGCCCCAGCAAACATCACCGCCCCCAAAATCGGATTGGCCAGTCTCAGCGACTGTAAATATCCGGACAACAGCATGGTTCCAACCGTTGCAAAAAACAACCCCACGCTTATAAACCGACGACTGGGCCCCACCAAACGCTTGCGAACCACCTGCAGCACCGCCCTACTCCCTCTCATCCTCAGAACCGGAACAAAACCCAGGGGATCTAAACCCCTCAAAAGTCTCAAAAACGCTCCCTTCGGGTCCTCCTTCAGCCTCACATAAAAGGTGGGGACTCCAAACTCCACCAAACCCTCTTCCACCTCAAACTCCAACTCCACTAAACCCCTTAACTTCTCAAACTCTGCAAACTCGCCCGAAGCCTCGAAGAAAGGACCGAAGGAAGAATCGCCCACTGTAACCACTCACCCATCAACTATCAACCGAGATATTAGAATCTTACGTTATCCCAACCATTCCTGAGCGACAAGCCTCGCCACATACTCTTCAAAATAGCCACTCCTCTTAAGGTAAGATCCATAGTTAACGAGAGCGGCCATGGCTCGCGCAGCGTCCTCCGGAGAAGAATAGGCGGGAATCCCAAGCTTGTCAAACCTCGACCGAACATACAGCGCCATCTCCGTCTCACCAATATCACAAGCCACCACAGGCTTCACAGAGCCCCTCAACAATCTCCCTATCCTATCCACAAAATCCTCCTGCAGGGCAGGGGACTGATGCAGCCCAATCACGATAAGGCCGTGAATATCAGGGTCTTCCAGAAGTATTTTGGTGCCGTACTCAAACATCTCAGAGGTGACGGAGCCCGTGAGATCAACAGGATTTAAATTCGTCGCGAAAGGCAAGATATCACCCCTCTGCTTTAATTCCTCAAACTTCTGGATAGTTTCGCTAGAAAACTTACCTACACGTATTCCCCTCGACTCACACTCATCCACCGCCATGATGGCGGGTCCACCCGCACTCGTGATCACGGCAACGTTGTTTCCAGCCGCTGGAGGCTGAAACGCCAAGGCTTTCCCCGCATCAAAAAACTCCTCCATATCCTTCACCCTTATGACCCCAACCTGCGTGAAAACACTGTCATAAATCTTGTCAGAGCCAGCGATAGCTCCCGTGTGGGAGAGAGCAGCCCTAGCCCCAGCCTCTGACTTTCCCAACTTTAGAGCAACGATGGGCTTCTTCTTGGTAACCTTCCTCGCCACCTCCATAAACTCCCTTCCCGCCTCTATGCTCTCAGCATACAAAAGAATTACCCGAGTTTTGGCGTCATGCAAAAGGTACTGAAGCATCTCCGGCTCATCCACATCACACTTATTCCCGAAACTCACAAACTTGCTAATGCCCAGCTGCCTACCAGCCAAATAATCCAAGGCTGCGGCGCCAAAGGCGCCACTCTGAGTAACAATGGCTATGGGTCCTGACATTGGACGGGGCGTGGCAACCACCTCATCCCCCGTGGTAAGAACTCTCGTTTCGGGAAGAAACAGCATATCCACGCCGGTGTGGGGATCATAAACCCCTAAACAATTCGGACCCAAAACTCGAATCCCCGCTTTTTCAGCGATCGCTGTCACCTGTTCCTCCAGTTCATGGTTTCCAACCTCGCCAAATCCACCGCTGATTATCACTGCTGCTTTCGCTCCCTTAGCCGCTGCCTCCTCCATAACGTTGGGCACGGCTTCTGCAGGAACCACAATGACAACCAGCTCAATGTCCCCAACGATTTTTGTAATTGATGGATAGCACCTAAACCCGAGAATGTAGTCCTCGTGGGGGTTAACAGGGTACAGCTCGCCTCTAAAGATTCTCCTCCGCTTGTTGTCCACGAAGTTTTTGAAAATGACATGTCCCATCTTCATCATCTTGCGGGAGGCCCCTACCACAGCAACTGACCTCGGGTCAAAAAACCGATGCATCTGCTCCACAACAGACGTCATTCCAGTCTCCTCCAGAGAGTTCGGATAATATTTGCGCAGGTTTTTCTTATTAATATATTTGGTTTGTTACCTTTGAGACTTCACGATGACGATGGGCTTGTGCACCACCCTCTCAAGCATGTCCCAGGTCACGCAAGTTATAGGAACCTTGAAGGTCTCCGCCATGGTTAAAAGCTAATCAGAGTTACATCCTAATTATTTCAAATTTTATTAGACCTTGTTCTATTCCTCGCTGTATTCTCCTTTGTTCGTACGTTAAACCCGCTTCTCCAGTTTTGACATCAGCTAAAACTATTGTTATTGGTACATCTTCTATTCTTTCCTTAACCTTCGTATAATTGTCAAAAATCACATAATCAACTGGGTCGCCTATGAATCTTGCATCACTGGGGTTATATCCAAACACCTTGAAAATTGGTGCTAATTGTTCGGCAAGTGCTCCTTTAAGAACAGCTCTGCTTTTTGCTAATGCATCTTCTCTGAATGCCTTTTCACTTTCTATCTTCCACTGTTCCAGGAGAGCCTTGAATTTCTCTTCAAAAGCTCCTTCAAGCTCAGCCTTTCTCTGTTCAAAAACTCTTTGCCCTATCTCGTCTCCTAGTTTCCTTGCCATCGATTCCACTTTGGCTCTAAAATAGAAGAAGGCAAATAGAATTCCTATGATAATACCGACAATAATAGTTAAGATGACTTCAATCATCTCTAAACACTACTCCCTATGTTATTATGGAGGATTTCTCCCTAAAATTTTAACTCTTAAACTTTTGTGAGCGGGACGGCAAGCCGTATATCTTAGGTGCGAAAACCTTGCGACTTTTCATTAAGGATAAGAGTAATATTCAGGTGGAACTGTATTGCTTCTTGAGGAACGTTATCGATAAAAAGTTTAGTTGAGGAGGGTGACCAACTTATGGGTAAGAAAATTGAGTTTACAATACCCGACAAATGGGAGGATAAATGGCAAAAGCTACTGGAGTTATATCATGTTAATGACTCAGAACTTGTTTTGAGACTTATAGAAGATGAAGTTATGGTTATGACAGCAAAGCATGAAAGAGAGGCTTATGAAAGAATTGAAAAAGCTATCAGAATGGTTTATGAAGTTGCTGGAAGAGATGGATTGGAGTTCTTTGCTAAAGAAATTGAGTTAATTGCTAGGAAAGTTGCTGAGGAAATAGGTCGATAGAATTGGTTTCAGTAACTGACCTAAGAGATTATCTGTATTGTAAAAGGCAACCTTGGTTATCTAGAAAAGTCGGTATAAAAAAGAGTAGGGTTGGCTATTCTTCTGGCGTGAGATTTCATGTCCTTTTGCATTCGATAACTGACCTCATGCATAAAGCTCTTCGAGCAGACATTCCAGGTGAAATCGTTGGTACAGAGATTTATTTAAGTAGGAATAATTTGTATGGAAGGATAGATGTTGTTAGAAAGACAAAGGATGGCTATATCCTTCAAGAAGAAAAGTTTTTAGACCCCCCAAGAGAAAAACGAGTGTACCCAGAAGACAAGTTACAGATAGATGCTTACACTTTCCTTACAGAAACAAGTCCATACACTCCTGTAATAAGCGGAATAGTCATGTACAACGATTTAAGACCAAGAGAAGTTAGACCTGAGCCAGAAAAAGCTAAAGAAATCTTGCAAAAAGTAACAAAACTATTAGAAAGCGATACCTTACCAGAAGTAGAGTATAGCGAAAGATGTCCTTTCTGTCACTATTACTCTCTTTGTCAGGTACTGCCGGCAAAAGGTGGACTAAAAGCCACGCAAATAAAGATTTTGCCAAGAGCACTAGAATTGTTACCTACGATATAGTTAACAAAAGACACCTACAACGACCCAGAATAACATAGCGTGAACCCACTAAACGAGCCATAAAATCCTCGAAACCTAACATTTTCGCCTCACAATCACAATCGGCTTATGCTCCACCCCCTCCAACATCTCCCAAGTTACCCCACCCAAAGAAGAAACCCCAAAAGTCTCCGCCATATCCCAGACAGTTCTTCCCGCGCCAAAGCCTCGAGCCCTGTTGGCAACCTCTGAAATTTCGAGAACCTCTTCTATGGGCATGTCGGAACCCGCCACCGCGATGGGCGTGGCTCTCCTTTTCATCCTAAAGAACCTTCCAATCACATAAGCGAGAATTCCTCCAAGCGAGTGAATCTCCTTTATGGGTTTAGGGCGAGGAGTGAAATGGAATCCCCCTAGGGAATATGTTTTGTCAGTGTCGATGATCATGATAGCCACGTTCTTCCCCAGCTTAGATTTGATGCATTCATGCATCTCCTGCGCGATTCGCGGAGCGTTTCTCAGGGGAAGGCTAACATAGGAGTGGGGGAGGTTGCTCGCGTCGATTCCCCCCTCTGATCCAAACATCAGCGCCTGCAAAAAGCCTGCTCGTTCTAAAGCCACCTGCTTGTGGGCGCTCCCCTCTCGTATCGGGTATTCACGGAGGCGTCGAATCGTCTTCTTTCTGAGGTGACAAAAAGGTCCAAGGACATAGCCCCACACCCAACGCATCCAATATTTTGCGAGAAAACGAGCCACCCAACCTGACTGAACAGTGCTCTCATCCACAAGACCGCCCAGTGCGGTTGAGAGAGCCTTTTCCGAAATCGTTACAAGGTCTCCGTCCTCCACCCTTTTCTCGATGGATTCAACTACCCGTTTAAGGTAATCTTCTCCGGGTCTCCAGTATCGCGTCCTCACCGCTAAGGTCTTGTATTTCCTAACCACTCTGCATCACAAAACACTTTTAACCCAACATCTCTAAAGCTATTCAAATAAATACATGTGATCCCTCATTGATATACTCCTAAACCAACGACTGGATAAGAGGAAGCCTAGGAGGACGAATAGAATGCCTGAAAAACCGGGCAGCGAATCGAGCGTGGATATTTACCAGCTCCTCCTAGAAACCTCTAAGAGACAAAGGATGGAGGAAAGAGCTCGGCTTCTTCAATCCGTCGGAGTTAAAGAGTACTTCGAAGAGGGAAGCATAAGAATCGACAAGAGAACGTGCAGAGGAACAGAATGCGAACTCTGCATCAAAGTGTGCCCCACCAACGCCCTCTACTGGAGGTCTGGAGAGATAGGCGTCGTCGAGGATCTCTGCGTCTTTTGCGGGGCTTGCGTCCTGAACTGCATCGTCGACAACTGCATTCAAGTAACCAGAAAGCGCCCCAACGGAGAAATGGAAAAATACAGCACCCCAATCGACGTCTTAACGCTTGTTCACAATGTTAGCTCTCAAAAAAGAAGGAAAATGATAAAATCACGCTTTCCCGACGAAGAAGCCTATCTTACACGATACTGGGTGCACTAACCGCTCCCTTGCTTCCATTTTTCTTGTAAGAATCTTGGGATGCCCGAAGAGTCCGTGGGTCCTACCCAGACTTCCCATCCCGTGAGCTCCTCAATTTCCCCGCTTAGTCGTGCCGCTTTGCCGGGTATGATAAGCTTTCTGTGTTTCACCTTTTCCTCCACCTTAGTCTCCTTAATGGCTTCAGCCACCTTGTCTGCGGTTAGTTTCCGACCCGCAACTGAGCTGTCAACAGCGATCCCCTCGGTGTCAACAACCATTAGGTAGCCGTTTACGCCACCCGCCTCTATGTCAGCCGCTACAGTATAGTAGGTCAAGGCGAAGTTGGTTGTCAGCATCACCGGCGAGTTCTCATCCGGCTTTCCAAAGGTTCTTACTCCAGGCTCCACAGCCACTGGTTTTCTGGGGTCGGTGTAAATGTTTTGCCTCAATATGACGGTCGGTAGGAGCACCCAACCATCGGCACTATGCACTATTAGAAGGTCGGCGTATCGGTTGATCAGCATGGAGGCAACGTAAGCCTCCCTCCACATGTTAACCTCAGGGATATCCGCCCGCTCCGCCCAAGCCACAATAGGAGTGCCCACAAGAGGGAAGCCCAGAAGCTCATCGCCCTTCTTACACGCCAACCTTCGAATCATGGTGAAGTTGTTGAGAGTGTCTGTAAGGCCCTCACCGGGAAAGGTTCCCGGATCCAATACCAGGTCTTCCACACCGTACTCTTTCAGGGTTTTAGCCAAAGATCGAAGAAGCTTAAGGTTGTTGGGGGCGAAGACCACTAATGGGCATTCATACATCAACGCGAGTTCTGCCATGTCCTTCCAGTTGTTCTCAGTGGCAGCGTAGATGAGCGGTCTGCTTTTCGGGGCAGCCATCAAACCGGCCTCAAGAACATCCGAATTGAACGAGCATAGGACGAGGGGGAGGGTTGTGCTCTCCAAAACCCTCTTCACCGTTGACCTGAACCGCTCGGGGTCGTTGCTGGTGGATCGAACCGCCATCATGTCGAGTCTCAAATTATAGCCAATGTATTCATACGTGAAATCCTCAGTTTTCTTCACTCTACTTAATAGCTCGTCGTTGGGCATCTCATCGGTGACATCGATGGCGATGGCCGTTGGGTTGAAGTAGGTGAGTTCATGGCGGTACATTACAAGCTTTCCGCCGATCTTGACCGCCCGGTCTCCTGTGCCTATGGTGATCTCCCTGACCGGCGGCTTAAGCATCTCCCAGAGTTTCTTATAGCTCTTTTCATATTCTTTCTTCAGAAGCGGGGGACACTGACCTATGGCAACCTCTCGGTTAACCACCTTGGTGGCGAAGGCCATGCAGTTTTCTTCCCCACACTCCTTGCAGTTCGTTCTGGGCAACAGCATGTACACATCGATGGGGCTGAGTTCCCTTATCCCCCTCTTGACCTCTCTTTCAGTCACGCCTCTTCCCTCTTCAAATTTTTATGGTAACCCAGTCAGCGATTTTTTCTGGGTGCCCTCTATTTCCGCTCATCAACTCCTTAATGACTTCCTTAACTGTTCTGACGGCTGCAGGGTGCATCATCATGAAGAGGTCAACTCCTGCTAAAAGCAGGGTTAACGCCGTGACGGTTTCCCAGATAGGGCCTCGAAGCTCTCGTGGACCCCACTCGGGAGCCATCTCCATCCAAGCCTCTCTCGCAGCCCACGCGTTGGTTGTTCCCGATGACATGGGGTGTTGAAGCTCGGGATCACCCATCAAGGCGGCTAAGCGGGCGCGCTCCATAAGAGTAAAGGCGTAGTCGAGCCCGTAGCCAAGAGCCGCCGTGGTTGTGTCCATCACGATCTGCTCTTTTGGAAGATATTCGTAGAGCCGGCGGTTTAGTTCCCTCGCTAAGTTTAGGTCCATTGGAGTGAACGCCAGCGCCACATGCCCATGTTTCTTAACGAAACCCGCTGATCGTTCGACATCCATGTCCCGGGTTACCGAGCTAATCAATACCCTTTCGCCCTCAGCCACCTCTGTCGCCTTCTCAAAAACCTCCATGTCTTTTACAGGATCTCCACATCCCCCGACGATGAGGGGCACGTCCACGGCTTGAAGCACGTTCTCAATTGTTTTCGCCGCCTCCTTCGCAGGCGTGTCCTTGAGGAGGGGGTCGATGCTGACGAGGTGTAGGGTGATCATATCGGCTCCAAACTTGTCGACAGCCAGTTTTGCCCAAGCCACAGGGTCTTCCATGACATCCTTGACATGCATCTTCACCGCTTTCGCCAAGGGAATTTTCATGTCAAAAACATCGAAGGAAATCACCGGAAAGCGAGGCGGAGGGTTCTCGAAGAGATAGAAAGCCGGAGACCTTTCTCCACCAACGACTATGGACCTTCCACGAGTTCCCCCCTCACCCTTGGTGGCTCCAAGCTTTACCTCCACGATTCGCCCGGGATACTCCTCCACTGGGGGAACAAAATCCACCTCAAGGATAGTGGTGGGCTCTACCTTAGGGGGAGCAACAACCTTCGGTGGGGCGGCTACCGCAGCGGGCTGCAACCATATCTCAAGGTCTCCAACCTCTATATCCACATCCTCGAGCTCGATTTCCTCAAACTTGCTGAGAAGCTCGAAAAGCTCAGGGCTAAACCGGATAGCGGCCTTCTTCTCTTCCTCTTTCCCCATGCCTATCACTTCTTCTCAACAGCTTTAATGATGGCCTTCTTCGCATGAATTTTCGCGTTCTTGAGGATTATTTTGAAGCCGCCCGCAGCGATGGGCATCGTAGGAAGCTCAGCTACAGGAACCGCTGGAACCTCCTCCTTCACCTCAGGCACGGCCTCGGCTGGTATCGCCTTCCACCGTTCAACGACTGGATGCCCACGAGCCTTAAGGAACTCCTTTAACTCATCGATCGTCTTCACATCGTTTTCCGTTGGAATTTTCTCAGCAAGCTCCTGGGGTATGAACGCTTTTACTCGCTCCTTAACTGTTGCAGGCATCCAAACGATGCGGTTCCACCCTCCATCAGCTTGAAGGAACTTGGGCGACCTCATGTATTCAATGGATATGCCGTGGAATCCGTCTACCTGTCTTCCGCCGGCGGTGGAGTCCGCTATACTTGAAAAGGGTAACCCGTTTACGGTTACTTCCTTGAAGCCTCTGTGAACCACACCTAAGCCGTCTACCTCAGGGATGTAAAAAGCCACTCCCTCAAAGCAGCCGCATGAAGTGTGTGGCTTGCCGAAGGCGCTATACAAGTGTACCCGAGTGATTTCCCCCAACGACTTCTTCTTCACCGCCTCGTTCACCCCCGTACACTCACCTCTCACTGGGTCAACGAATTCTCCCCTTTCAATCTCGAAGACCGGGCCTTTCGGGTCCACCCTCGCTGAGGCTCGACCGTCGAACCAGCTAATGGAACCGCAGTTAGAGTATCGTTGAGGCGTAATCACGCACACGTGAGTCGGAGCGAACGACTGGCAGAGCGTGCACCCGTAAAATTTGTCGACTTCCTCGTCTTTCATTCCTCTAGCTCTAGCGTCGCGAGCCTCATAAACGCTCATAGCTTCCTTCCACATTCCCCTGACCTTTTCGGGGTCAGTGATGAACGTAATCTGTATTTTCTCGATGATCGGTAGCTCGCTTTTGAAGAGTCTTTGCAGAACCTTTCCGATAAATTGGAAGGAGTTTAAGCCCTTCTTAAAGGATTTTTTGCTCAGCCGAAGCCAAATGTCGTAGCGTTGGTTTAAGTGCATAAATCCTTCGATAAAGTTGCAGTATTCGTGGATGCGTCGCTCGATGACGCCCTCAAGTCCCTCTTCAACATCTTTGCCAGCGACTTCAACGAAGATGCCGAAGGGATGGCTGCTTCCTTCCTCCATGTCTTTGATGTCAGGTCCAATCACTGTAATTTTTGCGTCTTCTATCTCGTCTAGTCCTCTGGCTCTTACGAGTTCAAACTTGGTGTCTATGCGTTCTCCTCCGAGTTCCACTTGCATATCCTTGTATCGGATTCTTTCTCCTACGTAGATCACTCCTACATCGACCGGGATATCCTCAAACATTGACACCTTCACTTCCCTCCTAACTTATCTATAATTACTTCAAGACTTTCATTCCAATCTTTAAGTGAAAGGTTTGGAAACGACCAGGTTGCATTAGGCTGATAAAACCTGTCTAAACTTATGGTCTTCAGGTTTGAGGAAAAGTGTTTGAGCGCATTCAAGAGTACCCACTCCATATAGTATGGGATCCCCATGAATAAAGCGAGATCGTACGGTCCCACGCCGTCTAACCCTTTCCATTCTGGATCCTGAAGCCGATTAGCGATATCCACGGCGGGCATCCAAGAAGCAGGCTGAAAGCCCCTCTTGAGAAATTCGCTTATCGTGTGCGCTGTGGCTACCACCGGCACTCCCGTGGTCTTGGCCATGCGTATCGCACGGTCAATCATTTTTTCCTCGCCTAAGCCGATGCTAGCAGCTTCGTGCCCCACAACTAGGATGGGACGCTTGGCTCTCTTCAACATGGCAACCACGACCTCCGGCTTTGTGATCACCAAGGCTTTCTTTGGACCTGGAATCTCTGCCATCTGCCAAGGTTCCGCTGTCATACTCACTCCTTCCTCTTCCTAATCAATCTCGGTAGCAGGGTGGGATCTGGAATCCTGCCCTCTTTCCATTTCTTCTCCTCTAGGATTTTTATGATTTCGTCCTTCATGGTGATGGGGATGTCAGCGACAGTGCGGACGAAGAGGTGGATGTCGTTGGGCAGGGTGCCGTAAAGACGCTTATGCAGGTCAATGTAGTGGGTGAGCTTTATGGCTCGTCCCTTCATCGTGTCGTTTGGCCTCATGCAAAGCTTCGCAACCATAACCATGGCCTCCTCTTTAGTTTCAGCTGTATAAAAGAGGTGCTCAGGCGCGGGTCCCACGTAAACGCGGTCTCCAGTGCGGGCGTCGTAGACGTACCAGTCGTCTTCACGGTCCTTTCTGCCAAGAAGCATGCGTCTGTATTTGGATCCGTGAGGCCCAACTACTACGGGTATCCCTAATCGCCAACAGCCGCTGGCTATCGAAGCAGCTTTCTGAGAATAGGCGCCCCACGCAACGCCGACAGCGCCAACTCGGTTTAGAATGTAGTCGGCGATTTCCTCATAGTTTGCGCGCAGGCTGCGCTTAGCAAAGATGTTTGCAATCTTGATGGCGGCTCCAGCTATGTGAGAGTTAGCGACGCAAGAACCTACATTCACGAGGCATCCAGCGTCAAAGGCGCCCGTATATGTTTCGTAAGGCGTTTTTCCCTCTTCGTTCTTGTACATGGCAGCGGACATAGCGGCGCATCCAGACGTGACCACGATGTATCGACGGTTGGCGAATTCGGAGCACATTTCCGCGACCTCTTTTCCGCCATGAGGGTAGTTGGCACACCCCACAAACGCCACTACGCCCGGTATCTCGCCAAGAACGATGGGGCTACCCACGTTTCGTATCTCTACGTCTTGTATGGCGCCTCTTCCGGCTCGAATCTTAAACTTCTCCTCTTTCAGCTGCTTTTCAGCGGCCTTTACGATGAAACTGTGTATGGGCAGATCACGGGGGCAAGCGTTTTCGCAGCGTCCACACCCTACGCATGCTTCGTAAAGGTCTGCGAGAGAGGCTAAGTTCCCTGTTGCTGCTTCGCTTATTGCTTCTGGAATCGGTAAGTCCTGGGGACATGCTCGTCTACAGTCGTTGCACTTGGTGCATCCTTTAGCTCTCTCGACAATTTCCTCGATGTTTGGAATTGCTTTAAACTTCTTTCGGTTGGGGGCTACCTCTACCGCTGTTCTTGTCGCTACTTCACCGACTTTAGCCGGGTCAAGAATAAGAACCCCTGGTACCTTTCCGCTCACCAAGTCTGATACGATGGCATCTATTGGATCGCGGGTTCGATTCTGTAGTCCTGCACAGTTTTTCTCACTCGTCACTATCACTGGCGCCTTGATCTTTTGGGCTTCGATCAACGCGTCTGTGCGGATACACTGTTCGTCGAGAATCACAACGTCCGGGACGCCGCTTCTTATGAACCGAAGTTGCCAAGAAATGGGTCCAACGATCTTAGCCTTGGGGTGGTACCGAGTAACGTCGTGGGCGGTGCAACATAAGCCGCAAACTTCCACCTCACTGTATAGACCGTTTTCTTTGAGGTAGTCCACGATTTCTGTGGCGGGTACGACGTTGTGACCGATGCATAGAATAACCGGCTTAAGGGAATCAATCGCGCCATACCCCAATTCCACGAGGGGAGCTTCAGGGTCCGCCTTCGGGAACCCGTAGGCTGCGATTTGTGCGATGTCTGCGACCTCGAGTCCCACATGGTCGATCATCCCTGCGTGGAACACTTTGGACTCGAAGTCGAGGTTGCTACTTTCTTGTCCAGTGTGAGTGACTGAGAGCAGGTGGGTAAGCTGGTTTTCAAGGTAGTCTAGAATGTCTTCGAGGTCGCCGAGGGTTTTTGGTCGAACGCCACAAACAAGTCGAGTGATGGGGGCTTCGACCTCAATGTTTATGCCTCCGACATCGATGGGATATCTTCGTCCAAACTTTTCTATGAGGTGTTCCACTAGGTGTCTAGCGTGGCCGATGTGGGTGGCGGCTCCGATGCAGCAAGCGAGCAGGACAATGCGCGACTGTTGGGCTGCCATGTTGATTCCGCAGGCCCCTCTTTTTCCAGCGGTGAGGTCGCACTTGCCGAAGGTGCAGAGGCAGCAGACATCGCAGAAGGGCATGTAGAGGGGTTGGTATCGTTTTAGAAGCTGGAAGTCCCACTCTCTAAGGTCAGTTAAGGACGGAAACGGAGTTGGCCCCACAGGCTCAGCCCAAGTTTCCTCAAAAACTCTCCCAATAGAGATTTCCAAGTCCTTTATAACGCCAATACCAGTCTGGAGCTCCTTTATTTTCATCTGCACGGCTTTCTTAGACAATTTGAATACACGACTCGTGAAACGTTTTGAATCTACTGAATAGTGAAAGAGCCTTATTTAATCTTTCTGGGCAAAGAAAATTTCAACTATCTCACAGAGGAAGTGTTGCTGGTGGGGTTGATGGATCAGAAACGGAACCCCTATTCTTTTTGAGCTCTCTTTAATCAGCTCCTTAGGAACATAAATCACGTGCACCTATACATGTTCGCGACCTACTTTGCCAAGCATACAAAGGACAAGTCAAGTAAAAATATTTATAAAATTTTATAATATATTGTAATGAGGGCTTAGCTTGTCGAGGTCTGTTCGAAAGTATAAGACTGTGGCGATACCCGTTAAGCTGTGGAAGGAGATTTCTCATGTTGTGAAGGCCACCGGGCTGTATAGCAATGAGGCGGATTTTGTACGCGACGCTATTCGAAGCAAGTTACGCGAGGTTTCCATCGTTGAGATAAGAAGTGTTCCGGAAGGGAAGGTTGAGGAAGAGATCCTCCGCTACATTAAGGAGAAGAGAAGAGCCTACCCATCCGACATAACAGCCGACCTGGGAATTCCCTACTTCACCGTAGTGGACGCTATCCAAAAACTGGTGCAGGAAGGCATCCTCGAACCCTCGGAGGAGAGATGATCCAATGATTGGAAGAGAACCAGGAGACCGCGTTGAGGGACGCGTCATTGTAGCCTTTTACCGGAGGAGATCAAGAGAGAGGCTCGTACCGATGACCAAAACTCACCGAGGCATCATGGCTAAACTCCACGAGGCCACATGCATCATCGAAATACCCTTCAAGCTGAGAGAAACCTAAACCACGATTTAATCAACCACGGGGTATAGTGACCGAAAAGCTGAAGAAGTCCATTGAGAGGGATGAAATCCGCGGGGTATGGGACCTTTATCATGTTCGACATATTCTCATTCTGGAGCACAAGCCTTTATTGTGGGTTGTTTATGGTATTGGAGTTAACTGGTGACCTGAGGCTATGACGTGGACAAGAGCCTTAGCGTTGTTAATTCTCATCGGTGTTGCTATCTGCCTTGTTGGAGTCTATCTTTTGAGTGTGCTGGTTTGCGAGAGACCCGATGTCATTCTATGGATCAAGGGGTTGATCAGTGGTTACGGGCTCATGGGTGTGTTCGTAGCCACCATCATAGCAGGCACAGTTATACCCTTGGGAAGCCCAGCCATAATTGCTTTTGCCGCTGGATTCGGCATGCCTGTACTTCCGCTAATAATCGTTGCAAGCGTCGGCTACACCATCGGAGTCACCGTCAACTACTCTTTGGCAAGGGTCATCGGGAAAAAATACGTTGAGAGGAAAGTGTCAAAGGAAAAGCTTGAAGATATGGTGCGACGGTGGAACAAGTGGGGCACGCCTCTTCTCATTGCTTTTGGACTGGTTCCAGGACTACCCATCGACTTGCTAGCCCTTGTATGCGGACTGCTTAAAACCAAAATAATTTACTTTCTATCGATTAGTCTCGGCACTAGAATTGTACAGTTTGGAGCCTTCGCCCTACTAGGAGTAACCGTGGGTGAATGGATCGGCATCTAGCCCCCCGCCCTTAAACATACAGTTTTCGTTAGATAATACTTTCTTGCCTCCTTAATTCTGCATACAGAAAGTGATTTATTGCCTCGTTTACCCGTTAATAGAGTTGAGTCTAGGAGATTCACGCTGTGAGACACGTAAAAATTCAAGCCTTCGATTGCCCAGACGCTTGGTACAAAGTCTTACATGAGATATGGCACAAAGGAGACTCCTTCGATGTGGGATACGGGTCGGAACGCTCCAAGACCAAGAAGCTCAACCTAAGCTTAGAGATAGCCCACCCCGAGAATAGGCCTTTGGTGGATGAGAAGGCTCCCTGCGACATGAAGTACGTCCAGTGGTACGCCCTAAAGTATTTGTGGTCTGGAGTGATCGAAGAAGAAACCTACACCTACGGCAGCCGACTCAGAGATCCAGTGGACCAGATTGAAGAGGCCATTAGCAGGTATTTGGAGGAGCAGGGGGACAGACAGGTAACCCTCGTGATCCGATCTCCCATGGACATCAAGAAAAGCATAGAGAACAGAAAACATGAGCCTCCCTGCCTCAGCCTGATCGACACCGAGATATGCGAAGGCAGACTGCACCTAACATGCTACTTCAGATCTTGGGACGCCTACGCAGGACTACCCGCCAACATAGCGGGGATCCAAATCTTCAACGAAGCTATGGTTTCGGAAATCAACAGAAGAGGAAACATCAGCATCGAAACTGGCAAACTCATCTTCCACTCCAAGAACTGCCACATATACGAGAGACAGTTCAAAATAGTGGAAGAATTGCTGAAGCCAAAAGGAGACAACCGAAGAAAGGCGCTTAGATCAAGAATGGGACTAGGCACATCGACTGCCACAAAGAAATAGCAAACTCAAAACAAACCTTCTTATTAAAAGTAAAGAAATGATCTTTCTCTATAATCTTGCGTCATACGAGGAGCTATGTATTATGCCTAGACTAAAAAAGCCCATCGATTATGTTAACGTGCTACGCCTCAATTCTAAGCGAGAAAAGCGCGAGCTCGGAGAAACCTTACACGAACAGTATCAGCAGTGGACCCGCAGCCTACTTCTAAAGGACCTCCTCAGCTTCATACAAACCATTCAAGAAGGTAAGGACCAGGTCGGAGCAGCCCAGCTCTTCGGAAAGTTTCGAGCCTACTCCCTCGAAGAGTTTGTATACCGCTTGATTCAAGCTAGGGTTTCCTTGTCTGAACCCTTAGGGGTCTACTGGGGTGAAAAGTGCCTGCTCTGGAGGGGAAGCGGTCGAGAGTATGGCATGGAAGTGGACGTTCTTGTAGGGAAAAAACTCGATGGCTTCGTTCAGCCTATGGTCGCAGTCGACGCTAAGGTGGAGCTTGACGCCTCGAGACTGAAAACAACCTTGGCTTCCTTCCTCCTCCTTAAGAGGTGTCATCCCTACGCAAAATGTTTCCTAGTCTTCGTAATAGAAGAGGTGGATCCGCCGCTTTTGAGGTTAACAGAACCATGGATCGACAGATTCTACCGGTTCAGCGCGGAAAGGGATGAAACCGCCGCCTTTGTTGAGTCGGTTCAAGCGGCTGTCAAGCAGTTTTAGATGTGGGCGTAGATGCGGTCGCTGGTGTATCTTCCGCTCTCCATCTCCCCTTCGATCTCCCGCAACAAAAGAACCCGTTGGTAGGTTGGTGGATGCGTGGCGAACCAAGTGTTGATGGTGGTCCACTTGGATTTGGCTTCCCTCTCCATGGCTAGTTCCAGCTCCCTCTCGTCGAGAACGCCGTCCTTGTCAAGGTCGTACTCTTCTCTTCTTTGCATTATGCCTTGGCACTCCTGCTTCGCCAGAGCCGGGTCTCCTATGTAGAGGGTTCTGGCGCCGTGGGGAGGGTTGGGCGATAGGGACAACCCATAGGTGATCTTGGTTAGGGCGCTTTCTAGCTGTCGGGGTTCACCCGTCACGTAGGCAGAGTAAGCGTCGGCGTAGTGCTCACGCAAGCGACTCAACCTCATGACACACAAGAGGGTAACAATGTAGACGACGTAGGAAACAGCGGCAGCCGCGACGAGCAGAAGTCTCAAAGGTACTTCCCCACCCTTCTTTTTTCCGCCGTCGGCGAACAAAGCCGCTCTGAAGCTTAGCCTCGCGATCAAGTAGGCTACTAGGGGCAACGCCGAGAGAACGGTCATCACCAAGAAGTCCTTGTGCCTGATGTGCCCAAGCTCGTGACCGATCACCCCCCGAACCTCTCGCCCGTTCAACTGTTTAAGCAGCCCCTCGTGAACTGCTAGGGTGGCGTCTCGCGTGGTTCTTCCGAAGACAAAGGCGTTGGGCGTTGAGTCAGGAACAACAGCGAGTTTAGGCGTGGGAATTTCGCTCTTCTGCGCCAATTCCTTGACGGTTGACTCTAGCCATGGGTGCTCTCCTGGACGGAGATACCTCAACCTCGTGGAAGACCTAACAATGGCGGGTCCGATCAAATACTCAATCAATATAAAAAGCAGGGTTCCGAAGAGGGCGAAGATGAGAGGCAGTCGAAAAAGATACATGATGACAACGAGAAAGGCAGAGAAAATAATAGCCACTAGCAAGACAGCGACGCTCATGGAAAGCTTCAGTTGAGACAGCCTAGCCATATCCCATTCACCAAGCCAACGATTCGCATGTAATTGAGAAAGGGAAACGTGAATTAAGCCTTATGGTGGCTAACTGAAGAGAAACTGAGAATATTCCGGGCAAAAAAGTGTTTATGGGTGTAGGCTATTAACGACGCAAAGGCGTTTTCCTACCGGAATCGTCTCGTCGTCTTGTTGGGTTTAATGTTTCTTCAAGTCCAGATTTTCGTGGACACACAATAAGGCTATTTCTACACGTGAAATTCATTAGGTCAGTAAAACGATGCATAAGTATTAAATCTGAAATCAACTACCAAATCTTATTGAGGTGAACCCATGAAAAGGAAAAGTATTATAGCTCTATCGGTGTTAGCGACGACGCTACTATTGTCTTTGGCTCCCGGACTCATCGCCCAGGTTGAAACCCGTAGCGTTTTGAGCTTCACGGAGGAAGACCTTAGGGTAAGGGTTTACGCCCCATACCAAACCTATCCTGGCGACACCATTGAAGTTAGGGTAGATGCTGAAGCGTTGGAAGAGCTTATCGATGTCACTATAACTGTCGGCGTTTTTGGCTCTAAATCTGAGGCAGGTAAGGAAGGCTATGACAGCTGGGAAGACGAGATCAGCGTAGTCGATGGAGTTGACTGGGAGGCGGATGAGGGCAAGGATAAAAAATACGATGTGGACATTCCGTCGGATTCAGACCCAGGTTTAGTGTATGGCCATATAACGGCTGAATGGACAACGGCCGCGGATGACATAGACCACACTTATGCGGAATCATTTACCATCACTTATGTGATGAACAAGGATTACGAAGAACTTCAAGAAGACTACAAAGACCTTTCAAGCAAATATGACAAACTTAAAGCCGATTACGACAAACTGACGACTACATACAACAATTTGCAAACAACCTACAATTCTCTGAAGAGTGACTACGACTCTTTGAACGCCACCTTTGATAGCCTAACGTCCGAGTATGACACGCTTGAATCTGACTACAAAACTCTGTTAGGCGAAAAGGACGCTCTACAAAAGAAGTACAACTCGCTAGACTCTGAACACAAGTCTTTGCAGGCTGAATACGATGACTTGGGATCGGAGTATGAAGCAACAGTCGGTGAACTGAGCAACTACAAGACCTACATGTACGCCCTAGCCGTAACCACGGTAATCTTCGTTATCACAACCATTATCTTCGCGGTAAGAAAACCAAAGACCATTTAGCCCCACTATCATTCCCCTTTTTCACACCAACGATCTTTCCCTTTATTAGGATAGCCTTACCCAAAGGTATACGTGCTCAGTTCTTTATGAACGGGGGGTGGCCTCCTCTTTCTCAGGATGGGTGCTAAAGCCATTCCTACCACGAAGCCTCCGATGTGAGCCCAGTACGCAACCCCGCTGGCCACACCTAGTCCAAGCGTCAGCATGCCCTCCAAAAATTGAAAGATGAACCAGAAACCTAGGAAGAAGATCGCTGGTATGTGCACCATGTAGACCCAGTAGACGAGCACCAGCGTGAGAACCCTAGCCTTAGGATACAAAAGAAGGTATGCGCCCAGCACCCCTGAGATGGCACCCGAAGCCCCTACCGCTGGGACGAGCCAATCATCAGGCGTGGTTATGCTTAGTATGTGTGCTATGCTGGCGGCTACGCCGCAAAGGAGGTAGAAGGCCAAGTACCTCCTACGTCCAAACGCGTATTCAATGTTATCGCCAAATATGTGCAAGTACAGCATGTTTCCGGCTAGGTGAACGATGCCACCGTGGAGGAACATTGACGTGAAAAGGGTGTACAATCGCCTGCCGTTCATTATGTAGTAGGGGGTCATTCCATACCTCTGAATAGCCTCTTCAAGCGACATGATCTCAAAACCAGACAAGGCAGTGACGTAGTCTGAAAGCCAAACGAGAAAGAAGATAATCACGTTAGCTATGATGAGGAGCCTCGTAACGTGAGGCGGGGACAAGGTAGGATTCTCGTCTCGAAGAGGAATCAAGTTGTCTCACCAAGCCTGCTTTCCAAACAGTTAAACCATGCGTTCTGTGCTGGAGCTTTAATACTTGACATCTTATAACTTTTTCATTCCTTCATAAAACACCAGCATACATCTTGGGCACTCTCGAACAACGACCCTCTTTCCCCTAGTTTTGCCAACCCTAATGACCGGGGTTCCCAGCTGAACGGTATCACTGCCACATCTAGGGCACTTTTCCTCAACCATAACCACACCTCACATACTGCTATTTTCAGATTCAGATATAAGGCAGTTGATAGGAAGATTGATGTCGAACCTTGCGCAAAATAGTTTAAGGTGTCTGCTGTGACGATAGTCCAAGAGATTCGATGCTCCCACTGTGGTGCTCCCATCTCTTTTAACCCAGGCGAGATCCTTGCCACTTGCCGATACTGCGGATTCACGTGCGTCATAGAAACGGGCAAGGTCTTCACCCTCGAGCACTCTATGATTCTTAACGAGTATGATCCCGCTCAAGTGGAGGAACTTGTGCGCAACTGGATGAGATCCGGGTTCCTAAAGCCCGGAGACCTCGCCAGATCATCAAAAGTCTTGGAGAAAAGCCTGATGTACCTGCCTTTTTGGATTATTTCAGCGGCTGCTGCGAGCACCTACAAAGGCATTTTTGAACGACTAGTTCCTCCAGTGGTGAAGGAAGGGAGAATCGAGAAGAAATACAACTGGCTAATTTTGGCGAGAAAGGCCACAGAGTTCCCCACAAGAGAATACGACGTTCCACTTGAGGGAAAAGTGCCCTATGATTTTCGGAAGATCGAAGCTTTTGCCAAAGTTTTGAATAGCGAGATGGAAGGGGATGAGGCGGTGGAGTTGGCAAAACAAGAAATCGAAGAGCATCACCGATATTTAGCTCAGCAGGATGTGGACAGAATAATCGAAATTAAAAACGAAATGAAGATAGGCCAAACCGTCTACCTACATGCTCCAATATGGTTCATAAAATATGGGTATAAGGGCAAAACTTACCAGTTGATAATGGACGGAGCAACAGGAACCGTTATAAAAGGTGACATACCTTCAACAGGATTCGGAATATTCTAATTAATCTAGCCCGTGATTCTTGAACATTGACAATTCAGAAAATGTTAAAATAAAGCTTATATCTTATAACGCTAAACAATAAGTTGGTAGTACTTTTGAAGGAAGCGAATGATCAGGATAAGATGAGAACCGAACAGAAGACTAATTATAGGTCATTAGGTTATAGTGCAAGAGCTCTTGTCGTTCTTGTTCTATCTATAGGTTTTATGGCGATAGCTTATGGTGGGGGATTAATTCCCTTTGATCCTTTTAATCTTCCAGCATGGGTTTTCGGTCCCCTCGGAGTCTATACCCTTATTTACTCATTTGTAGCCGGCAAGGATCCCTTCTATTATTTGGTTTGGGGTTCTGTAATGTTTGCTATTGCTGTCGCCTCAGCGTTTTATAACATAATAAACGTCTTCATTGTTTTTGGTATGCTTATGATTGTTATCGCGGTTATAGGTTTCGTTGCATATCGGAGGAAAAGAGTATGAGTGGAAAAGGATACGTGGAAAAGGTTCGTGAAGAGAGGGGACTTCTGGAGAAGATTATGGGCTACATTCCAGGGTACAAGGGATACAAGGAGAAGGAGCTAAGGAGGGAAAGCGACCGTCTTGTAAGGATGGAAGCCGTGAATAGACTTAAGGCTGCGAAGACTGCTCTCAGAAGGAAATTTGCAAATCCTTTGATTGTTCAGAAGCTTTCAAGCGAGGACGCATGGAGGTTTGACACGCTCATGGCTCGTCTTGACAGGGCTACTCAACGCATAGACAGAGCGGTTGCAGGATACGCTGGGATGTTCGACGCAATCAAAGTTAAGGAGGATAAACTTGACACGGTCATCGAACACGACTTAGGTTGTATAGAGAAGGCTGAATCCTTAAAAGTTGATGTGGAAAGAACGGTCGGAATGGAACCGGGAAAGGATGAGTGGCGAGCAGCCATGGACGAGTTGATATCTAAGGCTGAGGAACTTGATGGACTTGTCGATAAGAGGTCGGAGGTTCTTAGGGGGTTGGGAAGATGATCTCTGCACGTTATCGTGAAATAGGAGTGAGAATGGGGGATTTCCAGCGGGTTCTACCCGAGTACGTTCAGCAGATAGGGTGGAGTGTTAAGAAGGTTATACCGGGACAAAACAGTTTCATGGTCGAACTGAAGAAGGGTTTCTTTGAAAAGGCATCGATTAAGGCTAGGGGCATCCCACAAGACGTATATGTTGAGGTTGAAGGACCACAAAATCTTATGGATGTTGTGGAGCAAGCTCTCGCGAACTCGTGCGACAATCCAGGAGCCTTAATCGGATGGAAAGAACAAGCACAGCAGCAAGCCATGGAGTTCGCCAAAGGTTTAGCTGGAATTGTTAAAGTCCCAACACCCGCAGCTCCGGTTCAGCCTCCGCCTCAACCAACGCCACCAAAACCAGCAGCACCCAAACTTGAAGCGTGCATGCACTGTAGTGCTCCGCTTACGTATGATCCCGAAGAAGTTCTCGTAATGTGCAACTACTGCGGATACGTGAATAACATTACAGGCGAAGAGCCTCCAAGATACAGTATGCTTCCCGTCCTCCTCGGCGGCTCACAGGCTATGGAGATAGCAAAGGATCATGTTGCAAAGGGAATTCTGGTTACTCGAGGCATGGCTGAACGCGCTGAATGGGGTGCAATAGTTCTTCGATACATTCCAAATTGGACTGTAACGATTCAGCTCGAAGGGGACCTTGAAGGAAAGAAGGCTCTCGTTAAAACGAAAGACACAAAGGCGCAGCTCGCGCAGGAAGTCGCAATGCAGGCTTTGGGAGGAGCGCTTGGAGGTATTTTCGGAGGAGCTGGAAAAGGAGCTGGAAAGGCCATCACGGATAGGACTGAGAGAATGTCCGTCAGCGAGGCAGTAGATGTTTCTGTTGTGGCACGGAAGGCGGCAGAGTATCAGCCTGACGCGGGAGCATACAAGATTCCACTCGACAAGAAGGAACCCTTCAAGAAAACAGGGGATGAAACCCTTAATGTGGAGCTAGGTGCCCAAGCAGCCACAGAAAAAGCTAAAGGACTGGCTTTGCAGGAACTCAGGTCAAGATACACCTTTGTATCTAGGTTTAGTGTGGGAGCTTATCCCGTAGGAGAGCCTGAACTTATATATGCGCCTTGGTGGTTCATAGAATACCGCATGGGTGAGAGGTCCTTCTCTGTGATAGTTGACGCGTGTAATGGAAGCGTTATCGCAGGACAGAGACCTTGGCTTCCCAAGGGAGTAATTAAACGGAGGTGAAGTTTGAATGCCGAAAGTAATTGAGTGGGTCGGAGCGAGAGAAGGGGATATAGTCTGGAGGTATCCAGTCGAGGAGGTCGGTTGGGGAGACAACCTCATTGTCCACGAATATGAAGCCGCAGTCTTCTTTAGGGATGGGAAAGCGTATGACGTCTTTAGGGGTGGGCGTCATGTCTTAACGACGGCAAACCTCCCGTTACTAACGAAGTTTCTTTCAAAGATCGCAGGATTCGATAAGGTTCCGTTCAGAGCCACGATTGTCTTAGTTTCATTGAAGCAGTTCCTGGGGAAGTTTGGAGCGCAAGGTCAGACAAGCGAACTTGCTCCGCTCAAATTCTTCGGGAGTTTCTGGTTTAGAGCCGAAGAGCCAAATCTCTTTGTTAATGAAGTTGTAGGTGGGCAAGGAGCATTTACCACCGATGCTCTTCAGAGCTTTCTTAGAGGCTACTTTAACGAAAGGCTCATTGACACGTTAAGTCAGTACTCGCTCGCGGACGTTTACGGCAAACTTGATGAGACGAGCCTCCTAGCGAAGAATGCCCTTTTCGACGCCTTCTCCAGAGTAGGCCTTGAATTAATCGACGTAAAGTTCGAAGGAATCGACACAACCCCAGAGTGGAGAGATAGGCTGTTCTATCTAAAAACAGGAGTCGGCGCAACAGAAGTTCTCAGAATGGAAACCGTCAAAAAGACTGCAGAGGAGTTGGGAAAATCCCCAGGAGCAGCAATTGGAGCGGGAATAGCCGTGATCCCGCCTCTCTTTCAACCGCCAGCAGCTCCAGCCCCAGCACCAGCACAGCCGATGATACTATGTCCTAAATGCAACTTCCAGAATCCACAAACAGCAAAGTTCTGCAGTAGCTGCGGCGCACCATTACAGGTAGCTGGCGTCGCCTGTCCCAAGTGCGGAGCGTCTAACCCGGCTGGGGCAAAATTCTGTGTTAGCTGTGGAAGCCCATTGCAGGTTACCAGTAAATGTCCCAAGTGTGCGGCTGATATTCAGCCCGGAACCAAGTTCTGCCCGAGCTGCGGAGAAAAACTCGCGTAGTTATTTCCCCCTCTTCCCCTTTCTTTTTTTAAAAAGATTCGCGGCGCGCCTGTGATATTTGATAGGCGGAAAGAGTGCGGCCAAAAACGTATATAAGACCTGGAGGACGCCGATGTTCGGAAATAGCTGGACGCCGACGAAACCGTTACGACTCCTTTCGATCGGCGTGTTCATGCTAATCGTTGCCATTTGCCTCATGGCTTACGGTGCCCACTACATTATGAGACTCGATGAAGTTTTTTCTTTAACCATAGCTCTCTACGGCGTTTGGGTCATGATCCTCGCTGGGATCAAGAGACCAAACCAAGAAAAATACGAACGCGTAAGCTTCAGCACCTTTGCTTCGGGAATCCTGCTCACCGCGATTGGAGGAGCCTGGTTCCTGAACATTCAGACTGCCCAATGGGTATATTCACTGGCGCTAGTCGTGCTCGTCCTCGGAATCTTAGTTGTTGTAGCGGCGCTTCGTTCATGGAGACAGTAACTTCACGGAGGTGCTGGCGACACAAACGATAGATCAAATAAGCATTACGCTATATCTCCTTTATTTTATGTTTTCGAAAACCCTTTCGACCTCTTCACTTGTGGGGAAAGCTGGAGTGGCGCCCACTCGAGAGCAGGTTATGGCGGCAGCCACTTGACCATACAAGATTGCCCTTTTGAGACCCCATCCCTCCAGGAGACCCTTGACAACCCCAGCCGTGAAGCTGTCCCCGGCTCCGGTGGGGTCCACGGTTACGAATCGGGCCTGTAGATCGCGTGGCACGGGCATGTTGAATTGTTCTTCACGGGTATAAACCGTACAACCGTCAGGACCCTTAGTTACAATAATGATGTTTGGCCCATGTTTAAGGAGGTCAGCTGCCGTTTCCATTCTTTCCTTCGACGAATCTCGAAGAACAGTCCATCCGATGTGGTTCAAGATGAAAATGTCGATGTTCTCCAAAACGCTGTGGATTTTTTCGAAGCCCAATCGAAGATAGGGGATGCCCGGTCGATAAATCACGGTCTTCCCTTGGCTTTTCGCAAAACTCGCGAGCATGGGGGCAACCTCAAGGAAAACTTCACCAATGTAAACGACTCTGCTCTTCTTCATCGTGTCCCAGTCTATCTCAGTTGGCGTTGCCAAAGACATCGCTGCATCGGGAGAGCCGAACGTTAATAGCCAGCGTTTCCCCTCTCTGTCGGTGAGAATCCACGTTTGCAGGGAGACTAACCTTGTGGGAATGACATGGGAAATGTCTATGTTATTTTTTCGGAGATTGTCCAGCAGCAGTCTGCCCGCTGGGTCGCTTCCGATTTTTCCCACAAAGGCTGTGGGCACCCCTAATCGGGCTAGGGCGACGGCTACGTTGGCGCCCATCCCACCAGGGTATCTGTCGATCTCCTGAATGTACGTGCTTCCCTCGGGTTCGGGAAGCCTCTCCACGGAGCCGTAGATGTCGAGGGCTACGCTTCCGTAAACCACCACCTCAGGCATCGTTTTGGGCGCCTTCTCAATGACTTCCCGAAGATACTGCTCGTCAAGAAGGCGGTGAAAGGTGTCGATGGTTAGTCCGTATCGCTCGCAAACCTCTACTATGCTGGACGAGTACACTTGAAAGAGCTCCTCGATGGTTTTCTTCGTCAAGTCAGCAGGGATCTCCCCAGGGGGCTTTAGAAAAAGGATGAACCACTTGCCGAGCTTCGTGGGGGCGTACCACTTCATCCAGATCCTCCTCCTCTCGGTTGCGACCCGATCCATGCCGAACTCCAGCATGCCGGCGGAAACCATCCTCTTTAGGTATTCGATGATGGACTTGTTGGAGTAGGGCATCTCCCGAATCAGTTCTTGCTGATAGGTGCGACCGTCCCCCTTCACCCTCATCAAGAGGCTCATACCAACCCTTGACTGAAGAATGCTCCAGATCAGCCTGCGCTTTTCAGCTTCCAAGGGGAACGGAAGAACGTAGGGCCAGACCCTCTCCTCCTTCAACTTAAGCAGCTCCCTACTTACCATTGAATAGCCAGACGTTAATAAGACTCTGTTTTTAATCGCAAAAGCAGAGACACACGAACAAAGAGCCCAGCAGAAAGGCGTAAAGAAAATGCCGATAGGGAAAGAAGATTTCAGACTATACTATTCTATCAAAGTCTTGTTTTGGGACTCTTTATAGGAATTGCAGGGAATCTGTTTGTTTCCTACTTTATGGAAGCCTTTAAAGTCGTTGGAATGTCGCCTTGGGATTGGATTGTTACGGCCTTCATCTCTGTTGTTATAATTTTAATAGTGGCTTTTATATTCTATCTAAAGATTGAGAGTCTCTCAAAGAGTATCAAGAAAACTTAGTCGCTTATTCACCACGCTGTACATCACCTTGCTGGAAGCTCATCAGTGAAAGTGAAGGGCTATAAGGGTTAGATTTTCATTTACAGCTTCCTCATTTGGCCAAAAGCATGATCATCTGTTCAAGCTATGTCATCAGAGTTTTCTGATGTGATTTTTGATCCATTCAGTTGTTTGAAGATTTTCCATTGAACAAGAAGCGATCTCCAAGGACACGTTAACTCCTTCATCATAGGGAACTCTCAGTTCATAGCCATTTAGCCGGAGAAAAACATCTGTAGCAGTAAGACCTGTTCTCTTATTTCCATCCAAGAAAGGATGAAGTTTATTTATCTCGTATATGAGGCAAGCTGCTTTTTCATGTAAAGTATTGTAGAGTTCGAAACCGAATACAACGCGTTGAGGAGCTTCCACACAAAAATCTAGGTTCGAATCAAAAAGAATGCCAGAAGATCCACCATACTTTTTGATGAGTTTATTGTGAATCTTCACTAAATTCTTTTTCGTCAGATATTTATAATTCAATTCGTTTAGTATTCTGTTAGTTTCTTCAATATATCTTTGTTCTTTTTCATGGAGCTTTTTAAAGCTTGCCTGAACCTCTCTGGTCCTGAAACTAGGGGCTTAAAAATAACGATTTCAGATTCCTCTAGCCTTTCTTTCTCTCGCGGAAAAGGTGAAGGTGCCAAGTACTCTGGAAGAGCGGAAGAAGAGTTGCTGATGTCAAAAGTAACCGAATCTGTGGTATCGACTACCTGAATTGCCGATGTTAGACCAGCAGTCCCTCTTTCTGGGTCTTCAATTGTCTCTTCCGTTTCTATTTCGGACATTTTTCTCACTTAATTAGATGCACACTATCGTATAAAAGATTTGTCTCATATCTTATATGGTATTATCAAGAAGCCAGCGTTCATCTAGGGGTCTTTCTTGGTAGCCAGTTGTCGGAGCAGGAACTGTTGGAGGACCGAGAGAAACTCTTGTAATTTCTTTAGTGGTACGAAATACGTGAGTTAAATTATCAGACTCTATAATCGCACGATCGAAGATGCCCGTTGCAATATCACTCGCACCGAGAATGCTCTCTGGGTGATAAGGAACACTCAACTGAAGTAAGGTATCATATTCTTGATATAGTTGAATAATTCTCTTGTCAATATCTGCAGACACGTCAACTACAGCAAGTCCCATAACGTCTTTGGCTTCTTTACGCCCTATAAGATAATCATGGGAAAACCGACCTTTAATGAGGGTTTCGACGGTGCTTTCAATCCTATTTTCATCTTGTATGTGGCTCGATAATAGGGTCTTAGCAAGGAATACTATTTGTTCCCGCACTCTATTGACTGAACCTAATGCAAGGGGATGAACCGATTGTGACAATCGATCAAAAATCCTTGCCACTAAATCTTTGTCCTCGTCTAAGCCTAATTCTTTCGTAGCAAGGTTAAGATAACTGATTACATCTTCGACGCTTAGCGGGACAATTTGGGAGGCACCAGGTGGGCCTGGTATCGGTACTCGAGGACCCAGAGGAGAATTTACGGAAGGATCGATAGGGCTCAGCTGCCCCATCTTAGTCATGATAATTTCATCCGCTCCCAACGCAATCAAAGTAGCACAGCTTAAAGCCTTAAAAGGTATTATGACATTGAATGATTGACAGAACTCCCTTATGATATTTGCAAGTGCGTAGCCAGCCATTGTTATCCCACCTGTGCTGTAGAGATATAAGTCAATTTTTTCTACAGGGCCGATTTGAGAGAGATGATTTAAAATGAAAGGAAATGAATCTGTCGCGATCTTTGTTTCTAGCCCTTTTCGATCACCCGTGATGTACACGAGCACCCTTGATTTTCTTTCTCTCTCAATATCTCGTATGAGTTGCAGCCTCTCAGTCCTTCCCATAAAAACAAACTCCTGGAACTATCTTAGCAGATAATGCTTACTTAAACATTGCTACTAACAGCCAAAACATCAACCATACATGCAATGCTCATTTTTCCTTCAAAGAAACAGGTTTTGATCTCTCTATGTTTGATGCCAAAACGAGAAGGGGCGAAGGGGAAATTTTTGCACATAGAACCTAAGTCAACTCTCACTAAAGTGTGTAAAAGAGTGTTTCCTGAGGGACTCTACACGCGTTCCTGGGGGACTCCCTCGGGCGTGTAAGCGCTATAATACTTCAGATGGTGTTTTCCTATTTTTCGTTTCACGTTTGGGTACAGAATCAATTCTTCGATCTCGAGGTCTCTGGCCAGTCGGAGGCTAATGCCCTTTAGTTGCTGGACGAGTCGTTGAAGGCTCTCTTCAGTGGAGAAGGATGTCATAACGGCGGGATGGCATTCGACGCCTGCCTGCAGCAGACTCTCCAGCGCCCTTAATTGAAGAAGGAAGCCTCGGGGTTGGGCGCCAGTTAGCATGGCAAACTCCTCCTCGCTGCATCCCTTTAGGGAAACCCTGACGTGAAGAAAGGGGTGTTTCGATAGGTCTTCCGCGTATTGGGGATCGTTTCCTATCAAGATTCCGTTGGTCTCTAGGATGAAGAGGAGGCGCTGATCCTTCAAGTGATCGAGCAGTTGAAGGAGGTGCCGCCTGCCTATGGTGGGTTCACCTCCACTCACCCGCAACTGTTTCATGTTTCGCTTCTTTGCCATCTTCATTAGGATTTCAGCCACCCTCTCAGGCCGGTAGAATTTCCCTATAACCGCTGGCGTGAACATCACCGCGTCGGACACCCAGCAATACTTGCACGCTAGGCCGCAGCCCACGGCGTCTGCTGTGACGATTCCACCATACCAGCGGTCAAACCTGAAGCGCCAGTATTTCCTCTCCTGAACCCTGTCTGCTTCATGAACCACGAGCTTTTCTATGGCCTCGTGCCGAGTTACCGGGTCGTACAACGACAAAACAGGAGCGCCCCAATCTATGAAACTAGTGAATATCAATCATATGGTTTTCTCTCCACATTGAAGTAAGTATCTACTTCTTTTTAGAATCTAATTTAGAGTAAACTTTTTAATAGAGAAGTTTTAAGTATTCTGATCAACCATGAAAAAATCTGATGCTCCAACCGTCGATGCGTTTCTGAATTCCAAGGTTGCGGTAGCCATCCTCCGAACTTTGATTCAGCGAGACATGCCTCTTCCCATATCGAGGATCGCTAAGGAAATAAGATCCAACTACGTCACTGTCCGAAAGCACGTGAAGTATTTAGAGGAAGCAGCCCTAATCATCGGCGTTGACTATGGAAAGAGAAGACTCTACAAGGCGAATGCAGCCAACGAACGAATCTCGGTGTTTAAACGTTTCATCGAAGCTTGGGATAGAGGTAACTGAAAAGCACAAGAGCGCATAGCTTATTGTAAAGAAGCTATACAACGCGCATACCGCCTGCTGATCGAGCAATCATAGAAAGGTTTTTGTCTCGAAACATCCTTCCCTTAGAGGCGTTTTTCAACCACGGATATGCTCTGCTCGAGTATATCTAAGCCCTTCTCCATCTGCTCTCGGGTTACGATGAGCGGGGGGGCCACCCTAACGGAGTTGATCCCGCAAGGCAGGAGGATCAGACCCCTTTTGTGGGCCTCAACAATGATATCATCGACGTTTAGGAATCGCTCTTTGGTTTCTTTATCCTTCACGAGCTCGACGCCAATCATCAATCCCCTACCCCTGATGTCTCCCACGATCTTATGTTGATCCTTCATTTCCGCTAAACGCTTCAATGCGTACTCTCCCATCTTGGTCGCATTCTCAGGGAGCCTCTCCTCCACCAGAACCTCTATACCGGCTAGGGAACCCGCGCACATGACAGGATTTCCTCCAAAGGAGTTCGAGTGGGCCCCCGGCTCCCAGTCAGCCACTTCAGCCTTGGCCACCGTAGCCCCAATCGACAGTCCAGCCCCCAGAGCCTTGGCCAAGCACACGATATCAGGGATAACTCTCTCGTGTTCACACGCGAACATCTTGCCGGTTCTGCCCATGCCTGACTGAACCTCATCGCAGACGAGCAGTATGCCATGCTTGTCACACAGCTCACGGAGTTTCTTCAAGTATCCAAGCGGTGGAACCACGTATCCACCCTCCCCTTGTATCGGCTCCACAAACAGCGCCGCCACCTCAGCTGGATCGCACACGTGGTGGAAGAGCTCTTCCTCTATGAAATGGACACACCACCAGTCGCAGTCTGGAAACGTAAGCTTAAATGGGCACCTATAGCAGTAGGCATATGGAGTATACAGGACGCCGCCCATAAACGGCTCGTAGCGCCTCTTATGAACAGGTTTGCTGAAGGTTAGGCTGAGGGAGCCCATGGACCTGCCGTGGAAGGCTCCTATAAACGACATGAGCTTGGGCCTCTTCGTGTGGCGGCGCGAGAGCTTTAAGGCTGCCTCGCAGGATTCTGTGCCGCTGTTGGATAGGAACACCCTTTTATCGAAAGCTCCTGGAGTTATCTCCTTCAGCTTCTCGGCCAGTTCCACCTGCCAGAGGTTGTAGAAGTCGTTGCCAGCGAAGTGCATGAGCCTCTCGGTCTGCCTCTTTACCGCCTCCACCACCTTTGGATGGCAGTGGCCTGTCGGGAGGGAGGCGATTCCAGCCGCAAAGTCTAGGAAGATGTTACCATCCACATCCCTAACGAAAACCCCGAAGCCCTCATCTCCAACCATGGGGTAGGCAACTATCGTGGTTGCCATGAACGCCTTCTTATGCCTCTCAATGATCCCTAATGCCTTGGGTCCAGGTATTGGAGTAACAATCTTCGGTCCTTCAAACTTTGACATTTATCAACCTCCTTTTGAGTTGTATCGTAGAAGGTTATGATTATCAACCTAAAACTCTTAACTTTTTTGTAGCGAAACCCAAAATTCTTAACTAAGAGGGTACCTAGATCATGTGAAGAGGAAACGTCGATCACGATGGAGAGGATCATCGGCCACGGCACGTGGTATGACAAGGTTGCCGTTGAAATTCTAGAAAGAGAGCGCAAGCTAGGCAGAAGCCTCAACTTGATTAGAACAGAGATGGGAGTCGGGGCCTCCGGCCTTCCTCACATCGGCACTTTTGCGGATGCCGCGAGGGCATACGCGGTGGCACTGGCTCTTAAGGAGCAGGGACACAGGTCGGAGCTGATCGCCTTCTCGGATGACAAGGACGGCCTAAGGAAGGTTCCGATGGGGCTCCCCAGTTCGTTAAAGAAGTATCTGGGCTGTCCGGTGACGTCCATTCCAGACCCTTACGGTTGCCACGAGAGCTATGGGGAGCACATGAGCTCCCTCCTTTTGGAGGCCCTAGACGCTTGTGGAATAGAGTACAGGTTCATGTCGGGCATGAAAGTGTATGAAACCGGTCTCTTCAACGAGGAGATTAGGACCTTACTCATGAACGCTCGGCGGATCGGGGAAATCGTTAAGGAGGAGGTTGGACAGGAAAAGTACGTAGAGATTCTTCCATACTTTCCCGTTTGCTCGAAGTGCGGTCGCATCTACACCACTAAATCCTACGAGTTTCTGCCCGAGGAGGGCAAGGTCCTCTACGTTTGCGAGGGAATGGAGGTAAAGGGTCGATGGTTAGAGGGTTGCGGTTACAAGGGTGAGGCTGACTACACGAGGGGAGAAGGGAAACTCAGCTGGAAGGTGGAGTTCGCGGCTAGGTGGAAGGTTCTGGACATACGATTTGAGGCGTATGGAAAGGACATCGCCGACTCAGTGAGAGTGAACGATCGGATATGTCAAGAGATTTTGGGTTACGCTTCACCCATGCACGCTCAGTATGAAATGTTTCTAGACAAGAGCGGGAGGAAAATCTCCAAGTCGTTTGGAAACGTGCTCACCCCTCAGGTTTGGTTCCGATACGGCTCACCCCAGTCTCTCCTTTTGCTCACCCTGAAACGGTTTGTGGGAACCCGAAGCCTTTCCGTCACCGACATACCTCAATACATGAGTGAATTCGACGAGCTGGAAGATGTCTACCTTGGAAAGAAACCAGTCAGTGATGAAAAGGAACGAGCCAAACTCACCGGACTATACGAGTACTGCTGTCTACTTAAGCCTCCTTCCAAGCCCAGCATCCATGTGCCCTACAACCTCCTCACCTACCTAGCCAAGGTGGCTCCGAAGGGGTCTGAAACAGAGTACATTACCCAAAAGCTTCGAGACTACCGATATATCAGAGAAGAGGTGCCAAGCAACCTCAAAAAAAGGGTTGGATATGCCCTCAACTGGACCCAAGACTTTATGGAAATAAAGGAGAAAGCCATAAAACTGAGCGCGAAGGAAAAGGCCGCGGTTAAGGAGCTCATCCAAGCTCTTCAAATCGAAGAGGACGAAAACCAGATACAAACTACCGTCTTCAACATTGCAAGGAAACATGCTATCCGGCCAGCAAAATTCTTCAAAACCCTCTACACCATCCTTCTAGGGGCACCTGAAGGTCCGAGACTCGGACCCTACATCGTCGCCATGGGGAGAAAAAACGTGACCGACGCCCTGAAAAGAGCCCAAAAGAAGCGTTAACTATCTCAACGTACATCGAAAACCCTTTTACTCAGATCACATTTGTTATGTTGGGCCCGTAGTCTAGCACGGATTAGGACGCTGGCCTGCGGACGGTGGTGGAAAGCCGGAGATCCGGGGTTCAAATCCCCGCGGGCCCGCCAAAGGGAGACAAATTCGTGGGGTTTTAGAATGGGTACTCCTCAGTTTATGACTTTCTTGCACCGTTTCGATACTCTTAAATCGCCCTTAGAACTAACCGTTTCGGTTGCCAAACACGAAGAGAACATAATGGGTTGGCAGGTGTGAGGAGAGCAAGACAAGCAGTAGCCTTCGTCACTGGGCTGCTTGCGATCGTTGTTGCGTACTGGTTAGTGATGAACTTCGTTCAGAATCCTGAAATATCATCTCTGCCCTATTACACCTTCAGAACTCTTTTGAGAATCACCATAACACTGGGCATTTCTATAGCTTGGGGCGTATCCTTCGGAATATTAGCTTCGACAAACAAGACGGCTTCAATTATATTTGTGCCCTTCATCGACCTGCTACAGTCCATTCCAATATTGGGCTACTTCCCTGCGGTAATCCTATTTTTTATATCGCTCTTTAAAGGGAGCGAGATTGGAATTGAATTCTCCGCCATGTTGCTACTTTTCACATCAATGGCGTGGGCTATATTCTTCGGCGTTGTAGGCGCAATCAAAGGAATCCCTACGAACATAATCGAATCGGCTCGGAGCTTTGGACTGACAGGCTTCAAGTATGCACGCCACGTGATTATCCCTGCTGTTGTTCCGGCCTTGATTTCGGGAGCTACCCTCGCTTGGTGCGACGGGTGGTTCTTCATGATAGCAGCAGAATACGTGGTGTATCTGGGCAAAACTTATTCTGTTCCTGGACTAGGCTCTTACTTGGCTAAGGCAGCATACGTCTACAACGACCTCAACCTATCTGTGATTCTTCTGGTTTTAATCACTGCAATAGTTCTCTACCTGAACTTTTTGATATGGCACAGACTTATGGAAAGAGCCAGCACGGGAACGTATAAACCCGCCCTTAAAATAGGCCTTTCAGGCGTTGGAAAACTTGGAACGGTTGGACCAAGATGGTCGCATTTAGGAGACCACATCCGCATGCCGAAGTCACTGATTCTAGCGTCTAAGTGGCTGAAGCGGTATACTCGTTTGGAGAAGGCTATCGCCCTTGTCTTATCCTTAGTCGCGGTTTTTTTCATCATATACCTCATAGTTGGACAGATTCCTAGCGTCGAGGTGTTTGAGCAAGCTTTCGCGGACCCAGAGTTTGCTAATCTCCCCGTTTACACAGCCTTGACTTTAGGTAGGCTGGCAGTCGCCTACGTGATTTCTCTGGGCATCGCCTTAGGAATGGGCGTTCTGGCTGCGGAACACAAGAAGTTTGCGGCGATTTTTTATCCCATATACGACATCGGACAGGCGGTTCCAATATTGGCGTTGTTTCCAATATTCTTTATCACGTTTAGTCGAGTTTTTGGAGGCGCTTTTGGCTTAGAGATAACTGCAATTGTCATTCTAGTTTTAGACATGATCTGGTACATGTTTCTTAACGTCGTTAGCGCCGTGAAGAATATTCCGAGTGAGATGAAGGAGGTTGGGCATCTTTTCGGGTTCAAGGGCCTAAAACGCATCACTCACCTGGTCATTCCTGCAATCTTGCCCGCTATTGTGACAGGCAGCATTCTGTCTTGGGGAACCGGATGGAACACTATAATTTTCGCCGAGTACATGCCCTACGAAATGGAACAGTTTGGTGGGCAGCCTCTCGAGCTTCCAGGATTAGGATCGTATCTGGACGAAACCGGTTATCTCCCGCCTCCTAAAGGGAACCCTATACGGCTTTTTTTCTTGTTGAGTGTGATTGTCGCCATTGTGCTACTGATGGAAGGACTGGTATGGAGAAGGTTACTGAGAAAGTTCGAAAAATATCGGGTTGAGGTGTAACTCTTGACTGTGCTTGAAATAAAGAGTGTAACAAAGACTTTCCGGCTAGAAACATCTAAAATCTCGGTTTTAGAGGATGTTAGTTTTTCGGTTGGCGAAGATGAGTTTGTCTGTCTAGTGGGACCATCTGGGTGCGGCAAGTCCACTCTACTAAGGATAATTGTGGGTTTAGAAAAGGCTGACTCAGGTCAAATACTTTTTCATGGACAACCAATAACGTCGCCGACCCCCAAAATCACCATGATTTTCCAACTGTTCGGTTTGTTGCCTTGGAAAACCGCTCTAGAAAATGTGAAGGTCCCGTTGGAAGTTCTTGGAGTAAAGAAAGAGGCGGGAGAGGAAATCGCTAAGAGTTACCTGCGAATGGTTGGTCTGGAGGACTTCGAAAACACTTATCCACATGACCTTTCAGGCGGCATGAAACAAAGGGTCGGCATCGCTAGGGCGTTGGCGCTTCAGCCAGAAGTGTTGTTGATGGATGAGCCTTTTTCCTCTCTCGATGAGTTGACGGCGAAAACCCTGCGCACACTTGTGCTCGAAATCTGGCGTGACCCTAGTCTTCCCACGAACACGTTTGTCATGGTCAGTCACAACGTTGAGGAAGCCGTTTACATGGCTGACCGCGTTATTGTTATGTCACCTAGACCTGGAAGAATTATCGGCGAAGTGAGGGTTAATCTTCCACGCCCCCGCACCGAATTTTTGAGAGATCCAGAATATTTTCATCGTGTTGATGAGGTTATCGCCATTTTAGAGAAGAGCAAGCGTTAAGTTTAAGCCAAGGTTTAGTCAAGGCAACTTTGAGTACGTTAAAATGAACACAACGATGACGGCATACAGGTTTAGGAAACGCTAGTAAAAGGCTCGAAAGACCTGAATTTGTGCACGGCGTCGAGTGTGGGATCTGAACCACACCGATCCGCGACGACCTAATATGCGAACTTTAATAGGCTCGCCAACAAAGCAAAAGGATTATTGCTAATGGCATACTTATGCAAGATCTTAAACACGGGGAATTTAAACGGGGATTTGAATCTATGCAGGCCCGCCACGATACACTCGTTGACCTCGTAATTTGACGTCTAAATCCAGAAAACTTTTAGGTGCTTCAACCTTATGGTTAAAGTGCTTAAAGGTGGAAAACATGGGAATTTCGAGGAGCCAGTTGGCTAAGATGATTGACTCTACCTTATTGAAGCCCACTGCAACGAAGGATGACATCGCAAAGCTGTGCAGAGAAGCTAAAAGGTACGGGTTTGGTTGCGTTTGCATCAATCCCTCGTACGTTTCTTTGGCTACGCAACTGTTGAAGGAAACCGATGTAAAGGTTTGCTCCGTCATAGGCTTTCCTTTTGGGGCTACTCCACCTGAGGTGAAGGCTTTTGAGGCTAGGATGGCCGCAGAAAACGGAGCACGTGAGGTCGACATGGTCATTAACCTAGGCGCACTGAAGTCAGGAGATCACGAAGCCGTGAAGCGAGACATCGAGACGGTTGTGGACTTGAAGCGCCTGTACCGCGACCTGATCGTTAAGGTAATCATCGAAACGGGACACCTAACCAGCGAGGAAAAGGTGACGGCTTGTAGGCTTGCCAAGGAGGCGGGGGCGGATTTCGTGAAAACCTCCACGGGACTGGTTGGAGGAGCCACCATTGAAGATGTTCAGCTAATGAGACAAACCGTGGGCAGAGACATGGGGATCAAGGCAGCCGGAGGCATACGAACCTTCAAGGAAGCATTGGCGATGATTGAGGCTGGAGCCAACAGAATCGGAACAAGCGCCGCAGTTGCCATAATCGAGGAGTTGCCTGAGTGACTTAACCTACATTCTCTCAGGAGCCTCAATTCCGAGGAGACTGGAGACATTTCTGAGAACGATTCTCGTGGCGTCGACGAGGGCAAGCCTAGCGTCGCTCAATTCAGGCGGCCTAGCCTTTATCACGGGCAGCGCGGTGTAAAAGGTGTTGAACTTGTCCGCCAGTGCGTTGGCGAAACCCGCGATCATGTTTGGTTTGAGGCTCTCAGCTGCGTCTATGAAAACTTCGGGAAAGCGAGCTAGCATGAGGGTCATGTCGCGCTCTAAAGGCGCTGTCAACAAGGAGTAGTCGGGATTTTTGGGCTCTCTGGACGCCTTCCTCAGGATGCTGCAAGCCCTCGCGTGGGAATATTGTATGTAGGGGGCGCTGTTCTTCTTAAAGTCCAAGACCCGATCCCAAGTGAACACCACGGGCTTTGTGGCATCCACCTCGACGAGAGCGTATTTCATGGCCCCGATGCCCACAGTGTGCGAGATCCGACGCTTTTCCTCCTCAGATACGTATGGGGACCGCTTAGAGACCTCATCGTACGCCCTCTTAACCGCCTCGTCCATCACCTCGTCGAGGGTGATGTAACGACCCCTTCGACCAGACATTCGATAGCCCGGAAGTCGGACTAGGTTGTAGGCGAGGTGAACCAAGTTTTCCGCGTAGTCTGCGTGTCCTAAGGCGCATAAGGCAAGCTTCAACTGTAACTGAGAAAGAGCCTGTTCCATCCCCACCACGTTGATCACCCTCTCAGCCCTCTGAAACTTCCACAAGCTGTAGGGGATGTCCCGAGTCGTGTAGAGGGTGGTGCCGTCCGCCCTCACCAGAGTTAGCGATGGAACCTCATACCCTTCCCGTAAGCCCAGCGCTTCCCTGAGGTTAAAGTCCTGAGCCACCTTCTCCGCGTTAAACTCCAGAACTCCACCCACATGAAAAACGTATGGAGTCGTCTTCAGCTGGTTGAGAACCCGCGCAACATCGCTGTTCCACGCGAAGTCGCTCTCCCAGTCCCACGAGTCAAAGAAGACTCCCGCCCTCTCAAGGGTTTCTCTAAACCCTTCGAGACATAGTTGGCAGACCTCCCTGATCAGCTGCTTCGCTCCTTCTTCACCGGCCTCGTATTCACGGATTAGGCTGCTCACCTGGGATTCCGGATCCTCATTTTGGCTGATCTTGTCAAGGAGTTGACTGAAAAGCTTAGGACACCTGCCCTCAAGCTCGACCGCCACCGACATCCAATCGTCCAATTCTCCTTGCAACCTCGAGGTTTCTTCGGTTGACGAACGCTCCCTTGCTCGTTCAATCTCCTTCTTAAGTCGACGAACCTCCATGATACAGCTCGTTATTGTGTAAATCAACCCTATGAAGTGGTCGGGCTTCCCCTCAGGCTTAGGCTTGCCCAATTTTTCGTACCCATAGGCGATGACCGCTGTCTGACGCCCCACATCGTCAATGTAATAATGTCGAAAGACCGTGTGGCCACGAGACCTCAAAACCCGCGCAAGAGCATCACCCAGCACAGGGTTCCTCGCCTGCCCGATGTGGATAGGATGAATCGGATTAACACTGGTGTGCTCAACAATAGTTCGCTGGGGCTTATCTGATTTCACGTATCCATACTCACTGTCGAGAGCCCTAACCGAATTGATGGTTAGGTTAGAGAAACGTGCAAAGTTTACGTAAAAATTGACGTATCCCTCCCCAGCCGCCTTCACAGATTGAATTAGCGGAAAACCCGACACATCAATGATCTCCGCGATTTGATCCGCGATTTCACGTGCCTTCCTTCCAGTTTGTTTAGAAAGCTCAAAGCACATCGAAGACGACAACTCACCAAACTCAGGGCTCGGAGGGGATTCAAGCACAATGAAAGGAACAGAAATTTCAGGGTACAGCCTATTCAATACATTCCTTAAGGCGGTTTCACACTCACCACGGAATTCTGCGAAGGGGTTCACGGAAACCATTGATATTCACCTCTCTTGGCGGGCCCGCGGGGATTTGAACCCCGGATCTCCGGCTTTCCCCTCTTGTCCGGAGGCTTGCGCGCCATCTTATGGAGACCGCTCGACGCCTTAATCCAGGCTGGGCTACGGGCGAATAGGAAAGAGGCTGACCCTGGTTTCTCCCTATCCCTTGCGGACCCACTAGATGATGGTGGTTTGAGGGATTTTAAGGATTTCTATGAGGCTTTAACAGATATCCGAATGAAGGTTCTGTTCTGTTTTATGCAACGTCTGGTTTACGTAAGAGTGAAGCCTTAGAGTTGCGAAAGAGTGATGTGGATCTAGCTTTAAGACTCTTCTTCTGTTACAAATCCTTTTTTGCTTATATCAAATAGTTCATCGAAAATAGAGCTAAGGTTCACCTCTACCTTTTTTTGGAGTTCTAGTAAAATTTTGATTTTATCCTTTATTTCATTCAGAGCTTCATTTAACTCCTCTTTTTTCTTTTCAACTGCTTGTTTTATCCTTCCAATTTCGCTTGTTTTAATTCTTGCTTGAAAGCTCTTTGACTTTGTGCCTTGCTCCGTGTCACGGTATGGTTCATAAGTGGCTTTAAGTTCAAAATCAATTACGGCTTCATCAAGTTTGGCATATGTGACTTTCCTGATCTCAAAGTCAAAATTAAGTTTTTCAGCATCGGAAACATTGGATACAAACATGGACATTTAAACACCCTATTTGGATTTCCTTCAAGGATTTTAACGTTAATGGAACACGTTTTAAAATATTATGAATTAGGAATACGGTTTCAGAATATTCACACCATTTAATTCAGGTCTTAAACTAATCGCCCTTTTTTATGATTGGACGTTAAGTGCCCTTTCTATTTTGTACAAAATCGCTTATTTGCTTACCATGCATCTTTACCTCATTTTCTGTCATTGTGCGCGCTGAAGTTGACGGTGCGAACAAATTACAATTAATCCCCTTAGAAAACTCGTCACAAGAGATTTCTAAGAAATGAAAAGCACTTTCAGGTTTAGGCTGAGCCTCACAAATGTATCCTTTAAGGTTGCCTTTCTCGTCAATAACAACAACCATGTTTGCACAATCAAGACATCTAACCAAATTCCTCACAAAAAGGCTATTGTGTTTTCAAGAATTTAAACATGATGACAATTCATAAAGCGAACTGAAGATTCCAATAATCAAGAGATAATATCTGAGATGTTTAGGCGCCAATGAGGGTGTTTGTTTGTTCGATTTCTGGAAGCTTTCGTATGTCGGTGATGATTTTGTCAAGTTTTCCCAGGCTTTCTGTTTCGATGCGTGCCACAATATCCCACATCCCATAAGCTACAAGAACTTCTGCAACATCCTCGAATTTCCGAATCCTTTCGGCAACCTCATGTTCAGTCCCTCGTTTTACGATGGCGAGGAGGTATGCTTTTACAGGGTGTTTAGACATGTTACTCACCGATTATATCAATGGAGAATAAGCCTAAAATAATTTGTCAATCAAGCAAAAAGTTTACGTTTCAATGAGTTCTTCGCTCATCCACCAAGCCTTCCTCTTCCCTGACCTCACTCCGGGATAGTACTCGATAATGGATTTTCCAAGTTGTTTCCTGGAAAGCCTTTGAATCCTCTTAAGCCTGTTGAGGATTAACCATCGGTTGGTTCCAAGAAGGTCGGCGAACTCAGAGGTTGTGACTCCTTTGTAGTGCAGAAGATGGTCTACGATTTTGTGGTCAATGTCGTCGATGCAAAAGGCGTGGGGATTGATCTTACCCCTCTCATACGTGAGAACCTCAAGCTCGACTAAGTATTTCTTGATTTCAGAAAGGTCTGCTTCCAGCTTGTTAATCTTCTGTTCTAGCTCAAAGATCTTGTCAGGTCGAGGAACCTTTTGAAGCTTTTCAAGGATGGCGTCACGAATGAAGCTGCTTCTCTCCCCATCTGGAACGCGCAGAATCAACTCCTTGTAAACCTCCTCGGGTACCTTGGCAGATATAACGGTCAGCTTATCCATGAAGGAACTCCCCAACAAACAAATCGACTGATCTTAAATGATGTCAAAAGAATATATGAAGTTTTATGATTTAGACTCAAAGAAAACAAGTGGCGGATACATACTGAATATGCTTTAAGGCATAATCTTTATATGGATATCTGGCGTATTGAGACCAAGATGTATTTAAGGGTTAAAAACAACACAAGATAGGGAGGTTGGCTCAAAGGTTAGAGAGAAAAGAAATAATATTGTTTTTAAATCAAGTATTGGCATTACTGGAAGGCTTTTTGACGGCTTTCTAACTTTTGCCCTCTGTATGCTTAAATAATTGGGAAGGTCTTTAAGAGGTTGCAGAGTAACCACTCGAAATTAAATCTGGGAGGTGAATGAAATTGCCTGAAAAAACGACTATATCTGTGATCAAGTGTGATGTGGGATCCTTAGCCGGGCACCATACAGTGCCCAAGCCCATACTAGACATCGGTGAAAAGCGTCTTAGCGAGGCGCAAGAAAGTGGGCTTATCAATAGCCATTATGTGTTTCATGCTGGAGACGACCTTGAGCTTCTCATGGTTCACGAGAAAGGAGAGAATAGTCCAGAAATTCATAAGCTGGCTTGGGACATCTTCCAAGAGGCTGCCGGAAAGGCCAAGGACCTTAAACTCTATGGTGCGGGGCAAGACATTCTTAGAACAGCCTTTAGCGGAAACGTTCGCGGAATGGGTCCTGGTGTGGCTGAGATGGAGATTGAAGAGCGGGGCTCAGA
>Ga0315312_1000403_pt1 | contig 55043 bp, 51 predicted proteins | sample TDP7_MG_FD_203629 | JGI IMG/M metagenome (GOLD analysis project Ga0315312, IMG submission 203629) | Freshwater sediment microbial communities from Lake Towuti, South Sulawesi, Indonesia - TDP7 | ecosystem: Environmental > Aquatic > Freshwater > Lake > Sediment | place: Indonesia: South Sulawesi... | reverse complement strand
GAGTGGCAGAGTTGAAAAGGGTTTATTCGGGCTTGCGTTCTGTTATTGAGGCAGCCTATCCTCCCGAGATCATCTTGGAAGGGGAGGTTTTCACTGGAATCGGTGAAGGCGCCTACTACATTAAGCGTGAGGGGTATCGTAGACAATTTATCGAGAAATTAGGATTCGATCCCTATCCTGGAACCCTCAACCTTAAACTAACAACAGACTACGACCTGAAAACTAGGGCAGAAATGGAAACATACCCTGCCATAGAAATTGAAAGTTTCAAAGACGAGACTAGAAGCTTCGGCCCGGCAAAGTGTTATCGGGCAATCATAAACAACAAGGTAAAGGGAGCGGTGGTTTCCGCCATGCGAAGCCATTATAACAGCTCAGTTTTGGAGATAATTGCCCCAACTTTCCTACGCGGACGCCTCAAATTAAAGGATGGAAACAAAGTTAGGGTGGAGGTCCTCATCCCCAGGCCTCAATGACACCCTACCCTATCTGGTGTACGTCGCAAAGGAACATGCATGCGGATAATAGCCCACTTATATAGACCCCATATAATTTTTTTCAACATTGTTCCAACACTTGCGGTCATGCCTTTGTCCATGCAAAAATGCTTTATAAAAGCACGTACAGAAGCGCACAGTAAAATATCTTGGTACTTGCGTTTCCGAATTTCCGATTATTCCTCACCTTTCAAATGTATTATCTCTCGACAAAAAAGAGGGATGCGAGTGTTGTTAGGCGTTGGTGTAGGTACTCAATCCAGTACAGTCAGAGACGCGCAGTCCGTACTTCCGGCAATTATGAGCGCCCAGTAGCGTGGCGAATCCGACGCTCCAGCAAGTGGAATGCTGTTTTGGGCAAAAGTGAACAGTAACAAGAAACCAACGAAAAACACGAAGATTTGACTTTTAATCTTCATTTTGCATTCCTCCCTTCAAATCAAGCAATAAATGAGAATTCGACAAATACATTACCACCGATATCGCTGAATAAGATGTACATGGAATTTTCACATCCTTTTTTCACTACTTCCGCTGGATTTCCCATATATCCGATAGCAGATCTATGAGGAACTGAACTAAACAATGCATTAAAATTATATCCCGATTCTTCCTTGAATTCACACACGGCTGGACCCTTTATTGGCATAGTTGTTGCGATCAATATGCTGTTTTTATATAAAACTATTGGTCGTATCATGTTGTCTGCAAAGAACCCCCAGGGGCTATCCCCATCATCGATGACGCCGTTTTCGTTCGTATCAAAAACTAAGACTAAGCAGTCAAGCTCGTCATAATCGTCGTCATTGATTTTAGCTGAAAATGATAACGTTTCTTCCGTTTCGGAGATGACAACCCACCTCAGCGAGACCTCCAAGCGAAAGGTTCCTTGGACGATTCTTTGTGTGTCGGGTCCCCAGGTGAAGGTGAAATTCATCCAATCACTTGTGAAATTGGAGCTCAACGTACTGTTTGTTCCACTTCCTTCCTTCAGGGCGTTTATTTCCTCCCAAAGCTCACCTAATTCCTGGTCTATCAAACCGATTTGGTTTTCTAAGCCTAAAAGATGCTTATTCAACATGTAGCTTTGTACTGCAAAAGGAGCCACGCTAACAAGTAATCCTAACACAAAGGCTAACAGCACCCTACGTTCCATAAAGCCACGCCTCTCACTTAAACGACATACAATTTTTATATAAAAGCAAAATTTAAATCTTTACCTCAACCATGATTCACAAAAATTTTAAGCTTATTTACGAAATCAGAGCCCATTGTGAGAAGAATGCAGGCGCCTTATGATCAAAGGATGGAAACAAGGTGAGGGTGGAGGTCCTCACCTCCAAGCCTCAATAATTTTTCGCTTTATTTTCGAAGAACTATTTAGCTCGGCCCTTCCAAATTTTCCGATTTTCACGATCTGAACGTTAAGCCCCTTTTCTGCCACTGCTTTTTTCACCTTCCTTTCTACTTCGGTTTCATCGTACCCTAGGGCTACAATGTCAGGTTTTATCTTTTCAATAACTCCGCCTATGTCGGCCTCTTCATAACCCAATAATGCCTCGTCAACAACCTTTAACGCCTCAACAAGAGCACGCCGTTGATCTTCGGGGATAATGGGTTTTTTCCCCTTTCTTTTTTCGGCTGTGCTGTCTCTAGTTACTATGACGATAAGTTTTGCATTTTCTCCGCCTGCTTTCTTTGCCGCTTCCAAGTACTTCACGTGTTCCAGATGTAACAAATCAAAAGTACCTGAGGCCAAAACAATTTTTCTCTTCTTCATTTTTTCACCACGAGAATTCTACGAGCCCCAGAAGGCGCAAGGCATCCAGCAAACCCTCACAATAGGCAACTGAAGCCAAGCTCGTTTCGAGTTTCTTCTTTTCACGGTAGTATTTGGCGTCTTCCAAGTAACGCCTAGCATTTTCGATGATTTTCCCCACATTTTCTTTTTTGATTATCATCGGCCCTTGAATAACTTTTATTTCGGGAAAAACTTTTTCGGTCTTTTGGACGTACCTTGAAACAAGTTCCTTCAGCGTCATTTAACCATCTCCCTTGTTTGTTCGGGTGCCTTTGCGAGGACAATGAGGGCCTCGGCTTCCATAAAGTGAAGCCTTCCAGGAAAAATGAGGGAGTGGGGAGGAGCCCCAAAGTCGTAGTCCACCGCCTCTTTTATGTATCCTGCTTTGACGATGGGGTTCCTAGAACCAGCCCTTGCGATGCCAACCACAAGGGTGCCTAAAGTGACGCTTCCCTGTTTCTTACGTTTTTCAATACTCAAAAGATGCTCTAACCCTTCTTTAATGGTCATATACCTATCTTCTTCCATCTTAATGTCTAAAAAACAGAGGGTGTGAAGTTCCATCTTCTTGTTTTCCGCAATGACCTTGTAGGGAGTTTCAGAAGCGGACGCCTCATCAACGAAAGGGATGGTTACACTTCTTCCAAATTTGTAGTTTTGCAGGCCTGATAATCCAATGACCGCTGAAACAATGGAAGCCCCATGGACGACGCGGGTTTTTATTTCCTGTTTTTCGGCTCGAATCCTCAAATCCACATGGGTCGTCGCAATTAGGGGATCGCCTGGAACCAGGAAAACGACCTTCTCTTCTTTGGCCCTCTGCAAAATCAAACGTCCCTCTTCTTCCTCTAGGGTTTGTCTCGAAACAACGGAAATCCTTTTTCCAACAATCCCTTCAAGCCTTTCAACGGACAATCCAGCCATTAAACTCGTGTAGAGCTCCGCGAAAACCGCATCCGCCTCCTTTGTTTCCTCAATCCCTCGAAGTGAAATGCCCTTCTCATCGTGCAAGCCTAAACCCACAAAGATAAGTTCACCCAAGGCGGCCACCCTTTTACAACCGTTATTACTACTAATGAAGGAATATTATGCTCTTTATTTAAGGGCGTATAATTGGCCTGCTATAGACCACGACTAATGAAGTAAACGGCTGCGAGACCTAGGGCCACTCCAATCCAAACTTCAATGGGGTACCTAGTTTTAAGAAAGACTACGTCTAAAACAGCCGTGAAAATCAAGCTTAAAATTGTTATGGCCGTGATAAGTTGCGTGATACCCATGTAGGTGGTTGGAACTATACTAGCAAAGCGGGAGACAAACATTAAGAAAAGGGATGTAAACACCAGGGGAGTGAAAACGGTTTGAAGGTCCCATCTGAGGTCTAAAAGCTTTTGCCATGAAATCTGTCCAATGCGGTCGCTAGCCACCTTCCAAAGAATATTAGCTGAAGCACCAACTAGGGAAACAAGTATGATGAGGACCCAAATAACCCACTTATCCATTTCTGACACCAGTCCGTGTGAACCTTGCTTTAGGCTTACAACGTTAAAATCCTTTTCGGAACGACGCCAAGTATGGCTATAAGGCTTAAATAATTGACAGACACCCACTCTAAATGGAAACCGCAAAAGTGGGGCCCGTAGCTCAGCAAGGAAGAGCGGCGGACTAGCACAAAACTAGGCTGAGGCTCTTAACCCGTAGGTCCCGGGTTCAATTCCCGGCGGGCCCGCCACTTTTTAGGTGCAAATCCTTATATAGCGGCTCAGCCTCCATCTTCTTGATGCGTTATGTCAAGGAAGGGGATGGGTAAGCTCGCTAGGTTGGAGAGGGATCCACATGTGGGGCGGTGGCTGAGGAACCTTGCCCGTGGGAGCCCGATAACAGCGGAGGCTATGGGTAGGAAGTTGAGTAGGGTGTGTGAGCTGCTCTCCATGGACCCTCATGGACTTGTCGCCTGGGCTGGAAGGGATCTCGCAGGTTTTCAGGATTCCCTGGAAGATCTTGTAGCCAGGCTCGAAACTGATGGTAAGTCACCCGGCACGATCGTCGGCCTCTTGAAAGCCGTGAGGTCTTGGCTTAGATACGATGACGTAAAACTGACGAGGAGGATCAAGGTCAGCAACCCCAATGCGACGCCAACCATCGAGAACGAGCAGATACCATCCAAGGAGGAACTGAGCAGAATCCTTCGAGCGTCCAACCCCCGTGTGAGGACGGCTGAGGCCCTCATGGCCTTCGCCGACCTCAGGCCCCAAACCCTGGGAAACCACGACGGAAGCGACGGCCTGATGCTTAAGGACTTGCCTGAGATGAGGACCGAGGGGGGCGAGGTCGTCTTCGAGAGGGTTCCAACCATGATTGTTGTGAGGCCGCCCCTGAGCAAGGCGGGGCACAAGTACTTCACCTTCCTCATAGGCGAGGGCTGCACCTACCTAAAGGAGTACCTGGAGGAGAGGCTGAGGAATGAGGAGAGGCTTGGTCCTGAGAGCCCCCTCATAGGTCACGAGAGGCCTAGGGCTTCAACCCGAGGGTTCCTGCTGACACGAAAGATAAGCCACATGATCAGGATGGCCATGCGGAGGGCCGGCGTCTACAAGAGGCCCTACGTGCTCCGGGCCTACGCCGAAACCCAGCTCATCATAGCGGAATCCAGAGGCAAGATAAGCCACCCATACCTCCAGTTCGTAGCCGGACACAAGGGAGACATCGAGGCTAGGTACAGCACCAACAAGGGAATCCTGCCGCCGGACATGATCGAGGACATGAGGGGGTCGATTCAAGCCTGCGAGCCGTTTCTGGGCACCACGGCCCAGGAGCTGGACCAGAGCGCCGTGGTCAAGGAGGCGAAGGTGGAGGCCCTGAAGAGCATAGCCAAAAGCCTGCTGGGCATAGACCTCATAGAAGTGAAGATCGCAAAGGAGAGGGAGTTCGACAGGGAACTCACCCCCGACGAGGAGATCGAGCTCTTCGAGAACGAGATCAAGAAGACGCGGGAAAGAGAACGGGACCCACAGAGGATAGTCAAGGAAGGGGAGCTGGAGGCCTTCCTCTCGGAGGGCTGGGAGTTCGTGAGCGTGCTGCCTTCCCGGAGGATACTGATAAGGAAGCCTTAGACGGCGCGCTCCGTCTCCTTTCCGAAGTAAACATATTCGACGAGTTCCCTTTCACTGGATGAATAAATTTGAACTTTCTTCGCTTTCAAAATCTCCTTAAAGTTAAAGTTTCTATCAAAAAGTATTAGCCCTATAGGTGTTACTTTTTCCAGCATGTAAGGAAGATGTTCTAGCATCTTAAGTTGTGGGTTGACCAAGTAAGAATAATCCATGCCATAGTAAAGGTATTCAATTGCCTGTCCGATACCTTGAATAATATATGTAGTTTGTAAGGCACGTGCACTTCTCCCTCTTCCTATATGAGTTCCGCTGCATTTACATAATGTCATAATGATTGGAATCACTATAAATGGCGAAGATGATTTAAACAATATTAGTGCAAACACATAACCAAAGAGCAATAAGAAATATCCTATGACAATCAAAAGCCATGCACGAATTAGTTCCAATCTCAATCCACTCCCCTTCATTTGGCTTTCTTGTTTTCCTCATAGGATGTGACCTTCCTGGTCTCTCCGCTTATCCGAAGCCTGAAGGATCTCCTAGCCGTGAAAAAGTGCGCACGCTTAAACCACAATTCTCCCTCTACCAGCCAGACGCCGCCCTCCCTCCACGTTCTCGTCAAAAGGATTCTCTTTACCCGCGGGTGCCTATTCCCTATAAACTCCCTTGCTACGTTCTCCACATTCATGGCCGTTATTTTTTCCATCCCCCCTGTGGCACCCCTGGCATAGTAGCGCATTTTTTGCCTCGACCTCGTGGTGGTATGGTGGCCCCAGACCAGCTCCCCCCAGCTCCAGCCTGCGGCCGCACCCTTGGCAACACATCTTTCTGAGCCTCCTTAAAGTAGGACGCCGCTCTCCTCCAGTATAGCCGCCAGCTTCTCCACGGCTTCATGTACCTCCTCCTCTCGCTTGGCGCCCACGCACACGAGCCTGCCCGTGGAGAAGACGAGGAACACGACCTTTGGGCTTTTCATTCGATACATAAGGCCTGGAAACTGCTCCGGCTCGTAGAGGATTCTTCCACGAAACTCCCTTCCAGCCTCATACAAACCAGCGACATCGATACCTACCTCGCCCAGGTCCACCGAGGCCACGATGTTCTGAATGTTGATCTCGGGCTTTCCAGTGATGTTTATGCCAGCCTTTTTCAACTCTCTGGCGACCTTCATGATCGCTCTTCTGGCCAGGCTCGTGGACTTGGCTCCGGTGCACACCATCCTCCCTGACTGGAAGATGAGGGTGCAAGTCTTGGGCCTCTTCAGCTTGAAGGCGAGGCCAGGAAACACTTCTGGCCGGTACTCGACGCTCGGAAAAAACTTGACTATAGCAGCTAGGTCGATTGTCTGCTTAAAGGTCGCTGAGGCGACCACGTTCTGGATAGTAATTTCTTTCACTTTATTGAGAGGTTCCACCTTTCTCATAGAGGCGCACGGGTCCCCTTTCAAAGTGGCGTCAGCAACGATAACTCTTTCGGTATAGCACGCGCTGTAGTTCTACATGCGGTATAAGAGCTGCTAGTGCACTGAGTGTGCTGGCTTCAGGCGCTTTCTCTATGAAGTCGAAGTTTGATTCCATTGGGTAATATGGTCAGTTAGGCCGTGAAAAACCGCACTTTGCTGTTTCCTGAAGTGGTCCTCGAAGGCTTACGGAAAGCCAATGAGGCAAGCCCTGAAAAAACCTTAGAAACATTAGTCGTCTACCTTTAGCGCGCGCCAAGTACGAGGATAAAGGCTCTTGGAATGGGCGGCAAGGATGATGCATGCTTGAAAACCAGCAATTTTATTGGCTGCAGATGACCACCCTCTAGTAGCTCACATGAAAGGCTTACGCTAATGTTAATAATAACACTATTATCCTAATGCGCGTGCGGGAACCACTTATACAAGAAGACTTTAGCAGCAGAAACTTAAAATCGTGAAAACTCAATTGTTTCTTGTATTCTCTGCGGTGAAATAAAATGCCAACACTTGAAGTTCCAGGTTTGGGGATTTCAAAGAGTTTAAAAGCTAAACTCACAATGAAGCCGTTGGGAACGTATTATTTTCAGTACGTCTATCGTGATGTTGTTCGTCCATTACTGAAGCAAATGTTAGGAATAGTAGAGGTCTCATGTTGTGCAAAATGGAATAAAGAAGAACAACGGTGGGAAGGAAACCTGAATTACGAAGGAAAATCTTATCGATGGGTCATAAAAGAAGGAAAACAATGAAAAGATATAGTTGAGTTTAATATTGATGGCAGAGTGGAAGGAAAATGGAGGATGCTAACTAGTGAGGCCTGTTAGATGAATAGAGGAATTAGGTCTGAGATGGCCAAGAGAGGCAAATCCGGCGAGCTACTAGTTGCCGGTGAATTGCTAAGTCAGGGCTACGACGTGTTTATCCCGTTTGTGGACGCAGGCATCGACCTTGTTGCAAAGGTCGGCAAGAGATTTGTGCAGATCCAAGTGAAACAAAGCAAACTGTATCACCGTAAAGAACAACCAACTCATTATTGGCAAACCTTACGGAAAGAGACCTTCGACAAGAACAAAGGAAAAGACATCTTCTACGTTTTTGTCCTTAAGCACGAAACAGAACTTAACTATCTGATCATTCCTTCACCATGGATAGACCAAAACGCAGACAAATTTGACCTTGACAAAAACGAAAGATGGCAATTGTATTTCACACCGATAAAGGATAGAAAGATTATGGAGGTTAGAAAGAGCGGGTTGGACATGACGCCTTTCCTAAATAACTGGGACATCTTGAAAGAATAGGGGGTTAGTTCCGATACTTGAGAAAGCATGATATCGTTAAGATAGACAGAGGAAGGCCGAACAAAGTACTTCTGTTAAAATGACGTGCGGAAAGGGAATACCAATTGTAGGGCTCGTGACGATGATGAAAAGAGAAGTCAGATTTGAATTCAAAATTGATGAAGAAAAAGCTGATAAGATTGCTCAGACGCTTTTAGACCTTTTCTATGGCAGGAAAGGATTTTTTGAAGGCTATTCGATGCCTGAATACATTTTGCCGCGAAATTTGGAAAAAGGAAGCAGAGACCATGCTCTCTACTTAACCTACGTAATCTCAGTAGATTATATGACTGATGCAGAGAAGTTGTGGGCAAGGTCACGAAGCGCCCATGAACTTTACCCAGAAAGGTTCAAACCTGAAGAAATTAGCAGGTTGAGCGATCAAACCACACGGAGTTTCATCAAAGGTATCGGTGCAAGGTTCCCAAGTAATGGAGTAAGCATTTGGAGAAAGATATCAAAAATACTGTTGGAAAAATTCAATGGAGACCCAAGAAATATCACGCCAACCCCTTTGAGCATCGAAGAAATCAAAAATAGACTTGACAAATTTCCCTCTCTTAGAGGACCCAAACTTTCTAACTTCTATATCAGAGCCATGGGCGAAAACAATCTTTTCAAAATAACAAACTTTGATCAGCTTGACATTCCGGTAGATAAACAAGTGGCCAGATTTACCGTCTACACTGGCGTTCTAAAACTTTTGAGTGAGAGGTTTGAGGGCTGTGTTCACGAAAATCCTCTCAGAAGCCTCATAGAGGAAGCTTGGAGAACCGCCGCTGAAAAGAACGATACATATCCTTGGAAATTGGACGAGCCCATATGGACCATAGGATCCAAGCTTTGTTCAAAGAGAAGTTGCCGCAAGTGTCCAGCTGAGCAACTCTGCGACAACACAAAGGGAATCCGTTTCAGAGACAACATTATCGTTTGGGAAAGGCAGTAGGTTTTTAGCAACCGAACCATTTTGCGCGCGCTAAAGAAGCTTAACCAGGGTCTCAACAACCTCCTCCTTCTTCTTGTAGGCGACCTCGTTGAGCAGCAGGATGAGCTTGTTGGTGACCGACCTGTAGGGCTCTATGGCCTGGCTCACCAGGTAGTCGATGAACTCGTGTCGCAACGCGTCGACGGCCCTAACCTCGTCAGGCTCATATATGTACACGACATCACCTTTAACCTCACCTGAGAGCTTCGAGTCTGAGTTGGGGGACCACACCACCCTTAGCTCATGGCCAGCGCCCACCCTCTCCTTCAGCCTCTCAAGCTCCCCCTCAAGCCTAGCCCCCACAGAAGGGCGGCGTCCCTCATGGTTTGCACACACTATTCGGGCACTTCCTCCTGCTCCCAAGTCAAAACCCGATGTCGACGTTCTCGCTTGATTTTTCTGCGGTCGATGGGTTCCAAGAAAAGCCCGAGGTCTCGGTATAACACTGCCTTGGCGTATTGTCCCGGTTTCATGCCGAAGAGCTGCGCGACCTGCTCGAGCCTTAGCATGGCTGTTTCCGTTATCCTATATGTTATCTGTATGCGTTTCCTACGTTTCCCCGTCAGGCTCAATTTTTCGGAAAACCCCCTTTTCGCACGCATTCAATGAAGGTTCGCATGATGTTTGACGCTAAACACGCCTTAGCAAGTAGCCACCATTTAGCGCTACACGCCCTTGTTACGAGAGGAGACAAAGATAGCGAATGACCATAGGTAGCGATGGTTCCGGTCTTAGGTGAATTGGGGTTGAGAGGGTCAATTATGCCGTTTTTCATGTCTATCTCCCAATGTTTTGAGGCTTGTCCGCGCTTACTCAACTGTATCTTCCACTCCCTTTTCCGTGATTCTGAAGGTTGCTTCGCCTGTGGGGAGCCAGGGCGACTCCAGCAGCCTCGCGATTCTTACGCTTTCCAGCACCTTTGGTCGTCTGATCCAGAGGCGCGTCGTGCTCCCGTGGGCAACGATGTTTCCTCCGGTGGGCTGTGAGGTGCCGTAAAACGTGGGGCTGGCTATGGCTTGGTTCGTAATCACGGCGGCGCAGTTGAAGGCTCTAGCCAGCCTCGAGAGCTTTCGCATGTGGCGGTTCAGCTGCTGTTGGCGCGCAGCCAAGAGTTCCCGTCCCAGGTACTCGGCGCGGAAGTGGGCTAGGATGGAGTCGATGATGATCAGGCGGACGTTGTTCTCCTTGATGACCGCGTCTGCGTGGTCCAGCAGGAAAATCTGGTGGTCGCTACTGTAGGCGTGAGAGATGATGATGTGGTTCAGAACATGCTTCACATCTAAACCCTGGGCCTCAGCCATCTGGGCTGTCCGTTTCGCACGGAACGTCTTTTCAGTGTCAATGTAGAGGACGCCACACGTTTCGTTTTCTGTTGCGAACCCGCCCTTTTCCTTTGTCAGGAAGACGTTGACGCTCAGCTGATGGCAAATCTGGCTTTTCCCAACACCATACTCGCCAGCCAGTTCGGTGATGCTTCCAGTTTCGACTCCCCCTCCCAAGAGTTCGTTCAAGGCCTTGCTTCCGGTGGTTAGCTGTTGAATATTCTTCTCCCTTTCCAGCATAAGTTTGCTCGCCGGAACATACTGTTGGGGAATTAAGGTTTCCTGTGCTTTTCTCCAGATTTTATTCGCGGTTTCGCCACTGATTCCCTTCACGTTTTCCAATTCGGCTATGGTGGCGGCGCATATAGACTCAAGGGTGTTAAAGCCAGCGTCACGCAAAACCCGCAACTGATCCGCCTTCAAACCCAACTCTTCAAGACTCAATTTTAGAAACCCCCTCAGCGATTGGTTGAGGGCCTCTCCATTCCTGCATCAAGGAGTCGAACAGCCCATCCTCTTCTTCGACCGTATCGTACCAGCCCAGCTTTTCAGCCGACCTCTGCGCAATGAGGTGCTGGCACACGAGGGCTTTGCCGTCCATAACCGCGAAGTAAAAATCATCGCATGAGCAAAAGCCGACTCTGTCATAGACGAGGTATTCACGCTGCCTTCCAACCACGATCCAGAGGGTTCTTCCGCTTGGTGTGAAGACGTATTTTTTAACTCCCCCCTCCAAAGCAATCTTTAGGGCTTTGGGATATCTAGATCCAAAGAGTTTGAACAGGAGTGGGTGTGATGGGTTGTGGCTCTCTAGCACCTCATCGAGTTTGCTCAAGTTACGAAGGATATCTCGATAATCAACCATGCTAGTTCTCACCCTAGACGCTTGATGTTGGAGGATCCACAGCTTGGACAGGTAAGGTGGGTGGCTCCCTCGATGGTGGTTTTGACGGCTGTGGGAAACCGACTGTAACAGTCGAGGCACGCAAAGTTCAACGAGGGCTGTTTCTCAGTTTCCCTGCCTTCTGCGTTTCTGTGGATTCGTTTTAACCCGTGTCGGTGGGGTTCGTCTCCCTCCCCTTGGTAGAAGGGATGATATTCTGCACCGCAGTAGGGGCAATCATACGTGATGGCGCGGCTTAGTACCGGAGGTGATGGTTCTCCCTTTGGCTTGATGATGGCGTCAACCCCTCGCCTGAGCCTCTTGACGGTCCAGGGCGACCCCTCAATCTCTGAGTGCGCGAATTTTTTGGCCAGTTCCAACTGTTCTTTGGGATGTTCCTTTAACCTCAGGAGCTGCTCTGCATGCCTAACGCCGAAGTGGTCACCGGTGACCGTTTTAACCTCTTGGGGCAGTTCATCGGCGATTTGAAGGTACTTCCGTATCGTTCGTTCGGCAGGCGCCCTCTGTCCGGTCATCTCCTCGATGCCCGTAGCCATCGACCTCACTATGTGGCGATCCTCGGCAACCTCTTCTCGAAGGGATTCGCGGAGTGCGCGATACGCCTCAGCCCTCTGCACGGCTGACAGATCCTTGCGATGCAGGTTCTCAACCAGCTGCCATTGACGTTTCTCTTGGGGAGAGCTAAAACGGTGGATCCTACAGAGAACCGTGGGAAAGTATGCGAGTTTGGCAGCCTCAAGGATGTGACGGTGGACCACACCCTCATAGGTTCCGTCGCCTAGGGACTCCACAACCAAGGGGGTTATCTGCCCATGTAATCGCATACTCTTAGAGAGGTTCCGTGCATGGTTCAAGTCGAGTGGCCTAACCGAATGCTTCCACACGATCTTCTCCAGGGGAATCTCTTTAAACTCGTCCATTATGGATTTGCCCCCTTCTTCTTTTTAGGACGTCTGAAAATGGCGTTCTGGCCGACCCAATAATAAAAGGAGCCAATGCCGTGGGCGAACTTTCCAACATCCACGGTGTTGACCTTAACGATGCTGAAAAGGTGCTGGTAGAGGTCAGAGTTGTTTGTACTCCGCTCGGAGACCATCTCAAAGGGACCTTTCTTACCCTGCCTCTGTTCCCATGGCAATCCATCGTAAACCTCAGGGGTTTTCTCTTGAGGGGGCCGCCCCAAGAAGTTTAAGAATTCGTCAATGACCTCTGCCTCTCTTTGCCTGAGGTTTCGAAGTTCGATCAGCATTGCACCCAGTTTCCGCCGTACGTCTTCAGAGGTCACGTGCTCACCCCACCTCTCTAGCCTCGTAAATGTGAACCTTATCGGCAAACATCACCGCTAAATCATAAACCCGGAAGGCCAACTCCCTGTCTTCCGTGATCAAGACGCTCATGGAACTCATCTTTCCGTGCAGGCCCAGCTCCCTCTTGAGCTTGGCGAGGCGTCGGTAGAATCGGTACCGATCACGGCCCAGAGGGATATCCCAGTCAACGATCCAGACAGTGTCCTTACTCGCTACACGTGTGCGCTTCTCCGTGCGCTCAAGCAACAGCTACCCCTCCGTTCCCTCCTGGCCAAGGCGTTTCGCGTCACTCCCCTGCGTCTTTTTATTCGCTCCCTGCCGAAGCAGCAACGCGACCACCGCCCGCAAAAGCTGACTGTGGGTGAGACCGCCCTGAATCAAGAGTTGCAAGTCCTTCTTGATCTCCGGAAGCCCTAGGTAACGCTGTAGATCTGGCACGCTGAGCTTGATTTCTAGGGTGTTTTTCGTGGGAGAATCATCCTTGACGAGCATGAAACCCCAATTTGTCTTTAACATCAGGGTCTTGGGAAGGTATCCCTCCGGAACCTTAACGCCGGCTTCTATGACTTTCACCGTGAACTGGCAGTTGTTCACTAAAAGTTCAGCTTTCTCGTGACCCCAACCGCAACCCACTAGCTCGTTAACCAACCACCCTTGCCAGCCCAACGCGTGAGGAAAAATGATAACCCGACCGTTTCTATGAAACTGACAAGAGCAAGGGTCACCCCCACCCTTAAAACCCACCTGCTTCATGCCACTCCGACGATTCACAACAGGGGCCCTCAACCCCTCATACCACTCGGGAAGAACCGCATCCTCGTAAAAACAAGCACCCCTCACACCACCATACAAACGCCTCGATCCCCACCGTTTAGAACTCACCCTCTTCCTGTAGTCAGACAGAACGTTCCATACGTATCCGACGCTAGTTTTAACCTTCTGAGCTATCTCGGAGGCCCTAATTTGGGGGCTATTTTGATGGTATCGTATAATTAGTTGACGCTTCGTCAGGCCCTCACTTTTATCCGTATGTGAATCCTCACCCCTGCTGCGGGGACTTGCTGATTCGGTGCCAAGTTTATCTTGCACCGAAGCTTCATTAGAATCGGGGCTCCATTGGGCGTCGGGGTTCTTGGCTCGCTTGGGGGCGTGCTTGGGCTTTCGATTCCTAAGGGGTCCCATCTTTTTTATGGACCTCCTCCTTCATCCTTTCTAGCGCTAGAGGCATTCGTGGCAGATGAATCCCTTGGGAATGAGGTCTTCGCCGCAGTTGTAGCACACTGCGAACTTGTTGGCTGGGGTTACCTCAACCTTCACGCTCGTCGCCTCCTAGAGCGTGCGATTCCTCTACCTTCATTCGATGTTCAAGGTCTTGAATAATCACTCTTAGTGACTTTATGATGTCCTCTGACTTAGCATTCGGTGGATAGATCGCCATCGCTCGCCAATTAGGGAGGGCTCTGAGATCGCCTGAGAACCCTGCTTCACGGATTGTTTTTGGAAAATATATTTTTCCACTTCGGTCTACTTTTAGCTTAAATTCAACCATATTTTCCCTCATTTCGCCGATGGGTCGGGAAGTTTATAAAGAATCTTGACCATAAAACTCAAGGAGCGGTGAAAAATGTCATTGGGCGGAAGACCAAAAGAAGAGGGAGGTCATACGCCTCTAAAAATTAGCGTCAACAAGTTCGTTAAGGAAGCACTTGAAAAAGTAGATAACAAAAGTCAATTCATCGAGGAAACTGTTAAGCCAATATTGGAGCAACTTGATCCTGGGCCGGCATGTAAGATTATTGAACAGGTAGACGAAAAGATTGAAGAAGAGATAAATCATGCCTTAAAAAACAAGGATTACAAGAAAATTCAGGCACTTGCTAACATGGCTGAAGCATGGAAAGACTACAGAAGTCTATGTGAGTTGCCCAGCATCTCATCGCCAAAACCATCTGATGGAAATAGAACGGATAGTAGGGAAGAGATAGAAAGATTGCGAGAATTAAAAAATTTGAAAGATAACTTCGAGGAGGCGATGAAGCGTTTAACCCTCTAAGAGACATTTGGAGACTACAGGTCGGAAACGGGTACTTCAAGTTCCTTAAGCCTTTTTATGCTATCTCTAAGGCAAAAACTCGGTCTTTTAGATTTGCCAGAGTGTTCAAAATAAGAAAGGGACATCCCAGTCGGAAAGGCTATAAGACTGATAGTTGTATATAGACCCTTGTCATTTTCCTCAGCCAAGCTTTCAATCTCAGAATAATACTTATCTGTCCGAGAAAACCCTTGAATCTATCCTGTGTTTTTCTGTTATTAGCAAATTCTAATTGTTTTTCCCTTCTTCCGGAAGTGGTGGCAGTTTTGGAAGGCGGATGCCCCGTGGCAACGTTTCAGCCGGGGTCTCACTCTCCCTAACCTTATTTTGTTCTATTTCATTCACCTTTTTGTCTAGATTCCTCAATATCTCCAATTTCCTCTTGATCGCCGCTTCCACCAGCTCCTTTTCGGCCTCCAACCGCTCCTTCTCCTTCCTCGACTCCTCGGCCTCCGCCAGGATCCTCCTCTTCTCCTCTTCAGCGTCTTTAACAATCTTCTCCCCGCGTTTCCGTGAGTCGCCAACCATTTGTTCACAGTTTTTCTCGATCGCTTTCCTCTTTATCTCAGCGTCGTCAATTATTTTTTGGCAGGCCTTCTCGGTTTTTTCCTTCGCAACTTCAAGGTTTTTGATGTTCATCGAGAGATCCCGCTCCCTCCGCTCAAGCTGGTTCACCCTGTCATCCGCGCCTTGAACTTTCTCTTGGAGTTGACGGAGTTTCATTTCCGCCTTTTCGGTGTGTTCCTCCAGTTCGTCCTGATATCGTACAATCTCTGGAATCTTGTAATGCAGCCAGTTAGAGTAATAATTGTAGGTTTTCAACTGTTCACGAATCTTCCGCCCTAACTCTCTAATCCTGGCGCGTTGACGTGAGGTTGTGCGTTTAGTCGCATGTAGCTCTTTCTCTTCCTCTTTCAACTCGGTCTTGAGAGCGGTCAATTTGTCCGTAACCACGCGCTTCTCTACTCTGAGGTCACTAATCCCTCTAAGAAGCGCGATACCATCGTTCCAGTCCAGCCCCTGACTCCCAAACCGGGCTTTAATGCCCTCAGCCTCATCCTTGAGAGCACCTATCTCCGCTTCTAGCTTCTTGGCCTCAGACAGCTTCCCCTCAAAATCGTTGATTACCTCCTTGTAGTTTTTTCCAGTTTTCGCTTCCAGACGTAGGAGCCTCACAGCTGAGTCCACAAATTCTGAACTCTCCACTTCCTTCTCTGAGGCGACCCTGTTAGCGAGTTCCACAAACTCTCCTAACCTCTCAAGGCTGACGCCCAGCTGATTCACCTGATCCAGGAGGCGACCACCCCTCACCGCATCGTAGACGCTAACTCCCCCCTCCTCCATGACCATAACGTTGATCTTTCTCAACTCCAGGAGGTCGGGTGTTTGCTTTCTCGCCTCCGCCACTATGTCACTTATTGCGCCTATGCTGACGCCTAGCTTCTTCTTTATCTCTCGGTACGAGCGACCCTGGAGCCACATGTTCAAGGCCTTTTCCTTAACCTTTTCAGGTATCTTCCTCATCTCTGACACCTTGTTCAAATAGCGTTCAAGTTTTCGTTCATTTCAAGTGTTCAAGTGTTAAAATACACGGTATGATATATCTCTAGCCCTACTGGGAGGAGAAAGAGCCTCAAACTGATTCTTTTCCCTCTTAACAAGATGGTGCTAGTGGGGACCGACCCCTCCCCCCTATCAGATTAGGTGCGGCTTACCCTCGATCGATCGAGAGCAAACAAGCCCTTGATTCTGGAGCTTGTGTCCGAGAACGGTCCTTGTCAACTCTTCGTAGAATCTAGGAAGAGGCAACAAGACGCCGTTTCCTCGAAGAAACCAACATTTCTTCAAAAAAAGTGACGCCCCAGCTTAAACGCCTGATCCTTAACTGCCCTCGGTATCTTCCTGCTCAAACTGTTCACCCTGTTCACTCTGTTTGTTCGTTCATACCGTTCAGAAGGATAGGCCCCTATATGTGCTTCTCAAGGAACGAGGAGTGAAGATGAAGGAGTCGATATGTACGAGCCACATCGAGCAGCCTCATTCTGAGCGGGGCCTAAATCAACGCATCTACGTGGGAGGGCCCCCACCCTCATGGCCTTAGACATATCATTATACCCTATGGACTTAATGGTCTCGTCGAAATCCCTCAGCAGTTTCAGGAGCAATGAGACGCTGATTCTTGAGACTCCCTTTCAGCCATAACAATCCCACTATGATGAAATATCACCGAATAATAAATTTAAGTCTCGGGGGTTTGTCCATGGAACCGGGCTAGGTACATACCTTCGTCTAAATTCTTCGCGCAAAGGGGCTCCACTTTGGTTTCATGCCCAGTGTACTTTACAGCCTTCATGCAGCTATTACCAATATTTCTTCACCAGAACAGGATCAATCGGGAATATGTCGTTTCGCCCAATCATGAACCAGATATCCTCTGGCATTATCAACTCAGTGGTCTTTAGCTTTAGAACTACACCTTCCTCATTAACAACTGTATAATACCTTACACCAAATTCTGTTTTAACTTCTTCCTTAAATCGTATTGCATAAGGATACGTTCTTGAGAGACCTTTTTCAGAAATCCAGTCTCTTAAAAGCCCAGTTAATCTTTCCAAAACCTCCCTTTGTTCATATTTCTTTGTCCTTCGTCTCTGGTGTATCTTGGTTAGTTCTGTTCTGCATCCTTTTATAAAATCCAATTCTCGAAGGTGTTCTTCTTTGACAAAATGGACCCGTTTGAATATTTTGCTTATTAGTCCTCGAATCCTTCTATTAGTCTTTAACAATTGATTCATACTTCTTAACAATGCACATAAATCTCCAAAAGTTAAATAGTCAAATTGTTTCTTCAATTTGAAGGTTTTTCGGATGCGGTTCTTTATTTCTACTTCCCGTTTCTCTTCTTCGAGCGCCTTCAGTTCTCGTTCATACAAAACACTTGCATAAAAAAGCACGAGATCCTCTAAAATTCTTTCCAAAAAGTTGTAGATAGCATTCCATTTACCTTCGGTAAGAAGGGTTCCGCTTTTGACTTCTTTGAGATATTTTTGCAATTTGGAAACTAAGCTGACTATACTCTCAAGTTCAGGAGGCACATCGAACCCTAGTTTTAGAAGTATTGATTGCACGAATATCTTCTCATTTTTGATTTCACGGAGACCTAATAAACCAATCCTCTTGGCAAGTTTGGTCAAATAAGGTCCGGAACCGAAAAACTTAGTCAAGATTTCATCTGGAGGCTCGACTATGCATTTTTGTTGTACTACGTCCTCTATGGTTCCACTGCCCTCTATTCGAGGACGTAATTCCTCTTCTCGGAATGTCTTAAGGATTAACTCAGCAAGGTTCTTTTCCCCAAAATATTGTGGCTCGAAAACACCGAAAGGAGTAGCGACGAAATTCCAGTACCTTTCAATAGACAGGATCTCCATGATACTTTCATCTATGAGTTGGTTAAAAATCTCAAGAATTTCTTCATCAGTTAGTGTTGCCAAGAAAAGCTGACATATTTTCTCTTTTAGTAATGGATCGTGTTTATTTATTGTTAAGTCTAGTCTGCCTCTAACTTTTTCCTTAAGTTCTAGATATGGGGATGGATAATCAACATGCCTAAGCAAAAATCTTGTCATATCTTCTATCATAGTAGACTTTCTTTGAACAGTCGACCTTAGAAGACCTAGTGGTCCCAGAATCCAACCTAACTTGTTCATTTGAATCCGAGGAATTTCCTTTTTTCGAATTCTTTTCTGAACATAATCTTCGATTTCTTTAACGGTTGCATTTTTCAGAGTACACTGAATTACTAACGTTCTGTTTCTTCTACTGAACTTCCATTTAGTTTGTTGCTTGCTAAGTTCTTCTGCCATCTGAACTAATTCTTCCTTAATGAAGAAGGTGAATAAAAACCCAAGTTTGTAAATGTTATATGCCTCCTCAAAATTGGCGACTCTGACATCGAGTCCTATATCTTTGAAAATGACCTTGCAAAACTCTTGTTCTTTACCTTTTTCTATAATGAGTTTTACCGCTTCGCTTGTTTTTGTATTTTTAGGAAGTTTCAGATTCAGTCTTTCCTTTAAGAATGAAATTAAGGCTGGGCGACTCGTGAATATGTCGTTAATCATTTGCAAAGCCATGTTTTCTTTGGAGCTCATAAGAAAAAATATATACTCTTGTAGTCATAAAGTATTTTCTCTTAATTCTCTCAGCGCGCATCTTACGCAATTTTCCATTTACTTGAGGGATTCTTTTTAGGACGAACGGGACGTTAAATATTCAAGGATTTAGCGGGTTTGTTCTAAAGTGGACCGGGCGGTTTCCACACCTAATTAGGTGCGAATATTTTCTCTGCTTTCTCTTCCCTGTATTTTTCTATATAGCCCTTACTCTGCGGTTTACCACATGGTAATGGGCAAAAGCGAAGTCCCTTTCTTTCCTCACTTTTCGCCAGATCTGTGGGTGTTTAGGGGTCCTTGCAGGGCGAGGATCCATAGAATGGCCTTGTTGAGCCTCGCTTCTCTTCCCTTGAAGATAGAGATCTGCAGCCGTTTGATCGCATTTATGGCTGGCATTTTGCAATATGAAACCTATGCACAATGAATGCTAGAATATAAACGGTCAAACTTTGACCATTTTTGAAAATGTTCGGATGACCGAACAACGGCACGCTTTGGCTTGTGTACGCTAACATATACCTTTTAATAGATTAATCGCGATTCAGTTTTCATAGGAGAAGCCAAGAATGGCAAATGATTTGACTGGTTCAAGTGTGCCAAATCCGTTTTCAACAGGAGGTGGAGGAGTAACCTTTGAACAATTAGTTGGTGCGTCTTATCTCGTTTCTCTTCTTGCTGGTGATATCCCCAGGGGCTTAGATTGGGGCATAACAAAAGAAGTAAAATTTCAACAAAGATGGTCAGGAGCGTTGATTGACGATGTAGTCATAACAAGCACGGACAAAAAACACGAGAGAAGACTTGCATTACAGATTAAACATGATTTGACTTTTTCTGATGCACCATCAAATACAACATTCGCGCGGGTCATAGAAGACTGTTGGAAGACTTTCACAAATTCTTCAGGATGGAAGTTCGACTCAGATATTGATAGAATTGGCGTAGGAATTGGTATCTACAAGTCTAAGATTGACAGCCATTTTAAACCATTATTGGAAATCGCTAGAACATCAAAAGATGAAGATGAATTTATTAAAAGGGTGGAACTCCCCTCTTTCTCTTCTGAAGAGAAGCGAGAATATCTTCAAGTAATTAGAAATCTTCTTACTAAAGCTAAAGGAAGTGATATAACAGATAAGGAGATTTGGCAATTCTTAAAATGTTTTGTTGTTGTTTACTTTGACTTAGAAAACGCTGGTAGTCGTGATTCGGTATATTGTTGGAATCGTTTACTTGACCAACTCAAAAAAAGGGATGAAAGTCAGGCAAAAACGCTTTTCGATACTTTGGTTTCTATTGTTGGGGAATACGCTCGTTCTGCAGGTTCTATTAATGCAAGTACTCTGAGGACAAAGATACCTGTAGTAGTTCTTAAAGACCAGCCGAATTTCATTTCAGATCTTAATCACTTGAGAGCCCACTCTAATACTATACTAGAATCCATTCATGATACCATTGGTGTCACGGTTCACCTCCCACGAATTGAAGTAGTTAATCAATTACAAGCAAGCATCAAGGAGAAAGAAATTGTTGTCATTTCTGGTGAACCCATGGTCGGCAAATCGGTGCTACTTAAACTACTGGCAAATCGATTGCGATCCGAGGGCGAGGTAATCACCTTCTCTGTTGAAAGACTTGCTGGTGCTACACTAGAGAATTTCTTACATAACATTCACATTCAGAACGATTTCCAGACTATACTATTCGCCGTTGGAAATGCCCCTCTTCGTTGCATACTGATAGATGGATTGGAACAAGCCATAGACGAAGACAGAAAACGGGTTTTAAATGACTTAATCATCGCAATTCGGAGATACAACGAGTCTATTTTAGTAAAAGGTGGGCATAGGGATTATTGCTGGAGAATCGTTTGTACTTGTAGGTTGTTAGAGGCCACAAACCTCCTATTACATTTAGAAACGCGTAGGAACCTTGTTAACGATTCATTGGAAATAGTTGAAGTTGGAGGTCTAAGCGATGAAGAAGTTGCAGAAGTGGTAACCCAACTGCCTAAGCTAAAAGACCTTGCCTCGAGGGGTCACTTGAAAGAAATTCTTTCTCGACCTTTGATATTGGACATATTGACCCTTCCAAATATTTCATTACCCCCTGAATCTGTTCCTTCAATACTAAGTGAATCTTGGCTTTTGGATTGGTTTTGGAAAGAAGTTGTTCGATTGGCTGAAGGGGTGAGACGCGGAAGAGGTAATCCTGACAAACGGGAACAATTGCTAATCCGTATTGCAATGCATTCGTTGAGAGGCGATAGATTTGTAGCTATTAGTGATGATATGGATTCTGAAGCGGTTTCTGGATTAGTTTCTGATAGGCTTTTAATCAAAGAAGGTAATCATCTTCGATTCACTCACGATGTCTTGGAAGATTGGACTTTGGCAATATTATTAGAACATCATAAGGATGAAATTCCGAGATATCTGATCCGGATCGGTGAACCACTTCGCTTGGTAAGAGCTTTTCGCTTGTATGCTTCCAGACGTTTAGAGGTCGAGCAGTCGCCGAGCGCTTGGTTAAATCTTTTGATTGCGCTTGAGAATGAAAGCACTCTTTCTCCACGTTGGTATCAGATTGCATTGACTGCACCACTTTTCTCTCCTCTATTGAAAGAGATATTGCCACGAATAGAATCCTATTTATTTGACAACGATGGGGCTTTGCTGAGCAAAATTTTGAAGGCATTAAGGACAATTTGTGTTCAACCGAGTCCAACGGCATATATTGTATTTGGAGATTTGCCACAGGCAGAGTTTGAAAAATATCTTGCTTATTGGACGATACCAATTTGGGAACAATGGGCTCCAGTTATTCAATTGGTATTACAAAATCCGGGTGTGATTAAAGATGAAGTTTCATTCGAGTTTTCTCATATTGCTGAAAAATGGATGGCGAATACCGAGAAAAACCAATTATTCCGTAAGGAAATAGCAACCCTTAGTTTAAAAGTACTTAATGATGGTTTGTTACAAAGTTATAAAGATCAGCCCAAAAACCGATATATCAAATCAGTTCTTTGGGCGGCTGACTGTCTGCCGGATAAGGTTGACGATTTCGTCAAGCAAAAGGCAATAAGGGATAGAGAGAGTGAAAACTATGGTTTTGAAGAACTCATTCTTAGAGAAGGGTGGGTGCCTATTTGCAAGCATCTGCCAAAAAGGGCTGTATATATACTTGAAGCTATCTTATGTGAAAAATTAAAACCCGACAGATTTGGGAGCTATCATCATTTATTTATGAACTTGGGAATCAGACATACTATGTGGAATCCCCCAACATATTTGAAAGGACCGTTTCTTGGATTGTTGAGATTACACAAAGACAAAGGTTTGGAACTCATTCACAGAATAGCAAACCATGCAACTCGATGCTGGAAAAATAGGGAGGAGTTAGAATGGAGTAGAAAGCCAATCGCACAGATCATTAAACTCAAGTGCGGTAATGTCGAAGTTTGGGGGGATGAACATGTTTATCATTGGTATAGATACCCAAGTGTGGCACCTGATGCAATTAATTGTGCATTGATGGCTCTTGAATATTGGATGAATGAACAACTCAAAAAGAGTAGTGATCCGCAACAACTCTTTGAAAGCGTCTTAAAAGATACAGAATCTGTAGCTGTGGTCGGATTGTGTTCATCTGTTGCGTTGGCAAATTGGAAAATATGCGGAGAGGTTATGATTCCAATTCTTGAAAATCCTGCTTTTTGGATGATGGACATTTACCGACTAGTTCAAGATCTGACAGCGGAAAGTTCTGTAATCACGTTTTCTACTTACTTCTCTTGTGGTACGAGGTACGATAAAGCGGATTACAATATTTTACTTAAACTTGCCAAACAACCCCATCGAAAACTCGATATACGTAGTCTTGTTCTCCCTATCCTGTTGTTTGGGCCTGACGAAGCTCGTGAGCGACTCCAAAAGGCTATGCGAGCTTTCCCAGACAGTCTGCCCTTCTTTTTTGAAGACGAGAAGGAAAATAAAGATTTGGTTCAGGAAAGAATGGAGACTTGCAAGATCTGGGCTGCGCAAGCTGAAGTGGAAAATTACGAGAAGGTTGAACTTGAAGGGCAGGTAGGGATTCAGTTTAGGCTTCCGTCCGATTTAGAAGAACGGCAGAAAGAAAAGTCAAAACTTATTGAAGAGCAAAATAAGCTTTACAGTTTTCAAGGCTGGTCAATGAATCTCTTGGATAAAGGTGAGATTAGTCAAGCTTTCACTATCGAGTCTGGAATGCGATATGCTCAGGATTTAGTTAGTCACGATGATCCATCATATCAGCCCATTAACTTTCTTGAATATTCGGAACAACGCGCACGAGCCATTGCCGCTTTTGCAGCATCTTTAGTGATACATAGATGGCAATGGACCGAGAAGAACGGTTACACTTCATGGTGTAGAGAACAACTATTAACAGCTGCTAAACGCTCCGAGCCGCCAGCGAACCGTAATGATGAAGTTTCAAGGTTTCCAATGGATTACAGACGATCTGCAGCTCGGGCTCTACCTATTCTTCTTCTAAAAAATCCAAAAGATAGAGAAGTTCGCAAGACAATACTTGTTCTAGCTTTGCATAAAAACAATGAGGTCAGGAATTACCTATTTAACGGACTCAAGGCACTGTGGCCAAGAGACCAAGAAACGATATGGAAATGTATCGATTCAGCCGTAAAAATCTCACGGAAGAAATCTGTTCGCAAACCGATTAGAAATTGCTCACCTAAAGAAATAGATACGCGTTATCTCCAATCAGTGCTTTATTGTCTGCCTTCTGATATTCAAATCACACAAATAGCACGGGTAGATAGACTTCTCCATTTTATGGAAGACCTACTGTTTTTCACTTTAAATGCTTATGTCTGTTATCAGAAAGAGGATAGCCATTACAACGCATGGACTTACAATGAATGGAATGATCTCTTATTCCCGATTATTGCTAATTTCCTGTTGCGTTTACCTCAAAGTGTTACGAAACCTAAGTTCTACGACCATATCATGAATAACTGGGAAAAAACGCCAGCAATGATGGAAAAACTTCTACGATCTCTGATTTTGGTTGGCTTTCGACCAGAACTTGAAGATAGATTAATTGAATTATGGTCTCGTATAGGGAATAATATTCTCTCTTCGAAGTATTGCAAAAATAGCGGACTTCGCCTCAGTGACGAAATTAGAAATATACTTGGCTTACTGATTTTTGCTGATCCTACTGGGATAATAATCTGGAAAGCTCAAGAGTGGAAGCCGCTGAAGAAACTGATCCCTTTTATCAGCCAATGGTGCGAAACTGTAGGACATTATCCATATTGTTTCCCAAGCTTAGTCAGATTTTTGAAAACGCTTGGATTTAGCCTTATTCCCGAATTTGGTATCACTTGGCTTTACGGTTGCATGACTAAAATAGATAATCATAAAGACTTCTTTGAAAGAAGCCGAATTAGCACCTCACTCTCCGAACTTCTCTATGACGCATGGTCAAAAAATGGAACTTTAATCAAACAGAATCCGGAGACCTCGAGACGCTTTGTTTTTTTAATAGATAGGCTAGCAGAACAGGGAGAAAGTATTGCGGTTCGGCTTCAATCAAAAATGCAGAGTATTCTCTAAGATTGAGAGGTGAGGAAAAGTGCCATATTATATCTGTGAATTTTGCAATCAACCTATTAAGATTCATAAGTTTGACAGACATCGTAGGAAGGTACATCCAAACGAATCTTCAAAGAAAACTGATCTTGAGCGCTTGAAAAAGATTTTAAACGAATCAAAAAATTCCGACTCGAGTAAAGGACGAAATCCTTTGTCTCTATGGTTTGAAGTCGCAAAGAATGTTTTTTCAGAGATTGAGAATGTTGAAACAACAAATTATGCTTATGTGTACGATTGGCAACTGAAAGAGTTTTTAGAAGAAGCTATACCCACTTCACATGCACCACATCCACCTACAATGTTACATCTGAGAGGTGTGGTGAAAGACAAGAAGATGTATGATGAATTCCTGAAAAAATATAAAGGAACAGAAAAGGAGAAGAACCTTAAGGCGATAATAGAAGGTTTTCCAGTGATAATCGTTTGTAAAGAGAATTATAAGAATCTTGTGTCGGAATGGCGAAGAGAAGGAAAAACAGTATCCGATATGATGGTCCTTACTGTATTTTTCTATTTGCATGAGATGTACCACATTAATGGATATGGAGAAGAGGACGCTGATGTCAAAGCTGCTAATTCCATTCTACAGATATTCGGGCATAGGATTGCGATGCCGGATTATGAGATTGAAAGATGGGAAGAATACAAGGAAATTAGAAGAAAATTAGAAAATTATGAGCGAAAAATCGAGTAGTTTTCAAAGCTAATGTGGATTCAACAACTCTCTACTTTTCAGGTTTTCTATGGCACGTTCAACGCTTCGCCAGTTTGTCTGTTGTGTTAGGATCGCACCCAGTATCACTTCAAATCTCGTTTCACTGGCCACCAGTGCTGTTTGCCAAAATTTTTTAGAAGCTTTTGGTATACTTGAATAAGATTCATTTAAAATCCTTTTTAGTTCAAAAAGGTGATTGTTAACTTTTCAATTCTTCAATTATGAGTTTGAAATTTCAGGTAGAGATTTACTGGAAATATAATCACGATATTTTGTGAAAAGCTCTTGAGTTTCCTCAAAATTAGGACACATTAACTCAACAGTTTTCCAGAATTTCTTCGTATGTCTCTTTGTGAAGGCATGAGCTATCTCATGAGCTATCACGTACTTTAAAGCACCCTTAGGCAATACTACGGCATTTAGTTTGATTAAAATTTTGTTTCCCTTGAGCTTTGCGATTCTCTGTTTTTTGTTGTCAATCTTTTCTACAATTTCAAAGTCCAAATCTCCGAAAACCTCAACTCTTCCCTCTTTTTTCATTTGGTCGTAAATCTTGTGAAGCTGAGAATAAAGAAGGTCGGCTAAAAATTCATTAAGTAGCAAGCTTGATGACGTTTTACAGCTACTTATAGTGATTTTATTGTTTTTGAACTCAACCAGATCTTTATCTGACTTTTGCTCTAGGATCGTAGAGTTTTTGCCGAAAATCATCAATCTTTTCAGTTTATTCCCTCCAGGGCTCCGAATATTCCTTCCGTTAGTTCATTTATCTTACCCCTATAATTTCTAAACTTTGAAAGTAGCATGAGCCTTGTCTCTGCCTTAACTTTACGCCGAACGTCTCTCTGTAGCTGCCACCCCTTGAATAGCAACTTTCTCTTTTCTAGATGGGCTGAAAGGCTGTTGACAAAAGAGATGGCCCTTTGTTTTTCTATCTGGGGAAAAATGCTCTTTATCGCTTCGTAGAGGGGATACTTACCTTTCCCTATTTCCTCCTCTTCCCTTTTCCATTCAACGATCTTTTCGGAAATATTCAAAAGTCTTTGTACCGCTTCCTCAGTTTCGATCCTCCTAGTCCTCAGTTCTTCATAAGTCTTCTCGACTTCTTTGCTTAGGTCTATGAAGAAGGGCGAGGTTGAGTGAATCCTAGCTTCGTGTTGGATGTTTGTTATAACGTCTATTGCTGCCCCTATGGTTTTTGGTGCTGATTTCTTGAGAACTTCTATGTATTTTTCGTCTACGCTTAGGGTTGGATATGCATCGTCGATTTCCTTTACATCTATGGTCTGCTGTACGAGTTTTATGGTTTTCTTGGAAAGCTCACCTATTTTCAGCTCATCTACGTTTGCCTTCTTGAATCGTTTATTGTATGCGATGTATATTTTGACTAACCATGCATAGTCTATTAAATAATCTCTAAGAAACGGGTCTCCTCTGAGCATTTCATAGGATTTCATCAAATCCTTTATGGTTGTTTCAAAATTCTTCGCTTTTTCGGGATCAATCAGTGCATTTAAGGCGTTATCCAAGCTTTCGCGTGTATCTTCTCTTTTTACATTCTCAAAAATCTTCAGGACCTTGTAGGTAAGTTCTTTAAATTCTTCTTTTTCTTTGCTTAGGTCTCTTATGACAACTTTTAGAGCCTTTGCATCGCCTGCCTCAAATTTTTCAAATGCCTTTTCCAGTTCTGTTAATACGCCGATGTAATCAGTTATTAAGCCGAATTTTTTGTTCAAGAAGGGTCTATTGGTTCTTGCTATTGCTTGTAACGCTCTGTGCTCCTTTAGTGGTTTATCTAAATACATGGTCCAGAGGTTTGGGGCGTCGAAACCGGTGATGAGCATGTCGGTGACTATTAGAATTCTCGGCTCTTTCCCTGCTTTGAAATTCTCAATTACTTTTTGATGAATTTCCTTCACGTCTCTAGTGCCGTATTCCATCTCCATTTGCTCAAGGCAGTCTTTAATGATGCCTCTATCATTGGGGCTGAACGTCATTACAACTTCGGAATAATTTGGAGGTAGGAAGTTGTTGATAGCATCCCTGTATAAAACGCATGCTTCCCTGTCGATTGTGACTATTAAAGCCCCGAGCCCGGTAGGTTCGACTATTTCTTTGAAATGGTTTGCTAAGTCTTCAGCTATGACTTTAATTCTTTCTGGTTTTTTAACAAAAGCTTTGACTACTCTAATTTTCTTCCTTAGTTCTTTCTGCTCTTCCTTGGAAAGGGTTTTTATTTCCTCTTCTTCGAACTCTACAAATTCTTCTAATTGCTTCTTGTTGAGGTGATATTGGGGCAACCTTGCCTGATAAGATAACGGAACCGTGAAACCGTCTTTTAGGGCATCTAACATAGAATACCTGTCGAGGTAAAACTCATCTTTAGGGCAAAACTTCTGAAAAGTATTTCTTTCTATTTTTGAAAGCGGTGTACCAGTAAAACCAAAGATGAAGGCGTTCTTTAAAATACTGCGCATTAACGTGGCAAACTTCCCATATTGAGTTCTATGTACTTCGTCAGCGAGAACGATTACATTTTCTCTTTCAATCTCTATTCTCTTTCCTTCTTTTTTAAGTTGTAAGAATTCTTTTGGGCTGAATTTTTCGATTGTTACTAGGAATATCCCTCTTTTTCCTTCCCTTCCCCACTTTAAGATTTCTATGAGTTCTTTGATGGAACGAACTTTTTCTATGGGAACTTCAATGAATGCAAAGTCTTTTTCGATCTGCTCTTCCAGATCTCTTCTATCTACCATTACAAAGATGCTTGGGCGTTCGGCCTCTGGACAATGGAAGAGCTTCCAAGCCGAGAAAGCCATCGTATACGTTTTCCCAGAGCCCTGCCAATGCCATATTAATCCGAACTTTTTCTTTTTCTTTCTTCTCAATGTGTTTATTACTCTTTGAAATATCCTGTTTGAAGCTCTGAATTGTTGGTATCTTGCCATTATCTTTGTGGACTTGTCTCTCTCTTTTCTGATGAAAGCAAAGTTTTCAATTAGGTCCAGAAGGTTTGGCTTAGATAGAAGACCGTAGACGGTTATTTTTAGTATATCGTCTTTAAACTCCTTCACCTTGAATGGGTAAGGGTCTTTCCAAATGCTCAGAAAGTCTTTGCTCTCTTCGTTAAAGGCGTTCGGGAAATAATAAGTCTTTATCCCATCGGTTGCTACTGAAAATTGAACATACTTGAAAACCTCAGGGGCCTCTTCCTCGTACCTTTTGATCTGCCTATAAGCGTCAGTCCAATCAACTTCTTCTCTTGTCGGGCTTTTGCCTTCAATGAGCACTAAAGGAATGCCGTTAACAAGAAGAACTATATCCGCCCTAATAGTGCCCTTCAAACCTTCTACTTTGAATTGATTCGTTACGATAAATTCGTTGTTTTCAATGTTTTTAAGATCTACTAGCTTTATAACTCTCTCTTTGCCTTCCTTCTGTAATGGAACAACTAAGCCATTTCGAAAGACATCTAAAAACCTTCTGATCCCTTCAAGATTTGCTGGAATAGTTTCCAATGAGACAGTGATGAACCCTAAATCAGCGTCCGTAAACTCCACATCACTGTTTACCCTTCTCAAGGCATTTCTTAAATCATCTACAACTAAAGGCTCCTCAAAATTTTCTTTTCGTTTTAATTTCATCTCTTCAGGGTTTACATACTTCCATCCGAGTTTTTGGAGTTCTTGAATAATGAAATCTTCAACTGTGCCTTTTTCTGTGTAAAGCATTTAGTTCACCCCACAATATCCTTAGCTCTAGAAACGATATTGTTCAACATTTCTTCTCGTTTCTTGTCAACAAATGAATCGTCTATTAAATCGATGAGTTCATCCTTTTCTCTATTGCTAAGCATCATTACAATTATGGAAATTCTCAAATACTCAAGCAATGGTCGCAAGAAATTCTTAACGTCTTTATATTTCGACTCTATTTTTCTCTTTTCCTTGTAACTAAGATGCCCGCCATGTGCGAAAAGATTTCTTACTTTATATGCATCGCTGACTATTTTCTTCACCTCATGCGGATCGTATCCCAATAAACTGAGCAATTTACTCATTCTAAAATTGAGTCGGTAAACAAGTTCTTGAACCTCACCGGATTTAAGAAACAGAGCCTCTAAACCCATTATGGCATTGGCAATTCTTCTTTCTAAAACACCATTTTGAAATAGGGAATCGTTATAACGATTGTATGCGACAGTAAGGTAGTCAATTTTAGTTATACCCAATTCAAAGAAACTTGGAGGTATTACATTGCTCATTGCTTGCCAGAATTTTTTTAATTTCGATACATCCTCTTCGGTAACTAAATATGTTTCAAGTGCTGTTTCTGTTTTACCAGAAGTGAGAGTACCGTGAGCCATAAGATCAGTTATCGAGTCTGAGTACATACGATACCTCATCCATTTCACACTCCCAACCCTGAAAAGTCTTAATATCGCAATGGACTGCTCGACTCTTCTTTGTATTTCGCGGGCTCTTCTTCCTAAAAATTCAATATTCAAAATCGCCGAAGGGTTAGGTAAAAAATGAGGTTGCATAAAGCTATGTGCCGGAAATTCTCTTTCAAGATCTTCAATTTTTGTCTGTCTTACTGTAATGCCATAGCTAGGTTCAATCTTATCTTGACGCAATATGATGCCATCAAGTTCGACTTCTGCACCATACTTTACTGGCTCTTCATGTAAATCCTTCAAGAAAGTCTTTATAAGAGCGTCTATATCCTCCTCTCCAAATTCTGAGTTGTGCAAACATTCATAGATTAATTTTCTTACAAAATAAGCTAAAGTCTGAGAAGATACTTTATCTTTACCAAAAACATTAGTTAACTGTTCTAAAGCAGAGTTGTATTCATCAGATTTCTCAATGGATTCCGTAAGCTTAAGAGTTGCACGAAACCATGATGGTTTAGTGATATATTCACTATGTGCACTTGATTCAGTAATACCTTTATCTGTATATTGAAATTCATCAACTTTCCATCGAAAATATACTTCTTCCTCAGGTTTTATGGTGCCCTTAGAAATACCATCGTTTATTGTTCTCTTAACGCTCAAAGCTAACTGTTTAAGCACACTAAATAAATTGTTATCCATTCTCATTCACTTTAACCCTAATTTTTCCAGTAAGAAGCAAATCCATCAACCCCTGCTTGATTCTTTCCAATTTTGCTTTTTCATTTCTTTCAAGTTCGAGCTCTTTATCAACAGTTGAAAGAATTTGGGCAATTTTTTGCTGTTCTGGAATTAGAGGAAGAGGGATTTTCAATTTTTTAATTCTAAATAATGCAAACTTTGGTTGTGTTCCCTTACCAGTAAAAGCTTTTATCTGAGTTTGTATAGTAGTTGAATTCAAAACGAACATAAGAAATTCTTTCTTAACTCTTTTTAAATTACATAGTTTGGCAGCATTTTCTGTTAAGCTGGCTCCATTTAATTCTGGTGGGATTAATCCTACTAATCCGATTGTGCCAGCGATTGAAATATAAACATCATCAGAAGAAATGGTGTATTTCTTAATTTTTTCATAGGTTTCTGGAGGTAGATATTTAATATCTTGCTTGATAATGGTACCGTTTTTAAAATCAATGACCCTAATGTAAGGGTAAGGTGTTTTGAAATCAACTAGTTTATCTCCTTTCGGAACTCTTTTACCTCCCTTAACATCCGCAATCTCTTTTAATGCTACAATTTCCCAATCCTTCGGAATCCTTCCGATCTCCGTATTATTAAACTCCTTATGCCCTATTCCTTTGGTTAAAAGCTCCTGCATCAAACCCTTCTTTAGCCTCTCAGTTTTCGCTATGACTTCATCAACCTTCTGAATCGCGTTGTCAACGGTAGAGAGAATTTCTGCGATTTTTTGCTGTTCTAGAAGTTGTGGGACTGGAATTTTAAGATTGTATATATCTCCTTTATTTATTCCTGCTTGACCAACATGCCTATGACATAATGCCCTAAAAATACCGAGTTGCCATTTTCTGATTAAAATATACAGAATCCACTCAGGGATTGCCTTATCAAAGTTAACCCTTATCCTAGTAAGATGATTACTATACACACATTCTCGGAATTCTCCACTAAAAATCGCTGTTTTGCCAATTAGATCCACGCTGTTTGTGTTATTAAAAATAATATCTCTAGGTCTAACGGTGTACTCCTCAACATTTTTAGGAATCGGAACTTTAACATACGCTTCTGTATTTATCCATCCTTCCGTCTCTATACTATCCATTCTTAACTGTATTATTCCATTTTCATCTCTTTTACCACATGCAAAACCCGATTTTGCTTCAAGAATGACATCTTTTAGTTTCTTAACTTCCCAATCCTTTGGAATCTTGCCAATAGATGTTTCTTTAAAATTAGTTTCTCTGTAGAACATCATTTTTAGTCGCCAATTACTTGATTTAGTTGAGAAACGTACTCCTCCAACTTCTTTCCGACCTCCTCCCTTTCCTTCTCCAACTCTTTCAGCTCAGCAAATTCCTTATTGATGTCGATCTGTTCTCTTTCTTCAATGGGCATAACGTAAAGAGGAATGTTTAGATTGTAACCATTATCGACAACTTCTTTTATATCTACAGCTCTAGAGAACCCAGGCATTTCCGCAAATTTTTCGTAAGCGTCTGCAACTTTCCTTATGTTCTCTATTGATAGCGTATTCAACCTCTTAATCGACGGATGAGCGATAAATTCATTTGAGCCATTGATGAAGAGTATCTTGTTCCTTCTAGCGCGCGGTTTATTTTTATTAAATATTATAATGGCTCCAGGTGCTCCAGTATTGTAGAACAATTTCTCAGGTGAAAGAACAACGCATTCAACTAAATCCCTTTTAATATTCTTACTTCTGATAGTTTTCTCCCTGCCTCCCCTAAACAAACATCCGTTGTCTACCACAATTCCCACTCTTCCATTCTCCTTTGCAGAGGCTAGCATGTGTTGAATCCAAGCCCAGTCGGCAGTGTTTTGAGGGGAATAGCCAAAAGAGAACCTCTCCCTAAAGTCAGCTTTCTTAAGCCTTTCTTCACCATATCCATCTTGATTCCAAGGAACATTCGCTATGACTACATCAAACTGCTTTAACCTTCCATCCTCGTTAAACCTAGGATAATCAAGAGTATCTCCATTAGCTATGTTCGCATTCTTGATATCGTGAAGAAGCAAGTTCATCTGGCAAACAGCATAAATTTCCGGATTTCTCTCCTGCCCAAACAAAAACAGTTTTCTAGTTTCTTCATGCCCGAACTTTTCAGCCACATGCAAATGCGAAATTATCAGCATGCCACCAGAACCACAGCAAGGATCGTAAACGCTCTCCCCAGGCCTTGGATCTAAAACTTCGACCATCAACCTTATGACTTCTCTAGGAGTATAGATTTCACCCTCTTTTGCCTTTTCAGGTGCAAACTTCATGAGTATGTGCTCGTATGCATCCCCTAAAACATCAGGAGAAACCCCTTCTCCACCCAACTCATATTTATTAAAAAGTTCAACCAGTTGCCTCAATAACTCTCTATTTTCCTGATTCCTAGCAAACTCTAAGAAATCAACCCTGTTAATGACGCCCTGCAGCTGAGCGTTTAGCTTAGCAATTTCACCTATAGAAGTGGCGAGCCTTTCAGGCAAGGTTTTGACTTCTTTCGTCACATCATCCCAAAGGAATTGTTTAGGAATGTTAAAAGTGTGGTGAACTTCCCTTTCAGCCTCTTGCTCAGCCTCTTTCTCTGATAGACCAAACTCCTTTAACACCCTTTCCTTAACCTGCTGCTTCTCCGTTTTCCACAGGTCATTTAGCCTCTTTAAGAAAAGCAAAACAAGGATAAACTTGTAATCGACAGCAGTTCTTATTAGATCGGCAGCCCTATCAATAAGGGAATTTAACTCTTCACGCGATACCTTTTTTGGAAATAATATTCGTTGAGCCATTTCCTCACCTCTTCAAATCGCTGTTAAAGTACACCTTGGCTGGTCCTATTTTCTTCGACTTAATACAACCTTGGTCTTCCAGAGCATTTAAGTAACCAGATAGAAAAGTTCTGTTAACCTCCAGCTGATTGGCCATTTCCTTAACCGATTGACCGGGATCTTCTTTCAATAACCCAACAATCTTGTCGGCTAAGCTACGACTTTTAGGCATTTTCATAACCGAAATAAAATGGATTTTCGAGTTTTTAATACTTTGCATATATGTTAACTAATGTGTTAACTAAGATGTTTAATCCAGCCCTTTCCATTTCCTCTCTATCTCTTTGGCGGTTTTTCCGCAGTTAGAGCATTTTTGATAGATAAAGTGTTTAATACAACCTATAGAATATGTGAAATCACAGGTTCTTTGAAACCTTTTTAAATACCAATTTCGAGTCTTTTGATTGAGAAATGATAAAATGTACGTCGGAACAAGTCCAGTCAACTTCCAGGAAATAGATAGATCAATAGAAGGAATTCTAAAGGACATTCCACCTAAGTTTCTCCAACATCTAAAAAGGAACTTTGAACAAAACATTTCAAGCTTCATCGGTGGTTCATTCAAACTGGAGTTAAGATTAGTTGTTGATTCGAGCTCAGTTATTTCAAACCTAATCTCTTTTGCAAAAAAGGGAGGATCCATCCTACACAAACTAATCAAAGAACCATTCTTGCGGTTATACGCCCCTTCAACTCTGAAGAAGGAAGTAGAAGGGAATATAGCTGAAATATCCAAGAAAAAGAAACTTGACAAAGACATTTTGATGAGGACTTGGCGTCTGGATATCCTTCCTAAAATAACAGTTCTTGACCCTTCTGATTTGGCCATGTTTAAAGGTCATCTCGTAGTTGGTATAAGAGATGTAACCGACGTTCCCTTCGTAGCATTGCATTTCCAATTGGGTACGCACGGGGTCGTTACAAAGGACAAAGACATAATAGAACAACCAGTAGTGAGAACGTGGCAAATAAGGAGAGTTGGTGGCTTAATCACGGTTTTTAAGAAAGGAGCTTTCTCGTTCTTCATCTATTCTAGGGTTTTACCGAACGTTCTTCATGCTGTATTTAAAATTGGAGTTGCGGTTCTGCGTACGGTGTTTGAGATATTGGCCAAGTTCATACAGTTCTTCGTAAACCTTGCTAGCGGTGCGGTAAGAGCCATTTCAAAACTGCCAGATTGGGCTCAACTATTGGTAGGAATAGCAGCCATCATACTGATCTTAGAAGAGAGGACACGGAACCTTGCCGTGGAGTTTCTAAAAAAAGTGGGTGAAGCCATATCCAAGTTTGCTTCAGAAGTTTACAGCGTGATCAAAAACTTATTAGAAGGACTTGCTCCATTGGTTCAAATAACACTCACAGTTCTTGCCTATCTATTCAATAGCTACCAAGAAACTATACAACAGCTTCGTGCACTATGATACTTGGCATTTTTTATCAAAATGAGATCGCAATGCAATAAAACTGAGTTTTAAAGGTTAAGTCTTTCATCTATCTTTAATCTCTTTTCCAAGTGCAAGGTATTCTGAAACGCTGGAGGAAGAAAACATCGACGCACACAATACCACAATCAAGCGTTTAAAAGCCTTCACTGATCTAAGATTCGCAAAGGAACCTGGACATGCCCGAGGTCATTCGACAATGCCAGAAGGGAATGATCCGAGAATTAGCGCGAGCGCGAAACTCTCAAGAGTTCATTGAAAGAAGTCCTATGGCCCTATCCGGCAAGTCTATTTGGCTGATGAGTATTCTGGAAAGCGCGTGTGGAACGCTTAATAAACTAGCTTAGGCCCACTAGGGCTGGCAAAAGAATTAGGCGAATAGAATCACAAATTTTTTCACACCAAATGATATTACCCCTTGGTTCTTAAAGCGCGGGTGTACATGTTTGATGAAACGCCCGCGATCAGTCCTCCAACGGCATCATTCGATATGGGCCCAAGCTTCTTCAAAATTCCTGGTTTTTCTTTATCGAATCGGATGAACTCAAAAATCCCTCTCGCTCCCGCAATATAGTTGGCTATGGTCATTCCCAGAAGCTCGTCTGCAACGAGCCCTGGGCGCCCCATGAACCTCTCCTTCGTTAAGCCTGGAACTAAGCCAGCCTTCGCGTCCTCTTCCGCCCTAAAACAGGCAACCTCTAAGCAGGAGACGTTCACATCCGATAAGGCATCAAGGAACTCCTCCCTAAGTATCTCAGCGGCCTTCTCCCTCGTCTCAACGCCCGGGTGTGGAACAAAGAGCTCCAAAGCCGTGTCTATAAGATCCTTCAACGCTACCCCTCTTTCTTCTAGATACTTTTGTAACGGCAAGGTCTCAGATTCCATACTTACCACCAACCTCAATCTCAGAAATGTCTTTGATAAGGTTTGTTCAAAATACACTATTCTAAGTCTCTCCAAGTATATGTGGTTGGATAAACCATCCTAAACCTTAAAAGGCGAAAAATTCAACTTAGCATTCGGTGTGAAAAAATGGGATTGAGGATTCAAGTAAAGCAACTCTCTACCATTTCGTTGATAGTGGCTTTGGGAGCGGTCGTGAGGGTGGGGGTGAACTGGTTGGCCTTCACCACACCATCCCTTCCATATGGCATTCTTGTGAAAATAGGTTTGTGCGAGACCTTGGCTTTTATCTGCGGTTTTGTGTTCGGGCCTGTGCAAGGCTTCGTCACCGGCGCCTTGATAATCGTTGTTTCCGACTTACTTACGTGGGCGGGGATTTGGACACCCGTTATTGCGGCGATCATTGGCCTACTCGGCGTCTGGGGAGGGCTGCTTCGCCGTGTCAGGGAAAACCCGGGTGTCATATTTTTAGGTGTGACTGCTGTGGTTCTAACCTTGGTGAGCGAGACGCTTCAGAACCTCTACACCACATGGTTTTATTTGGTCTCTGGAATGCCACTTATGGTGGCTCTTGTGACGGCCTTCGGTGGGGGCATCATATCCATGATCACAGCCATTGTTAATAACATGGTTTTATTTGTGACGGTTGCGCCTAGAATTATCGGGGTAATGCGGAGAATGGTGGTAGAAAAGAGAGGGGTGGAGGTGGGGCAGTGAGGAAAGCCTTTGATGTGACCCTGGCTTACAATGAGCCTAGAGCACAAGCTTTCCTAAAGGGGCTTATTGGAAAGAATCCTTTATTCGTCTGCACTATAGGCACTACAGAGACGGCGAAGATCCCGGGCATATCCGCCGCAGGGAAGTATCCAGAGCTGACCGACTACACGCCACCTGCAGATGTCGAACTTCTCATGCTAGGAAGGTGTAAGTGCATCCATGGAGTGCCCGTGACGCCTGAAGGCATACCGACCCCAGCCTTAATTACCATGTCAGCCCTTAGGCTGGCGGATATACCTGCCCTTGTAGCGAGTGGTGGACTGAAAGTAAACCCGCATGTGCCCTTCCTAGATCTTGGGGGAGTCCCTGGCAGGGACATAAGAACAGGGAAGGCCGTAGACAACGTTAAGGAAGTCTTGGAGAGAGCAAAGGTCGCCGGAGAAAACCTGGCCAAGACGGCGGACTATCTTGTAGTCGGAGAGAGCATTCCAGGTGGGACCACAACGGCCCTCGGTGTTCTACTAGCCATGGGCATAGATGCGAGAGGGAAGGTTAGCAGCAGCATGCCGGGCAACCCCCACGAACTCAAGATTAAAACCGCTGAGATAGGGCTGAAGGTCTCGGGCGCAGAGCCTGGTGCCTTGGCGGAGGACCCGGTGAAGGCAATTTCCTGCGTAGGAGACCCCATGGTGCCCGCTTTTGCGGGATTAGTTCTTGGCGCCGCTGGTAAGGTTCCTGTCTTAATGGCTGGCGGAACTCAGATGGGGGCTGTGTTAGCCGTTGTCAACGCCTTAAACCGCAATGTCTTGGATAACGTGGCTATCGGAACCACTAGGTGGATCATAACTGACAAAACAGCTGACCTGGAGGGAATAGTCACCCAGATCGCGGATGTCCCAATTTTGGCCGCTGACCTAGACTTCAGTCAATCCAAGTTTGATGGCTTAAGAGCCTACGAGGTGGGAGTGGTGAAAGAGGGGGTTGGCGCTGGTGGAGCAGCCATTGCAGCGATGGCGAAGTCAGAAGGCTCAATCACAAAGGGTGCCCTACTAAGGGAAATTGAGAGAAATTATGAGCGATTAGTAGGATCAAAGTGATGCGGTGAGATGCTTAAAGAAATAAAGAACCTTATAGCTTTCCTTACCATAATCCCCGTTGGCATGGATCCAGACTGCCTAACTGACGCAGCTAATTACATGTACCTATTTCCCATAGTAAGTGCGTTTATCGGGTTGTTAGCGGGTATATTCGCTTGGCTACTACTCAATATCCTCGACGCCTCAATCGTCGGAATCTTGACTTTAGGCTTCATCTTGCTAATCACCGGGCTTCATCATACAGACGGGCTACTCGACTTCGGAGATGGTGTAATGTATCAAGGACCAGCAGATAAGAAGATTGAGATTATGCATGACCAGCAGACAGGCGCGGGCGGCTTGGCGCTCGGCTTAGTGACGATTTTAGCAACGGCTTTCTGCATAGCACAACTTAAACAGAACCTCGTTATCCAAATCTTGATTGTGTCCGAGGTTTCAGCCAAACTTGCGATGGTAATTATGGCTTGGGTCGGAAGGTCTGCTCACGAAGGAATGAACACATACTTTGTCAACGCCATGCATGGTCAATACCGAAATCTTCGCCTAATAGTTTCCCTCTTTATCGCATTTAGCATAGCGCTATCACTTTTGAGCATTGTGGGTTTTACTGGCATTATCGTGGGTTTAGTTGCGGCCTTAGTTATTGTGGGAGTTTCAAACAGGCATTTCAAAGGCGTGACAGGAGACGCGTTTGGAGCTGGTAACGAGCTTTCTCGATTGAGTTCACTAATAACCATTTTGGTGGTGATTAAATGGGCGTAACCGCTCTAGTGATGGCTGGCGGAAAGGGCACACGGATGAAGACAGAAGAAGAAAAACCGCTGCTAAAGGTTGGCGGCAAATCATTGATTGAATACGTATTAAATGCCTTGAAAGGCGCTAAGAAAGTAAATGAAATCATTGTTGCAGTAAGCCATCATACCCCGAAAACAGCCACCTTTGCAAAGAGATTTTCAGTGAGGGTTTTAAGAACACCGGGAAAAGATTGGTGTTCAGATGTGCAATACGCCGTCAGAGAGTTACAACTTGGCGCGGTTTTAACGATAGCGGCGGATCTTCCCCTTATTACAAGTGAGGTTATTGAAAAGGTGATAGAACACTATGAGCGATGCTGCAAACCTGCGCTAACGGTTGCAGTACCTCTAGAGACATGCAAAAGATTAGCTCTGAGTGCGGATTATCTCTTTGAATTTCAAGGAAAAGGTGTAGTTCCGACGGGTATAGACGTGATTGATGGAAAAAGAATAGATGAAGGGATGTTGGAAGAAGAGATTTTGGTTGTTAACGATGAGAGAATTGCTGTTAACATAAACACCCTTGAAGACCTAAAGATTGCTGAATCTATGCTACAACATAGCCCTCGGTGATCTCTCTCTGCATTTTCCCACTTCAATGCAAGCCAAACTTCTTTGTTTATACAGGCATCCGTAAGCCTTTTCCTTGCATCTTCTCTAGGATTGTCACAGCGAAAATTGATAAACTAAACTGTGCTGAGATAAAGGTAAGTAACTGCAAAACTTTTTATTTTTGTAGTTACTTACTATTTATTATGAAATGGGAAGATATGGCCCTGAAAGCCCTTAAATCAAGGTTTGGAAATGAAATTTTTAGTACAGCAGATGCATTTAGAGCTTTGAATAAAGAAAAGCGCTATCGTAAGGGAACGGTCTATCGCATCCTTCACGACCTTTGCAAAAAGGGATCGGTAGAAAGGCTTGGCAGGGGAATCTACAGGATTCCTCGGGCCGTCGAACTCAAAGAGCGGGTAATGGTACCTGCTAGGTCGGCAGTGGAATTTGTTCCAAGCCCACCGAGTAAAGCAAGGGATCTGCTCAAAGAAAAAGGTATAGAGTTCATGATTACTGGTGGGTCAGTTCTATACCGTTTCCACCATTTACCTAAGCGTCTGATTCATCTGGTATACGTAGTGAAGGGGGCTGGCGAGTTAGCTGTTACTTTGCTCAGGGAAACGGGCTTGAGGGCTCTGCTCAATCCAAGACGCAGTGAGGTAAATATGGCGCTCGAAAACTTTCCTGAAAGGGACATATTTGTGGTAAGGGAGTTTTCCGACCTTCTTGGCAACATTGATGGAAGTGCGAGTATGGAGCGCGCCCTGGTTGACTTGTATTTTGAGAGCACAAGGGGGAGGATACCATATCCAGAAGAGGAAGTCGGCCGGATCTTTTCTAAAGTTTTGAGGGACGAGCGAATTAACATCAGTCGGCTGTTCATGCTAGCAAATAGAAGGGGTATAAAGGAAGAAATGAAAGCGTTGGTAAAATTCGTCGAACCCGAAATACCGATAAAAGTCAAGCCTGGAATCAAATATGTGAAGAGGGTTCTTCGAGCCATGGAAAAAGAGGATTTACGATGAGTTTAATCCATGATGTGAAGTACTTCACTAAAGAGGAAATCCTAGATAGAGCAAGGAAGTACGAATTTCCCAATCCGTTGGCTGTCGAAATATTCCTGTGGGATTGTGAGCTGGCTGCTCAGTTCCAGAATGCTTGTGAAGATGTGGTTCTCAGAGGAGGCGCGGCGGCCCAGCTACATCTTCCTTTAGAAAAGCAAAGGGGCAGCATCGATATCGACATCGGAGCGCCCCTGAAAAAGACTGAAATGGCAGATATTGTTGGAAAGGTGCACGAATCTGTCGGAGAGCCTGTGAAGTTCAGGCTGCACAAGCCAAAGAAGCCCATTCCAAAGCTCCCTCTGATGACCTATTATGCAAAAATGCCCTCAGTCTTAGGCTTGACAAGGAGGAAGGAGTTAGAAATAAAGATAGATATTTTGCTGGAGAGACTTGACCTGCCCACTGTGGTACTTAAGAATGTGAAAACCTTTGCGGTTGATGTCAAGAGAATGAGGGCCATAACAGTTGGGGCATTGCTAGGAGATAAACTGCTCACACTTGCAAAGGGAAGCATCGGCATGGAGCTTGAGTCGGATTATCCCAAACAGGTTTATGATATAGATGCACTGCTGGAATCAGCCGAGATTTCTGAGCATACAGTAGGCGAAATGGTAACATCGGTCAAGACACTCACAGAATTAGAGGCTGGCTACAGAAACATCGAGACTTGTCCGGGTGAGGCTCTAAGAGATGTCATAGCAACAATGGATGGCTATTCGCTGGTCGATACAAGCGGTGGTGATTTGGACATAAAGAAGAACATAGAAGGGTTCCAACAGTTCTTTGTGAACAAAAGTCAGCGAGTTCCATTGTATGGGTGGAGCTCCAGAGCACTAAAAGTCAGATTTCTCGCCACACTGATTTGCGAGCATGTTGAAAACAGGTTAAGTAAGTTCGATGTTGCTAAAGCTATCGTTCAGTCTGGAGACATCGCACTAAGACTCGATAAGATTTCTGGAAAGGCTGTGATCGAACTAAGGAAGAGGCTCCTACACCTTGCTGAAACCAAGATTCCCTATTTCAAGGAGATGAGAGGCAAGCCACTCGGCAGGGTCTTTTGGCAAATTGTGACGCCAAGGAATCTTCAAGATGTGAAGTTACTGGTATAGTATTCTATTCTTATATTCGGAATTTGCTGCCTTCATTAAAAGCTTGAAACTTTGCTATCCTCCCTTTTTTATGCCATAGTCACAAATTCTTGATTCCGTTAACTATAATGCACTATCACGTTTTTATTCTTGAATTGACAACCCAAAAACGGGATAGCATGTACACTTAAAGTCCGAGTTTGAAGGAGAGATTATGCAGAGCTCAGTGGCTAAAAATGCCCCTGAAGTTGTGAACTGCCCCCAGGATTTTTCAAGTTTGTATGGCTTGTAATCTTTATATATGTCTATATACTTTATACGAAAAATTTAAACATCCAAGTTTTGCAAGGCTTGTTCCGGAGATACTTTATGAGGTTGAGTACTAAGGAAATTGCGGGCACAAGTTTTTGCGCAGTCCTCTACGCCGTTGGATCATTCGTGACAGCCTATATTCAATCCCCATGGGGATTTGGTCAGTTTAGGCCAGCTGTAGTTATTCCCGCCGTATTTTCAATTGTACTCGGTCCATGGACCGGTGGAGTAGGAGCGGCTATGGGTACATTGATCTGTGGCTCAATAAAGCATGGTCAATTCTATATACCGAGCCTCATTGCGGCAGTGCCTGGAAACTTCATAAGATTCTTTATGCTTGGAAGACTTCTTCAAGGAAAGTTTAGTTGGCGAAGATTCGTCATCGTGACTATGATAATTCTTTCAATAACAAATGCTATTGTGGCCTTCCTCTATGTCCCGACAATCTATCTGCTGGGCTTCTTACCGAAGGCTTTGGCTGCGTCAGATCTTCTTATATTTGCCACAGCACTAACGATATGGTGGTTTGTTACCATGCTACCCTTTATGCTTTTATTTACACCACCTTTAATTAGGGCTGTTTGCTCTGCTGCCCCATCTCTCGTACCAGAAGATGTCAGATCATCCAGTTTAAAGAGTGAAATATCGAAGCCTTTGTTTGCTTTATCACTTATCCTACCAGGGACGTTACTCCTAATTATCGGGGTTTTCCTCGCATTCACACCATTGGGACAAATTCTATTCTATGGATTATCAATTAAACTTAAGCCTGGCTATGCAGCTTTAAGCTTAGATGCCATGAAAGTTCTTTTCCTGATTAGCGGGATTACGCTCAGCGGTATAGGCGCGATGCTTATTGCAAGGCGCACTTAATAATATTTAGTGGAGTGAGTTGATTGCAGCTTCATCCATCAAAGGACATAATCGGTTCAAAGGGGCGCGAGCTTCAGGATAAGAGAATTGTTTTATGCATAACTGGAAGCGTAGCCGCCGTGAAATCACCGGAGATTGCTAGGGAACTGATGCGCTATGGGGCAGAAGTTTATCCTGTGATGACAGCTATGGCACAGAAAATCATTCATCCTTACCTTATGGAGTGGGCAACGGGAAACCCTGTTGTGGTTGAGTTAACTGGCAAGGTCGAGCACGTAGCGTTAGCTGGCTTACACCCTGAAAAGGCTGATTTAATTCTGGTGGCGCCAGCAACCGCCAACACCATCAGCAAAATCGCCTGCGGAATAGACGACACACCCGTCACAACCGTTGTTTCAACGGCACTCGGATCAAATATCCCAATCATAGTCGTGCCTGCGATGCACGAATCCATGTATCGGCATCCATTAGTCACCGAAAACATCGAGAAACTGAAATCCCTTGGCCTTGAGTTTGTTGGCCCACGAATCGAAGAGGGAAAAGCAAAAATTGCTGAAGTAAACGATGTCGTCAGCGCCGTGATCAGAAAAGTCGCCGTAACAAAGGACCTCGTCGGAAAGAGAATTCTCGTCACGGCGGGACCGACCTTGGAACACATCGATCCGATAAGGGTGATAACAAACAAAAGCTCAGGGAAGATGGGCGTGGCAATAGCTGAGGAGGCTCTGTTCAGAGGAGCAGAAGTCACGCTTGTTTACGGTTCTGGAACAGTTTCCCTGCCTTCAGGTGTAAGAGTGATTAACGTAGAAACGACCGGAGACATGTATAAGGCTGTCGTGATGGAGCTAAAATCAAGCAAGTATGATGCAATAATAGCCGCCGGAGCCGCCGCTGATTTTGCTCCAGAAAAGCCAATCGAACATAAAGTACCAACCCGAACTACTTCTGAGCTCCTTTTGAAATTGAAGCCGACACTAAAAATCATTGATGCCGTGAAAAAGATTAGTCCCAGCGCTTTTCTCGTCGCCTTTAAAGCGGAATACGGATTGTCAGACGAGGAATTGATTGAAAGCGCCTATCAAACGCTGAAAGCCGCAAGTGCTGACCTAATTGTCGCTAACGATGTGAGCAGAAAAGGCGTAGGCTTCAAGGTTGATACAAATGAGGTATTCATTGCTGACAGAGATAGGAACGTTATTCATATACCATTAACCACAAAGCGAGAAGTTGCGAAAAAACTCTTGGACAGTATAGTCACGCATTTAGTCAGTGAATAATTCATTTCTGCCTGAGCGCGCGCTAACCACACCATCGTTGGCTGCCAAATGGTCTTGTTTGTCTACTCAATAGATATACTTTATGGGTCAAAGTTACGTGATCTCTGAAACATCAACGTTTGGACGGTATTACCTATACCTCAAGATGGCACCCAAATAATCTTCAACATCCTCCCTTGTTTCGGATGCCCTAGCTATTCTAACAGCGGCCCTAGGGCTCTCAATCCCGTATATTTTGATAGCGTCGGCTATGTACTCGGCGAGGTCCCAGGCTTTCCCCTCGCGTGTCGTCAGGACTTCAACGACGACCTCCCTAAGCTCCTCGTCCGTGTAGCTGGGTATCCTCAAGACCTCGAACCTGTCGAGCAGGTCCGCTGGAAGCCTCTTCGTGGACAGGCACGCTGCGTAAACCCACCCCGTTGAGCGGATCTCCTTTCTGACGCCGTGTATGGTTATGCTGACGACGCCCGACTCCATCCAAGAGTTCAGGCAGCTCAGATCCGCGGCGTTCCTACACCGATCAAGCTCATCTGTGAGGAGGTACCTCGGCCTCTCCTCTAGGAGTACGTCCCTTATCCCCATCCTTGTGGACGTCCCAGCGAGGATGTACCTACAGCCTGGAAGCCTCCTGAGCTCGTCCAGAAACATGGTCTTCGCTGAGGCAGTTGGCCCCTGGAGAAGTATGTGTATCGGAGCCTCAGAGTTGAGGGACTTCCAGAAAAGCTCCTTGATGGGCTCGTGCCCTACTATGACCTCAAACAGGTCTGACGGGATCTCCTGCTCCACCGAAACTTCAGGTGCCCCCTCGAGCTCCTTGAAGTCGATGGCACTCCTCACCTCTTCTCGGTCGGCTAAGAGATAGCCCTTATGGCTCTTGCTCTTGTACGGCCGCTTGAGGATCCCCGTCAGGAAGAGCCGGTGGAGAACCTGAGGGCTCACCGGAGGGTCTAGGTCATCCCACTCCCAGCCCAACACCTCAAAGTACTCGTCAAACTGGTGCTCATCCTCATAGCCGACGATCCTCCCCAAGACTTCCTTGAGCTCGGGCTGCTGGAGCAAAAGCCCTAACGTAGACTCGAAAACACTCATAAAACACTCCTCTAGATAAATTATAAGGATAGAAGGATGAGGATTACGCCTTTTTTAAGATTCGGTCTCAGACCTTTCGAGCCTGTCAAGCTCCCTCTCCAGAGCCTTCACCGCGATCTCACTTATCTTCCCATAATACTTGTATCCATATTTTCGGTGGAGATATTCTCTAAGCCTCTCCTCTAGCTCGTCTGGAACCACGATAAACAAACGTCCCATTTTTCACCCTCAGTCTATATGTTTACGCATAGCTATTTAAACAATGCGCTTTAAATCTCATAGAAACTGTATAGAGCTTTCCTCATTTCACACGTGTGAAGTCCATCTGCTCTTTCCGAATCCATCGCTTCAAATCGTTTAGCATCCTCACTTCGTACTCGTACAGGTCGACGTTCTCTATGCCCATTCTGTCAGCGTGTTCTTTGTAGAACTGCCTGAAGAGGTGCATGTATATGCGGTACCACGAGTGCCCCAGCGGAACCGACAGGCTTGCCGTGCTTATGTAGATTATGGCCTCGTAGTCCGTGGCCATGTCGTCGTCCTCGCCCCTCAGCAGCTTGGCGAGTCTATACATCTTTGCCTTGGCCTTCCACTCATCTCTGGCGTCTCTCTCGCAGCCCCTCCAAACCACAAGGGGGGCCGTGAGCGCGAAGTCCATCTGTTCTATCTGCTTCTTAGCTTCTCGTTCAGCCTTCCTCGCCAGCACTGGATACCTCTTCTCACAGTATCGCTCGAAGCCCTCAGGGTTGGAGAGGAAGGGGTCGTGCCTCTTCCACTCGCTCAAAATGGTCTCTGTGATGTTCACACATGTGAACGCTCCTCTACACCTCTGTCCTCTTCCTCTGGGTTAGCTCCTCGTACGCCTCCCTCATCTCCTCGAGGACTTTCTTCAGCTCGTCCGCGGTCATGTGCTCAAATGCTTCAGCGTCGGCATACTTGCTTTCTTCGTCGACATTCCTTATTTTCTTGGACAGTCTGTTGACTTCCTGCCACAGGCCCACCCACCTTCTGGTTTCGTCCGCCCGGCTCTGCAGCGTCCACTCTAAATCGTACTCAGTTTCCATTTCCAAGACGGCTAAGCTCCCCAGCGGAATTATGTTGTTCCCTTCGCTGTATCCGTATCCTGCTTTCTTAGGTTCTGAAGGTTCCCAATAGTATGCTTTCCACGATTCGGAATCCTCTGAATCTCTGCCCACGTAAACGATGCAAGACGCTCGCCCAATCAGTGCTTCAACGAAGTTGTTGGGGTCCCTGAAGAGAAACACCTGGTTTGGCTTACGCTTGATCTCGATGACATCCGACTTGATCATCTCTATGCTACACCTGAACCTCCGGTTGAAACCCAAAACGTCAAAACGCATCTCTCAATCCTCCTGCCATCTCAGTCTTTGCTGAAAATGGCTTCAGGGGAATGGAAAAAGAGGGAGGAGGCTATTACAACAAGACCTTCAGCGGCTACAGAGAAATTAAAGAGTTCTGTTAGGATTCAGCTGGTCTTCGTTATTACACTTAATAAAGAACTCTTAATCAGCGTGGCGGGTAAAAACTGCACATTTCCACTCGTCTGAAATCATGATTTACGCTGTGGTTAATTCCTGCAAAATTTCTCGGGGCAGTAACGGTCTCTCCAGAAGAAAATATGACGGTCGTCATAATTTGGCTCCAAGCACTTGGGAGTTGTTGCCTGTCTGCCTACACTATGGGTTTATAAAATTTAAGAGTTGCTGAACTCATTTTCCAACAAACACTCTTTGGCTTCTGCGTCAAACTTGAACTTTCTGAAGACAGGATGCCTCAAGGCGAATCCGCTACGATACTGATTGCTTTCCAAAATCTCTTGGTAACTGATCTCTAAGACCAATTTAGGCTCAATATATAAGTAGTCCTCATCCTCCCCTACCTTGAATCCCGTTAGGGCATCGAAAAGGCTCTTTCTCTCATGAATTGAGAATCCAGACCCAATTCTCCCGACAGGAATGAATTCGCCATTCTTAAAGCATCCGACAAGTAGGGAGCCGACGAGCCCTTTCTCGTAAAGGTTTTTTCCACCCCTACTGCTGGGCTTTTTGGAGATCGCCAAAACAACAACATCGGCTGTTCTAAGCTTCTTCACCTTGAAGGGGCTTTCCTCATACCTGCTTTGTGGATGCCTACAAACAATTCCTTCAAAACGCTTAACCGCTTCCTCAAAGAACCTTTGAAGATCCTCCCTCGACTTAATTAATTCGCCTTGGGCTAGGTGAATAAGACCTTCTTTCGGGAAGGTTCTCGCAATAACTTCCCAACGCATATAGTAGGGCTCGTCAGAAACCACGTCAAATATGGCGAGCCTCAGCCTTTCACCGTCCTTTCTGCTCCTCAAAAACTCGTATAGATCGCCATCCATCACATAAAGCTCACCAACAAAAGTTTCTCCAACCTTAACCATGTCCTTTACAAAACTCGTAATCGGATACTCTGTCCTCCACCTTCCCCACTTGTTCACGGTAAAACAGCCCTCCTCGTTGCGAAGGAGGTAGGTCAACTCTCCATCATATTTGAACGTGGCAAAACAGGGAATTGGCATCTCCGATAGGTCTGCCCACATAACCTTCGGGTAAGGAGGCTTCGGAATAGCCTCCTTTCTAAACCATTCTTTCAAAAGAAAACCTCCTCGCCCGTCGGATTCCGACAAGGCTATAAGGGGAAAAGAAATGGTTTGTTTTGCTAGTATTCTTCAGCCAATAGGAAGGTTACTACGTAGCGGGTGTTTAGGTCTGGCGGGGCATATTTGCCCATATTTTCCTTTAACGCCTTCACGCTTCCGAAGTCGTCAAGGATCACATAGACTTTTTTGGCTAAGCCTTTCATCGTGGTTATCAGGGTTCTGCCTTCATCTTCTAAGTGTTCTTTTTTGCCTTCGCCTTCTGGATAGAAAACAACCCAATTCGGTTTTTGTGGTTTTATACGCCTTAAGGCATAATGCATTATCTTGGCCTGAAGGTCTGGCTCTATGTCGGCTATGAAACCCCTTGTTCTCATTATAACGTATGGCAACAACATTCTCTATCCTCCTATGGAAAAATAGGGGTTTTAGGAGCTTTTCTTTATCATCACTTTCTTCACCATTTTGGCAAGGTCTTCTGTCTCTGGCGTTTTAGCTAAGGCCTCTATGACCTCGTCCTTTATGTTCAAGTCCTCCTCCGTTGCCTTGGGCATCCCTTGCATCAGTTCTTCAACCTCCTTCTCTTCGACCTCTTGATCTGCGAAGACCACGCCGAAGGGCAAAGGCTCAACCAAGTTGAGTGGCACAATCTCCCTAACCATGATCATTCCGTCGTCAGCAACAGTAACGTAGCACAGGTGGGCTTCAGCTCCCTTCCTGAAAACCAGCTTGAATAAGGCAACCTTTTTGTAGCGTTTCAGCATGTTTCCCAGCTTCTGAAGGTTCGCCTTCTCCTGTTCGCCAGCTGGCAAAATGGCAAATTCGGCCCGTGTAACTAAGCCCCTCACTTCCGAGAGTTCCAGCAACTTCAAGCCCGCTTTCTGCGTCCTCTCTGTTTGGCGGTCAGGCAGAAGCACTACGGAGTTTCCGCTCTTGACAGCCCTCCTAAGGGCATACCAGCTCTTGAAACGCTGACGGCACTCAGGACACTCGTATTTGGCTTCAGCCTCTATGTGATCGGGCACCACGTTGCACTTGGGACAGACGTTTACGGTTGGGATGTTCTTTTCGCCGAGACGCCTCATCTCATACTTTCCCAAAGAAACCCCTGCAAACCCCAAGACCGAGATGGTCAGCTCTCCTTTCCAGCTCACTCTATCACTCTCCAAAAGTCTGGGCGCTAAAGTCTCTCTGTGAGACTTGGGCTTTCCAACCCACCAACAGGGCTTACCTGCTGGTTATGGGAGAAAAACCTACACCCAAGCTGGTTCGGTTTCAGGCGTTACTTCCGTTATAATGGAGGAGTTAGCCTCCAAAATGGCTGTTATCAGCTCGTCCTTCCTCTGTTGAGAATTGAGGCTCTTTGAAATGGCGATCATCTTTAGGTCGGCAACCTTTAACGGCTCAAGCTCCTCTAACGTGTATCTGTGGTAATACATGTCCCTGAAGGCTTCAGCCTCCTCTGTCCAAACCACTTCCTCAGGCTTCCACGCAAAGACCATTTCTTTTCGTAGAAACGGGTGGATCATCTCTAAGCCTCCCTGTCGCTCAAGTTCCCAGCTTTCCTCTGGTGCCCAACGCTCCCTTCCCTTAGCCAAGTATTTCATAACTTCAGGAATGGTTTTTCTGTTGATGGTGCCTATCGGGAATGGTTGTCCCTCTGGAACCGTCCAATGAGACTCGTCCTTCAAGTCCGCTAACCACAAGACCTTAGCCAAAACCGAGATTTCATTCCAAATGGGTTCCGTGGGTTCCTCAGTTTCAAGAGGCAAAATCGGCTCCTTGTAGAGGTTGTTGATTTGTCCGATGTAAACCTGAGGATCATACCCCATAATCAGGAACGGAGGCAACTCCTTACCGCTTTTGTGTTCTTTGGGGTCAACGTCTATGTAGAGGGTGTCGTCGTAGGCTTTTGAGCAACCGTAAGCTCCGTCAACCAAGTAGCCGACCGTTTTCCACAATTTCCAAAGGATTTTTGCGTTTTCTTCTATGTTCTCTTTTGGAAGGTGCTGAAAGTCGCCTGAATAATACCACTTGTCGCCTTGCCTGAAAACCATCGTCATGCCGTCCTTTAACCCTATGCTCTTTAACGCCCTCCGAAGAGTGTCAATTGTCCACTCGATCTCCTTAGCCTCCTCGTCGTCATGTTCCTTATATTCGTCTGGAATGTCCTCGTAAGGTATCATGAGCCAAATCTGGTAGCCGTTCACTTGCCCCCAGCCTTTGGAAACGCCTACCTCCACGATTATGGGAACCTCTTTGTCCTTCTCCTCTAAGAAACGCTGAAAACCCTCGAAGTCAAGCATGTAGGGATCTCGGAGTTTCCACTCAGCTAACGCTTCCTCATAACTCACTCTAAAACCTCCTGCCTGCTAGTATTCCTCAACAGGCTTCAGGGAAAACCAAGAGGGGAAGGCTATGTTTCTCCTTCAGCTGGACATCGTGGATCTGTTCGCCAAGGGCAACGATACCAACGCCTACACTTGCCTTCCTTGTCGAGGTTCCAATTCGGCAGGATCGGACACCTCACGCTTAGGTTGTTGCTGTTTAGCCATTTCAGAAAGCCGTTAAGGTTCAAGAGCAACGGATCTCTTTTTCTCCATTCTTCGATGGTCTTGTCTCGCTGTGTCAGATTAGAAGCCTCCCGCCCTGCGGAAAATTCCCGCAAGGTTTCAGGGGCAAACTTTCAATGTATAATATAGCTCAAAAAAGAGAAAAAAGGGAATTTTTGGCTTAGATTTAAAAAAACTCTAAGCCTTAAGGTTCTTTAGGTGAGACTTTAGGTTTTCTAACCGTTTCTGGATCATGTTTTTGTTGGCTATCTTTCCGTTTAGGCTTCGCTGTTTAGTCTTTAGATCGGCTATTTGCCTGAATAGGCTTTCCCTTCTTTCCAAAAGCTCCTTTTCACTGTTCTTTATGGTTGCGGTCAGCTTGTCGAAATCCTTAATCTCAGTGTGATAGTCTTTTTCTATGTCCTCCATAGCCTTAGTTAGGCTTTTGCTCTCTTCGTTTATCTTGGCTAACTCACGTTTAGAGCTAACTATAAGCTCTATCTGTTCCGTAAGCCTCTTAGCCTCGTCCTTCAGCTTCTTGCCTTCTTCTTTTTCCTTTGCTATCTGTTCTTGTAGAGCCTTAATTTTTTCGTCTCTTTTGGCTAAATCCCCATAAACCTTTTCCCTATCCTTCTTTAAGACTTCTATATCGTAGTTTGGTAAGGTCTTTTGTATTTCCTTAGCCCTCGCTTTCAATTCTGCGAGCCTTTCCTTTCGAGGAAAATAGCCTATCCGTATCCTTTCGATCTTTCCTATTAAACGCTGTATGTCCTTGCTTGAAGGCTTTAAGGCTCTTATCTGACCGTTTAGCTGGCTTATTTGCTCTTCTATGGCTCTTTTCTCGTCCTCAGCCTTTTCTAAGTCTTTAAGCTGTTCTTCAAGCTCTTTTATCTGAGCTTTCACCATAACAGCCTTGTTTTCCTCCGCTAATTCCTTAACGACTTCTTTAGCCTCTTTAACGGTCCTTCCCTTAACGACTTCAACCGCTCTTTTATGTAGCTTTTCAGGTAAAGCCCTGACTATCCTAGCATGTTTCTCCGTGAAAGTTTCGTCTCTTTCCGCTAAGGCTTCACGTATAGGCTCAGTATCCTTCATTAGAGCCAAATATTGAGAAACGTAGCTTTCGCTTCTGTTTATCCTTTCGGCTATGTCCTTTTGCATTATTCCAGCTACAACATAGCGGTTTATGTTTTGAGATATGTCGAAATCGCTCATTTCCTCAAAGTGTATGTTCTCAGACAGCAATATATCGGTAGCTTCAAGCTCGGTTAAGGTGTCGTAAATCCTCGCTGGTATTGTTTTCCTTTTAGCCATTATGCTGGCTTTTGTTGTTCTGAAGCCTGCGACAACCATATTTTCGCCGATAACCTTTTTGGTATCGTTACTAAGAAGCTTCTTAGTGATAACAACGTTTTTCAGCACACCTTTTTGAGATATGTCCTTTGCCAATTCGTTAAGTCTGTCCTTGTCGAATATTTGCCTTTGGTAGAAAAATCCTTTGATTTCACTTATCGGAAAGTCTTGTATGTCGCTTTTTAATTCTCTTTCCATTCGGATCACCTTTTTTGGCTTTACGTGGCTATTTCTTTCCTTGACCGTGATCTTAGCGGTTAGCCACATCGCCCTTTAAGTTAGCACATTACAGTTTGCGCTAACCGTTTTATATATTCTCATGCTTGTATAAATACATTGCGCTTTATAGAAATAATCTAAACGTAAAACGCAAAACAGCTTCACACGTGTGAAATTTTTAGCGTTTAAAATTTTGTTTAAAATTTCGTTATATTGCCGTTAATCCAAACTAACGGCAATAAGACACTACGTAAATTTTTCCTTAAGAGGAAAGCTTGAATTACCTTAGCTCAGATTTTCTTTTTAAAAATTTTAAAAAATTAAAAAGAAAACCTATCTTGTCCACACGGTTATCAGTATTTTATCTTCGCCGTAAACTTCCATCTCGTAGAATGTTCCCTCCTCTATTCCGAGTTTCTCTTTTATCTCTTTTGGAATGGTTATTCTGCCCCCTGATCGGACTAATCCTCTTGGTCGAGTTGCCCCTTGCGAGGCAAGGAAAATCCTCTAACTTCCCATTAATGGAAACTAACCTATTCAGGAAATGGTGGCTTAACCTCTTCACGTTTAAATTCTAATCCTTGCGCGGCTATAGAAACGAATCCTGAGAAAGTGATGGAAGGGATCAGAGTGGGGGATGAAATCCATCTTGAAGAACATCAAGAAGTGGGCATGGGTGAGTACTAAGTCATGTCATTTACTGCCTCAGTTGATTTTGTTTAATTTCTGTATCTTTTCCTCAAATAGAGTTCCATTAGTTATTAATTGATGTTCCTTTTGCTAGCAAATATGAAGAAGATGTTTATAAGTTGATGTCAGATGTGCCGCTGACTTCCAACGAGGCTAGAAAGCTTGAAGTGACGCATAAAACGGCGCAGAGAATCCTTATGCAGTTAGCTCTGCCAAGGGATTCTTAAAGTATAAGAACTCTGGCTATGACTTTGAAGAGGGGAGCATCTTGTTCTATTCACTTTATTCTACTCGTCTTTCTCTGTCTTTCTGGTGTTCTTTGCTATCTCTAGCTTAACTTCTAGAATGCCGTTTCTGAATCTGGATTCAACGGCGTCCTTGTTGATAGGATTTGGAAGCTCTATTTTTTTGTAATATTTTCTCGCTGAAGTATTAGTGCTTATTGTTAGAGTATTATCTTCTATGTCTAAGTTTATTTCGGTCTCTTTGACGCCGGGTAGCTCAGTCATTACTCTTATGTGGTCTTCTTCTTCGAAGATGTCGACGATGGGCTCCCTTTCCTTTATTGAGCCAGCTGTTGGGAGCATTGATGTACGTGTGGGTGACGCTTCTTTCTCACGCTTACTTATCTTCAGGCGACCTGTTGGCTTTGTCGCGTAGGATCCTCTTATCGGACGAGAGCTTACACGGAAGTCGATTACCCCCCCTTTCCCGAGGTTGATTCTCTTTTGGTATGACTCAGACTTTTCTGCGAGCTTGGCCAGATCGTTGATTAGTCCAAATAATCCTTTGCCTTTAGATTTTTCACCTTGGATCCCGCCGGCTGTGCCAAATATGCTGAAACCGACATCCAAGAGTTCTGAAACGTCATCGAATATTTTGCCAAGCTCTACTGCTTCGCCAGTTTTTTCTTTTCCTTGGATTTGGGTTCTCATCTCTTCTATCGTTTTCTTTAGTTGCTCGATTTCTTTTCCTTTTTGTGCGATCTCTTTCTTTAGTTGTTCCAGGTCTTTTTCTGCTTCAATCTTTTTTCCTTTTTCTTTTTTCGCCAGTTTTTCACCTCCTTTATTCGATAAAGGTTGTCAGTTTTTCTAACTGAGTTAGATACGCTTGTGGATTGGCAAAATATTGAGCTTTAAGCGGCGGGCATTTTTCTAGAGCAATCTTTGCTCCTTTAATTCCATATTTTTCCACAACAGCTTTGGCAAGCGGATAGCCTAAGTAATATGAAAGCCCTTTAATTATCTGGGAGCTTCTCAGAACTTCTCTGATGAGTTTCTTTTCGTCCAGCCGCGTTTGGTTCTTTTCTATGCTCCTTTTTACGTTATCTAAGTCAAAGAGTACGTCTATACATTTTGAATGCCCTATCTCTAAATCTTTTTCCAAAGATGCCACTTTCATTTCAGAGTCTATGTGACGCAAGGTTTGAAGGGCTATGGTTTCACAGACTCCCTCTTTGAAAATACTCTTGAAAATGATGTCTGTATGTGCGTTCAAAAGTTCATGGGGCTTTCTCGTATTGTTCGTCTTTTTGGCTTCGAAGTATGCTTTAGCCAGAACGCGTATGGGTGTTTTTAGCGATGAGGGAAGATAGGTGGAGAGGAGTTTTTCTGAGAGCTCGTGAGTGCATATAGGAATTATTTTTTCTGGATGGTTTATTGTCATTTTTCCGTTTATATATAAAACATCATCCTCTGTGTTGTAAAAGACAAAGTTTTCGAAAAATCCTGTGACCTGATTTTCCGAAAGGCTTTCACAAATTTGTTTCCACTGGATATCGCTGTACACCACGCCATTTTCTTTGAGGTCGTTCTGTATGCGTTGGGTTAGTTGTTTAAGAATGTCTGATTGTTTGATTATTTTTATGTCGCTAAAGTATGTGAAATCAACGCCAAATAACTCGATCATTTTTCTGTGAATTCTCTTGAGTGTTCGGTTAATCCATTCTTTGGTTTCTTCTGGGTTGTTTGAGACTTCCGTTTTTTTGGCAGTTGGCTTTTTCAATTGAATAGTCTCCCGTGTTATTCTTGGCTTTTTTTCTGTTCTTTGATCTTCTTGATGGCTCGTCGGAAATCTGACATAGTTACCTTAAGTTGGGAGGGTTTTCCTTCATCTTCTTGTTTTGTACTAGTGTTTAGGAAGTTTCTAATGGCTAGCATTGTGGCCTCTCTGCAAATCGCCTCTATGTCTGATCCCATGCATCCATCGGTTTCTGCAACTAGTTCCTGAAGGGATATGTCTTCAGCAAGGGGGTTTTTCCTAGTGTGAATCTTGAAGATTTCTAATCTTGCCTCTTCATCTGGAGGTGGGACACAGAGAATCTGGTCAAATCTTCCGGCTCTCAGCAAAGCGGGATCGATTAGGTCCATTCGGTTTGTTGCGGCTAGAACAATGACTCCGCGAAGTTCCTCTAGGCCGTCCATTTCCGTGAGAAGTTGGCTTATAACTCTTTCAGAAACATGGGAGTCTGCGATTCCACTCCCCCGCCTTGGTGCAAGAGCATCGACTTCGTCAAAAAAGATGATGCAGGGCGCGGTTTGTTTTGCCTTCTTAAAAGTTTCTCTCACTCCCTTTTCGGATTCGCCCACGAACTTGCTCATAAGTTCTGGACCTTTAACGTTGATGAAGTTTACCTCGCTTTCATGTGCCACAGCTTTGGCTAGGAGGGTTTTGCCCGAGCCTGGTGGCCCATGTAGCAGTATGCCCTTTGGAGGCTTTGCTCCAGCCTCCTTAAAGATTTCAAGATACTTTAAGGGCCATTCAATGGCTTCCCTTAGTGCCTGTTTCACTTCTTCAAGGCCTCCAACGTCGTTCCAAGTGACGTTGGGTGTCTCAATAAGCACTTCCCTCAGGGCAGAAGGCTCCACAAACCTCAAGGCGTCGAGGAAATCTTCCATGGTGACCACGAGTTTGTTAAGGACTTCTACCGGAATGTAGTCGGCTTCGAAGTCTATTTCAGGCAGAACTCTCCGCAGTGCCTTCATGGCTGCTTCCTTGCACAGTTCTGAGATGTCTGCACCGGTGAA
>Ga0315312_1000402_pt1 | contig 55079 bp, 54 predicted proteins | sample TDP7_MG_FD_203629 | JGI IMG/M metagenome (GOLD analysis project Ga0315312, IMG submission 203629) | Freshwater sediment microbial communities from Lake Towuti, South Sulawesi, Indonesia - TDP7 | ecosystem: Environmental > Aquatic > Freshwater > Lake > Sediment | place: Indonesia: South Sulawesi... | reverse complement strand
AGGTCACCTTGCCATTTACAATTCTCGATTCGGGGTCCATGCCGCATACGTTTTCTCCAATCGTTATGATAATGCCTGAGAGTGCAGCGCCGACTGCCAAACCGTCCCAGTTCACGCGGGCCACCTCTGTGGATCCGAAGGCGCCAGTCGCTATAGGGATCTTAAGGGGAATACCCGCCACCGTAGTTTCCGTGTTCACGTTTTCGAAGAGAGCTACGTCAGAGTCTGCTTCTATTCCTTGCGCACCGAAAACAGACGAGAGGATTTGGATGTAAGACCAGTCTAAGCCAAAGTCCTTCAGCGCCGCGGCGGTGCTAGCTCCGAATTGCACGGGCTCTGGGTAAAGCGCCTCCCTTCCTCTAAAGGTGGATAGCCCCACTTCGCAGAGGAAGGGGCAGTCTCGGATGCACATGGGGCACATGCCGCTCGTGGGACTTACGTCCTTCACTCTTGTCGTGGTTCCGGTGGTGGATTTGGCGTTTAGGTAGGAAGAGTTTCTATGAACTCGCTCAGTCATTTCTCATCCAACCTTTACAAACGTAAACCTGTGTATCTGGGTTACGGAGCTCAGCTTTTAAATATTGCCCCGACTTTTCTATTGTTTTAGATGTTCCGCCTTTGACTATAGTTTCTATATTGGAAAGTCGTTTCTTTGTTTCAGACAAACCCACCGTTAAAATGAGGGTTAGGTGTTGTTAGGAGAGTCATCATTCATCAAAGACGAGGATTTTGTGTTCGAAAATACATTAGTCAGCATTAGAGAAACTGTCTCGATATCGAGCTGGCTTGTTTGAAAATAAGCCCCTTTCGCGCGTGCTAGTGTGCCATAGCTCGGAAATGGATGAAAGCGAGGTTCTGCACCACGACTTCATGAACTAAACCAAATCGTTAAGTTTGGTTGCTGAAAAAGTCCACGGCCAACTCTGGGAATGCGTTTTCCATGACAATTTGCATTCGGGGTTTAAATTATGAAATATTTGGGGCAGAGTTCTGCTTTCTCAACCCAGAAGGATACTCGCAAGTCCTTGACCCCAGGTATTTTCGCTATATCAGCGCCCATCGTAATCAAATGTTCGAAATCTCTGGCTACGCCGATAGCTAAAAGATCGTGGTCTCCCACAGTCTTTGTAGACAGGATTATGTTTCGCATTTGAATCAATTTTTCGAGGATTAGTGACGATTCAGTGGGGGTAGCCTCAGTTGCCAAGATGTGTGTTGGTGAGGCGTCTATCATGAATACGGCCATGCCATGGTAGCCAATTTTTTTTGGATTGATTACAACAGTGGATCCACGGATTACACCTTTTTCTTGCAACGTTTTATATCTGCTTATTATAGTGTCTGGTGAGACTCCAAGTTCCTTCGCGATTTTTCTAAAAGATACGCGAGCATCTTCCGTCATTCTTTCAATTATGAACAAATCCGTTTCATCCATCTCCATCACTACCTGTTTAGATGTTCAAATTCGAAGTTCTCAGGGCATAGCAATATTTCATTAACCCAAATGCTCGTCGTGACCTCTCTGACCATGGGGTGTCCCTTTACCAAATCTTTTACTTGACTGAGCCGACCAACATTCTTGAGAACAGCGATACAGAATATGTCATAGCTGCCCATAGATGTAGCGCAGAAGACTACCTCAGGTATCCTTCGTATCAATTCAATAACCTCTCTCAAGTGTGGATAACTAACATCAATGCCTAAGCTTGCAACGCAGTCATAGCCGAAGCTTTTCGGGTTCAAGAGTATTGTCGTCCCTCTAATAATGCCGGCTTTCTTCATTCTTCTGAATCGTTTGCTTATCGTGTCTGTTGATACGCCACAATCCCTTGCTATGCTCGCAAAATTGGCACGGGCATCTTTTTGTAGAGCCCTGATAATAGCTATGTCAATCTTATCAATTTTGATCTTAGGTGGCATATGATATCCCGTTTGACCGAGAATGATACGTATTATGACTCTATAGGTTATGCTATTTTGGCTTAAAAATCTTATGATGTCGTTTTTCACTGGTTCTATTCCTAAAATCTTGACGACATTATCAGACTTATCATTTAATAACTAATAGATTGTTCGATTATTGGATACTTTTTCTGGACAACTTATATAAGACTGTTTCAATATACCCCTTCTATCAAGAGGTGACTGTGGTGAAGTGTGAGTATCCTGGATGCAACGGAAAAGGAGAAAAGACATTTTTCGACTTGAATTTGTGCAAAAAACATAGACGCTTAATGCAATTTGTGGTTAAGTTGTTCGGGAAATTTTCCTCACAAATAGAAGAGTCTTAGCAGTAAAAGGCGGTTACGTGAAAGCCCTATTATTAACTGAAAAAGACATCCATCAGCTTCTATCTATAGATGAGGTTATGGAAGCTGTTGAATCGGCATTCAAGGAGAAGGGCCTAAGCCGGGTGCAGTTGCCACCGAAACCATACTTATTTTATAGTAAATACAATGGCGACCTGAGGGTCATGCCATCGTACCTTGAGGAATTCGACATCTCCGCCGTAAAAATCGTCAACGTTCACCCAAACAACCCAGTAAAGTACAAGCTTCCCTCGGTAATGGCAACAGTAATCCTGGTGGATCCCAAAAATGGCGAACCTCTGGCCATAATGGGAGGTACTTGGATCACCGCGATGAGGACGGGTGCTGCCGGAGGTGTAGCTGCAAAATATCTAGCTAGGGCGGGTTCAAAAGTCATAGGGATAGTCGGAGCTGGAGTACAGGCTAGAACCCAATTGATGGCTTTGAAAGAGGTTTTAAAGAAAATAGAAGAGGTTAGGGTCACAGATATAATAAGAGCCTCAAGAGAAAAATACGCTGAGGAGATGTCTGAAAAACTGGGGCTTAACGTCAAGGCTGTAAACAACATTAAAGAGACTGTTAGAGAAGTGGATGTTGTAGTAACAGTCACACCGACGCGAGTACCGATCGTAAAGAGTGAGTGGATTGGGGCAGGCACCCACATAAATGCCATTGGAGCAGACGCTCCGGGTAAGGAGGAGCTTGACCCAGAGCTCCTGAAGAGGGCCAAGATCGTGATTGATGACTCGGAACAGGCGTCCCGCAGTGGCGAGATCAACGTTCCGTTAGCCAAGGGAATCATAACAACGGAAAATATCTGGGGCGAGATAGGTGAGATCGTAGCAGGCTTAAAGTTAGGTAGAACTTCTCCTGATGAAATAACTGTTTTCGACTCAACTGGATTAGCAATACAGGACGCTGTTACAGCGGATCTTGCTTACAAAGAGGCTTTGGCGAAAAGCATCGGAGTTTACATAGACTTAGGTTACTCATGACCGATTTGATTAGCCTCTATTGCTAATATGTGTCAAGCATGCGTGAAGTCCCCATTTGATCGATGAAATAAGACCTTTTGATCTATTTTATAGATAATGTCCATCATTTAAGGCCTAGGATGAACAAAAGACATAAATACATGTCCGATATGCTTAAATTGTGTGATACTGCTTTGGAAATAACAGAGATCATCAAAGAGATTGAACGCAGAAAGAGTACAGGAGAGATGAGTAAGAAGAGAGTTGCTTGCGCTCACTGTGGAAGCACGTGGATTGAGCTGGTTGGGTTGATTGTCGGGCACAGGGAAGGATCCGAGGACCTGTGCCTTCGTATTGGTATGGAATCAGAAAATTGTCAAATGTGTAGGTTTCGACCTTTGGAATGTCAAGAATGTGGCTCAAGGGATGTATATGAAATAAGGTTTACTGAGGAGATTTCTGAAGAGGTCCCACTAAGCTTCAAGGGTATAAAAAAGGTTACCGGAAGTTCAGATGCCAAGATCCCATGAAATCTTCACTTCTAGCGACATAGGGATCAGATAATTAACTCGTGGGGTGCTATGAAATTTGGCAGAAAGTGTTCCTGAATATAGCAAAGTCGATAAGATTATCGAGAGTCATTCTCGTGAAGAATCAGCGTTAATCGCGATATTGCAAGAGATCGAGAATTTGTACGGATACCTTCCGACTTGGGCGTTGAGATACGTATCTGAAAGGCTTAATGTTCCTCTGATTCAGGTCTACGGGGTAGCTTCCTTTTACGATGCATTTCATCTGAGCCCGCGTGGCAAGCACCTCATTCGCGTCTGTCTCGGAACTGCTTGTTACCTAAGAGGCTCAGCTCGGGTTCTTGAGGCTGTGGAAAGAGAGCTAGGTATAAAAGTCGGCGAGACGACGCCTGATCTAAAGTTTAGTCTTCAACCAGTTCATTGTATGGGTGCTTGCGCGCTAGCGCCAGTTATGGTTGTTGGTGAACGCTACTTCGACAAGATGACGACAACGAAAGTTCGTAGCGTCTTGAAGCAGGTGCAGGGTAAAAATGAAAAAGATTAGAACCCCTCAGGAGCTGGAGACTCTCCGAAACTCGTTGCTGCAACAGAGAGACCCCACCAAGCCATGCGTGAGAGTATGTCTTGGAACTGGTTGCCGAGCACGTGGTAGCGTGGACGTCGTAGAGGCTTTCAAGGATGAAATCAAAAGGCAAGGTCTAGAACCCAAGGTAGACACCAAGCAAACTGGGTGTCACGGCTTCTGTGAAAGAGGTCCTGTTGTTGTAATAGGGCCAAAAGAAATGTTCTATCAGAGGGTAAAATCACGTGATGTCCCTGAAATCGTTTCCAGAACCCTGCTCAACAGGAAGGTCATTGATCGTCTTCTTTACATAGATCCAGCAACTGGTCAAAAAGCCCTATATGAATATGAAGTGCCCTTTTACAAAAAACAGAAAAGACTGGTACTTGCCAACAATGGACGAATCGACCCCACAAACATACTCGACTACATTGCTATCGGTGGCTATAAGGCTCTTGCTAAGGCTCTTACAACCATGTCTTGCGAGGAAATTATCGACACTATTGAAAAATCTGGGCTACGTGGCCTTGGTGGAGGCGGCTTCCCAACTGGAAGAAAATGGAGGCTATGCCGTAAAGCCTCAGGAGACATTAAATTCGTAATTGGAAACGGTGATGAAGGCGATCCAGGAGCTTTCAGCGATAGAAGTCTCATGGAAGCGAATCCTCACAGCATTCTCGAAGGGATGATTATAGGAGCCTACGCTATAGGAGCGAATCAAGGTTACCTATACGTTCGCGCCGAATATCCCCTAGCATTAAAGCACCTCCAGATAGCAATAGATCAAGCTAAAAAATACGGATTCCTAGGGAACAACATATTCACCTCCGGATTTGACTTTGACATCAAAATAAATCGGGGCGGAGGCGCGTTTGTATGCGGTGAATCCTCCGCATTAATTGCCTCAGTAGAAGGTAAGATGGGTGAACCAAGAGCAAAGTATGTTCATACAGTCGAACGGGGTTTATGGAATAAACCGACGAATCTAAATAATGTTAAGACCTGGGCCAACGTACCCCTGATTATCAATAATGGCGCGGAATGGTACGCAAAAATTGGAACCGAAAAAAGTAAAGGAACAGGAATTTTCTCTCTTGTTGGAAAGGTTAACAATACAGGCCTCGTCGAAATTCCAATGGGAACCCCGCTTAGAAATATTATTTACGACATAGGGGGAGGAATACTTGAGGGAAAAAAGTTTAAGGCTGTTCAGACTGGTGGCCCTTCAGGCGGTTGCATACCTGAAAGACTGCTTGACCTCCCCGTGGACTTTGAGAAGTTGACTGAAGCCGGCTCAATGATGGGCTCCGGCGGTATGATAGTGATGGATGAAAATACTTGTATGGTTGATGTGGCTCGATACTTCCTCGACTTCCTGCAGGATGAATCCTGCGGTAAATGCGTTCCCTGCCGTGAAGGAATTAAAAGGATGCTTGAGATCGTAGTCGATATAACCATGGGTCGAGGAAAGGAAGAAGATCCGGAGCTTCTTCAAGAGCTGGCGGAGATGGTCAAAGACTTCTCTCTTTGCGCTCTAGGTGGAACGGCTCCAAATCCGGTCTTGTCAACTTTAAGGTATTTTAGAGACGAATATGAGGCTCATGTAAGAGATAAAAAGTGTCCTGCTGGTATTTGCAAAGATCTGATCGAGTATTTTATCCTTGAAGACAAATGCACAGGATGTGGTGCCTGTTTGAAACTCTGTCCTCAGCAGGCCATACAAGGTGAGCCAAAGAAACTTCACATAATCGACTCTGCCAAATGTATTAGATGTGGCAGCTGTCAAGATGCATGTCCATATGAAGCAATAATGGTTAGATAGGGAGTGACTTAGATGGTAAACTTCATTATTGATGGAGTGAAAGTCCAAGCCGAAGAAGGATCTACCATACTTGAAGTTGCTAGATTCTACGGGATCGACGTTCCAACCCTGTGCTACCACGATGAGTTATCTCCCTATGGCGCTTGCCGTTTGTGTATGGTAGAGGTTGATGACGGAAGAAGAACGAGACTGGTAGCCTCTTGCCTTTACCCTGTTAAAGAAGGGATAAAGGTGAGAACACATACGGAGAGGGTAGTAAAGGGGCGAAAGTTGATACTAGAACTATTGCTTGCTAGATGCCCCAACGCGAAGACCCTCCAAGACCTAGCCTCCAAAATGGGATTGGAGCAAGTTAGATTCAGGATGGAAAGTAAGGACTGCATCTTATGCGGGTTATGTGTAAGGATGTGTGCTGAACAGATGGGAAGCGGAGCCATAGGTTTTGTGGGTAGAGGCCGAAAAAGAGAGGTACTCACTCCCTTCCGTATGGCCAGTGAAATCTGTCGTAACTGCGGAGCCTGCATGTATATTTGTCCTGCAGTAGACCTGCAGTGTCGTGGGGTTAAGTCTCCCGGAGAACTCTGCAACTCTTGTCTGGTCATAACCCCACATTGTTTAGAAAAGTACAGTCAAGTCATGTGCACTTTAGAATCATGTGGAGCATGTCTAGAAAAGGAGGGAAAATAGCATGAGCTATTCAAAGCCAAACGCAAGCCCAGCAACCCTAACCAGAAACAGAACAGATCCATGTCCAATCAGCGGACTCTGTGTCACCTGCATAGATGGATGCCCAGGTCCCTGTGAAGTTGCCAAATCCGCCGTAAGAGGTAGCGAAGTCATCTATCCAGCACCCTTTGGAATGATAACCACCGCGTCCCAGAAGAACTATCCAGTGAACCTTTCCCATTTTAACATTATGGGAACAACCGTAGGAGCTGTCGGCATTGAAGCTGATAGTGATAAGGCCATATTTCCCAATGTTGACTTGGAAACCAGAATTGGTCAAGGTAAGGGTCTGAGACTGAAAGTTCCATGGTTCACCTCCGCACTTGGCTCGACAAGAATCGCCAAAGTTAACTGGAAAGAATTGGCCATTGGCGCGGCAATATCAGGAACTATGCAAGTGATAGGGGAAAATGTGTGCGCTATGGACGCTGATTCAAAAATTAAGAATGGAAGAGTGGTTCATTCTCCAGAAATGGAATGGAGAGTGAAAATGTATAATGAATGGAGAGAAGAAGGCTACGGTGCCATTACTGTTCAAGCAAACGTAGAAGATTCAAGACTCGGGGTCCTTGAATATGCGATTTCAGATTTAGAAGTGGACGCAGTCGAAATGAAGTGGGGTCAAGGCGCGAAGGATATTGGCGGCGAAGTTAAAATTAATGATCTAGCTAAAGCGCAGCTTCTAAAGAAGAGAGGATACATAGTTCTCCCCGATCCTGAAGATCCAGAGGTTATTGAAGCGTTCAATAAAAGACAATTTACAGAGTTTGAAAGACACTCCCGAGTTGGCATGGTTACGGAAAAAGATTTCGTCAACAGGGTAAAAGAACTGAGAAGCTTGGGTGCTAAGCACGTTTTCCTGAAGACAGGGGCTTACCGACCGGCAGACGTGGCAAGGGCTGTGAAATTCTCGTCAGTGGCTAGAATTGACTTACTTACCGTTGACGGTGCAGGTGGTGGAACGGGGATGAGCCCTTGGCGTATGATGAACGAGTGGGGAATACCCAGCGTAGAGATATGGTCATTGACGTATCAATATGCAGATAGACTAGCGAAGAAAGGAGAATATGTGCCCAGCATAGCCTTCGCGGGAGGCATTACCATGGAAGACCACATCTTCAAAGCACTGGCTCTAGGTGCACCCTACGTCAAAGCTGTGGGCATGGCTAGAGCCCCCATCACCGCGGTCATGGTAGCTAAAAATGTAGGTCAGAGGATCATAGGAGAAGAGCTTCCTATCTATTATGGAAGATATGGAAACACTGTCGAGGCGGTCTTTGTCGAAGCAAGTAGGCTAAAGAATAGATTCGGGAAAAGATTTGCAGATATATCACCCGGGGCAATCGGCCTATACACTTACAACCAGAGATTAACCCAAGGATTAAAACAATTAATGTGCGGTGCAAGAAAATTCGCGGTTGATAAACTCACACGAGATGATATTGTCGCATTAACCTCTGAAGCTGCACAGGCATCAGGGATTAAGTACGTTATGGATGCGGACGAGGAAGAAGTAGAAAAGATCTTGGGCTAAATTGAAGAACAGCTGCTGGCAACGTACTCGGTGCTAGCTCCGAACCGTTTTGTGTCGTATCTTTCACTCTTGTCGTGGTTCGAGTGGTGGATTTGGCGTTTAGGTAGGAGGAGTTTCTATGAACTCGCTCACTCATTTCTCATCCAACCTTTACAAATGTAAACCTGTGCATGTGGGTTATGGAGCTGAGCTTTTAAACATTATGCCATCCCCGCCTTGATTTTGCTTACCTACCATGTGGAGCCTTTTGAGTTTTCATGTTGATTTTCGAATCGTTTCGACAAGTTTAAAAGCAAGACACTTGAGGAACTTAGTAAGCATTTGGAGTCATGAATGATGGTGGTTGATGGAAGAACCCTGTATGAACCTAGCCTTAGTTGCCTTAATAGCGGGGTTTTCCGCCATCCTCTTTGCCGTTTATTTAGCTTCGCGTATCCTTAAACAAGAAACTGGGACCAGTCGCATGGTAGAGATTCATGAAGCCATTCGTGAGGGGGCCGCAGCATATCTACATCGACAAAGTAGAGCTATATCAGTTTTCATTTTTATCCTAACAATTCTCCTCGCATTAACCTTAGGTTTCTTTGCGGCGCTAACCTTTGCTATTGGAGCGTTTCTGTCAGCCTTAGCGGGCTACATAGGCATGATTGTTGCCATTCAGGCAAATGTTCGTGCTGCCCATATGGCAAGGGTTGGTTTGGATAAGGCCTTCGCCACTGCATTTCATGGCGGAACAGTGACGGGCATGGCTTTAACAGGACTCGGTTTATTGGGCGTTAGCCTTCTTTTCTACGTGGTTGGACAACAACCAATCCAAATTGTTGGCTTAGGATTCGGTGCATCCTTGACTGCGTTATTTGCACGGGTGGGAGGCGGCATCTACACAAAAGCCGCAGACATGGGTGCTGACCTTGTTGGAAAGATTGAGGTTGGTATACCGGAGGACGCTCCTCAAAATCCAGCCGTGATCGCGGATTAAGTTGGAGACAACGTGGGCGATGTGGCAGGCACCGGCTCCGACGTTTTCCAGTCCTATGTATGCACGCTTGTTGCGGCGATGGTTGTGGGTTATAACGAGGCTACAAAATATGGAGGGGGCGGCACTATATTTCCATTAATGGTCTTAGCAGCTGGAATTTTCTCCTCCATCCTTGCCACGTTCTTTGTTAGAACAAGAAATAAGAATGCCCGGAAGGCCATAAATAGAGGGATACTTACCGCCGCTATTTTTGCGAGTATCGCGTCTTTCATTTTAGCAAAGACTTTCTTCGATAATTTGAATCCATTCTATGCTACGTTCGCGGGCATAGTGGCAGCTGTATTGTTTGCTTTTTTCACCGAATACTACACATCATACGATAACCCCCCTGTAAGGGCTGTTGCCGAAGCAGCTCAAACGGGGCCAGCCACTAACATTCTTATGGGCTTGGCTACTGGCCTAGAGAGCACGGCAATTCCAATCTTGGTTTTCTGCGGTGTAGTACTCCTCTCCTATGAATTGGCCAGCCTATATGGTATCGCAATGGTTGCCATAGGTTTCCTTTCCATCACTGCCACGCTTATGGCAATATCCTCGTACGGGCCTATTGTGGATAATGCTCATGGAATTGTTGAAATGTCTGGGTTAAGCCGTGAAGTGGCAGAGGTTACAGATGCGTTAGACTCTGTTGGAAACACAACAAAAGCTGTATGCAAGACCTACGCGGTTGGGACTTCGGCACTCGCACAAGTGGCCTTATTTTCTGCGTATGTACAAGCGGCCGGATTAAGCACCATCAATCTTATGAAAGCCTCGGTTGTTGTAGGACTACTTATCGGCGGGATGATAACCTTCGTTCTCTGCTCGTTTCTCATAAAGGCTGTGGGGAAAGCCGCATTCGAGATGATTAGAGAGGTGCGAAGACAATTTAGAGAGATTCCCGGCTTATCCGTCGGGAAAGCCAAGCCTAACTACGCTAAATGTGTGGATATTAGCACCCGTGCAGCATTGAGGGGATTACTTATTCCTGCTCTTGTATCAGTTATTACTCCATTAGGAGTCGGGCTCATATTAGGCGCGGAGGCAGAGGGTGGCTTGATTATTGGAAACATCGCAACAATTCTTCCCATGGCCTTATTTTTGATGCACAGCGGAACAGCATGGGACAATGCTAAAAAATACATAGAGGCGGGAAAACTGGGGGGAAAAGGGACATCCATACATGCAGCCGCAGTGATCGGTGACACGGTGGGCGACCCGTGTAAAGATACAGCCGGGCCATCCCTAGACATATTCATAAATGTGATAGGCTCAATAGCCATTCTCTTCGCCACAATGTTTGTAAAGCATGCTCTCTTCGGATGAAACCTTTTGCATTACCCTAAAACTGGCTAAAACATATTATGAGACCGCTTTTTATGGCACGTCTTTTGACGCGTGAGAGGGGCCAGCGCTACTAGGCCTTGGAGATGGAGACCTTGCGGAGTTCTTATATTGGACAGCTCCATCTTTCTTTTAGGCAATCCTCCCATTGAATGAGGGTTAAATATTGATGGCAAAATCGTCAACATCCATCAAAGATGCGGATTTCATGTTTGAGAACGCACCGGTCAAGATTATTGTAAACAGAAACTGCCCCGAAATTGAGCTCGCTGGCTTAAAAATTGGGCCCTTTGAGGAAGGAAAGGAATACGAGGTCAGGTTTTGGATAGCTCATGAGCTGGAAAAGGCGGGAATAGCTCGCTTTCGAGAGGAAGAATTGTTGAATGCGGTAAAGCTCTACAAGATGCACTGGAAGGAGCGCGTTCAGTCTGTGGGACAAATCTCCTCCCTGTCGGAGGACTTTTATCCTCGATTGCGACGTTACCTCGCTAGCTTAAAAAGGGAAGCCGTGAACAACCCTGAAAAGATGAAGGAATACGAGAAGGTATCAAGGCTCTCCCGCGACATTATTAATTGCCGATTAAAAAAAATCGTTTCCCTCGCCTCTGCACCCGCACAAACAGATCAAATTCTCAAGAATCTAACAAGTGAAGAGCGTATAATCTATGAGCGATTGTCTTCCATTATCAACGACTGGAGGTCTAAAATCCTGAAGTTAGGTGGTGAGTCTTGACTGAAGAGCTAGCGTTGGCGGACCCGCAAGAAAGGTTTCAGGACTTCCTGAAGTCAGAAAAATATCGTCAGCGAATCTCTCAAATGGCTATCACTGGAAGCACCTCCCTAATTGTGGATTTTGAAGACCTACTGGCCACGGACTCGACCATAGCAGAAAGCATCATCGAGAAGCCCGACGAATATCTAGACTACGCGAATCGCGCCGCATACGCCCAACTGCAGATAGAAGACCCCGAATACGCTGAAGGAATCGGGGAGGTGAAGGTTCAATTCAGGGGCTTGCCGGAAACTACACTGCTTCGAGCGCTAGGGTCTGATCACATAGGAAAACTTGTGATGGTGGAGGGAATCATTGTACGCGCCACGTACGTTCGGCCCATGGTAATACGAGCCGCCTTTCGATGCAAACGATGTGGAACCATCAGCTACATCGATCAGACAGGCCCGTTCCTTGGAGCCCCGTTCGCGTGCACCGATCCAGCGTGTAGAAGAAAGGGCCCCTTTGACTTCGTCCAAGAAGAATCCACTTTCATCGATTCTCAAGAAATTCGCATCCAAGAGCGGCCTGAGGAACTTCCACCGGGTCAACTCCCCCGCTGGGTAAACATCAGGCTCGTCGGAAGAGACCTCGTTGACGTAGCGAGGCCTGGAGACCACGTTTCCGTGGTAGGAATCGTTCGTGCGGACGCGCCTACCCTTCCAAGGGTTGGAAAACTTCGAGTGTTCAGATTGCACCTTGACGGTAACTTCATTGATGCCGTAAGCAAAGAACCAGAAACCGTGCTCATCTCACCTGAGGAAGAAAAGCAAATTCTTGAACTCGCAAAGGATCCGTGGGTTCACCGTAAAATCATTCGATCCGTAGCTCCCTCCATTTATGGTTACGAGCACATCAAAGAAGCCATCATGTACCTTCTCTTTGGAGGCGTCCCAAAATACCTCCCTGACATCAAAATTCGAGGAGACATGAACATGCTCTTGATAGGAGATCCGGGAACCGCCAAGTCACAACTATTGCAATACGTGGCAAGAATCGCTCCACGAGGCCTATACACCTCTGGTAGGGGAACCACTGCTGCTGGCTTAACCGCGGCCGTACTACGAGAACGAGGAGGAGGAATGAGCCTCGAGGCAGGAGCCCTGGTGCTTGCGGACAAGGGTGTTGCCTGCATCGACGAGATTGACAAGATGCGGCCAGAGGATAGGGTAGCTATACATGAAGCCATGGAGCAGCATACCGTTTCAGTCGCGAAGGGTGGCATCGTGGCAACCCTCAACGCTCGAACAGCCATACTAGCGGCAGCCAATCCAGCCTTAGGAAGATATGAGCCTTATCGGACGGTGGCGGAGAACATAGCTCTCCCCGTTACGATTCTGTCAAGGTTTGACCTCATCTTTGTGTTGAGAGATGTGCCGGAAAAGGAATTGGACATGAAGATGTCGGAGCACATCCTCGACCTCCACAAAACGGGCATCTCCCCAGTGGAGCCTCCTATACCGCCGGATCTCCTTCGAAAGTACATCAGCTACGCCAGAAACATAAAGCCCGTATTGACCGATGAATCCCTGCAACGCCTCAGAGATTTTTACCTAACCATGCGTTCAGCTAGCGAAACCGAGGGGACGCCCATAGCCATCACCGCTCGGCAACTTGAATCCTTGGTTCGACTGGCTGAGGCTAGGGCACGAGCTGCCTTCCGAAAGGAGATTCTCGCCGAAGACGCTGAGGCCTCCATCGCCATAATGAAGAAGTCGCTGGAAGAGGTTGGAATCGACGTTTCATCCCATAAATTGGACATCGATCTAATCATGACTGGCAAACCCAAGAGTTTACGTGATAAACTAAGCGTTATCTTAGGCGCTATAGTCGAGATGGGAAGGGAAACGGGTATGGTAGAAAAGTCGGCGCTTCTAGAAAAACTTGAAACCGAGTATGAGATAACGGGCCCTGAAGCAGAAACGCTCATCAGAAAAATGCTAAGCGAAGGAACCATATACTCGCCGAGAGAAGGGTATCTCAAGAAGACCTAGACTTTTTCAGGGATACCCTAGCCATTTTTACTTCCGCCTTCGGAATATCTTGCCGCCGTCACTGTACTCGCAAACTCGCTTTACATGATGGGAATAGACATTGGACAGGGAATGGCACCGTTGATTACGGCAGGCGTAGTTATTCAATATGGGCTAGAATACAGCTTCATGGTATCAGCAGCAATATTGGCAACAGCAACGCTGCTGATCATTTGGCTAAACATACATAAATCACCTTCGCGCGCACGAGACGAGAGCTAATTCAAGAAGAACACAAATTGAAAAGGTTTTATGTGGTTACTTGAGGGAGCCCCAACGGGCGACCAGCGCTCTGAGGGCCCTCAGCGAACAAACCAGCAAAAAGCTTGAGCGGTCGTTAAAGAACTCGATCTTACTAACCTTCCTCCGACGGCTGTGCTTCTGGCGTGTTAAATGATAGCTTTTTCAGTTTTTTTATCGAATAAGTGCATCTTTTTTTTGTTGAATTCTATCCACACCCTTTCACCGATGTTAATTGCGAAGTCAGGGGTAGTCTTCACTTTAACTATGTTGTCTCCCACCTTCAAGTCAACTATAACTTCTGAACCCAGAGGCTCTGTTACGTAAACCTCGGCCTCAACGAGTTTCTCCGGAGTCTTCTTCCTTCCTATGGAGATATCCTCGGGCCTGACGCCTAAGATCAATTCTGAACTAGTGGTTTTTTCTTTAATTATCTTGCTGATGTCGTGCGGAATCGGAAGGGTGAAAGTGCTAGCGTCTAAGAAGCATGACCCATTTTTCTCTGTGAAGATGCCCTCCATAAAGTTCATAGGTGGACTGCCGATAAAGCCTGCGACGAACAGGTTTGCGGGGTGATTAAAGATTTCATTTGCGTCGCTCAGTTGCTGTACCACACCTAAGTTCATTATGGCAACCTTGTCCGCCATGGTCATGGCTTCCACCTGATCGTGGGTAACGTAGATCGTTGTAACTCCCAGATCCCTTTGCAGCCTTTTCAGCTCAGCCCTCATATAAATCCTTAGTTTAGCATCAAGATTGCTTAATGGCTCGTCCATCAAGAAGACCCTTGGATCCCTAACAATTGCTCTACCCAGCGCTACCCTCTGTGCCTCACCACCGCTAAGTTGCTTAGGTTTCCGGTCCAATAGATGGGCTATCCTAAGAAACTCCGCTGTGCGCTTCACCCTTCTCTCTGTCTCACTTTTAGGGACCTTCCGCATCTTAAGTGGGAAAGCGATGTTGTCAAAAACCTTCATGTGAGGATAGAGGGCATAACTCTGGAAAACCATAGCTACATCCCTATCCTTTGGAGGAAGCTTATTCACCAGCGTGTCCCCTATGTATATCTCTCCCTCGTCAGGGGTCTCCAAGCCGGCGATGCACCTGAGAGTTGTGGTTTTTCCGCAGCCTGAAGGACCCAACAGAACTAGAAACTCCTTGTCCTCCACCTCAAAACTCACATCATCAGCCGCAACGACATCCCCAAACCTCTTCGTCAAATTCTTAAGCCTAACCCTCGCCAAATTCTCTTCACCTTCACTAAATGAAAATCAACTAATATAATAATAAGACTTACTCTTCTTCATTGCCATCATTGCGCTTTCTTCTCAGGTTGACGAAGTGCGTGTTGGCGTAGTTCTTTATGGTCAAAACCTTTCTTTTGAGGAGTCGTCAACAACTCCTCTCCAGTTACTATTGAGTTTGAGTTAACGTCTTTGTGTACCATTCGGCGAATTTTCGTAGGGCTCGTGCTCGATGCGAATATCTATTTTTCTCTGTTGTAGTCATTTCCGCGAAGGTTTTGCCTCGACCGCCCGAGGGCTCGAAAATGGGGTCGAAGCCAAAGCCCGAGCCTCCACGCTCCTCTTGAGAGATTTTCCCTGTAACCCTGCCGTGAAAGCATTTTGGAGTTTCTTCTGGACTGCAGAAGGCGACTACCGAATGAAAACGGGCGTTTCGCTTTTCTATGTTTTTCATCAATCTGAGAATACCTTGGTTTCCTATAGTTTGATGCACGTAGGAGGAATATGGTCCGGGAAAGCCATTTAAGGCATTTATGAAAAGCCCGGCGTCCTCCACGATGATGGGAAGGCTACACTTTTTTACAGCATCTATGGTGCTGACTTTCGCAATGCTTTCTATGTTGTCATCTTGGATTTCTAGGGCCTTTATGTTGAGGAGGGCAGCTGCAACCTTATACTCGGCAAGCACACGACGGGCTTCATCGAATTTGTGGACATTGCTTGTCACGAAAAAGGCCACGCGGCCTCTCGGAAAAGGTCTCTTAGGAGTCATTCTACGCCATTTATCCCCCTTTCTGCTCTCTACCTTTCGGAAACATAACGCCCTCTTTTCTCAATCTCTCGAATTTTTTCCAATATATTTTTTGTCTCGTTATCTCCCATAATTTCGGTGTATCCTTCCATAACCGCTTCAAAACAGTCTTTCGCATACTTGTAATGGGTGCTTTGGAGGGCTCTCTTCATGAGGTGTAGGTCTACTCCCTTCGCTTCCAGTTCTATGGATCGCTCGCTTAAGCCGAAGTCCACGAAAACGACTTTGCCGTAGGGGGTTAAAATCATGTTGGAGGTGGTGAGGTCGCCGTGGATGATGCCATGGTTGTGGAGACACCCAATAAGCTCTCCGATGTGACGACATAAGCGATATCTCTCTTCAGAGGAAAGATGGTCTAGAACTTGCTTAACCTGCTTTCCTTCCACGAATTCCATGATGATGGTTGCTTCGGCGGTGTTCACCATGAAGATGGTGGGCGTTGGGACCCCTGCCTCCTTTGCCTTATGGATGATCTGGGGCTCGTGAATGGTTCGTTGAGAGCGGATTTCCATGTCTAGCTCGCGAACTCGGTACCTTTTCGATAATCGATGCTTCCTTATGACCTTGCGACCGTGCCATTCTTCTAGGTATAGGTTGGCTTCGGCTCCCTTTTTGATGAGCATAGCTTAGCCCTCAACCCAAGGCGCATAAACCTCGTCTAATCGCCATCTTAGTTTAACGAAGCTTTTCTCGATGGGAACCGTTATGTTGTGCTGATAGGCTAGGGCTCCCGTCCATGCAATCATGGCACCGTTATCTAAGGCGTATTCCTTTGGAACGACGCAGAATCGAACGTCATGTTCTTCAGCGATTACACTAACCATCGATTGCAGTCTCTTGTTCGCTGCAACCCCACCTGTTAAGAGAATCTCTGGTTTCTCCATGTGGGCTAATGCCCTCTCCGTTACCTCGGTGAGCATGGAGAATGCCACTTCTTGAAGACTGAGGCACAAGTCTTCGAGGCGAAGTTTCCCCTCACGAAGCAATTGAACAGCCGCTGTGAGAAGGCCGCTAAAGGATAAATCCATGCCCTTCACCGTGTACGGTAGAGGAACAAAGACTTGGCCACGACTTGCCAATTGCTCCACCATCGCGCCAAGGGCTTCCTCCTTTTGACGCAGACCCGCCTCTCGAGCGAAGACGTCAAGGCAGTTTCCCACTGCTATGTCGAGGGTTTCGCCGAAAACTCGATACCTTCCCGCCTCGAAAGCAGATACGATAGTGTTTCCTCCAGAAACATAGAGGGTAACGGGGTCTCTCGCACCTGTTATCAGCTTGCCTATCTCGATGTGGGCAACACAATGATTGACTCCGACCAGCGGAACCCGAAGATAGGAAGCTAAGGCTCGGGCGGCTGTGGCGCCGGTGCGAAGACAAGGACCTAAGCCGGGACCTTGAGAAAAGGCAACAACGCCCACATCTTGAGAATTTATTTTCGCTCTGTGAAAGGCTTCTGTCAAAACCCTTCCAGCAACCTCCGCGTGATGCCTAGCTGCCTCCCTAGGGTGGATGCCTCCCTCCTCAGGCACGTACGCGCTGATCACGTTGGCAAGAACCTTTCCGTCGAAAGAGAGGATTCCCACACTAAAATCGTCGGCTGTGGACTCTATACCCAAGCAGTAGGGCTCAATTGAGCGCTCCGTCTGCAACCCTTTTCGGCTCCTTTATGGCGAACGTTAGATTTTGGAAAGGCTTGAGTGAAACATGGCTATTAGGTTCTTCGTGATACTGCTTAATATATTAATCTCGCTGTAAACGTTTCAAAGCTCGGTTATAGACGTCAGGTTTCTCCCCGCTGAAATCAGCATACATGTTTTTATGGTTTAAAGTTCATTTATTTAAGAGAGGATTTGAGGGATCAATGAGTATGTCGAGGCGCAACGATCTGGAGCACCTGGCTCTGCAGTTGATCACGAATGCGAGAAGCGAAGGCATACTTCAATCTGAGCTTTGGAGGAGATTGGGCGCCAGCAGCAGGGAGGGTTCCCGAATAGCCATAAAGCTGGAAAAGAAGGGTTTGGTTCTCCGGGAGCGCGAGCTTTCTAGTGGACGATGGACCTATCGGCTGTATCCCAAGAGACGACCAGCATCCATCGACTCCATCCTCGGTTGCCCCTGCTTGATGTGCCCAGACGATTCCAGATGCGCAGCCTGGAGCGCTATATCACCCAACGAGTGCGAAAAATTGACGGAATGGATCCTAGGTCTTGTGCAAGGGGAAACGAGTCCTTCGGGTGACAGCTGACCTTGCCAAAGGCTTGGGTCAAGGAACGTAAAAGAGAATACTATTATCGAAGGGCGAAGGAGGAAAAATTTCGATCACGGGCAGCCTACAAGCTTCTTCAGGCTGTGGAAAAGCATCAATTTATCCGTCCCGGCGATGTGGTGGTGGATTTAGGAGCGGCTCCTGGTGGTTGGATGCAAGCCTCTCGAAGGATCGTGGGTGACGAGGGCTTTGTGCTGGGAGTAGACCTCAAGCCCATAGAGCCGATTGATCTGCCCAATGTTCGCACCCTGATTGGCGACATAACTGAGCCTCAAACAGTCGAGTATGTTAGGGAGCTTTTGCCTCGATCAGCCAATGTCGTGATTTCCGATGTGTCTCCCAACATCTCTGGAATCTGGGAACTCGACCACGCCCGTCAAATCGACCTCGCTCGACGGTCTCTGCAAATAGCCGCTTCCGTACTAAAACCTAGAGGGAACTTCTTTGTCAAGGTCTTTCAGGGCGACATGCTCCACGACTTTGTGAAGGAGGTCAAAGAGCGTTTCGCCTTTGTGAAATTGATCAAACCGAAAGCTAGCAGGGCAAAGAGCGCAGAGTTGTACGTTCTCGGGATGAATTTTAGGCAGGTCCAATGAAAAAGCTATACGTTGGGAGATGTAAATTAAGCTAACCATTTTTGGCCGTCCGCGTAACTCTGTTCATTCATCTTCATCCAGTTTTTGTCGTCATTCGGCCGTTAGATAACTTTTAAGTGGTGAAAGATAAAGTTTATGAGGGGTTGCCTTTGTGGATATATTTTTGGAGACATATACGGGGGCTTAAGGGTTGATAGGAGAGGACTCTCGTGGCTTTTTAGCGAAGTATCTTAAGAAAGTCGTATCTTCGTTATGATTACGAAACGCTGGACCACTAATAAGGGATGGTGTTTGCTAGAAAACAAAAAACTAATAAGCTTGTTCTATAATTCATTTTCAAAATGATTCCAAGATGATTCCAAGATATTTCTTTTTAACGAAAGGTGTTGGCAAACACAAGGAGCAGTTGCAATCCTTCGAATTAGCCTTAAGAAGTGCGGAAATACAACACTACAACATAGTAAATGTTTCCAGCATAATACCGCCAGGCTGCAAACTCATCCCAAAAGAGAAAGGTTTAAAGATGCTAAAGCCTGGGGAAATAGCCTTTATTGTTCTGGCTAGGAATTCAGCTAATGAGCCGCATAGACTAATTGTAGCATCAATAGGGGTAGCGATTCCATCAGAAAAAAACATTTATGGTTATCTTTCTGAGCACCATTCTTTTGGGCAGACGGACGAGGTGGCTGGGGATTACGCGGAAGATTTGGCTGCAACAATGCTGGCTACAACAATGGGAATTCCCTTTGACCCCGAGACAGCTTGGGACGAGAGAAAACAACTCTTCAAAACCAGTGGACTAATCATCAAGACAACCAACATAACACAGTCTGCAACCGGAGACAAAGGCGGCTTATGGACAACAGTCATTGCAGCCGCTGTTTTTGTGCCGTAAAATAACATGTTAAACGTGTAAACGTTTAGCGCACGAGCGATACGCTTTTAAGGTTACCTACTGTTCTGTTTTGTTCTGCGGGTATGGTTATGTCGAGAAAGAGAGAAAGACCTACTAAGAAAGCAAAAGCGCCTGTAAAACCTGAAATTCTTGAAATGAAGGCGCAAAAGATGGCAGTTGTGTATACGAAAGGTGATCCAAGCAAGGTTGCGGAGAAGGCGTTGCCTGCTCTCTATGGCTCTGTCTATAAACTAAAATTTGAAATGAAAAAGAAAGGAGTGGCGTTCAAGGTTGGAAAACTGCGGGCTCGTTGGCCAGATGCCCATCTTTTGCCAAAAGATCAATGGACAGGAATCTGGGGGCTACCCGTTCCAGAGGACACAACATCCCTCCCCCAAAAAATTCCAGAAATTGAAGTTAAATTGGAGACTTGGAACTATGGAACAGTGGCTCAGATTCTTCACGTCGGCCCCTATAGCGAAGAAGAACCAACGGTGAAAAGACTACATGAGTTTATAACCGAGAATGGCTACGAAATTGCAGGCATCCACGAAGAAGAATACCTCACACCCCCAAAAGCAAAAGTGCAGAAAACGTTAATCCGGTATCCTATTAAAAAGAAAATCAGCAGCCGATAGAACGCGTGCCATTCTCGAATACACGACGGTACCATTGCTTGTTCAATCAAGAGAATAGGGAGAGGCAAAGGCTGATTTTTCACACGAACCTAATGAAGGGTGCTACCTTAAGCCATATCGTAATAGGTGCACAATCCGAAATTAAACTAAGATTAAAGCTAGGTTGAAGCACCAGATTTCTTTAGAGCGATAGAGTTTTCTTTCCGAAAGCTTTCGACCAAAAAGCCCTTACTTCGTACACATTAAGGTATATCCTCGGGCAAGATGTTCTGCGCTTTCACTTCCACAATTGAGAAGTATTTTATGGTTGGTTTGGTGCTAAGTGCGTTGCGTCCTTTAAATCAATGTAACTTGGTGCCAATAATAGTGGGTTTGCGCTCGAGCGTGGGGTATGGCTTTGCTATTTCTGCTCTTTGCTGCAACGATGAGCATCTATCCTATGCGCTTTCCTCTGTCTTCCCAGTACTGTTTGTCTTTCTCAGCTTCACTTCTAGTATGCCGTTTCTGTAGGTGGATTCCATGGTGTCCTTTTCGACAGGGGTTGGGAGCTCTACTTGTTTGTAGTGCTTTCTCGCTGAAGTATCGGTGCTTATTGTCAGAGTGTTATTCTCTACTTGTAAGTTTATTTCGTCTTTCTTGACATCGGGTAGCTCAACTGTCACGCTTATGTGATTTTCTTCTTCGAAGACGTCAACGATCGGTTCCCTCTCCTTTATTGAGCCGGCTGCTGGAGGCATTGGTGTACACGTGGGCGGCGTCTCTTTCTTAGGCTTACCTATCTTTAGGCGATTCATCGGCTTTCTCGCGTAAGATCCTTTTATCGGGCGAGAGCTCACGCGGATGTCGATTACTCCCCTTTTTCCAAGATTGACTCTCTTTTGATACGTCTCAGACTTTTCTGCCAGCGTAGCCAGATCATTGATTAGTCCAAGCAATCCCCTACCTCTAGATTTTCCACCCTGAAGCTCGCTAGATGTGTCAAATATGCTGAAACCGTCATCCAGCAGTTCTGAAACGTCTTCGAATATTTTACCTAACCCCGCGGTTTCACCAGTTTCTTCTTTTTTCTGGATTTGTGTTCTCATCTCTTCTATCGTTTTTTTCAGTTGTTCAATTTCTTTTCCTTTTTGTGCGATCTCTTTCCTCAGATGCTCAAGGTCTTTTTCTGTTTGGATTCGTTCCTCTTTTTCTTTTTTCGCCATTTTTTCACCTCCTTTATTCGGTAAATGCTGCAATTTCCTCTAGCTTCGCCAGATACGCTTCTGTATTGGCGAAATATTGGGCTTCAAGTGGCGGGTATTTTTCTAACGCAAGCTTTACTCCTTTAATTCCATATTTTTCCAAAACCGCCTTGGCAAGAGGATAGCCTAAGTAATACGAAATTCCTTTAATTGTCTGGGAGGTTCCCAGAATTTCTCCGACGAGTTTATCCTCATCTTCCGCTCGTATTCTCTGTCTTTTCTCGTTCAGCCGGGTTTGGCTTTTTTCCATGCACTCTATATTACTTTTTGCTTCTTCTAGGTCAAAGAGCACATCTATGCATTTTGAGTGACCCACCAGTAACTCCTTTTCCAAAGACGCTGTCTTCATTTCAGACCCTATGTGGCGCAGGGTTTGAAGCGCTATCGCTTCACAGCACCCCTCTTTGAAAACGTTCTTGAAAATGATGTCTGCATATGTGTTCAAAAGATCATAGAACCTTCTCCTATTGTTTGTCTTTTTGACTTCGATGTATGCTTCAACCAGAGCGCGTATAGGTGTTTTTAGCGGTAAAGAAAGATAAGTGGAGAGGAGTTTCTCTGACAGTTCGTGAGTGCATACGGGAATCATTTTTTCTGTATGGTCTGTTATCATTTTTTCGCTCATGTACAAAACCTCATCCTTCGGGTTGTAAAAGGCTAGGTTTTCGAAAAATCCTGGGATTTGATTTTTAGAGAGGCTTTCAAGGATTTGTTTCCACTGAATTTCGCTATACATCACGCCATTTTCTATAAGGTCGTCCCGCATGCGTTGCATTATTTGTTTTAGAATGTCCGAGTGGTTGATTATTTTGACATCCCTAAAGTACGTGAAATCAACACCGAATAATTCCACCATTCTTTTGTGGATCTCCTTAAGTGTTCGGTTGACCCATTCTTTCGTTGACCCCATGTCCGTCTGGGTGTTTGTGCCTCCGTTTCCTTTGATAGTCGACTTTTTCATTGAATAGTCTTCCCGCACTATTCTTGACTATTTTTGTGTTCTTTGACCTTCTTGATGGCTTGTTCGAAATCTTCCATAGTTACCTCGAGTTTGGGGAGCCCTTTTTTTGCTTCTTCTCGTTTTGTATTGGTGTTTATGAACCTTCTAATGGCCGTCATTGTGGCCTCTCTGCAAATCGCCTCCATGTCCGATCCCATACATCCCTCTGTTTCTGCGACGAGCTTCTGCAAGGAGACATCTTTAGCGAGGGGGGTTTTTCTAGTGTGGATTCTGAAAATTTCTAACCTTGCCTTTTCATTTGGGGGTGGGACATGGAGGAGCCGATCGAATCTTCCAGACCTTAGCAGAGCAGGATCGATTAGGTCTATTCGGTTTGTTGCGGCTAGGACGACAACTCCGTGGAGTTCCTCGAGGCCGTCCATTTCCGTGAGAAGCTGGCTTATGACCCTTTCAGAGACATGGGAATCTGTAATTCCACTTCCGCGCCTCGGTGCTAGCGCATCGATTTCGTCGAAAAATATGATGCAGGGCGCGGTTTGTTTTGCTCTCTTGAAGGTTTCTCTAATACCCTTCTCGGATTCGCCTACGAACTTGCTCATGAGTTCTGGGCCCTTAACGCTGATGAAGTTTACCTCGCTTTCGTTTGCCACGGCTTTGGCTAGGAGGGTTTTTCCTGAGCCGGGAGAGCCGTGCAAGAGTATGCCCTTTGGAGGCTTTGCTCCCGCTTTTTCAAAGACTTCAGGGTACTTTAAGGGCCATTCGATGGCTTCCGTCAGTGCTTGTTTCACTTCCTCCAGTCCCCCTATGTCATCCCATTTGACGTTTGGTGTCTCGATGAGCACCTCCCTCATGGCGGAGGGTTCCACAAACCTTAGAGCGTCGAGGAAATCCTCCATGGTGACCACGAGTTTGTTAAGCACCTCCACTGGGATGTAGTCGGCTTCGAAGTCTATTTCGGGCAACACTCTTCGCAGCCCCTTCATAGCGGCTTCCTTGCACAGTTCTGAGATGTCTGCGCCGGTGAAGCCGTGAGTTAGGTAAGCGATTTTTTGTAGGTCTACATCCTCGGTTAAAGGCATTCCTCTGGTGTGAATTTGAAGGATTTCGAACCTACCTTCTCTGTCGGGCACTCCTATCTCTATTTCCCGATCGAATCTCCCTGCCCTTCTAAGAGCGGGGTCGAGGGCGTTGGGTCGGTTTGTTGCCCCTATGACTACTATTTGTCCACGTGATTCTAAGCCATCCATTAGGGCTAGCAGCTGAGAGACAACCCTTTTCTCAACCTCTCCATGTACCTCTTCTCTTTTTGGTGCTAGGGCGTCGATTTCGTCGATGAAGATGATGCACGGCGTGTTTTGTTTGGCTTGGTTAAAGATTTCTCTCACCCTTGCTTCGGATTCTCCGTAATACTTGCCGTGGATCTCCGCGCCGCTGAGGCTGATGTAGTTGGCGAAGGTCTCGTTTGCTACGGCTTTAGCGATTAACGTTTTTCCAGTGCCAGGAGGACCGTGTAGCAGAACCCCTTTGGGTGGCTCTATGCCTAGTCGGTCAAAGACCTCTGGGTGCCGTAGTGGAAGCTCGATCATTTCTCTAATTCTCTGGATCTGCTCGCCGAGCCCACCGATGTCTTCGTAAGTTACTCCGATTCTTCTTTCACGTTCCGTCACTTTTTCTTGTATGGTTATTTCTGTTGTGGGGTACACTATAACGGCGCTGCTCTTCGGCTTCAGATGGGCTACGACGAAGGAGACACTGGTCCCCAGAAGGCTCAGCCTCACTCGGTCTCCTTCAACCAGTGGCAGGCCTTCCAAAAGCCTCCTCACATGCTTTCCGTACTCCCCTCCTCCGAGCCATGGCTGATCTCGCTCCAGGGGGGCTAGAACAACGTTTTCCGCTTTTTCAGCGTCGATTTTCCCTATGCGGACGTTGTCGCCAATTCCAGTGTACGCGTTGTTCCTTATTATGCCATCGATTTGGATGAGGCTTTTGCCTCGGTTTTCTGGATAGGCTGGCATGACCTTGGCGGCTGTTCTTTTCTTTCCAGTAATCTGGATAACGTCACCAGTTTCCACATTTATTTTTTTCATGTCTTCCGGGTCGATCCTGGCTATTCCTCGGCCGAAGTCTCGTTGAGAGGCCTCGGCGACTCGAAGCGTTAAGACATTTATCTTTTGTGTATGCTCCGGCACGCAGTTGCCCCCCACGGTAGCGGTTCATGGGCGTGATCTCCCACATCTCTTAGAATTTCCTCTTGGACGCGTAGAACTCGCTCTCCCTCTCGCGTCAGGGTATATACCTTTCTTGGCTTCTCATTGGTGATGTCCCATTCACTCTCGATGTAGCCTTTCTTCTCTAGGCGGTGGAGTAGCGGATACATGGTGCTTGGCCCCAGGTAGACGCCGTAGACTCTTCGGATCGCCATGACGATTCCGTAGCCATGTTTGGGCTCAGACGCTATTTCCCTAAGAACGACAATTTTGAGCAAGTCGCGCATTAGCTCTCTTCGCCCTTGTTTAGTTTCGTATGCTTCCACACTCATGCGAGTCACTAACTTTTAGTTTATAACAAAAGGTATATAAACCTTTTTATAGTAACTATTTTCTGTGGTCGTTCATGTCCGCGAAGTCGATGAAGACAGTTCTTCATATGGTCGGAAATGAGACCAGAAGAAGAATACTTACCCTTCTATCTGAGGAGCCTCATTACATCTCTCAGATAGCCATAAAGCTCGGCGTAACACAGCCAGCTATCTTGAAGCACCTCAGTGTTCTTCAGAGAGCCGGCTTGATAGAGAGCTTCTGGAAGAAGAGCCCGTTGGGCGCAGCCAGAAAATACTATAAGATCTGTGACTCGGTTCGCATTGAGATCGCTATTAACCCGAGGAACTTTAAGGTTACTAGACGCCCTCAGAGGATGAGTTGCCCCAAGTATCTGGAGATGGAACGGGTAATTAAACTGTTAACCGAGGAAATCAATATGGCCGAAGAGGTGACTACGAAGGCGGCAAAAGCCCGGGAATTAACGGAGATGGCAGATACTCTTCTCTCATGTGAAGACTACGAGGAAGAAAACTGGAACTGTAGAAACTGTCGCAGAGTTGCGTCGTTGAGGAAGGAGGCTTCACAGATCATATTACATGTGTCTAGAGGAGATATAGAGTCGGGGCTTCGCAGGTTAACGGAGACAATAAACCAGCTTTTATCTGGATTGTTGGTGCCATAAAGGAATTAGCAAACTCTTAGAGTGCATTCTATTTCCCATTCATGTTCTGCCTCATAGTATTTGTCATAGGTTACGTCCTTAACCTTTAATGGAAATGCTACGTCCTTCGGTCCTCGGCTGGGCGGTTTGTTGATTGCAACGATCTTTCCAAACACAGATCGTGTATGGAGTGTAATGACGTGAGCTTCGACGAAGAAGAGCCCTCTTGAAATCGCACTTACCTTGAAACGCACAAAAAATCACGTCTCGAAGAAGTTTTCTTATAATCTTTTTACGTATTTTCATCAAAGTTTGTGCTCCAAAACGTACATGACATAAATCTTTTGATTTCCCGTTGTTATAAAAATTATTATAAATCCGAGTTCGAATCGAATTCAGATTACATTCTCACGGACTAGGGATATTGCTGTTATCCTACATCCTAGATGCGTGGTTTTTCATGATACAAAGTTAATCTTTGACGTTGGAGTTACTTTTATCAAATACGTTTTTCTTCATTAATCTTACCTGTAGAATGTTGTTTCTGTAGATGGATTTGATTGTGTCTTTTCTGATGGGGGTTGGAAGCTCGACTTTTTTCAGGTATTTTCCTGTTGCGGTGGCTACGCTTATTGTTAGGGTGTTTTCCTCTACTTTTATGTTCACGTCTTTTTCGTCCACACCGGGTAACTCAGCCAAGACTAATAGGTGATGACCCTCTTCGAAGAGGTCGACGAGCGGTTCCCTCTCCCCTATCAGGCCGGGTATAGAAGGAAACAATGAGGAATGCGTGCGCGGAGTCCTCAATCTACCGGATAGTCTTGCAACCTGGAAGGACTTAAAAAGTGGTGTTTTTCCTTCTATGCGTGTTTGAGGAATGTAGGTTTGTTCAAGGCCGATAAAGTGTTTGCACTTCTGGCACCGGTCTGTGCTGATTCTATCTCCTTTTGTGATTTTGATGAGGGGGCAGAAGACCCATTCAGCTCCGTGGACACCTCTGATTAGGAGCTTGTTTTTCCCACTCCCGAGGGCTGCTCTGCAGATCAACCACACGGAACGACTGCTCCTGCGCGTTTACGCGCTTGTATATTGAAAACTGTTACAGATTCTGTTTCAAAATTCGATAGGGCGGCCTCCCTATTAACTTTTGTTAACATCCATATGTATCGTGGATTGTTGAAATTAGCATGTGGCTCGCTCATAAGTCGCGTTCCAATTTCCGTACGCCCGGAAGCTTGAACACCAAAGTTTAACAACACTTTATCGGTATTTTCTACCATTTGCACATTGTGCAACTATGACTTAAAGTTTTTGGTTCATTGTACCAAAACAATCATGGGTGACTCTAGAAGGATGTTCTTAAGTGGATTAGAGATGGACGGAAAGGATACTCTATCAAAGGTCTTATTTTGCAATTAAGATATTTTGTAATTCCTTTAAGTATTTGATGAGGAAGTAAAAAAAAGCCTATCCGAGTATCATTGAGAAGTAACAAAATATTCTAATAAAACGGAGAAAATATCAGCTCTGTAATTTACACCTCGGAAAACATCGACGCACAACGCTTCACCTTGTTTGGAGTCAAGATTTTGGGTGATGCCGCTTTTCGCACGAGTCATACATAACCTATCCTATCACTCGCTCTCCTTAGTGGAGGGCTTAAGTCCAAGGGCCTCTTCGACGGCTTCTCTGATCAGATACTGAGACTTATGGAGAATGGTGTCTCCAAGTTCGGGATCTATAGACATGCTGGCGAGGCAGGGATACACATGATGGGCCTTCGCTATTTCGTCTCGAAGCCTTTGCTGAGAGGAGACATCCAACCCCACCAACTTCTCTGCAATGAACCATGTGGACCCGCATGGGGCGCCACGTTTAACTTGAACCTCCTTGATTATCCTCCCTTCCGTCTTTATTTCAAGCTTTGGCCGCCCAAAATGCTCCGCAAACATATCTATGTAGGGGTTACCCATTTTCTCCAGCGAGCAGAAGGGTTTAGGAAAGGCTGACGCCACGCCGATTTCTGCTAGCTCCCTCTGAATCTGGCCCCTTAATCCTGGTCGAATCCAACTGGAATCGTCGATGGGTGCTATGACTGCTTTGACCTTTGTCCTTCTGGCCATGATGGGTAGGGTGTATTGCAAGTCGGAGGGCAACCCAAGGGACAGGATCAGGTCGCATTCTGGCATCTCCCTTGGTAGGTATTTTTCGGGGTGGTCTAAAAGATCGGCGAGTATGGTGGGTTCAAATTCGTGCAGCCATCGGAACCAGTGGGCGAATCCCCTTTTACAAATGTTTTCAATGATGCGACGTCCGTATACGTCCCCCTTCATGATTAAAGCACAAACTTGCATTCGATATTTCGCCCCTGAGCTACGCTCTAAAAGGAATACGGTCAAAGTTATTTAAGTCCTCGCAAAACAACCCTTCATGCTTGGAGACATACAAGTTCTCAAGAACTTTTAGTTGGGTTATAGGAAAACTATTCTTCAACTCTTTCCAGCTTAAATATTACGGGTCTCAAACCATCGGTACAGGCTAAGTAGACTAGACCCTTTTCTTTAATCCCAACCGACCGAAAATCTCCACCATACTGCAAAACGACTAAACCTCTATATATATCATTGTATGCCCACGGACAAGGCCAGCCTTCAGGCATTCCCCTATTCACATCTTCAGAAATGAAGGTGTCACCTTCCTCAAAACGTTCACAACAACTGGCTTCCTCCGATATCCTCGGTACGTTCTCGCCAAAAATATCTTCGGGCCTCATTTTCTTAACTACGGTTATTTTTATCCTTACCATCAAATTCCCCGAGGAACAATTTTCCGGTTTTCCACATATTTATCTTTTCTTTATGTTTGGGTTATTTAATGTCGTAATTAGAGGCTGGGAAATAAGCACCGCACCGAGATATGTCAAATACCGTGGTCGGACACATCAAAACGGCGCAGAATTAGCCTTTTCTAATAGCTAGCGTTACGCCGATAAAAAGGCATTTTAAAGCCTGTCTCAAAATTAATGTTGAGGGTTGGGGTTGGCCAAGTGCCCGAAGTGTGGAATCGAGGTCACGAGTCCCTATAAGACTTGGTATATGGTTACAAGACCCGGTAAGACTGGGGAGAGGTGGAAGCTCATGATAGGACTATTCGAATGTTCTGGCTGTGGAGCTAAATTCCGAGCCATAACTGGGAAAGAGAAGGCAAGCATTAAAAGCATGGCTGAAAGAATTAAGGGCATTGAGGAAGAACTTGTGCAGGTTTTGAGGAATTTACGAGAAAAAATTAGGGCTTTAGAGACTGAAAGAGCGAGCCTTTTAACGGAGATAGAGGAGCTCAAGAAGGAGGCTGAGGCTAAGGTCAGCGCCTTAGAAAGCGAAGTAACCACGCTTAGAGAAGAAGTGAAGGCGCTTAAAGAACTGCTCAGTCGCACTGAATAAACTGGAAAATGCGCCTAACGGGCAAGCGCCCCATAGACGGTCATCTAACCAAAGATGATTGATGTGCCATTTGAATGGAGCGAAATACAAAGCAATTGGCTATATGAACTACCAGTTTCATACTCAAAGGAGGAAATAGTTAAGGCCTTCAACAAAGTCGAAAAAAGGTTTGGCTCTGAATTTTTCGATAAGTATACATGGATACGTGGAAATTATATAGTAACGTTAATTGTAGACTTGAGTAAAATCCTTGACGAAATACAAAAGGGACGTTGTAATCTACCTGAGTATGGAGAAGTCATCCGCAGAATCAAAAGAAATAATGTACATTTAGCGGATACGATTATCAGACTGGCTGCATACTATTTAAGGCATGGTGTTTCAGTCGAGTTTGATCCTGAATTATCAATCGGGGGAAGAAAAAGGCGACCTGATTTAAGAGTCAAAATCAACGAAAAATGGGTGTACATTGAAGAATCCAAACTCGACATATCTTTACGTCAGAAACGAATTGAGTCTATAATGGATCGTATTTGCGAAGTAACAGAAATAGTTACTTCGAATCTAAACATTGAAGTTTCTCTATTAAAAGACGACCTTAAGGACGAAGAAGTTAATGAGATAATTGATAAAATAAGGACTGTATGTGATAACCCCAATCAACCACAAGAATTGAATATTGAAGATGTTGCCCAAATTTTCACATACAAAAAGGGGCAAGAAAAACCAGCTATTGAAGAAAGAAGACCAGCACTGGGCATGTCAGCTCTAAGAGTTGGTGGTGGGGTTGAATGCCATTTAAATGTACAGATACCTTTTACAGATGTAAGGGTCGAAAAAATTCTGAAAGAATGTCAGCAACTATCTCCAAAAGAGCATAACATGATAGTTCTTGATATCTCTATTCCTGGGAACTTAAAGAAATGGTCTGAATCGGTTAGAAAGATATTGCAACCTGGTAAACATCGCAGTATTGGTGCTGTTTTATTAGTTGAAAAAAGCCTTACTGTCAAGTTACTAAAAGTTAATACTAATTTGATTATGCACCCCAATCCTTCAAATCCATTGCCAAGAGAGTTCATTCAATTAGTAAACGATCATTTTAAGCAATCCCCTGAGTATTATTACAGATCGTTATAGAGTATAGAGAGTAGATGTTGCCAACCCTTTCAAGACTATAAATTAAGCCTTGAAACGGTTCTTCTCCCAAAAAATGAAAAGGAGAAGATGGGACGATCAAACACAATTTGCTACTTTGACGAGCCCTCAAATTTGAAAAGAATAGCTAATACGTTTTAGCCATAACCCGCTTCTGACCATTATCCTTCTCAGGTTAGAGCAGGTATCCTCCCTCTGGTCCCACAACCTCCAATTTGCCAGTAACCGGATTTGGCTTCAAACCCAAAGTTTCAAGGGCGTAAGTTCCAAGTATGGGTGTGGGCACATCCAACTCCGCTACGAAGACAGGACCCTTCCTATTCTCAGCCTCCACCTCAGCTAGATAGAGCTTTACCTTAGCTTTCCTCTTATCCGCAAGCGTCAACTCCACCTCGAAAGGCGTTTCATGAAGCCCAACCTCAGAAATAGTTTTAGAATCCAGCACCATATAGGCTGAACCAGTATCCACTAACGCTCTAACATCCCTAGAAACCCTACCCCTAACAACTAAATCCACATACGTGTAGCCCACGCTTACCCTCCAACTTCAACATTAAAACTAAAACCATAACTTATATTCTTAGCGTTTTGACACCCTAATCACCACAAACCACCACCAAAAAAACAAACCTCCGCTTCCAAAAAACATAACCCAACTCAAGACGGTCGCCAAAGCATAAAATTAGAATTCTTTAGTAGATAGCACAAAACGAAAATGAGGTGAAGTCTAGGTCTCGCTTATCTTTTTGAACTCTTGCTCCTTTAGCTGCCTTCGTAGAAGTTTTCCAGCAGTTGACCTCGGAATCTTATCCACGAATTCGACTTCCCTAATTCTCTTGTACGCTGAGATCCTCTCTTTAACCCAGTCGATAATCTCTTCCTTCGCCACCTTTTCCTTGCACTCCAGCTTTAGTACAATAAAGGCTTTGGGAATTTCTCCAACGACCGGCTCAGGCTTACCTATAACGGCTACGTCAGCCACGGATGGATGCTTCATTAGTAGGTCTTCGAGCTCGAAGGGGGCTACAGTATACCCTTCATATTTAATGATCTCCTTTATTCGATCAACAAGGTGTTCGTAGCCCTCTTCATCCACGTAACCTAGGTCTCCTGTCCTTAACCACTTTTCACCCTTAATGGTTATGAAACCCTCATCGGGAGGCTTCTTCCAATATCCCTTCATGACTTGCGGACCCTTAACTATGATCTCTCCACGTTCTCCCACCGGCAACTCGCGACCGGTTTCGGGATCGATAACCATGTGCTCCGTGTCAGACAAAAGGATTCCTTGAGACTCTACCTTTATCTTGTAGTAGGGGTTAGACGCCACCACCGGCGATGCCTCGGTAAGACCCCATCCGTGCATGACTATCACCGAACTGTCGCACTTCTCCCTGACCACCTTCTCAAATCTTTGAGCTATTGCCAGTGGGATCGGCGCGGCTCCATTATTGACGTAACGAAGATCTGACCAATCGCATTTTCTGGTTTGGGGCTTCGCTAGGTAGTCTGCGATGTAAAGGAACATGGGGGTTACCATGTTTACGCACGTAACCCTATACTTCTCGATGAGTTCACAAAACTGTTCAACGTCAAACCTCTCCATGACAACTTGCGTCGCTCCTACATAGACGGCTGGACCCATAGTGACGTTGAGCGCGTAAATGTGGTAGAGGGGCAGAACAGTTAAGCAAACGTCATTCTCATGAATCTCAAAGGCTAAAGCTGTTTGAAGCATGTTAGTCACTATGTTATGGTGCGTTAGCATCACTCCCTTCGGAAGGCCGGTTGTGCCAGCGGTGTAGGGGAGTACCGCCAAATCCTCCTTAACATCATAAACATGTTTTGGCGGACTGGGCGGATACTTTTCCAGCCATTCGCTGAAGGAGTATGTGTCAGGTTGCTTCTCGCCAACCACCGCAACCCATTCTAGCTTCGTCTTCCCCCCTTCCACGGTCTTCTTAACAATCGGGTATAATTTGTCTAAGCACACGATCCCAACAGCCTCAGAGTCCGCCGCCTGAAACTCAACCTCCCTCTCCTTAAACATGGGATTCATCGGACTCATTACACCGCCAGCCCTAACAATTCCATAATAAGCCACTTCGAACTCTATGCTGTTTGGTAGGTATACGCACACTCTATCCCCCTTCTTAACCCCCATATCCGCCAAGGCTGCGGCAAATTTGCTAGCCAGCATATCGAAGTCCCTGAATGCGACTTCCTTGGGATAAGCGAAGGCCAGCTTATCCGGCCTCCTTTTAGCGGTTCTTCTTAACACTTCATCCACGGTAATCTCTGGATAAAAAAGCGGTGGTCTTCTTAACGCAACCATAAACGTCCCTCTTAGCATACAGTGAAATCCTACGGCTTAAAAGCATTCCCAGATCGTAAATGTGCCCTCGCACGGCTCAGATTTGTCATTTGGATATCTTGAACGTTACGCTAGCGGGTTTACCAACTATAGTATAGTTAATCTTAAACGTGTATTCCTTAACATTGATAAGTATGCCTTACGGGTTTAGTTTCGATCTGTCACACGTGTCAAAGTCCTTTTTCAAAGAGTTGGCTAGGGTTGCTCGTGAAAAGAATGTGCATAGAAGAATCGGAAGGAAGACGAGAGAACTGGCTGAGAGGTTTAGGGTTGGCGAAATCATAGGCTTAGACGTTTCTGAGGTCCTTGTCCTCGTCGAAGATTTGGTGGACATATATGTGAGAAATCTTTCAGAGCGCGAAAGGTTTCTCAAAACAAAAAGAAGAGCTCTCCTTCTACCCCATTGCTCAAGGAAATACATGGACAACCAGTGTCAAGCGCGTTTCGATCCAAACATCCCCTCCTACTACTGCGCCCACTGCTCCCCAGATTGCCTAATTAATCAAGCGACAAAACTCGGAAGAGAAAGAGGGTACGACGTATACGTGCTAGCCGGTAGCTCCTGCATCCCAAAGATACTAAAGAACAATCAGTACGAGGGAGTGGTGGGAGTGGCGTGCAGCCACGAACTAAAACTAGGGGATACCCACCTGAAGGGCATGGGTTTGACGGGTCAAGGAATACCTCTTCCTAAGAACGGTTGCGCCAACACGAAATTCGATATTGAAAGCCTCAAAAACACCCTATGATAATTAAACGTTTATGACCGCGATTGATTTTTCCTAGAACGAAAGTGGGTTATTAGGTTCCGCTTAAACTACACGCACACATCAGCTTCCGGTGCTCACATTCTTTTGAGGAGATACCTCATAATTGTCAGCTTCTGAATCTCGGTGGTTCCCTCGTAGATTTCCGTTATCTTTGCGCAGCGATGGAATCGCTCAATGTGGTAGTCCCCCATATAGCCATATCCCCCATAGATTTGAATCGCCTCGTCGGTAACCTCCATGGCGGCTTTGCTTGCAAAAGCTTTCGCCATGGAAGTAATCATGGGATCTATCTTCTTTTGATCAACTAGCCAAGCAGCTTTGTAGGTGAGCAGCCTCGCCGCCTCGATTTTCATCGCCATTTCAGCCAGCTTAAACTGGATGGCTTGAAACTGTATGATGGGATTCCCGAATTGCTCCCTTTGTTTTGCGTAATTGAAGGAGCGTTCTAAGGCGCCTTGGGCCATTCCAACAGCCTGAGCTGCGATAGGTATCCTACTTATATCAAAGAAGCCCATGACGTAATAGAAACCCTTGTTTAACTCGCCGATAAGGTTGTCCTCAGGCACCTTGACATCGCTAAAGGATATTTCGCCAGTCACCGCAGGCCTGATCCCCATTTTATCCCTCAGTTGGGCAACATCTACCCCACGAGTATCTCTATCCACGATGATTATGCTCTCACCTCTATACGGAGGTGTAACCTTTGGGTCTGTTTGGCAAAGTACGTTAAAGAAGTTGGCAACTGGAACGTTTGTGATGAAGGTTTTAGATCCATTGATCAACCACTCTTCTCCACTCTTCACGGCAGTGGTGTCCATTCGTGTGATGTCGCTTCCATGAGCCGGCTCAGTGCACGCTAAGGCTGATATAAGCTCGCCTCTACACAAGGGTGGAATATACTTCTCCCTCTGCTTCTCTGTTCCGTGTTCCATTATTAGGTCGCTACCGAAGGTTCCAGACACCACGGCGACACCTATCCCGGGGTCGGCTCTGCACATCTCCTCAATCACTAAGCATTCTTCAAGGATGCCGTATCCCTGACCGCCATACTCCCCTGGGAACCTGATGCTAGTGAACCCCAGCTTAGCGGCCTTCTTATAAATTTCCTCTGGATACTCTTCCTTCCTGTCAAGCTCCAACCCCAACTCAGGGGTGAACTCCTTTTCACAAAACTCTCTAACGGCTTTCTTGATGTCCATTTGCTCCTCGGTTAATTCAAAATGCATCTTTTCACCTCACTTTGATGATTTCTCCTCTAATATTCTATTCGTTAATGTGGGCACGACCTTGAACAAGTCTTCTACAACGCCGTAATCGGCTGCACGGAAGATTGGTGCTTTTGGATCTTTGTTTATCGCGATGATAAGGTCGGCGTTTTTCATGCCAGATACGTGTTGAAACTGGCCGCTGATGCCGATGGCGATGTACATTTTGGGCTTCACGGTTTTTCCAGAAGTTCCCACCTGCCGATCCTTGGGAAGCCAGCCCTTATCCACGACGGGACGTGAACATGCGAGGACGCCTCCAAGCGCCCCTGCCAGCTTTTCGACTATTGGCATGTTCTCGATGTCCCTGATTCCTCGACCTATCCCAACTATGACATCTGCTGCGGATATGTCTACTTCTCCTGCGGGAGGCTCAAAAAATTCAATGAACCTTTTATACACAATGTCTTCTGAAATTGGAGATGCTATTTCAATCGTCTCACCGCCTAGAGGCTTCACTTCCCGAGCCTCAAAGGTTCCTGGACGAAGCGTCACAACGTAGCTGTCGGACTTACGAAGCGACGCCTTCACGTTTACCTTGCCACCATACACTTGACGAACCACAACCAGCCTTTCTCCCTCAAAGTCGAGGTCTATGCAGTCGGTGGCTAGCGGCACATTTAGCTCGGCTGCAAGGCTTGGGGCTAGGTCCACACCATAGGCTGTATGCCCGATTAAGGTCAGTGAAGGTTTTCGTTCAGAAATTAGATGGGATAAAACCCTCTGGTATGCTTCCGCGTTAAAGTTCTCCAACCTCGCGTCATCCACGATTAAAACCCTTTTCGCTTGATCTGCAAGGCTTTTCACAAATTCTTTAATGTTGTGGCCTAAGAGAACCGCTGTCAAATCCACGTTTGTCTTTTGGCTTAACTCTCTGCCCTTGGTTAGCATTTCAAAGGTTACGTCTCTGAGTTCGCCCCGCCTGTGTTCAGCTAAGACAAAAATTTCCTTCATCTAGACCAGCCCCCTTGCCCTTAGGGTTTCCACAATCTTCGTTGCGATTTCGTCGAGTCCTCCGGTTAAAATTTCCGCTTCTTTCTCTATGGGAGGTATAAACATTTTTTCCACCGTTATCCAGGATCCAGACTCTCCAACTTCCTTCTCCTTTAAGCCAAGGTCCCTTAAACCAAGAACCTTTATCTCCTTCTCCCTAGCCTTCCTGATGCCCATTATCGACACATACCGAGGTTCATTAATCCCCGTTTGGATCGCGAGCACTGCCGGAAGCTTCACCTCCACGACCTCCTCTAAGCCCCCTTCGAGCTCACGATTAACCCTCGCCAACCCTTCCTTGAACTCAATCTTCTTCACCATCGTGGTGTGGGGGATTCCAAGCAGCTCCGCCAGCACAACGCCAACTTGGGCATAGCCGTCGTCACCAGCTTGTGCGCCAGTTAAGATCAGGTTGAAGGGTAAATCCTTGATAGCCTTGTGCAAAATCTTGGCGATGGCATAGGCGTCAGATCCCTCAAACGCCTTGTCCGTTAACCTAATTGCCTTATCTGCTCCCCTAGCTAGACACTTCCTCAAGGTGTCATCGGCCTCCTCTGGACCCACCGTCACGACGGTGACTGAGCCCCCAAGCCTTTCCTTTAATAAAACAGCTTCTTCAAGGGCATAGTCATCCCACTCATTAATGGCGAACACCAAGTCTTCCATCCTTATCCTTTTTCCGCTCTCGTCAACAACGATTTCTGCCTCAGCCGTTTCCGGTACATGTTTAACACAAACAATTAAGTCCATTCCGTTTCCTTCCTACCATCTGGTCATCTAAACCTACAGACTTGAAAAAGGTATATTCAATATTTAACTTTTTAAATCACGTACGCTAATACTTTAAGCTGAGTTTTTCCCTTACCCATTTCAAGACTCGTCTTAGGTTTTCCTAGGTGGGTTGTCTAGGGAGGTTATTGTGTCTGGTTTTACGTCTTCTTCCCTTCCGGCGCGTATATGTCTAGGGACTAGCCTCATTTTTGGTGTTCTGAAGCATAGAATTAAATACGTGCCTGAGTTCTTTATGTGAGAGGGATGAAAATGAGGGAAAAGTATCTGTATGCAGTCATTCTTTTACTGGTTATTGCTCTTACAGGCGTGAGCGGTTACCTCGTTGCTTCCATGCAAGGACTTATTCCTTATACACAGCATGGTCAACCTAGTCAACCGACTTCTCCCTATATAGTGCGCGTAGTTGAACAAGGTGAAGGAACGCAGTTAAAGACAATTGTGGTTGCCGGTTTAGGTATAGCAGTGGGGAAGCCAAACCAAGCGGTGCTGAGCCTTGGAGCAACAACCGAGGCGTCTACAGCCTCGGAAGCTGTAGCGAAAAACGGCGAGATCATGAACGAAGTGATTGATGCGCTAAAGGCAGTGATACCTGAAAAGGATATCGAAACCGCATCTTTTAGTCTCTATCCAAGGTACTCCTACGATGGGAGGGAAACCATCGTAGGGTTTGAGGCTACCCACATGCTGAAGGTTACTACCGCCGATATGGAGAAGGTTGGTCAGTTTATTGATAAGGCGGTTGATGCTGGAGCCAACAGAGTAGAAGGCGTTTACTTCACTTTCACCCAGGATAAACTCGCGGAACTGAACACTTTAGCCAGACAGAGAGCGGTAGATGATGCCAGAGCCAAGGCAGAAACCGTCACCGATTCGCTGGGAGTGAAAATTGTGGGAGTAGCTAGCGCCATTGAGGGAACATATTATCAGTACCCCTACCGCTACGAATATGCCATACCAGCGCCGACTCCTACTCCTATGCCCATCATGCCACCGACAGAACTGGAAATATCAGTCATGGTTGAAGTCACATTCATGATCGAATGACGTCCTTGATCCAAACTGGGTCTCGCTCACTGCAAATTTATTAGCAATATCATCCTATTAAAACTCAAAATAAGGGGAATTCCTAAAAAGAACTCCAAAAACCGTTAATCTAATCAGACAAACGGAGTCTCTGGAAGTCTCTTCAAGATCTCTGAAGGCATGTCGAGTCCTCTATAAGGGAGGAGTGCAACGTTGGACGCTCTGCGGTGGGAGAGGTCGTTGCTGAGGAGGAACTTGCTACGTAGACCTGTCTTATTTAAGTGTTTATGTATGGCGAAAATACAGTCTTTATGCTTCTTTAACCTGCATGTAGCCTGAAGGCATTTAGAATGCTTTTATCAATCGACCCCGAGGTTTAATGGGAGGAAAACTAAGCGGTTAAGGTTTAGGACGCGATTTACAATATTCCGCTAGAGGGTCAAAGTGCCTTAGCGACTAGCTCCATGATGTCCATGGCCTTGATTTTGTCCTCGTTGCCCGTTGTCTTGATGGCGTCGTCGAAGGTTAAGAGGCAGAAGGGGCACGCCACAGCCAATATCTCTGCTCCAAGGTTGATGGCTTCTTTGACGCGAGTTTCAGCGAGGCGCTCTCCCGGGATGTCATACCACATCCTTCCCCCTCCACCTTCGCAGCAGACACTGCGCGTTCTCGACAACCTTAGCTCCACAAACTTTACGCCCGGAATGCTCTCAATGATCTTCCTAGGCTCGTCATAGATGTTGTTGTGTCTGCCTAAAAGGCAAGGGTCTTGATAGGTTACCACTTTTTCAACCCTTCCAGAAAATTTGACCTTTCCTTCGTCAATCAAGTTTGCGAAATATTGCGTGTAATGTTTGACTGGAAGTTCTCTTTTATATCTATTTTTGAAAGCATGAAAGCAGTGTGGCGAAGTGGTAATGATACTATTTACACCGTACTGGTCGAAAAGACCTAGGTTTTTCTCGGCTAACTCTTCGAAGAGCCCTTTCTCTCCAAGCGAGTATACTTCATTTCCACAGCAGGTCTCTTTGTTCCCCAGTATCGAAAAGTCGATTCCTAACGCATTTAGATTCCTTACTAGTGCCCTAGCTACTTCCTGCGCACGAGAATCATAGGATGCGGCGCATCCAACAAAATAGAGTAATTCTACCTTCTCACCTTCTGAAACATACTTTACCTTCAAGTCCTGTGCCCACTCAGACCTCTTGCTTCGGCTTAGCCCCCACGGATTTCCATACTTGTAAACTTTCTCTAATGCATCCCCCAGCGTAGGTGGAACACGCCCTTCTTCAACGAGAAGGCCACGCAGACCGATAAGAACATCCATGGGATTCACGTCTCTAGGGCAACGATATGAACAGGTGCGGCAGGTTGTGCAGTCCCAAACTTCAGTTTTTTCTCGGATATCTAATGGAGGATACATAGTGAGGGGAGAGATCGTGTAAGCGATCTCGAGCATCAGTCTCCTAGGGTTAAGCTTGGACTTTGAGAAGACTGGGCAAGAGCCAGCGCATTCACCGCACTGCATACACATATTGAAATCTAATTTCTTAATGGCTTCCAGCCCTACCATTGTCATTTTGAGGCGCCTCCATCACTCCTCATCTCGATTTTACCGTCAATGCAGAGGTTTATTTAGCAATCGATACTTAAAAATAAATCTTAATGGAATATTGAAGAGCCACATCTCTGGGACTTTATCGCAGTTTTACGGTGCAACCGCACCGTTTATGGGAGCTGCGGGCCTCTTCGTTAGATCAGTTCCTCCAGTGGCCGGTACTTTAGCCCGTGTGCCTCGGCGACCCCTTGGTTAGTGACGTAACCAGCGTATACGTTCACTCCCATGGCCAGAGCAGCGTCCCTCTTCACTGCCTCGACAAAGCCAAGATTGGCGAGCTCCAAGGCGTAGGGCATGGTGACGTTCGTCAAGGCAATAGTTGAGGTGCGTGGCACCGCCCCCGGCATGTTAGTGACGCAGTAGTGGATGACCCCCTCCTCCGTGTAGACTGGGTCCTCGTGGGTGGTTGGGCGAGCAGTTTCAAAGATGCCCCCTTGATCGATGTCCACGTCCACGATCACGCTGCCGGGCCTCATGCTCTTGATCATTTCTCGGGTCACGAGGATCGGCGCCCTTGCACCCGGGGTGAGCACAGCCCCCACCACCACATCGGCGTCCCGTAAGGCCTCTGCGAAGCTGCGGGGGCTTAACGTAACCGTCGTGAGGTTTCCGGTGTGTACGGTTCCCAGAGTCTCGGCGAGGTGGCGAAGCCTTTTGACGCCCCGGTTGATGACGGTGACGTTAGCACCCATTCCTAGGGCTATCAGTGCGGCGTTCCAGCCTACGGTGCCAGCCCCGACAACCACCACGTTGCACGGACTAACGCCGGGCACACCGCCGATCAAAATACCTCTTCCACCATGCGTCTTCTCGAGGTAGTGGGCCGCGACTTGCATAGCCATTCTGCCCGCCACCTCGCTCATAGGCTCTAGTAGCGGTAGCGTTCCATCCAGCAACTGAACGGTTTCGTAGGCAATAGCGGTCACCTTTTCATCCATGAGAGCGCGGGTCAACTTGCCCAATTCTGGATTGGCGAGGTGAAGGTAAGTGAACAGCAATAGATCATCACGGAAGAATTTGAGCTCCGGTTCGATGGGCTCCTTGATTTTGAGCACCATCTCAGCCTTCCATGCATCAGCGGGGGTGGGCACCAGCTTTGCTCCAGCATCCTGATACTCCTTATTGCTGAAGCCGCTGCCTTCTCCAGCTCCCTTCTCCACCAAAACCCTATGTCCAGCCTTAACCAGCATATCGACCCATGACGGAGTGGCCCCAACCCGGTTCTCGCCTATTTTTATCTCCTTAGGCACTCCAACTATCATCAGTTACCACCCCTAAATCTTGCCCCTATACTCCATGGACTTGAGCACACGTTCCTTTGCAATCTTTTCAGCGGCAGCTCTGGGCAGCATCTTCTGGTCGCGTACCATGTCAAGAACCACTTTTGTGTTTTTGACTATCTTCTCTTTAATCACCTCAAAGGCCTCTCTCTCGGATCCACCTCTACACTCCACAGCACACGTTATGACTCCACCAGCGTTCGCAATGAAGTCGGGAACCACGAGGGCACCCCGGTCATGGAGAATCCTCTCAGCCTCTAGGGTGGCTGGGATGTTGGCGGCTTCAACAATAAGCTTTGCTTTGATTTCATGGACATTTTTCTCGGAAATGGTATCCGGACGAGCCCCTGGAATAATAATATCTACAGGCAGCCGAAACAAATCCACGTTTTCCATCGCTCGTCCTTTCTCGTAGTTTTTCACCGTTCCCTTCGCCTCTTTGATCTTTAGTAACCTGTCGTAGTCCAAGCCCTCAGGGTTGAATATCGTGCCCTTAGAATCCGAAACCCCCACGATCTTTGCGCCTTTCTCTGCCAAGAATTTCACGGTGGCTTTCCCAACCGCTCCGAAACCTTCCACCGCGACAGTGGCTTCCGACAAATCCAACGGGATGTATTCACAAGCCACTTCAGCGCTGAAGGCTACACCCCACCCAGTAGCCCCCATCTCATCCACAGGGATTCCACCAAGCTCGTGGGGCAATGACACAGCTCTACCAATTTCATCGTAGATTATAGCCATGCATCGTTCGTCAGTTCCCATGTCTGGACCTGGAATGTATTCTGTTATTGGTGCTATGGCCCTCGCGTATGCCCGAATTAGCTCATACTTGTTTTTGACGTTTGGGTCGGCGATGATGCCTCCTTTTCCGCCTCCGTGACGGATGTCAGCTGCCGCATTCTTGAAGGTCATAGCTCTCGCCAGCCTTAAAACTTCTTCAGTTGTTACGTCCGGAAGCATCCTTATTCCGCCAATAGCTGGTCCGCGGGCAACATTATCGACTACGAGTATTCCCTTCATCTTTGTCTTTGGATCGTAAACGTACAATACTTTTTCGGGACCTATCTCGTCTGAGTATTGAAAAATACCTTCTTGAATACGCAATAAACAATCCTCTCCTCTTAATAGAGAATAGTATCAAAAGCTTAAAACGGTATATAAGAATTTGGAAACTTACACTGCTTTTCTACGCTTTCGTACTTCCTCCGTAGGTGGTCATCCGAAGAACTGAGGTCGCTTGGATAGAGATTTGGGAAGCGTTGAAGGCTTGAAGGGTTTACCCTTGGTTTTTTCCTCTATCTCATTTACCAATTCTTGAAGCCGCATTTTCCTAATCTCTCTAGCCCTTCTATCCCTCACGGGAAGAATGCCTGAGGTAACCTCCTTCTCGCCAATCACAAGCACATAGTTAACCCAATCCATCTCTGCCTCCCTAACCTTCTTCTGCATCGTGATAGTTCTATCGTCTAAATCAACCCTTATGCAGTGCTTCTCGATCTCATCCACAATTTTTTCGGCTTCTTTCACAAACCTGTCGGAAACCGGTATCACCCTCACCTGAGTGGGTGCCAGCCAAAGCGGCAATATAGGGGTGCCTCCTCTTTGCTGCTCCCGATACGCCCTTTCCAGCAGGGCATATACGCATCTCTCAATCGCACCGCTGGGTGAGCAGTGCAAAACCAGAGGATGCCTTCTCTCTCCCTTTTCGTCAACGTAGGTCATGCCGTATCTCTCAGCGTTTTCAATGTCGATCTGGTCTGTGGATAGGGCGGAGGCCTTATCTAGGTTGTCCACAAAGTTGAACTCCCATTTCAGTATAAAATAGAAGAACCGGCCTTCCCACATCTCAATCAATACAGGTTTGTCGATCAATTTCACCATCGAGAGAATGAAATCTTTGTTTTCTTCATAAAAGTCTCGTGTAAACCTTATGGCCAGCTCATAGTCTCCCTTGTCCAGCTCTAAACCCTTCTCTAAAATCGTTCTGCACAAGTTGAACCGAACGATGAATTCTTCCTTTGCCTGATTTAGATCGGCGCATAGGGCGTGGCAGTCTGGCATGGTGAAGGCCCTCAGTCTTCTTAATCCAACGAGTTCGCCACTCTTCTCCCTTCTAAAACTATACCTGGTCAACTCATAGATTCTCAGGGGAAGCTGCCGATAGGAAAATTGAGCATCGTGAACCATGAGAAACTGGCCGAAACAAGCGCTAAACCTCAAGAATAGGTCTTTGTCCTCGGATTTTAGAGTGTACTGTCTCGCCGGAAACCTATCGAGGTATTTGGCTAGACTGGGGTGTCGAAAATCGTACATAACGGGAGTTTCGACTTCCATGGCTCCATACTCTATCACTTTCTCCGTCACAAACTGCTCCAACATGGACTTGATTAAACTCCCTTTAGGGTACCATCTGAAGTTGCCCGGGTCGCTGCCGAGCTCATAGTCGGCAATCTCTAGTCTTCTCATAAGGGTAACGTGAGGAGGGATCTGCTCAGCCGCCCTCACCTTCTCGATTTCGTATCTGGTAAACTTTTCTAGCATTTTGTACTTGGCAAAGTCGAATTCCATGGCTGGAACCATTTTTCCGTCGGGCTGTAGGATGAACCAAGAAGACTTTAGCTTCTCCTCCGCCTTCAAGGCTTTTGAAACGGCCTCCTTTTCCTTAGCTTCCTTCGGCAAGACCAGTCTAAACTGCTCGGCTAGGGGGTGCCCCTTTACGGAAATTGAAAACTGCTTGCACCAACCGAAGGGAGTTCGATGGGTTTCGATACCCATCTCCTTTGCATGCTCCTCCATGGCTTTAACCACCATCAAAGCGGTGGCGGGCTTTGCCAAGTTGCCGCTTAAGTGGGCGTAGGGATAGATCAGAATCCTGTTAACCTTCAGCTTTTCGAGAGAGGACCTGACCTCTTCCACTGCTCTTCTAGCAACGGCCTCATCGTCATCCTCCTCTACGGTGGTGAACAGGACCACGAGTTCTTCAAGTCGACGCTCCTTTGTGTCGCACTCCTCGGCCAACGCAACTTCCTTTTCTATTGGCTTGTACTCTATGAAGTTTGCGTGCAGTTGGAGTATTCTCAACTCATTCACCCTCTCGTTGCCTGGGGTCTTCGGCTCGACCCTAATAATGAAGGGAAAAATTTATACATTAGCCTTTCTGACCTTTATACCTCCATCTCTCCAGCATTCGTTCTTTCTTTGTTTCCTTTTTAAACTCCTTGTAGTGGTCCTTGCAAAGATACGCCCGCCTCGTTTCACCGACGTTTAAGCCCGTGGTGCTCACCTTCTCCCTTGGGAGGGAGCGAACCGCCTGTTTATCACACCCCGCGACGCTACATTTTACACCCTTAGCAACCCGACCCAACGAGCATCTCCGTCTCTTATCTTAAACGGATACTGCTTAAGTCCTTTTTCATAGATTCCAGTAGCCTTCTCGCAGCCAGTGAAACGTGGGTTGGAGGAGACCCCACGCGGGCTTAAGAGCCGCGACCGTAACTAAATCAAACATACCTTTCTTCACCATGTGAAACACAAGGTATGTGGATAATTTCACGTAAAGTTATTAACCCCCGTGACAATTGAATATATGAGGATGACTGACTGTGCCAGCGAAGAGAAAAAGCCGTGGAAGATCGAAGGGCGGTAAAGGACTAGGTTCCCAGGTTCAGTGTAGTATGTGCGGCAAGTTGGTTCCCCGCGACAAAGCCAAGAAGTTGTCTCGCCGAGTGTCCATCGTGGACCCAACACTGGCAAGAGAGCTTCGCCAAAAGGGCGCGTACATGCCTAGTCATATCGACACAAAATACTATTGTGTTTCATGCGCAGTGCATCGTGGTATAGTGAAAGTGCGCGCTCGAGATGAGCGAAAACTGCGCTGGAGGAGACCGTTTAAAAGTTAACTTAGCAACTGCTCTTCTTTTTGTTGAGAAGCTTTACGAAAATAGACTATACGCTGGAGCACAGTTAGATGCGTGAGAATAGACAGAAGAATTACCGCCCAGCTTAAGGCTTCTAGCCAGACGAGGCTGAGGAAACTCGCTATCGCCAATATCATTAGGCGTTCCGCCCGTTCCGCTACGCCCACCGTCTCCATCTTTACCCCCGCTGCCTCTGCCCGAGCTCGAGCGTAGCTCACTAGCAGCGAGCCCGCTAGCGCAACCAGCCCCCAGAAAGGATGGCAAAGCCCACCAGCAGTAATGCCGCAAAAAATGATGGCTTCGGCGTAACGGTCTAGCACGGAATCGAGGAAGCCGCCGAAGGTCGTGATTTGTCCACGCATCCTTGCGAGGGCGCCGTCCAGCGCATCGCAAAAACCCGAAAACAGCAGAAAGATGGGTGCCAGTATCCGGTAGAGTGGATGATACTGCCAGTTCCAGTACGCCAACGCTGAAAACACGGCAAAAACTACTCCAATCGCGCTTATCTGGTTTGGAGTTAAGCCTAGGTTGTGGGCTAGTTTCGCTTCAGTAGCTATCCAAGATTGAAACTTTTCCTTGAGTTTCGTCAGCATTTTCGATTCCCGATATCTGAAATGTTTATGTTCACAATCTTTATTTAAAAATCCTCCCTAAAGGTTATGCCAGAGGGTTCGTTATGATCAATGTGACCCAGTTAAGGATAGATGGGAAAGCAGCCGTGGGCTTGAAGGTGGATTTGCCGGATTCTCCGCCCCTTCTTATGATTATAGGACAAACGGGGTTCGTTATGTGCGGCTTTCTCAATGTGGAAGCCGCGGAAAAAATAAATGTGACTGCGGCTATGGTGAGCGGTGTGAAAACTTTCGACGATGTTCTTGAAGCTGAGGTCAAAGCGGCAACATCTAAGGCTCATGCAAAGGGAGTAAAACCTGGGATGAAGGGGAAGGAAGCCCTCAAATTCTTCCTTTGAGCTTGTGTTTTCCTTTTTAAGCAAACTATTTAACAGCAACCCTAATTTGATGCTTTTCACGTTAATCAATTGCCTTGGTTGAGGGCTGGACATATGAAAGCCATCCTTGTGGTCGGAGATGGTATGGCCGACAGACCTCTCCGGGAACTGAACGGGAAAACCCCCCTTGAGGCAGCGGAGAAGCCGTCACTTGATTGGGTGGCGGAAAACGGTGTCTGCGGCATCATGGACCCCATCGCCCCCGGCATTCCTCCGGGAAGCGACACCGCCCACCTAGCTTTACTTGGCTACGACCCCCTCAAGGTGTACACTGGACGAGGAGCGCTCGAGGCCGTGGGATCTGGGATGAACGTTCGGCCCGGTGACGTTGCCTTTAGGTGCAATTTCGCCACGGAGGACGAAAATCTAAGGGTGGTGGATAGGAGAGCGGGTAGAATCGAAACGGATGACGCCTCTCGCCTCGCTGAGGTTTTCAAGGAAATAAGCCTGGAGAAACATCCGGATGTTCGGGTGATCTTTAAAAACTCCATCCAACACCGCGCCATACTGCTACTCAGAGGACCCCACTTATCCACCATGGTGTCTGATTCTGACCCTCAAAAAGTTGGAAGCAATGTTTTGAGGGTTCGCCCCCTCGACAACACGCCAGAAGCCCGAAAAACAGCGGAGATCGTTGATGAACTCACGCAATACTTCCATAAGAACCTAAAGGAACACCCCGTCAACTCTGAGAGACAAAAGAGGGGTTTGCTTCCAGCAAACATTATTTTGTGCAGGGGGGCGGGGAAACTGCCGGACATAACACCGATTACTCTTCGATACGGAGTTCAGGCAGCCGCCATATGCGTCATGCCCCTCGTCAGGGGAGTGTGTAAAGTGGCGGGAATGAGGCTTCTCACGATTCTTGGTGCCACGGGAACCTACGACACCGACATGATGGCAAAGGCGGAGTCCGCCCTTCGAGCGGTTCAGACCCACGACTTCGTGTTTTTGCACGTGAAGGCAACCGACGTTGCAAGCCACGACCACAAGGTTCAGCAGAAAGTCAGGATGATCGAAAAAATCGACAAGATGATGGAACACCTTATCCAAAACGCAAACTTGGAAGAGACCGTCATCGCTGTCACCGCTGACCACACCACCTCCCTGGTCACGGGGGAACACGAGGGCGACCCGGTGCCTGTAGCCATGGCGGGACCTGGCGTGCGCACAGACGACGTTAAGGAGTTTGGTGAAAGAACGTGTGCAAAGGGAGGACTAGGAAGAATCAGAGGCATCGACCTCATGCCAACAACCATGAACCTGCTAGGAAAAACTAAAAAATTCGGAGCCTGACACTGCCTTTCGTTGTTAGAAGTTATTTTGGGCTCCTTGGTAGGTTTCAGAAGACCGCTACCGTATAGCTCCGCGTTGGCTCTAGCCTTCCAGTTTCTGGATTTACTTTAAGACCAAGAGCCTCTAATGCCTCCGCACTTAAAAGGGGTTCCGGGCAATCGAGGAGGATAACCGTTACTGGGGCTTCTCTATCTTCGATTTGGATTAGGGCGGTTCCAAATTCGCACTCGACCACCCTCTTACCTGCTAGGATGGTTTTAGCCTTTCTTGGAAATTCTATGATACCAAGTCTTTCCCCAATACTGGGAGGTAGAACAAGGTAGGTGGCACCGGTATCCACAAGCATCCTTATTCTTTCACCAGTTTTTGCACCCTCAAGGTGAACCATAGCATAGGTATGCCCTAAACCTAAGCGCCTTCAATACTAACGTGTCTATCGCTTGAATATTAACGTAAGCTTGAATTAAGGTTTTAGACAAATTAACGAAATTGATGACGGCCAAATCGTTATGTTATCCCACGGCCTACGGAAAAACCTCAATATACTGACACAATTCCAATCTAAGCGCGGAGATTAGACATCCGATTTGGCGAACCATTTGGAGGGTTACCCTAAACCCGTAAGTAAAATTTCCTACACGGAAATAAGTAGAAAAAATTCGTTCAGAAACATAGTCAACATAAGAAACCTACTGAACTGGCATCAATCTCCATTCCCTGTAGTCTGTCGCGACCTTTATGTAGCCTCTGAGCACTTGGTCAACCGCAGGGTCGCCGGTGTCAACCCTCAGGATGCCTCCCTCGATGCCCTGTAGCTTGCTCTTGGTGGCCGCGACGATGATCCTTTCCTTTCCCACCCTTCTAATGATCTCAGGGCTTATCTGCTGGTTTCCTCGCCCGAGCAGCATGCCTTGACGCCCTATAGGTGAGACCACGATCCAAGTGTTTTCGAAGTCTTTGATTTCTTGCAGTATTCTTTTCTCGTTCACATCCTTTATCACGGTTTTGTCTCGATAGATGTCGACGCCAAGGACTGTCTTCTCAACGCGAAGTAAGTCGGCGATACACTTAATTGTCGTGCCGGGGCCGAGGATGTAGGTACCCCTCGGGTCTATGTCCTCGATTATGAACCTCGCAACTGCCATCTGGTTTTCGTGCTCGTCAAGGGTCTCAGGGCTGACCTGCTTACTTCCTTGAAGGCGCAAGGGCACAAAGGGGCCCTTCAAAAATCCATATAGCCTTATGGGGAACTGGTCCCTTCTAATGGCGCTTTCATCAGTATCCATGATTTCGAAGTCCGTCAGTTGAGCTGTTCCGTCTATAAGGGATGCAACTACCTCTGCCGCCTCTGGGGGGTTGACAGCGAAGATGCCGCTATACATCTTGACACCAGAAGGAACACCCAGGACGGGTAACTCACCCCTGCCACGCATCGCATCGTGGACATCCCTCGCTGTACCGTCGCCTCCAACAAAGACGATCAAGTCGACCTTCAAGTTCATCATAAGCTTGACTGCCAATTTAGTGTCCTCTGCCGTGGTCTCGGCCTTAAGAGGTATTCTCAAAATCTCTGCGGAGAGACTAGCCGATTTAGCCTCTTCTTCACCCATAACCCCGGGGCATGTTATTAAGTCGATAGCAGGTTCTAACCGAAGCTCCCTCAACTGCCTGAGAAATTCGATGGCCCTGGCAGGGGCAACTGGCTCTGCACCCATCGCGATGGCCTCCTTTGAAACGCCGTTGGTTCCCTTCAGTCCAACTCTGCCACCCATGCCTGCGATGGGATTCACAATAAAGCCCACTTTCAAACCTTTCTCGCCACCTGAAGCTTCCCACACATATCAGAGGTCATGAGTGCGGTTCTTATACTTTTGGTTAAGCTCTAGCACCAAACCGATAATGCGAACTTCGGCAACGTACTCGGTTTGGGTAAATCTTTAATAGATGTTCCATCAGTTAGCCCTTCGTAAAAGAAGGCCTTGGGAGGATGACGAACGCCTTTCGGGCCATGAAAATGTTTGGTTATGATAAGTATGTACGCGATTGTTAAGAAAAAGAGAGAGCCGGGAGCCGACGTCGCAACCGTGGATGTGCCGAAGATAAGGAAGAATGAGGTTCTTGTCGGGGTCAAGGCTGCCTCGATCTGTGGGACCGACGTACACATCTGGGATTGGAACGAGTGGGCTCAGAGTCGGGTGAAGAAAGTTCCTTTGATATTCGGTCACGAGGTCGCCGGGGAGGTTGTTGAAGTTGGTAGTGATGTGACCAGTGTGCAGATAGGCGATATGGTGTCAGCGGAGACCCACATCGTGGACGGCACCTGCTACCAATGCAAAACTGACCGCATGCACGTCTGTCAAAACATGGAAATTCTAGGCGTTGACAGAGACGGAGTTTTTGCCGAGTATGTGGCATTGCCAGAGAGAAACGCTTGGAAAAATGATCCCAAGCTAGATCCAGCGGTTGCCTCTATTCAAGAGCCGCTTGGAAACGCTGTTCAAACAGCCTTACCCAAGGACAACATTGAAGACATTGCTGGAAAGAACGTGGCTGTATTGGGCTGTGGCCCCATCGGTTTGATGGCCATAGCTGTTCTTAAGGTGCTGGGTGCTGCAAAAGTCTTCGCCACGGCCGGCGGCCTTAACAAGGTACGTATCGAACTGGCGAAAAGGATGGGCGCAGACCTGGTCCTTAGCGCGAGAGAGGAGAGAGAAAACATAATTAAGATCATACGCGACGAAACAGGTGGCAACGGTGTTGATGTCGCCCTAGAGATGTCGGGCAGTCCAATGGCGGTGAGGCAAGCTTTCGAAATGCTCACTCTAGGGGGGAGAGTCTCCCTATTGGGAATCCTCGAAAAACCGATGGAACTTGACCTCAACAATGCGGTGGTCTTCAAGGCTGCAACGGTGTACGGCATCACAGGGCGTAGAATGTTTCAAACATGGTACCAAGTGAAGGGACTTCTCTCCAACCCTAACTTCAGAAACAAAATTGCCTCAATAATAACCCATAGAATACCAATGAGAGATGTGGCAAAGGGCATAGATTTGCTGAACATCAAGCAGGCTGGCAAGGTGGCCCTCGAGCCCAAGTGGTGATAAAAGTTAAGAGAACGTTAGAAAGAGCATATTAATGGTGTGAAAAATGAGAAATCCGACCGCGTTTTTAGGGAAGGAATATCAGGCGCTCGTAGAGGGGGAACTCGACTGGAGGCTGAGGGTTTTGCAAGGTCCAAGCACTCCTTGGTGCGTTGTTGAGGGAAAGAAAGTTCTCATGCTTTGCTCCAACAACTACCTCGGTTTAAGCAACCATCCACGCCTTAAGGAAGCTATGATAAAAGCAACTCAGACTCATGGCGTCGGGTCAGGCTCTGTTCGACCTATAGCAGGCAACATGGATTTACACGTTGAGCTCGAAAGGAGACTTGCAAAGTTTAAAGGCGCAGAGGCATCCCTAGTTTATCAGACAGGCTTTATGGCGAACTCTGGGCTAATTCCCCAACTCGCTCCTGATAAAGAGGACCTCATAATCAGTGACGAGCTCAACCATGGCAGCATTATCGACGGTGTTCGGCTCTCTCATGCGGAAAGAGCACTCTACAAGCACTGCGATACGGAAGACTTAGAGCGCGTACTAGATGAGACCGAGAAACACAAACCACCATACAGAAGAATTCTAATACTCACGGACGGCGTCTTCTCCATGGACGGTGATATAGCCCCACTAGATCAGATAGCCAAGCTCGGCGAAGAGCACGGCGCAATGGTCTATGTTGATGATGCTCACGGCGAAGGAGTTTTGGGGGAGGGCGGTCGAGGCATAGTCTCCCACTTTAAGCTCGACCGCAAGAAGGTTCACGTTGAAATGGGTACCTTCTCGAAGGCATTCGGTGTTGTTGGCGGTCATATCTCCGGTTCCAGGGACCTCATCAACTTTGCATACAACCGATCACGAACTTGGCTATTAAGTGGCTCTCATCCACCCTCGGTAGCCGCAGCATGTATCGCCGCCATCGACGTACTGGAGAGCGAACCTAAACACGTTAAGACCTTATGGAATAATACGACATACTTCAAGAGGACAATGAAAGACCTCGGCTTCAACACAGGCAACAGCCAGACGCCTATCACGCCGATCATTGTCGGTGAAAGCGGCGTTGCTAAGAAACTCAGTGTAAGGCTATACGAGGAAGGCGTGTTTGCTCTGCCTATAGTGTTTCCGATGGTTGCACGGGACAGGGCACGAATTAGGACTATGATGAATGCGGCGTTGAGAAGGGAAGACTTAGACTTTGCCATCTCAGCTTTCGAAAAAGTTGGGAAGGAATTACACATCATATAGGCTACTCACAGGACCAGCCCGATGGGTTGCTTCCTAATCTTGGAAAAACGAGGTAGTGGATGCGACTAGTGGAGTTAGAGGCGAAGGGCAACAGAGACAGACAAGTAGATCTCGGTCCTGCGGATGAAACTAACGTTAAAAGTTCAGAGAGCAGTATGTTTTTCGTAGTCTAAGAAAGCCTTGGAAAGGGTGTTGTGTTGGCCAAGAATGAGATTCGAATGAAAATATGGCGCCTCATGGAGGAGAGGGGAATCGCTGGTTTCCCTCGACCTGTTTATCATCGAATCCCAAATTTTGTTGGAGCCGAAAAAGCCGCCCAAAACTTAAGGGAACTGTCCGAGTATAAGGCGGCAAAGGTTATTTTTTGCAATCCCGACTCTCCGCAGAAACCAGTTCGAGAAATGGCCCTGAGAGACGGCAAAATCGTCGTCATGGCTACGCCTAAACTGAGGAGAGGATTTCTTTTGCTGGACCCTAGCGCTATAGCCAAAAATCGCCTTTTTGAGGCATCCACGATCCATGGGGCGTTTAAGCACGGCCGTTTCGTGGAACCATCAAAGGTGAAAGTAGACTTGTTCGTGGCTGGTTCTGTAGCGGTATCTCCTGATGGAGGAAGACTGGGTAAGGGAACAGGATACTCTGATCAAGAGTACGTCATTCTAAAGGATTCTGGTGGTCTAACCCCCGAAGCTCCTGTGATTACAACAGTGCATGATGTGCAAATTGTCGAAAGAATCCCCCGAGATGCATGGGATGTCCCGGTGAACATTATAGTCACGCCCACGAGAGTTATCAAAATATAGGTTTCTTCGTGCATGGGAGCTACAAAACGTGTAAATCAAGAGTACTTAGTTATATTTTTTGTTATGTCTTATTTGCTAAGGTAAACGAACTACAGCAATGTTTAAACATGGGGACGGTAACAAAGTTCGCAAAAGGTGAGACTGCTGAAGAGGTTAAACGGTGGCTCAGGAGTAATTGTTGCGGTTTCTCTAGCACACTTTGCTAACGATGTCCCAGTTACTCTTCTTCCAGCAGTGCTTCCCATAGTGATAAGGGAGTTCAATTTGAGCTACGCTACGGCAGGAGCCATAATTACACTGTCCGCCGTCTTAATGACGTCTCTGCAAGCTATGACTGGTTACGTCGCCGATCGGATAAATAGAATAACCTTCTTATTCGTAGGCTTAGCAACGCTGGGCATAGGAGCCATCCTCGTAAGCTTTTCCACCAATTATATTCAACTTCTTGCCTTGCAGTGCTTAATGGGAATTGGAGCAAGCATCTACCACCCAGTCGGCTACTCATTACTGTCTGATACGTTCGAGTCTGCGAAGAGGGGGAAAGCCTTGGGAGTAGGAAGTGCTGCCGGGGATGTGGCAGTTCCCGTAGCCTTTGCATCGTCAGGCTTCCTTGCTTTCGTTCTAGGGTGGCGCCACATCTTCATGCTATGGGGCTTAGTCACCACTATTGTCGCCATAATAATGCCGTTGATCATAACAGAACCAAGAAAGAGAAACCTAAACTTAACCACCTCGAGTCGGCCCACAAAAGAAATTGTCAAAACATTAATTCCGATAATTATCGTAATGGGCTTGGCTGGTGCCTGCTACAGAATCGTATCTTCATTCACCACAACCTACCTGACAACCTTCGGACTAAGCATCGGGTTAGCCAACGCTGTAACTGCTCTCATGATGATTATAGGCGCGGTTGGGGCGATTGTCGAAGGAACCTTGGCTGATAAACTTGGTGAAAGAAACGCCATCTCCATCACGATGGCCATGCTAAGCGTATTGTCAGCAATCTCAGCAAACGTAGGTAATGGCTACCTTTTATCCATTATAATCTGCATAAGCGGGTTCGCATTGCTGGGTGTTTGGCCACTCTTCTATTCAGTCATAGCTAGCGCCACAAGCCTAGGCGCAAGAGCCTTCATATACGGACTACTATTCGCCATCGCGTGGAGTTTCGGCTCGCTTTTCCCATACATCTCAGGTGTTTGCGCGGACATCTTCGGTCTACAAATAATCTACATAATTGTCAGTGTTCTCTCCCTCCTTGCAGTATTCATCACACGCCTTACACTAAAAAAACAATAACCAAGCTCTTACACAAACGGGACTACGCAAAATTTTGCGTAATAAACGAATTTACCGCCGGTATTTCTGTTTAGATACGGGGTAGCTATTCTGGATACGGCGCCTCGAAAAACCTAGTGTTCCATAGCAATGCTTAAAACTTAAGAAACAAACAATTCGAAGAGAGAGCGTTTCTCGATTACTGAAGGCGTTTGTATGCCGTTCACAGAATACCTTCAATGGTTTATTGCCTTATTGATGAGCTATGGGTATGTTGGGGTTTTCATGATAAGTTTCCTCGGTAACCTTTTGGTATTTGTTCCCATTCCGTATCTTTTCTTGATTTTCTTGATGGGTTCCTTTCCCTTAAATCCGTTATTGGTGGGAGTTGTTGGCGGATTTGGTGCTACGATTGGCAAGACGGTAATCTACTTGGTTGGGGCGGCTGGTCGAAAATTTTTGTCTTCAGAAAGGCGGAATAAGCTTGATTATGCTAAGCCCTTGCTGGGGAAATATGGAGCCCTTGCGATTTTCTTCTTCGCGTTATCTCCCTTACCAGATGATATAATATATGTGCCTATGGGAATAATGCGCTATAATTTAATCTCCTTTTTCATTTCTTGTTTGTTAGGCAAAATCATCTTAACAATAATCGTTTCCCTCGGTGGAGACCTCTCCAAGGCCGCCATTCAATACTTCGCTGAAGAGTACGGTTTTGTCGGCATCTTCCTAACCGTTCTCTTTATCGTAGTCTCAGTTTACATTACTTTGCGATTAGATTGGGAAAAGCTCTTCATCAAATACATAGGAAAGCAAAATACAAAGGTTGAGAGCGAGTAGCGATGAGGGTGATATCCGACCTTCACGTTCACTCCAAATATAGCCGCGCCACAAGCGAGAAAATGGTTATAGAAGAGATCACTCGCTTCGCCCGTATCAAGGGCCTAAATCTCGTGGGCACAGGAGACTTTACGCACCCTCGATGGCTTAAGGAATTAAGCGAAGACCTCGTTGAAGTTCCCGACACATGTCTTTACAAGCCAGCTAAGGATCCGGATTCCCCTGTGCACTACATGATCACGAGTGAGGTTTCCACTATCTTCACCTTCAGGGACGAAATCAAAAAGATCCATCACGTTATCTTAACCCCAAGCCTCGAAGCAGCAATTCAAGTTAACGATCGGTTGGCGCGATACGGCAACCTCACCGTTGACGGCAGACCCATCTTGGACATGACCGCGCCGCAACTCGTGGAGGAGGTAATGGGGGTTTCGGATGAAAACGTGGTCATACCCTCCCATGCTTGGACGCCTTGGTTTAGCATCTTCGGCGCCTTCAGCGGGTTTGACAGGGTGGAAGACTGCTATCAAGACATGACGAAACATATACCCGCTTTAGAAACCGGCCTATCCTCAGACCCGCCTATGAACTGGAGGCTAAGCACCCTCGACAAGTTTGCCCTCGTCTCTAACAGCGATAGCCACAGCAGTTGGCCTTGGAGAATCGGAAGAGAAGCTAACGTATTTGAGCTATCAGAGTTGACGTATCACGAAGTGACTGACGCCATTCGCAAAAAGGATTCGAAGCGCTTTAGGTTTACCATCGAGACTGATCCTGCGTACGGAAAGTATCACTGGACTGGTCATAGGAACTGCAACGTTTCCCTCTCTCCTCAAGAGGCCATAAAGTTTGGAAATCGTTGCCCGGTTTGTCGCAGAAAGCTCACGAAAGGTGTGGAACAGCGGGTGGAGGAACTTGCAGATCGGCCCATGGGCTTTAAACCCGAGGGCGCCATAGAGTATATACACCTCTTGCCTCTCTCCGAAATCATTGCAACCGTTGTCGGGGCCACGTTTCCCGGCTCCCAAAAGGTGTGGAGCGTGTACAATCCGCTTATTGCAAGGTTTGGCGACGAATACACCGTGCTGATAGACGCGCCTAAACAGGAGATGTCCAAAATTGTTGACCCCAAGATCGCTGAGGCCATCGTCAGAGTCAGGGA
>Ga0315312_1000401_pt1 | contig 55258 bp, 47 predicted proteins | sample TDP7_MG_FD_203629 | JGI IMG/M metagenome (GOLD analysis project Ga0315312, IMG submission 203629) | Freshwater sediment microbial communities from Lake Towuti, South Sulawesi, Indonesia - TDP7 | ecosystem: Environmental > Aquatic > Freshwater > Lake > Sediment | place: Indonesia: South Sulawesi... | reverse complement strand
ATTACATTAAGGATGGGCCTTCCCGGGAAAAGTAGAGGGGCAAAAGTGGAGGAGATGAAAAAGCGATAGAGAAAGCAAAGAAGAAAATAGAACAGACGGCAAAGAAACAATAAGAAGGAGAAAGATGAAAACAAAATTACACTTAATCGTTATTATAGTCTTAAGCCTGGTATGGCTGATATTGTCTGCAGATGGTGATGTGGCCTTATCAGCATGGCAGCCACCAATAGGTATACCAAGGCCTGAGTTTGGGATTGAGGAAAGTTATAGAATGTACGATAACCCTGCAAACAGAAACCCTAATTTAACTTATCATCAGGACCAGGAAGGTGGCTATTATACTCATTATATTGACAATACCCATCTTAATGCTACTGACTCTGACAATCCTTATGGAACAGCCGAGAGACCAAGGGTTAGTTTTCCAGAACAATCGACCATTGTTCCTGGCTCAGTAATAGAGATGCATGGAGGGCCTTATAGCTTTGGCTGGTATAGCCTGAAAAGTAGTGGCACCCAAACACAACCTATCTTTTGGAGGGGACCTTCAGGGGCTTCAGTTGATGAGATGCCTCTAATTAATTCTGGTGACATTTATATTAGTGGGCATTACATTATTATCGAGAACATAAATTTTGGTCCTAATTATGAAAACTCTGCCAAAATCGCTGTTAGACCTATCACAGTTGATGAAGAGGCCCATCATGTCTCTATTAGAAACTGTGAGTCAGGCGCTGGGATGATTGCTGTAAGTTATGTTGATGGTGCAATAGCTGAAAATGTTGTTTTCTATAACAACCATATTCATCTTTATGATATGGTTCCTCCTGATGTGAGTGCTGAGCCAGACAGATGTGGTGTAGGTATAGGAGGAAGATCTAATAAGGTTTGGATCGTGGACAACCATATACACCATCTTTCAGGAGATTGTGTTGGTGCTGGCCACGGTGCTAGATATACTGCCCGCAATTACTATATTGGCAGGAACATTATGCACGACACAAGTGAAAATGCTGTTGATTTAAAAGAAGTGGAAAATATTATTGTCTCGGAAAACATTATGTACAATTATGCCGGAGGCTCTTCAGGTCAGAGTTATGGGGCAGCAATGGTCCTTCATTATGGACCTACCTATTCTCCTAAAAATACCTGGGTTTTGTATAATGAGATCTATAATTGCAACGCCACAGGAATTCAGGTAGGCGGAGACCAAGAACATCCTGTTTACATTATTGGAAACATCATCCACGATATCCGTAACGGGATTGTTCAAGCATATATGTTTGAAAGTTTTGATTTAGGAGGAGAGTTTATCTTCTCAAAGCTACTTGATAAAGGATATGTCAATCAAGAAGGAGAAGTAAATCCAAGCTTTACTGGCTTGGATGATGAATTTAAAAGCTGGTTTCCTCTTGATTATGACCAATTCAGCTATATTGAAGAGGTTTTGAATAAAACTCTTAATAGCCAAGAAACCGCAACTGGCTACAGAAGCTGGAATTGTCGAGCAGTATACATGATTAACAATGTCTTTTATAACAATGACAATGGAATCAGACATAATGCTATTGGCTCAGCCAATCCACTTATTTTATACAACAATATCATTTCCAAGGTTAGTAATGATGGATATCATCTTTTCCCGGGAGGAGATACACCAAATAGGGCTGTCGCTGAAATCAGCTACAATATATTCTATCAACCTCAAGGCCAAGCCAGAATTATTTGGGGTGGTACAACTTATAATCTTTCTCAATTCCAGCAAAATACAGGCAAGGGAGAAGGCTGTCTGGATGCAGACCCCTTATTCGTTGACCCTGACAACAATAATTTCAGTTTACAGCTAGGTTCACCAGCCATAGATGCAGGAATAGAACATTCTATATATCAGCTATTTCAGGATACCTTTGGCCTTGATATCCGGGTCGATTATGAAGGAAGAACACGGCCCCAGGGCTCTGGCTGGGACATTGGTGCCTATGAGTATACTTTACTTCCTGTGGCTGTAATACAAAACGAGCCAAAACAGGGCTATACTCCCCTTAATGTCTCATTCGATGGCTCACAGAGCAAATCTCCTCATGGAGATATGGTAAGTTATGAATGGGATTTTGGAGATGGCTCAACTTCAACAAAAATAAAAACTTCGCATATTTTCACTTCTGCTGGAGAATATACAGTGACATTAACTGTAACCGATGAACTTGGATTGAAGGGCAAATCTCAAACTCGTATTATAGTATTTGAGAAAGAATTTGGAGAACTACCACCAGGTTGTTATAACAATGTTTTTAATCCAACAAAAGGAGAAAAAGCATTAATCGTAGTGGAACTACCAAAACAAAGTCATATAGGATTAAATCTTTATAATACCAGAGGCAATAAAATAAGAGAACTGGTAGATGAAGAAAAAGAAGCTGATGTATACAAATACTACTGGGATGGGAAAGATGACTCAGGCAATGTGGTTGGCTCTGGGTTATATTTTGTCCATATACAGGCTGGGGATTATAAGAAGACAAAAAAGATTGTGGTAATAAAATGAGAAACCAGAAAGCAGAGGAAAATAAAGAGAGGGCAATAAAGATGAGAAACAGGAAAATCAGAAGTAGAAAGCTTTTCCTCTCCATTCGTCACTTACTATTCTCTCCTTTTATCGTAGTGTGGTTGATACTGCCTCAGGGTGTGTGCCTGGGAGCCCCTTATACCTTGACCATCACTGCCAATAACGGCTCTGTAAGAGTAAACCCAGATAAACCCGCATACGATGAAGGTGAGAAAGTCGAGCTTATCCCTAAGCCAGATACAGGCTATTGCTTTTCAAACTGGCAAGGAGATGCCCAGGGAAAAAGGCTGGTTTTGACTCTTACTATGGACAGCGATAAAACCATCATCGCCAACTTTGAAACCTGGAAGCCTCCCATAGGCATACCTATGCCTGAATTCGGCATCTTTGAGACCTACCGGATGTATGATGAGCCAACCAGGAGAAACCCTGCTTTAACCTATACTCAAAATGCTGAAGGAGGCTATTATACCCACTATATTGACAATACCCATCCTAATGCTACAGACTCTGGTAATCCCTATGGAACAGCAAGTAAGCCCAGGCGCTCTATCCCGCAAAACTTGCCTGCTGGAAGTGTTGTTGAGGTGCATAGTGAGCTGCCGGCTACTGGTCCTTCAGGAGAAGTCTTAATCTCAGGAGAAGGGACAACAGAAAAGCCAATTTTCATCAGGGGTGTGGGAATTCCAAGGACAGAGAGATATTTATCTGTTGGATATTATGGAAACTCAAGCTATATTATTGTAGAAGGAATGAGCTTTTTCAGCGGTGGAGTTGTTGGAAGGCAAGAGGGAACAGCCTTCGATACATCTTACATAGCAGTCAGGAATTGTGATTTTCATGGCGATGAAAATGGTGGAGGATTTGGTATAGCAAGTTACACTTCTAATGAAGTGCATCATATAGTTCTTTATGACAATGTTATCCATGATAATGGGATTTGGAACCCCGAGATTGCAGAAGGAGATCAGGACAATCACGGCATAGCCCTTGGAGGGAATTATGTGTGGGTTCTTGACTGTGAGCTGTATCATAATTCAGGAGATGGAATTCAGATTGGAGGTGCTTGGGGTGGGCCCCATCATGTCTATGTAGGAAGAAACATTGCTCATCATAACAAACAGTCAGGACTTTGGTCAAAAACAGCTCAAGATATAATTTTCTCAGAAAATACTGTTTATGGCCACAGACCTTCATCATCTGCTTATGGCACAGGAATGGGACTTCAATATGACCCCAAGAGAGTGTGGTTTTTATTTAATCATGTTTATGACAATACTGGTGGCGGCATAACCTCTCAAAGTGAACATCTGGGAGGGAGAGAAGACATATCTTGCATAGGGAATGTTATTCATGATATACAGCAAGTGCCGGAAAGAACTTCTACTGCTTGGGCCCTTTCTGCTTGGGGCGATAAAGATGTTTCTTTTATTGGCAATACAATGTATAACATAGACGCAGGTATAGGTTCTGGTGCAAGAGCTAATGCTAGAGTAATAATTGCAAATAATCTTTTTGGTAATTTGAATGGTCCAAGTATTGGATATCATATTAAGGTAGATCGGTATACAGATTATAGAAATAACGTTATTGTGAGTAACAATTTATTTCAGGATCTAATGAATATCAATACAGGATGCGATAGTTGCATAGAAGCAGACCCCTTGTTTGTTGATGCTTCGAACAACGATTTCCATCTGCAATCAACAAGTCCTGCTATAGATGCGGGGACATCATCTGGAGTTATACAGGAGGTGTTTGACAGATTTGAGCAGTTGTATGGAATTGACATAAGAAAAGACATAGAAGGAAGAACACGGCCTCAGGGCTTAGGTTGGGATATCGGCGCCTATGAATACACTTTACTCCCTGTAGCTGTAATACAAAACGAGCCAAAACAGGGCTATGCTCCCCTTAATGTCTCATTTGATGGCTCACAGAGTAAATCTCCTCATGGAGATATAGTAAGTTATGAATGGGACTTTGGAGATGGAACAACTTCAACAGAAATAAAAACTAAGCATATTTTCACTTCTGCTGGAGAATATACAGTGACATTAACTGTAACCGATGAACTTGGATTGAAGGGCAAATCTCAAACTCATATAGTTCTGTTAAAAAAAGAGAAAGAATTTGGAGAACTACCAACGGGTTGTTATGACAATGTTTTTAATCCAACAAAGGGAGAAAAAGCATTAATCGTAGTGGAACTACCAAAACAAAACCATGTAAGATTAAATCTTTATAATACCAGAGGCAACAAGATAAGAGAACTGGCTGATGAAGAAAAAGAAGCTGATGTATACAAATACTACTGGGATGGGAAGGATGATTCAGGCGATGTGGTTGGCAGTGGCTTATATTTTGCCCATATACAGGCAGGAGATTACAAAAAGACAAAGAAGATAGTTGTGGTGAAATAGCTACAGACATATAGCTGCAGAGCGAAGCTCTGCTAATGGAGATTTGTTTTTTTGCTGAAAAATGGAGGTGGGTAAGATGAAAAAAGAGAGATTATTGATGACAGAAGACAGAAAACAGAAAACCTGTAAGAAGCATTTTCTCTCTACTGGCTATCCTTCGGCTCGCCTTCACTCGCTCAGAACTCCCTTCGGTCGCTTACTACTCGCTACTTTAATCTTGATATGGTTTGTACTGCCCCAGACTGCGGTCTTGGCAGCAACTATTTACGTAGACAACCAAATACCCAATGATTGTAAGGGAACGTATTCTATCGCAAACCGAGATTGTTCTGGAAGCGATGGTGATGCGTATAAGCGTCCTCAGGATGCAGCTGATGTGGTAAATCCAGGAGATATTGTCTATTTTAGAGAAGGAACTTATGATAGGCTTGAGGATTTAAGTGATGAAGCAGATGTGATGAAGATCTTAAGAAGTGGCACTCCGGATAAGCCAATTACATTTAAGAATTATGATAATGAAGAAGTGATTTTTTCAGGAATACGGCAGCCAGGCGATTATGGTCATCGTTGGACTATCACCTTAGGAATTCAACCTAGCGACCAAGCAGATATATCTGGCCAGGGTGTTCAGAACATAATTATTGATGGCCTTATAGTTGAGGAAGCTTCCAGGTGCGGTTTAATGATTTTTGGTCCTGCCAACAGGTATGGTCTTGAAGAAAATCCTACTGAAAATGTCATTATAAGAAATATTATTGCAAGAAATAATGGCGCAGGTATAGGAACGCAAGGAAAATTAGTTAATGTTCTAATTGAAAATTGTGAAGCTTATAATAATAATGGAAGTGGTATTACTTTCGGTAGGCTAAGCAAAATTTGGCATGAACCTGAGCCAGAAGACGATATGAGTGCTGCGCAACATTCAGTTATTAGAAACTGCTTAAGTTACAATAACATAAATGCGCCTAGTCCAGGAGGTGCTGATGGTGTAGTTGGAAGTCATATGTACAACTGTACTTTTGAAGATAATGTTTGTTTTGGAAACGACGATGATGGCATAGACCTTTATGCCTCAATTGAATCAACTGCAAAGAACAATATTATATTTAATCACAACTATCCTGGGGGAAATGGAGCAGGCGTTAAGTTTTCTTCTGGAGGGGGAGGAAGGCATACTATTGCGGGAAATATTGTGTTCAATAATCAAGGCCCTTCTTTTGAATGCTCAGAGCCAAAAGCTTGGTATAGAATCTATTATCCAAGCAGAATATATAGCAATTTAGCTTATAATGGACATTATGGTTTTAGCTTAGGGGATTCTTATAATCTCACTTACCCTGGATTTGAAAAGGTTTACTTGAGGGATAATCTTGCTTTGGATAATATCTGGCTTGACTTTCATCATGTATCCGCTGCGTATACTGACAGTGATTATAATTTCATTTCCAAGTCAGATGATTTAACTACTCTACAAAATAAGGGCATAGACTTACATTCATTAACAGGCGACCCAGGAATCGTGAATAAAAATGTTGTCATTGATACAAATTTTGGTGCTGATTGGACTATTGAACAGAAGTTGGAGCATATCAGGAGCCAAGTGAGAGCAGCATATAGTCTTACATCGCAAAGCCAATTGATTGATGCAGGAATAATAGTTGACGGTTATCATAACCCAAATCCCGGAGATAATGCAGGAAATGGAAAAGCCTGGTATGGAATGGCCCCTGACATTGGTGCTTATGAATATGCTTTACTCCCTGTGGCTGTAATACAAAACGAACCCAAACAGGGCTATGCTCCACTTACTGTCTCATTTGATGGCTCACAGAGTGAATCTCCTCATGGAGATATAGTAAGTTATGAATGGGACTTTGGAGATGGTGCTACTTCTCAAGAAAAAGAAACTTCCCACACATACACATCTCCAGGAGAATATACAGTTACATTGAAGGTAACCGATATTCAGGGATATAAAGGAAAAGCGCAAACTCATATAGTGGTGTTGGAAAAAGAGAAAGAATTTGGAGAACTACCAACGGGTTGTTATAACAATGTCTTTAATCCAACAAAAGGAGAAAAAGCATTAATCGTAGTGGAACTACAAAAAGAGGCTCACGTAAGATTAAATCTTTATAATACTAGGGGTGATAAAATAAGAGAACTGGCAGATGAAGAAAAAGAAGCCGGGACACACAAGTACTACTGGGATGGCAAAGATAATTCAGGCAATGTCGTTGGCTCTGGGTTATATTTTGTCGATATCCAGGCGGGGGATTATAAGAAGACAAAGAAGATAGTGGTAATAAAATGAGAAACCAGAAAATCAGAAGTAGAAAGCTTTTTCTCTCCATTCGTTACTTACTACACTCCAGCTTAATCCTGATATGGTTAATCCTGCTCCAGGCGGTGTGTCTGGGAGCCCCTTATACCTTGAGCATCACTGCCAATAACGGCTCAGTAAGAGTAAACCCAGACAAAGTGTCATATGATGAAGGTGAGAAAGTTGAGCTTATCCCTAAGCCAGATACAGGCTATTGCTTTAAGGAGTGGCAAGGGGATGCCCAGTCAAAGAGGCTGGTTTTAAACCTGACTATGGATAGCGACAAAACCATTATCGCCAACTTTGAGACCTGGAAACCTCCCATCGGCATACCTATGCCGGAGTTCGGTATCTTTGAAACATATAGGATGTATGACGTGCCGGCAAATCGCAATCCTGCTTTAACTTATACTCAGAATGCAGAAGGAGGTTATTATACTCATTATATTGACAATACCCATCTGAATGCTACTGACACAAGCAATCCTTATGGAACAGCGAGTAAACCAAGGAAGACAATCCCGAATAATCTCCCAGAAGGAAGTGTTGTTGAGCTACACGGGACATATGATTATGCCGAGGTTGCAGGTTATTCAATAATAGAAGGTGCAGGAACAGCACTTAAACCAATATTTATAAGAGGGTTGAATCAGCAGGAAAGAGTTATCATACCAACACGGTTTATACCTGAAGCAAGCTATATGATATTTGAAAATATAGATTTTAATGGTGGTAGGTTTGGTTTTTCAGAGTCACGTTTAGCACATCATATATCACTACGCAATTGTGAATTCAGAAATAGGACCACAACAAGTATATTTGTAATGGGACCTGCTGAAGGACAACATAATCTCGTTTTTTATAATAATGAAGTTCATAATTCCGATGTAGGTTGGGATACTCCAGGTGCAGATGTTGATGCTGGTGGCGTCGGTATTAACAGATTTGCACACCATGTCTGGGTTGTTGATAATCATCTTTATCATAATGCCGGTGGTGCAATTAATGCTGGGCAGTATGGTTATGGGATGATGGATGTGCATCATCTTTACTATGGCCGCAATTATGCCCACCATAACCGTCAATCCTCACTTGCATTCAAAGTTGTTAGTCACATAATTGTTTCAGAAAATATTGTACATTCGCATATAACATCGCAGCTACAATCAGGCAATATAGGAGCGGGAATATGTTATCAATACAATCCTGATAATTCATGGATACTATATAATGAAATATATGATTCTGAATGTGGCATTAAAATAAGTGATGGAGGTACTAATGCATATCATATAGGAAATCTTATTTATAATATTTCTAGTAATGTCATTGCTTTTGAAGCTGGGGCAGCTATTTCAATTAGAGGCGCAGAATATCCTCGTAATATCAATAATATAATTTACAATACAGATGCAGGTATAAAGAGTGCTTATGGAAATCCTGTGGATATTACGAACAATATCATCTCTAACATGAGAGAAGGGCAACATGTATTTGTAGAACAGGGTAGAGCAAATTTAACACTAAGGAATAATTTATTCTATCAGGCAGGTCAGCCAGTAACTATACGATGGGGAGGCAGTCATGGAGATGTTGCTGGGTTTGAAGCTGCTCATCCGGCCAATGCTCAGGATAATATAGAAGCGGACCCTCTTTTTGTTGATGCTGCTAATAGTGATTTCCATTTGCAGTCAACCAGTCCTGCAATTGATGCTGGAGTTTTAAGTGATGTTTACCAGACATTCTATGATCTTTATGGCATAGACATAAGAAAAGACATTGAAGGAAGAACACGGCCTCAAGGCTCAACCTGGGACATTGGCACCTATGAGTATGGTGCATCTTCTCCACCTAATAAACCACCCATTGCTAATGCGGGGCCGAATCAGACCGTAACCGACAAGGACAAAGACGGCAGTGAACAGGTCACCCTTGATGGCTCTGCTTCTTCTGACCCCGATGGCACCATTGTAAGCTTTCTCTGGACTGAAGATGACAGGCAAATCGCTACTGTCGTAAAACCAACAGTTACTCTTTCCGCAGGAACCCATACGATTACGCTCACCGTAACCGATAATGGAGGGTTAATAGATACTGATACAGTAACTATTAAAGTGTTAAAAGAAAGTGAAGAATTCGGAGAATTACCAATGGGTTGTTATAACAACGTGATAAATCCAGCGAGCGGAGAAAAAGCAATCATTGTCGTAGAAATAGAGCAGCAAGGCGGGGTAAAAATAGATTTATACGACACCCAAGGCAGGAGAATAAGACAGCTGGCAAATGAAGAAAAAGAAACAGGGAGACACAAATACTACTGGGATGGGAAAGATGATTCAGGCAATGTGGTTGGCTCTGGATTATATTTTGTCCATATACAGGTAGGGGATTACAAAAAGACAAAGAAGATTGTGGTAGTGAAATAATACTCGCTCTGCATCAGTGTAGGGGCGGCACTCCGCGGCCACCCAAATGACGGCACCATAAATGGTGCCCGACCAGTGGTTGGTCGGTCGCCCTTCAGGGTGATGGAGGAAGGGACGGCGCAGAGTCCGTCCCCTACATAAAAGCAAAATGGAGGTGGGTAAGATGAAGAAAATAAAATTATCAGTGCTATGTCTATTCTGTCTGGTCCTTGGGAGTGGCCCGGCATTTGGAAAAGCAGTGACAGGAGTGGCAATTCTAAACCAGGCAACAGGAGTAAGGCAATTAGGTATGGGAGAAGTGGCAACAGGTCTATCTGATGACGCAGCAGCAATGCATTATAACCCAGGAGGTTTAGCCACTGTAAGAAACATAGAACTTAATGCAATGTATCATCAAAACATTATTGATACACGAAATGAAGCACTAAACCTGGTCTATCCACTAAGGAGAGGGCTACTCTTACGTAACAAAGCAAGTATAGGTTTAGGAGTGCTTGCCTATCAGGGAGGAGATATTGAGTGGATTAAGTTAAATCCAGATGAGTCAGTAAAGTCAAGTGAAGTAGTAAAAGCAGAGAGTGACTACCAAGTAGGCTTAAGTTATGGTGAAGAGGTAGCGAAGTATTGGGGTAATACCTATGCCGGAGTGATGGTAAAGTGGATTCAATCAAAATTGGTGGAGAAATACACAGCAAGTGCAGTAGGAATAGATATAGGACTTTTGCATAAGTTAAGAGGCTTTGGATTAGGAATGGCAATACAGAATATAGGGACAGGGATGAAGTTTATAGAAGTAGCAGACAGTCTGCCACTTACCATAAGATTGGGAGGAAGTTATGGAATGAACATAGGGAAGATATTGAAGATGGTAATAGGTGTAGATGGGATAAAAGTAAAGGATGAAGATATGGGATACAATATAGGAGGTGAATGCTGGATAGCGGATATCTTAGGGATAAGAGGAGGATATAAGATAAAGGATGAAGATAAGGTAAGTATAGGGGCAAGTATAAAGTACAAATGGGTGCAGCTGGATTATGGTTATAGGATGATGGATGTATTTGATAGCACCCATCAGGCGGCAATAACATTAAGGATGGGTCTCCCCGGGAAAAATAGAGGGGCAAAAGTGGAGGAGATGAAGAGGCACTATACGAAGGCAGTCGAATACTATAAGAAAGGGATGTACAAAGAAGCGATAAGTGAATGGGAGAAGGTATTAAAGATAGACCCAAATCATAAACAGTCAAAAGAGGCGATAGAGAAAGCAAAGAAGAAGATGGATGAGACGGCAAAGAAAGAATAGGAAGGAAAAGATGCAATGGAGGAATAGTAAGCTATAAACTGTAAGTGAAAGAGATGACAAAGATGAGAAACCAAAAAACAGACAAAACACAAAAGACTCAAGACCAAAGACAGCGGAGAAAAGGACTTTTTCTCTCTACTCTCTACTTTCTACTATCTACTTTAGTCCTGGTGTGGTTTCTACTGCCCCAAACTGTAGCCTTGGCATATACTATTACAGCAACTGCGGGGCCCGGCGGGAGTATTAGTCCCAGTGGGGCGGTATCAGTGAACGAGGGTGAGGATATCACTTTCACCATCACTCCGAATGGCGGTTATGTGGTAGCCAATATACTTGTTGATGGTTCTTCGCACGGCGCCGCATCTACCTTCACATTCTACTCTGTTAAGTTTGACGTTAGCATAACGGTAAGCTTTTTACCTAAGGCAAATTCTATAGCAGAAACAATTTACGTTGATAACGCCTTAGCATCAGATTGTCTTGCTGGTAACTATTCAGTAGCCAATAGGGATTCTTCAGGTAACGACGGTAATGCCTATAACACCATTCAAGAAGCTGCTAATGTTGCTGGCTCGGGAGATACAGTCTTGATTAGGGCAGGGACATACAGCCGCCAAGGCTCTAGCCCGGGTGACACTGATGTGCTCTGGCCTAAGCATTCAGGAACCCCAGCAAATCCTATCGTATTTAAACCATACAATGGGGAGGAAGTGATACTTGGTGATGGTCTTGAAAGTTATCCTAGTGACGGTTGGCCATCTATTGCCAGAGGAGTCATTTCGCTGAGAAATGTAGGCTATATAGTAATAGAGGGATTAAAGATTAGGCATGTAGCTGGCTGGCTATTTGCCAGAAATTGTCATCATATTACCATTAAGAACTGCTGGTTTGAAGAAGCTCTTTACGGTGCTAAAGGAACCGCAAGATTTGTTGAATCTCATCATAATAAAATAGTAAATAATACCTACATTCATTCTTCATTTGACAGCCTTCAGCTAATCGCAAGTAACTACAATTTGGTGGAGAATAATTATTTTGATATAGCTGAGCATGCTTTGTTAGCTATAAGAGCTGGCAACTACAATGTTATAAGAAATAATACCCTTAGAAATCCATGGATCAGAGCAGATGGAATGGCAGAAAAATTAGTTGAAGTTTACGATTGGAAACTTGATACACGAGACTCAAGAAATCCAGCTTATTTACATCCTCCACAGTACGACAGTACAAAATATAATTTATTTGAAAATAATTTCTTTGGTTATCATCCTTATTGGCCCGACCACGGTGCTCAGCCTTCTGCTATTCAGTTTTCAGGACAAAATACACTGATAAGAAATAACATATTTTCCAATCCTCCTGTCCCTAATCCTCATCCAGCTTATGAATCAAGAATAGCAGGAGGAATAGGATTGGCTTTTAGGTGGGGTGGCTCCTGGGAAGGTTGGGTTTGGCTCCCAGGTCCACAAATATATACAATTGTTGGCGAAGGCCATGAAGCAGGTTTTGTCTATGGAAACAGAATCTATAACAATGTTTTTAATGGTTATGATAACGGCCAGGTTTCAGTGCCTTCTGATACTGCTGTGAATAATCTCCCTACTTATGCTCCCATGGAAAATGTGGAGAATTATGAAGATTATCCCTTTGAGTATACCTGGAAATTTGGAGACAATCTTTTTAAAAATAATATTTTTTATGAAGGTAACATAGTTCCCCACATTAGTTGGGGCCATTTAACGTATACCCAGGGAACTCCAACTCAAATAATATCGGTAGGAGCTATAAATAACATACCTTTCTTTGAGAACAATAACTTCTTTGCCACAGGAAGGTATAATAATAATTCTATTCCTAATGTTACAGACTGGTTGATTTATAACCATGCTCTTTATCCTTATCAGCCTTCAAAAACCCCTGCATTTTATAATCAGAATCATCCTGATAAGTTTGTTGCGAATATTCAGAAAGACCCTGGTTTTGTTGATCCTGATAACGAAGATTTTGTTCTAAATCAGAATAGTGAAATGATAGATGCAGGAACATTTTTAACTAAAACAGTTGGGAGTGGAAGTGGGAATCAAATACAGGTTGAGGACGCCGGATATTTCTATGACGGTTATGGTATTGAAGGTGAAGCCGGAGATACTATCCAGTTAGCAGGACAGACAACCAGAGCAAGGATTGTTGATATTAATTATGAGACAGACACTCTCACCCTTAATCAGTCTTTAACCTGGACAGCCGGGCAAGGAGTAAGTTTGGCTTATTCGGGAAATGGTCCTGACATTGGCGCCTATGAGTATACTTTACTTCCTCTCGCTGTAATACAAAACGAGCCCAAACAGGGCTATCTTCCCCTTACTGTCTCATTTGATGGCTCACAGAGTAAATCTCCTCATGGAGATATAGTAAGTTATGAATGGACTTTTGGAGATGGTGCTACTTCTCAAGAAAAAGAAACTTCCCACACATACACATCTCCAGGAGAATATACAGTTACATTGAAGGTAACCGATATTCAGGGATATAAAGGAAAAGCACAAACTCATATAGTTGTGTTAAAAAAAGAGAAAGAATTTGGAGAACTACCACCAGGTTGTTATAACAATGTTTTTAATCCAACAAAAGGAGAAAAAGCACTAATCGTAGTGGAACTACCAAAACAGGCTCATGTAAGATTAAATCTTTATAATACCAGAGGCAACAAAGTAAGAGAACTGGCTGATGAAGAGAAAGAAGCTGATGTATACAAATACTACTGGGATGGGAAAGATGATTCAGGCGATGTGGTTGGCTCTGGATTATATTTTGTCCATATACAGGCAGGGGATTATAAAAAGACAAAAAAGATTGTTGTGATAAAATAAACATAGATAAAAGGGTACAATGGGGACGGGCAAAGCCATATCTGCCACTGCTGCCTCCTGGATTGCCAGAAAGGCTGTGGATCAAATCGTCGTGTGTTTCTAGTGGAGCAATAAGATTAGCTTAAAACTCAAAGCTGAAAGGAGATAAGATGAAAAACCAGAGACCGAAGGGAGTCCTGAGCAAAAGCGAAGGAAAATCGCTAACCAAAGACCAGAAAAAGAAGACTTCCCTTACAAGTGCACTATTGTATCTTTTTCTCTTGATTGCTATTCCCCTCTTTATGCCACAGATACCGTTCTTTATAAGAAGCGCGGAAGCAGCAACTATTTATGTAGACAACCAATTACCTGTTGATGTTTGTTATGGCACGTACTCTATCGCAAACCGAGACTGCTCAGGAAGCGATGGAAATGCGTATAAGCGTCCTCAGGATGCAGCGGATGTTGTTGAGCCAGGAGATACTGTGTATTTCAGGGAAGGGACTTATTATCAGCATGAGGATTTAAGAGATAGAGCAGTGGTGATGAACATCCTAAGAAATGGCACTCCTGATAATCCAATTATATTTAAAAATTATAATAATGAGGAGGTGATTTTCTCAGGAATGCGGCCAGGAAGGGATGGCCATTATCGTGTTATCACTTTAGGGATTGCACCTAGTGACCAAGCAGATGTATCTGGCCAAGGTGTTCAAAACATCATTATTGATGGCTTGATAGTTGAGGGAGCTTCCTCAACTGCTTTAGGTATTTATGGTCCTGCCAACAGGTATGGTGCTCCTGAAAACCCAACAGAGAATGTGATTATTAGAAATGTTATAGCAAGAAATAATGGTGGAAGTGGTCCGACCGGTGGAATAATTTCAAATGGAAAGGTAGTTAATCTTGTTATTGAGTATTGTGAGGCATACAACAATACAGGAACTGGTATTTGGATTGGCGGGGTAGGCAAAGGCTGGCAACCACCTGAGACACCAGAAGATGAACTGAGTGCCCCATACTATTCTGTTATTAGAAATTGCTTAGCTTATAATAATATCCATCCAACTAGTCCAGGAAATACTGATGGTATAGGTGGAGGTGGGTATAGAGTAACTTTTGAGAACAATGTTGCTTTTGGCAATAGTGATGATGGCATGGATGGTGGAGGGATTGAAGCAACTATAAAGAATAATATTGTCTTTAATCACTACGGTGAGGGAAATGGCGCAGGCATTAAGTTTTCTGTAGGAGGGGGAGGCAGGCATACTGTTGCCGGAAATGTTGTGTTCAACAATAAAGGCCCTTCTTTTGAAGGCTCAGATCCAGGTACTAAGCGGATGGAATATTATCCAAGCAGGATATATGGGAATCTTGCTTATAATGGAGGGTATGGTTTTAGTCTGGGAACTTCTTATAATCTTACTTATCCTGGATTTGAAAAGGTTTACTTGAGAGATAATATTGGTTTGGATAATGGGATTGACATACATAGTGTTAATCACCTGGAAGCCAGTTTTATTGACAGTGATTATAACTTTTTTTCACAGTCAGATAGATTAACTACTCTGCAAAACAAGGGCATAGACTTACATTCATTAACAGGTGACCCTCAATTAGCTAACAAAGAAGTTGTCATAGATACCAACTTTGACCCTGCATGGACCATTGAGGAGAAACTGGAACACATAAGGAACCAAGTAAGAGAGGCATTCACCCCGTTGAATGGGAGTATTCTAATTGATGCAGGAATAATAATTGACGGTTATCATAACCCAAATCCCGGAGATAATGCAGGAGAGGGAAAAGCCTGGTATGGAATGGCCCCTGATATTGGCGCCTATGAATATACTTTACTTCCTCTCGCTGTAATACAAAACGAGCCCAAACAGGGCTATGCTCCCCTTACTGTCTCATTTGATGGCTCACAAAGCTCATCTCCTCATGGAGATATAGTAAGCTATGAATGGACTTTTGGAGATGGTGCTACTTCTCAAGAAAAAGAAACTTCCCACACATACACATCTCCAGGAGAATATACAGTTACATTGAAGGTAACCGATATTCAGGGATATAAAGGAAAAGCGCAAACTCATATAGTTGTGTTAAAAAAAGAGAAAGAATTTGGAGAACTGCCACCAGGTTGTTATAACAATGTCTTTAATCCAACAAAAGGAGAAAAAGCATTAATCGTAGTGGAACTACAAAAACAAGCTCATGTAAGATTAAATCTTTATAATACCCGAGGGAACAAAATAAGAGAACTGGCAGATGAACAGAAAGAAGCTGGGACACACAAGTACTACTGGGATGGTAAAAGTGGTAATGGCGATGTAGTTGGCAGTGGCTTATATTTTGTGCATATACAGGCGGGGGATTACAGAAACATAAAGAAGATAGTGGTGGTTAAATAAAACGTAAAAACAGACTACAATATGGCCTTTTCTGTTTCCTTATCAAAAATATGGATTTTGTCCATATCAAAGACCATTTCTATGTCCTGGTGAACTTTGGCTTTATTATGCGAACCCACTCGAGCAATAAAACTACTTTTACCAGTGGTCATATGTAACAGTATCTCAGCTCCCATAGGCTCCACAACTTCTACAATAGCGGAAATGGTGTTATCCCGAGTAGCTCCAGCAGAGTATAGCTTATCATAAATATCTTCTGGCCGGATGCCAAATACTACCTCCTTGCCGATGTAAGGTTCAAGGAATTTCTCCATCCCCTTACTGACTTTTACTTCATAGCTACCTTCGTCTAAGTAAATTGCGCCCTGCTTCTTGATTACCTGACATTCCATAAAGTTCATTGGAGGCGTTCCGATAAATCCAGCCACAAACTTATTTACTGGGTGGTCATAGAGAGTAATTGGGTCTGCAACCTGATGGATGACTCCATCTTTCAATATTGCTATCTTATCTCCCATAGTCATAGCCTCAACCTGGTCGTGGGTTACATAAATCATAGTAGCTTGCAGTCGGTCGTGAAGCTTACTAAGTTCTGTTCTCATCTGAACTCTCATCTTAGCATCCAGATTGCTCAAGGGTTCGTCAAATAAGAAGACCTTTGGTTTACGAACAATGGCCCTTCCCACTGCGACTCTCTGTCTTTCTCCACCGGAGAGCGCTTTCGGCCTTCTATTTAGAAGGGGACGGATACCTAAGATATCGGCCGCCTCCTCTACCCTGTGTTGTATCTCTTCCCTAGGATACCGTCTCAACTTCAGTGCAAAAGCCATATTTTCATAGGCAGTCATATGGGGATAGAGAGCATAGTTCTGGAATACCATAGCAATATCCCTCTCCTTAGGCGGAATGTCATTGACCAGTTTATCGTCAATATAGATTTCTCCTTCAGTGACTTCTTCCAAGCCAGCAACCATGCGTAGCGTTGTTGACTTACCGCAGCCAGAAGGTCCTACTAAAACGCAGAATTCCTTATCAGCAACGTCTAAGCTGATATTTTTGGCACCAACAACGCCTCCCGGGTATATCTTGGTTGCGTTCTTCAAAACAACTCGCGCCATTTACTCCCTCCTGTGCAAAACCGAAGTCCCCCGGTGCATCGGGGGTTTGGCTTTATCGGCCTCCTCCGATTTCATCGGAGACTCCAAACATTTCTTAAAAATTGAAATCTATCAAGTCCCTATCTATTATGATAGTCTCCTCTCTACTTCTACCCATGGAGACTATGGAGATTTTCGCCTGTACCAGGTCTTCTATTTTCCTTAAATATCCTCTTGCGTTTGTTGGCAATAGACTAAATTCCTGAATTCCTTTAGTCTTCTCTCTCCAGCCTGGTAAATTTATATAGATTGGCTTGCAATCCTTGAAAATTTCTCTACCTGTCGGAAACTCCTTGATTAATTTTCCCCGATAGCGATAGGCTACGCAAATCCTTAAGGGATCAATTTCATCAAGAACATCCAGCTTGGTCAAGGCGAGACCCCTCAGGCCATTTATCCGCACTGCATGGCGGACAATGGCGGAATCAAACCAGCCACAGCGTCGAGGCCGACCCGTAGTTGCGCCAAACTCTTTCCCTCTCTCCTGCAAAAGTCTCCCGATCCCATCGGTCAGCTCCGTGGGAAATGGCCCCTCGCCTACTCTCGTGGTATATGCCTTGACGACTCCCAGCACCCGGTCGACCTGGGTTGGGCCTATACCTATACCCACGCATGCTCCCCCAGCTACGGGATTGGAAGAGGTGACGTAAGGATAACTTCCATAGTCAACGTCGAGTAGAGTCCCCTGGGCGCTCTCCAGTATGACATTCTTGCCTTGAGAAACTATCCGATTAATCATTATCGCTGAGTCCACAACCAGGTTCTTAATTAGCGGTAATTGCTTTTTTCGCTTCTCCAGAATTTCCCTCCTCAAATCAGAGAGCCGGCACGCCTTTTTCAGAAGAGGCACCTTTTCTTTCAAATTCCTGTCCAGTAGGTCCTCAAATAGCCTGAGAGAGAGAAAATCGGCCATCCTTATGCCCACTCTGGCCACTTTATCAGCGTAGGCTGGCCCAATTCCTTTTCTGGTAGTCCCGATTCTCCGTCTACCCTGCTGGCTTTCTCTTAGCTGGTCTAACAACTGATGGTAGGGCAGAATAATATGGCAGGCGTCACTTACAAAGAGTCTACCCTTTATTCTTATTCCTTTCCCCTCAAGAAAATGGATCTCCTCTACCAGTGCCTGCGGATCCACGACCACTCCACTTCCAATAATACATTTCTTGCCCGGCTCGAGGATTCCTGCAGGAACCAGGTGCAAAATAAATTCCTGCCCATTGAATACAACTGTATGGCCCGCATTGTTTCCACCTTGATAGCGAACGATATAATCGGCCTTCTCGGAAAGAAGGTGGACAACCTTGCCTTTACCTTCGTCGCCCCACTGAGTACCCACTACAACCAGAATAGCCATATCCTACACTCTCTTTCCCTCGGGCACTAACGTCGCCTACACTTCTTTGAATTTTTCCGAGTTATTGGTCGGCATAACCTCTGTTCACAGTCTTAGCCGCTTAAATATTCCATCAACATATCTTAAATAGTAGCTGAGGTCAAAGCACGCATCTATCTCTCTATCAGTAAGATATTTTCCCACTTCCCTATCGTTCTTCAAGAGCTCACGAAATTCGCTGCCTTCCTTCCAGGCTTTCATAGCATTTCTTTGAGTCAACTCATATGCCTTGTCTCGAGAAAGCCCTTTCTTTACCAGTTCCAGAAGAACTCTCTGAGAGAAAATGGCATCTTTGCTCTTTTCCAGATTCTTTCTCATATTCTGTGGATAGACTATGAGCCTCCTCACAATATTTTCGAACTTCTGCAACATATAATCCAGAAGAATCGTACTATCCGGGATAATAACTCTTTCTACGGAGGAATGGGTAATATCTCTTTCGTGCCATAAAGCTATATTCTCTAAGGAGGCTAACGCATTGGCGCGAACGAGTCTCGCTAATCCACAAATCCTCTCACAAGTTATGGGGTTTCTCTTATGAGGCATCGCGGAGGAGCCTTTCTGAGTGGGGCTGAAATACTCTTCTACTTCCAGAGTCTCAGTGCGCTGAAGGTTTCTGATTTCCAGAGCAAATTTCTCCAGTGACCCAGCTACTAGCGCCAACAGAGAAAGGTATTCAGCGTGGCGGTCTCTCTGAATTATCTGCGTGGAAATGGGAGCTGGCTTCAAGGCAAATTTCCTGCAGACATAGAGCTCCACTTTAGGATTCACATGGGCATAAGTTCCCACTGCTCCCGATACTTTCCCTACACCAATCACTTCTCTTGCTCGCCTGAGTCTCTCTAAATTTCTCAAAGTCTCCTGGTGCCAGAGTGCTAACTTCAGGCCAAAGGTAGTTGGCTCAGCATGGACCCCATGGGTTCTCCCCATCATTATTGTATTCTTGTGTTCTTTAGCTCTCTTCCTCAAGGTCCGGCCCAGTTTTTCCAAATCTCCAATTAAAATATCTACTGCCTGAACCATCTGCACCGCCAGTGCAGTGTCCAGAATATCGGAAGAAGTCAAGCCCAGATGAATATATCTTCCTTCTTTTCCGACGCTCTCGCTGAGTGTGGAGAGAAAAGCAATAACATCATGATGGACTCTACTCTCCACTTCACTAATCCTTGACAGGCTAAAGCGCACCTTCTTCTTGATTTTGGCGAGTGCCGTCCTGGGAATCTCTCCCAGATTGGCCAAAGCCTCACAGACAGCCAGCTCAATCTCCATCATTATTCTGAACCTGTTCTCCTCAGTCCAGATTGCACCCATTTCCGGAAGAGTATATCGCGAAATCAATTTATCCTCCTTCCTCCCCCGATTTCATCGGGGACTCCAGCACAAGCCAAAAAATACCTGGGGATGAACAGACTATCTTTTAGCTCCCTGCTTCAATTGGCAGAGCTCTACTTTTGCTTGTTTGAATAGTTCCTGGGCCATTTTATCTGGATACTCGCCTTTAAAGACAGCTCGAATTATCCCTGACTGAATAATCATTTTGGCGCAGAGCACACAGGGCTGATGGGTACAATAAATGGTACCGTTCTTTATATTCACCCCATTAGCAGCGGCAAACAAAAGACCATTCTGTTCAGCGTGAAGCCCTCGGCACAATTCCTGCATCTGCCCGGACGGAACGCTCTTCTCCTCCCGGATACATCCAATCTGTTCACAATGGGGTAGCCCGGTTAAAGTTCCATTATATCCTGTGGCAAGAATCCTCTTATCTCGGACAATTATTGCTCCCACCTTCCTCCTCAGACAGGTGGACCGCTTGGCCACTGTCTCAGCAATCTCCATAAAATACTCATCCCAGGAAGGCCTCCCCATCTTCCCCCTCCCTCATACCTAAATGAACAAACCTCTGCCTATTCTTTACTTCTTATATTTGAAGGATAGTTTGTGAGTAGCCATTGGAATTTTAGCCAAAAAATAAGGCTTCTTCTCATAATGCGAAGGGATTTGGTGGAGCGAGCAGCGAGCGAACCAAATCCCGAGAATACTCCTTAATGTCGGAAATGGCGCATTCCAGTGAAGACCATTGCCATCTTATGCTCGTTGGCCGCTCCAATTGACTCCTTATCTCTCAGTGAACCTCCTGGCTGAATAATTGCAGTAACCCCACAATCAGCAGCCAAATCAACGGAATCGCGGAAAGGAAAGAAGGCATCAGAAGCCAGAACTATAACGCCTTTGTACTTGCGGAACTGCTCTTCCATCTTCCTCGCCGCAATCTTCACGGCATCGACACGCGACATCTGACCCGCTCCTATGCCGAGAGTCCGACCCTCGCTTGCCAGAACAATGGCATTCGACTTCACATGCTTACAGACCCGCCAGGCAAACTTGAGCGCTTTCAATTCCATTTCAGTTGGCTTCCTGTCCGTGACTACTTCCAGGTCGTCGCCAAAAGTTTCCTTATCCTTGGTCTGTACTAATAGCCCTCCCGAAACTTTCCGGTAGTCGAGCTCGCGTGAAGATACTTCCTTTTCCTCAGGCAACTTTAACAGGCGAATATCTTTCTTTGCTTTCAGAAGCTTAAGTGCCTTCTCGTCAAAATCTGGTGCAATTACAGCTTCCACAAAGGTCTTACCCAGCTCATCCGCCGTCATACTATCTACTTTCCCATTGAACCCGACAACACCTCCGAAGGCGCTGACCGGGTCACACTCGTGAGCCTTCTTGTATGCCTCAAGGAGCGTTTTACCAATTGCCACGCCGCACGGGTTGTTGTGCTTAATAATCACTGCCACCGGCTCTTTGAACTCTCCGGCCATATTAACCGCTGCTTCCAGATCCAGAATATTATTGAAAGAAAGCTCCTTACCTCCCAATTGCTCCATACCCGCCACTCCCTTAATTTTCCCTTTAACTGCCGACTCTCTATAGAATGCTGCTTCCTGATGCGGATTCTCCCCGTACCTCAAATCCTTGACCTTCTCCAGCTGGAGTTGTAGCAACTCCGGAAAAAGAGGACGGGACGACTGTAAGGAAAGAAAGTACTCATATATAAGGAAGTTGTACCTGGAAAGATATTGGAAGACATCCGTAGCTAGCCTAAGAGAAGTTTCTTCACTTACTGCACCGCGATTATTTCTCATCTCTTCCAGCACGACACCGTAATCGCTGGGGTCAGAAATCGGCACCACCCACTTATAATTCTTAGCCGCTGACCTCAACATACTCGGGCCACCGATGTCGATGTTCTCAATAGCCTCTTCTTTAGTCACACCTTCTCTGGCAATCGTACTCTCGAAAGGATATAGGTTAACTACTACCATATCGATCAGTTCTAAGTTATGCTCCTCTATCTCCCTCATATGGTCGGGATTATCTCTCAGGGCAAGCAAAGCTCCGTGAACTTTTGGATGCAAACTCTTTACTCTCCCTTCTAATAATTCAGGAAACCCTGTATAGTCTGAAACTGAGCGGATGAGTATTCCTGCCTCTTTTAACATTTTTGCCGTCCCGCCCGTAGATATAATCTCAACTCCGAAATCCTTCAGGCCACGCGCAAACTCCACAATTCCAGTCTTATCAAAGACACTAATGAGAGCTCGCTTAATTTGTGGCATAACCACTCCCCCTCACCCTAAACCCTCTCCGCCCGATGCATATCGGGGGAGAGGAAATTTTCTCGCTCTCTCGGTTCAAGAGAGGAGAACGATTTTCTTAGAATCGGTTATATTCTTTGTAATCCTTCAATTCCTTTAGACTGGGAACAGACCTTGCACCAATTTTGGTAATGGAAATGCTCGCTATCAGATTAGCAAATTTTGCCGATTTTTCCAAATCCCAATTTTTCAAACCACCAAGAATGAATCCGCAAGAGAAAGCGTCACCAGCTCCCGTCTTGTCCACAGGAATGAATTCCCTGTAGGACTCAATAAATTTCTTTATAGAACGAGAATAAAGGAAACACCCTCTTTCTCCCAGAGTAATAAGAACAATTTTCGGCCCGTACTGAGCAATGGTTTTCGCTGCCTCCTCGAGCTTCTTTTTTCTCGTAAGGTCTTTTATTTCCGTCTCATTAAACTTGACTATTGTTGCTTTATTCAAAATTCCTTCAATCCTTTTTAATCCTTTCTCCACAAATATGTATCCCGGGTCGAAAAAAACCTTTACCCCCGCTTCTTCAGCATATTGAGAAGCAAGTTCCATCGCCGGAATAGCTTCCTCGCCTTCAATGCTACTCAGAAAGATATATTTTGCCGACCTTATATAGTCCCGATCAATATTTTCCGGAGATAGTTTCCCATTCGCGCCGGAATAGGCAAATAGAATTCTCTCTCCACTTTCGCTAACAATGGCAATTACGCTTCCACTATTCCCGTTCCAGACCTTTAACAAAGATGTGTCAACCTTCTCCTTCAGTAACCCCTCCCTGAGGATTTCTCCAAAATAGTCCTTTCCCACATTCCCGACGAATCCAGAAGTTGCTCCCAGCCGCGAAAGCCCACAGGCAACATTGGCAGCAGAGCCACCGCCAACCATATCCCAACTCCTGATTACGGTCTCCTGGTCCGGATGGGGAAACCTATCCACTTTAGCCATGAAATCAATGTTTAAAGCCCCTATTGAAACTAAGTCCATATTTTTACCCCAGACTCCCTGCTACACCCCTTACGCTCTTCCTGAACCTTTCACTCTCCGAGATGAGACGGCCCTTATTTTTCTCACTCACCACTTCCAGTAAAGGGAACTTCTCCGGATATAGAGATAAGATTTTTTCTGCCGGCTGCTTGTCCACAAAGCCACTCTCAAGCGCATCGTATCCCCAATTCTCTACCAGCTCCATAACCCTTCGCTTGCCTCCCCGGGAAAAAGCATCCGCCAGCACTGAAATTGGAGCAGTATTTTCCGAGATACAGACCACTTCTGCTTTCTCAATTGCGTACCTATTGCCGTTGAATGAGACCACCAGGCCCCCGTTCTCCCTTATAAAACTTAAAGCCTCTACATCAGTAATGCTGTCCCCAACGTACATAGCCTCGGAAGGGCTATTCTTACATCTCTTTAAACTATCCTTTATGGCATTGACCTTCTCCCGACCTCCAATCGGATTAACCTCTTCCAGCATTTTGCCCGATTCCATAGAAACTATTTCTTTCCAGAAAATCTCCTCCAATCCATCTATGACTCCTTTAGTTTCAGAGGGCAGATTACCAATTTCAGAAAAATCTATAAGTGGATAAGCTACGATTTTTTTGCCAAATTCTTTAAGCTTTTTCACTTCTTTTGCAGGAATATCATATTTATCCATATTCAGCTCAGTACAGTAAACATTTTCAAGAGGAAACTCTATTACCTCACAGAGTGCCCGAACATAAGGCAGGTAGCTCGTACTCACAATAAAGGAAGTCATCCTGGCCTGAACGAAACGGAGTGTCTCCCTGGCGCCAGGCATCAAAAGTATATTCTTTCTCGAATATTCCACAATTTTTCCATCCGTTGTGCCATATGCCTTAAGAAATGGTAGAATCAATCTCAATGTGTCCCCTGCTTTGTACCCTTCCCTTCCGGTTAATGCTAAGAAATCATCGTACCTGCTAAGTTGGGTAAAGAATTTCTCCCCTTCCGGGAGAAAATTGGCCGCCAGTTCTAAAGCATTATCGTTCTTCGAGATAGGTCCTTCGCAGTCAGTAATGAATTGCATTTATCTTACGACCTCGTTCAAGCAGTAACCTTTTGCGCTTTCTCCTTCTCCGGTCATAACCCTCTTTCCCTCTATCCATATTTTTCTATCGGCAAATGCCTTTATTGTATGGATAACCAGAGGAGACTCTCTTCTGAATTCCTCCTCCCTTATTTTAGAGAAAAGCTTAGAGTAGTTACTAGTAGAATAGTACTCTTTCCACAGTGGCTCATAATCTCTTCCCACAATGGAGAAAGTGCAATACGAGATGGGAGGGCCCTTGTCTAACTCTGGCGTTACCAGGTGCATCATACAACCCGCTTCTGTTGCATTTGACTCAATTAGTTTTCTCATAACTTCCTGCCAGCTGCCCTGCGGGCCACCGGGTGGTGCAGGATGGAGGTTCAAAATATTGTAGGACTCACACATCTCAGGCCCCATTATAAGCATATAACCTATGAGATAAATGTCGCAGGATGCAGGAATCCTCGCTCTTATCTCGTGGTCATACTCGTTTCTCCACTGGATAAGTAGAGGGGAATCGCCTCCCATCTTCTTGCTTTCTTCCATAGCTTGTCTTCTCATCTCCCTCCGGAAATTTTTGGAAGAAAAAGTGACTAACTCAATCTCGCAATCTCGCACCAATTTAAGAAACGAGTCAGTTATCCTCTCTTCGCCTTCTTCTCTATTGCAGAAGAGATAGGCTATCTCTCCTCTTATGATTCCCTTCTTAATGCCATCATATATTCCCTGGAAAAGCTGAATTGCTTCAATGTCTCTTCCCGTGGAGAATATTCCAAACTTATAGCTCATACTATCTTCACCTGGCGCCTGCCAGAAACCACCTCTCCAATAGGCCGAGCCTGCGGCAATCGAGATAAGAGTTTATTTCTTTTGTCCGGGGGAACAATTAGAACAATGCCTATCCCCATATTGAAGGTATGAAACATCTCCTCCTCTCTAATCTCGCCCTTTTCCTGAACCAGTGCGAAAATTCCGGGAACTCTCCAGGAACCCTTATGGATTACTGCTTGTCGTCCCGGCGGGAGAATCCGGGGAATATTGTCAGTAAATCCGCCGCCAGTTATATGGGCAACTCCCCGCACAATAGACCTCACGGAAAGGATATCTTTAACATATATCTTTGTGGGCTTCAAAAGTTCCTTCCCTAGTCTTCTCTGTTCCTTCTCGGAAAATATTTTCCGAACCAGAGAGAAACCATTACTATGCAGGCCCGATGACGGTAAGCCGAAAATTATGTCCCCTGGCTCAATCTCCTTTCCGTCTATTACTTCTTTTCCCTCCACAATTCCTACACAGAAACCAGCTAAATCGTATTCGCCGGGCCTATAGAATCCTGGCATCTCCGCAGTCTCTCCACCTATTAATCTACATTGAGCCTCAAGACAACCTCTGTGAATTCCCTTAATCACTTCTTCAGCAACTCCTAACTCGAGCTTTCCCGTGGCAAAGTAATCGAGGAAGAACAAGGGCTCTGCCCCGCAAGTTATGACGTCGTTAACGCACATTGCCACCAGGTCAATGCCCACCGTATCGTGTTTATTTATGAACTGGGCAATTTTTAGCTTCGTTCCCACGCCGTCAGTGGAAGCGACGAGAAGAGGCCTCTTATATCTTCTCAGCTCAATTGGGAATAGACCCGAAAATCCTCCAATTTCAGGCGCAAGCCGTTTTATCTTCTTTACCAGCCTTTCTGCCTTCTTTATGTCCACGCCAGCTTCTTTATAAGTAACCATAGTCTACTCCCTCTTTCAATAGTCTTCCCGTCATCCGAGACGTCCCCTTTCCTCAATACGTTCCCATTTACCAATATGTTCCCTTTCCTCAATGTGCTCCCACTGGAGCGGCGAAATGACAGCCTGGCCAATATTCGTCAAATGGTCCCCTATCTTTTCAAAATTACTAACCATCTCCAGAAAAACCACCCCGGAAAGTACTTTACAAGTTCCATTCTCCAATCTCTTCACATGATTCTGATTCAGTTCATCTCTTAACTGATTAACTCGAGATTCCCTCTCAATTACCTTTTGTGCCTCCTTAACATCGTTTGTCTTGAGTGCGCCGATAGCTTCATCCACCATCTGACCAATCTCTCTATGAATTAGGCCAATCTCACTAATTGCCATTTGAGAGAAAGGTAACTTCTCGTCAATTTTCCTTTCTGCCAGGTCCCTTAGATTCTCTCCATGGTCGCCCATTCGCTCCACATCATTGATTATATGTAAAAGAGGGGGTATCTTCTTGGATTCTTCTTCACTAAGTTCTCTCTGCATCAGTTCCACAAGATAGTTTGTCACCGCCGCTCTCAGGCTGTCCACAGCCTCCTCTCCCTGGGAAACTTTAACCAATGCCTTAATATCATTTTCCATAAATCCTTCAATAGCGCGATCTATCATATCTTTGACTAGATTCAAGGTATGAATGGCCTCATATGTGGCTGCCTGTAACGCTAAAACAGGCGTGTTCAAAAGGTGTCTTTCCAGATGCCTTGGTCCCAAATCTGTAACGGTTTCCTTTCCAAGAACAACCTTTTCCACCGTCCGGGCAAGAAGCGCTGTTAGTGGAAGGAAAAACAGAGTCATCGTTACATTAAACATTGTGTGAGCATTAGCACATTGACGCATAACATCAGATGAAGTAATCTTAACCAACTTCTGATAATATGGTATAAATGGAAGGAAAAGGAGCACTCCTGTGACATTAAATGTAATATGGGCAACGGCTGTCCTCCTCGCGGAAATAGTAGTTCCAATAGAAGCAAGAAGCGCAGTAACACAAGTCCCAATATTGCATCCTAAAATTAGAGGTATTGCACCTTTCAAGTCTATTAACCCCACTGAAGCCAAAGCCAAAACCAAGCCTGTTGTTACACTACTCGATTGGATAATTGCTGTCACTATCATACCAGTAATTATGCCAGTGAGAGGACTCTTGCTGAAAATGACGAAGGCATTCCTGACCGATTGGCTCTCTCCGAAAGGCTTGACTGTGCCTGTTAATATATTGAGACCAAGAAAAAGAATACCAAAACCGAAGAGAAACTCACCTATATTCTTATAGAATTTCTTTCTGGCGAACAGGTTCATTCCCATACCCAGCCCGATAATCGGTAAGGCATAGTCAGTCAGTTTAAAAGCAATCAATTGAGCAGTGACTGTGGTGCCTATATTTGCTCCATAAATCACGCCAAGCGCCTGTTTCAAAGTCATAAGTCCAGCATTAACAAACCCCACCAGCATAACTGTAGTAGCACTTGAAGACTGAATAACTGAAGTCACCCCTAAACCGACAAGCATGCCAATAAAGGGTGTAGTAGTAAGAGCAGCAAGAATTTTCCTCATTTTGTCAGCGGCGGCTTTATGTAGCCCGGTACCCATAAGGTGTATACCAAATATAAATAGACCCAAACCCCCAACTAAACCAAATACTAACTCTTCTAGCATCTATTCTCTACTCCATTCAATTCTATTTCTTTGAAGTCAAATATTTCTGATATCCCAGTCTTTTCAATCTCTTACCCTTTACCTCGACATCCTTCGCTAAGTCAGCTTTATATCTCTTCAATTTTTCTTGAATATTTGCATTGGTCAAAGCTAGAATCTCTACTGCCATAACGGCTGCATTTGCCGCGCCCGATTTCCCAATCGCCATCGTCGCCACAGGCACCCCTTTCGGCATCTGCACCGTAGAGTAAAGAGAGTCTCTTCCCTTAAGCGTTTCCGTATGCATAGGAACACCGATAACAGGGAGAGTGGTGTGAGCAGCAATCACTCCTGCAAGATGCGCCGCTCCACCAGCCCCAACAATCAGGACTTTCCGTCCCATCTTTTCCGCTCTCTTAGCATAATCGATTGTCCTCTCTGGAGAACGATGCGCAGAGGAAATTGTCATCTCATAGGGAATCTTAAATTTCTCCAATATTTTAGCCGACTCTTCCATCGTGGAAAGGTCTGACTCAGACCCCATTATTATCCCCACCACCGCCTTTTTCATCATTTTCTCCTTGTTTATAACCCAGTATTGTCGAAATTATTTGTTTATCCCTCTCCCCTTGCGGGAGAGGGCAAGGGTGAGGGAAAAATTAGTTTGCGAGGAGCATTTAATTTCTTGCTTCCCCTATCTCTCTAAGGAAATATAGTTCGTAAGGAGCATTAGAAACTTTAGCGAGGAAACAACGGCGACACCTTTGTTTTTCAACTCCTCCTCAAAGAAAAGTTGATTTTGAGGAAGATTGGAATTTTAGGAAGGAAACTAGGCTGACAATAACGCTTTCAAGCAGAATTCTGTTTGACTCCGATTTATCGGAGGAGTTCAATTCTGCGCCCTGCAAAAGCCGAAGTTTCCGACCGTTAAAAAATTCTCCAACGACGAAAAATCAACTTTTCTTTGCCCGTAATCCTTTAGCCCCGATATCCCTCCTGTAATGCATTCCCTCAAACCTAATATCTTTAACCGCCTTATAAGTCAGTTCTATTGCTCCTTTCAATGTATCGTCCCAGCCAGTAACTCCCAGAACCCGGCCACCATCGGTCAAGAAGCGGTTCCCATCCTTCTTCGTTCCGGCGTGGAAGACATAGACATCACTCCGCCTGGCCGCCCTATCCAGCCCTGATATCTCTTTACCCTTCTCGTATGAACCTGGATAACCACCCGAGGCAACCACGACACAGACACATGACTTTTTCTCCCAGTCAAGCGGAACTCTTCTTAATCTACCATCAATAGTAGCTTCCAAGACATCGACTAAATCTGTCTTCAGAAGAGGCAGAACAGCCTGATTCTCCGGGTCGCCAAAGCGAACATTGAACTCAAGAACCTTCGGCCCTCCCTTAGTAACCATAATTCCCGCATATATAGCACCTTTAAATTCTATCCCTTCTGCTTTCAGTCCCTTAATAAAATTATTGAAAATCATCTCATCAGCCCAGCGATAAACTTCATCAGTCACCACAGGTGGAGGAGCGTAAGCTCCCATTCCTCCTGTATTCGGCCCCTTGTCTCCATCAAATATCGGCTTATGGTCTTGCGAAGGCATTGTAGGAAGGGTGATTTCGCCATCACAAAATCCTATCAGTGATGCTTCCTCTCCTTCCAGTTTCTCTTCTATTATAACTTTATTGCCCGCGTCGCCGAATATCCTGTCGTCCATAATCGAGCGCACCGCATCCATAGCTTCCTCTTTCGTCTCGCAAACAATTGAACCCTTCCCCGCTGCCAGTCCATCAGCCTTAACCACACAGGAAAATTTCCCGGACTGACCAGAAGAGCGCGAAAGTTTTTCCAGGTAATCCAACGCATCCCTTGAATTTTCAAAAACCTCAAATTCAGCAGTCGGGATATTGTATTTTTTCATAAAATTTTTCGCAAATACTTTACTTCCCTCCATTTTGGCTGCTTTCATATTGGGCCCGAAAACCCTCAGCCCCTTAGCCTGAAAAAAATCGACAATTCCCGCAACCAAAGGAACTTCCGGGCCAACAACAGTCAAATCCACCCCCTCTTTCTTAGCAAATTCTGTCACAAGAGGAAAATTGAGCGTGTCAATAGAAACACACTCAGCAATTTGTGAAATACCGCCATTCCCAGGAATACAATAAATCTTAGAGACCTTCTTACTCTGCGCCAGCTTCCAAACTATCGTATGCTCTCTTCCACCAGAACCAATCACTAAAACTTTCATCTCCCACTTTCCTTTTTTTATCAATATACATTATTTTATTGTCATTAATTCATAAATTAATTGTGCCTTACACGCAGCTAAGTAAGGAGGTAACGCATCCTCACCGGAAAGCTTCTTATATCTTTTGTTGTGAATTCTCTCCTGAAAAACAAGAGCGCTTAACGAACAATTACAGAGAATAAAGCAGAGAGCCTCCTTATGGTCAAAACTATTTTTCAAAAGTAATCGAAATAGATTATCAAAAGTATAAACTTCGTATACAATATACAGCCCATTACGGTCCTTCGGGAAAACTTCCAGGAAGTCTAAATTTTCTTTCACCTAAATTATCTCTCCTTCAAAATTGAAAATGAACAGGCACGTCTGACAGGTTGGTGATATCTTCTGCTTTCAAACCCTTGGCTAAATATATTAACTCAATTCTGAATACTTTTTCCTTGTACCTCTCCGTCAAAAGCTTAAAATAAGGCTCTGCAGAATAAACATAACGAAAACTCCTGCCCTTAGTCTTACCACCTCCAACAATGCTTTTGCCATAAGATGGAAAAAGCTGACCATTAGGAACACAAACTAATTTAAGAGCTTTGATATCCGGCTTAGCATGTTCATGAATTATTTGAATGATATAAGTCAAACAAGGTTTCCTAACCTCTCCCTTCGGAGAGTAATATTGAGGCAAATTAGGAACAAATAGACCTCTTGTTCCATATGAAGTCTGATTGAATGCGGTATTAATTTTTCCTTTATAGTCTGCTGTATTATCAATTAGTGCTGTTTTGACTTGAATCTGCATGAAGGCATCAGGAAGTTCAAAGTTTAAGCAAGAATTCAAAGGTAAGGTTTTTGGGTATCTAAATATTGGCTTCAAAAAATAATGAAAAAACAATCCTATGTCCTTGTTATTGATAATTAGAAAGCCAAGTTCTTTTGCAAGCGAATCGCTGTTTTGTCTTAAATAGCAAGAAATAAACTCAAAATATCTCTTTTCCAATCTTTCCAGTTCCAAATCGTTCATCTTTCTCTCCATTTTTTTATAGAAGTCTTGCTGGCTGCTCTATCAGATCAGCAAAATTAGGGATATACTCCCATATATTCTTAATCAAGCGCTTGTCGCATCTATAAAATTTATCGCCCCATCCTTTTTGTAACACCATATTACTTTTCGACCAACTTTTGGTAGGCTTGGTGGTATTTTTCTCGGGTCTTTTCCACGATTTCTTCAGGGAGTTCGGGGGCAGCGGGTCTCTTGTCCCAGTGGAGGGATTCGAGGTAGTCCCGCACAAATTGTTTGTCAAAGCTTAATTGTGGCTTCCCTGGCTGGTAACTCTCCTTGTCCCAAAACCTGGAAGAATCAGGAGTATCTGCATCGAAATTTCGCCTTTGTTCCCACTTTTCCATTTATTCCCTTTCCGCCCTTTGCCTTGGCAGCAGTATCAGAGTTCAAATGTCTTTTATTTTCTCGTTAGATATTCCTTTTGTTCTTCAAGAAATGTGAGCTGTGTTTTTATATTTTTGATTTCGTATTTTTTCATGCTTAATCGATATTTTTCCTCAATTTTTCCTCTGTTTACTCTATCAACAATCATTTTGTGGTATTTCTCGTCAACCTCAGCAGATATATATCGTCTATTAAGAACTTTGCATACCTCTATTTCCGAACCGCTACCGCCGAAAAGAATTAAAACAACATCCCCGGGCATAGTACAAGATTTGATCAACATTTCGGAAAGTTTCTGCGGAATTTGACAAGCATGAAATGTCTTTTCTTTACTTACATTCTTCACCAAATCAAAATAAAACCAATCATAGGGCATTCTTCCCTTTGAACCGTTGGCTAAGTTTTGTAAAATTCGCTTGTCCCTGGGATTTTGATAAGGAACTGCCACATTTGCTTTATGAAACTTGTTATTTTTTGTCTTTCTACAATGGAGAATACTTCTGTGGGCAGTAGTAAAACGATTGGCAGAGTGGCCCACATTTGTATTATAAACCCATACGTAATCGGAAACTTGATAACACGCTTTGTCTAAATATCTCACTCTCAAATATGCGTTTTGTTTGGGATAATTAATCAAAAACATATTTCCTGTATCTTTTAAAACTCTCAGAGATTCTTTCGCCAATTCAATATACCATTCAATATATTCATCAAAAGTTCTAGTATAAGACTTGTTGCCATACCTTATCCCAACGTTGTAATCCGGATCTCCATAAACCAAATCAACGCTTTTATCAGGTAACTCTTTCAAAAGGTTCATAATATCCTTCAAAAAAACTTGATTCAAATATTTTCTGATGCCAGAATTATTGTTCATCTTTAAGTTACCTCCTGATAAGATTATATTGAGCCTTTTTTAACAATTTTATTGAGCTCATATCCTCTTCATTCTCAAAGGTATAATTGTACAATCTAAGTATAGATTTTTTCTGTTCTCTCTTTCTTAAGATATAACAGCATGTAATTATTTTAACATCCAATTTCTTCTGTTCCTTTAGCACAGAATAATATTTGAATGGATGAAACAGTTGATAAACGGCGAAATCGTGAGGAAATCCATTTTTGCCTTCAAAAGTGGTTACTACGCCATGCAATTCCATTGTCAAATCTATCTCCATTTGAAGATTATCTGCCTTAATCTTTTCTTTGCCGACATAATAGGCAAGATTCATTTTCGTCCGCCTTGCATTGTAAACCTTTGGACTAGCCACGATGTCCTCATATAGAAAGTCATGAATTATTCTCTGGTTGTTTGCAACTGACAATATGTTTGATTCGCTTGTATCAAATTCATTTAGAATACTTTTTCGATATTTCCAATTAAAAGTCCTCTTGTCATCAATTTTCTCAAATTGATGAAAGCCATTGCTTATTCCTTTCACAAACCTATGTCGCCCTTTACCTAAATGCAAAATAAAATAGTCTTCATCCAATAGGATTTGTGGAAATTTCGAAGTATCATCAAGTTTTGTTGCATCAAAAGGATTACCAAAGCCGTGCTTCTTACAAATTACTTTTACCAGAGTATTGTCAAAGACAAAGTCTTTTCTTTTTTTACACAGATTGAAAATATCGGTAATCACATCCTGTTTGGTTCCCATTCTTGATAATCTCCCTCATTTTCCTACCAGTCTGTTATAGGCTTGGTGGTATTTTTGTCGGGTCTTTTCCACGATTTCTTCAGGGAGTTCGGGAGCAGGGGGGCTCTTGTCCCAGTGGAGGGATTCAAGATAGTCCCGCACAAATTGTTTGTCAAAGCTTAATTGGGGTTTCCCTGGCTCGTAACTCTCCTTGTCCCAGAACCTGGAAGAATCAGGAGTTAAGACTTCGTCAATGAGAATAATCTCGTCACCAAGAATGCCAAATTCAAATTTGGTATCGGCAATAATTATACCACGGGAAAGAGCATAGTCGGATGCCTTATTGTAGCAGGCAAGACTTTTCTGTTTGAGAAATAAAGATACTTCTTCTCCCTCATTGTCAATAAGCTGTTTCTCAGTTATGTTTATGTCGTGATTCCCCATCTGCGCTTTTGTGGCTGGGGTGAAAATAGGCTGAGGAAGTCTATCCGACTCCTTTAGACCTTTAGGCAAGTCAATGCCACAAACCCTCCTCTCCCTCTGGTAGTCTGTCCAGCCAGAGCCGGCAAGATACCCTCTGACCACGCTTTCTATATTTATGCGCCTGGCTTTCTTTACCAGCATAGAACGGTCTTTTAGAATCTCTTTATAAGGATAAAGCTGTTTGGGGAAATCTTCTACATCACCGCTAATCAAGTGGTTGGGCACGATATCTTTTAAGTAGTTGAACCAGAAAATAGAAATCTGAGTCAAAATTCTGCCTTTGTCCGGGATGGGAGTGGGAAGAACGACATCAAAGGCAGAAATCCTGTCTGTAGCTACAATCAGAAGCTCGTTACCCAGGTCGTAGATGTCCCGCACCTTCCCTCTGAAGAAAAGAGGGATCCCTACCAAGTTAGTTTCTACAATTGGTCTTGACTTTCCCATAATTCTCGTACTGTGCCCCCTCACCCTCGCCCTCTCCCCCAAGGGTAGAGGGAATCATTATTGAACCTCTCCCTCAAGGGGAGAGGGAATTTATAGTTATTTACCCATGCCGACTCTTTGGGCTTTCTGAAATAACTTGCCTTCCAGTTTTATCTCAGGAGCAATAATTATTTCCGTGAGATGCATCTCCTTTATGTTTCTTGCTCCCACATTTCCCATACCTGTTCTCAGTGCTCCGACGAGATTCTGTGTTCCATCATCCATTTTGGCTGGGCCGTATAGAATCTCTTCTAATGTTCCGGTTGTGCCCACATGGATTCTAGTGCCCCGGGGTAGATTTCTGTGGGGCGTAGCCATTCCCCAGTGGTATCCTCTGCCTGGAGCCTCTTTTGCCCGGGCAAATGCTGAGCCAATCATTACCGCATCCGCTCCGCAGGCAAAGGCTTTACATATGTCACCGCCTGTATTCATACCACCGTCGGCAATGATTGAGACATATTTGCCTGTTTTCTTACAGTAATAGTCTCGTGCTGAAGCACAATCAACAATGGCAGTGACCTGAGGAACTCCTATTCCCAGCACTCCCCTCGTAGTACAGGCGGCACCAGGGCCAATTCCTACCAATAGCGCTTGACACCCCGTGCCCATCAGCTCTAAGGCAGCACCATAGCCCACGCAGTTCCCGACAATCACTGGAATCTCCATTTCGGAAGAGAACTTCTTGAAATCGAGGACTTCATACTCTGTAGAAACATGCCTTACCGTGGTGACTGTTGACTGTACCACGAAGATGTCGCATCCTGCATCTTGAGCTATCTTACCGTACCGGGAAGCGTTCTGGGGAATACAGGAAGCAGCAGCTAATACCCCGGCTTTCTTAATCTCTTTTATTCTATCCGTGATAAGGTCTTCCTTGATAGGTTCTTTATAGATTTCCTGAACTAAGACTGTCGCTTCATCATTACTTGCTGTGGCGATCTTTTTCAAAATTTTCTCCGGGTCTTTATACCGAGTCTGTACTCCCTCCAAATTCAGCACAGCCAATCCTCCGAGCCTGGCCATCTCAATGGCGAATTTGGAGTCTACAACACCGTCCATTGCTGAAGCAATAAAGGGTATCTCAAGTTTTAAATCTCCAAGCCTCCAGGTAATATCTACTTCGTTTGGGTTTATGGTTATCTGGCCTGGGACGAGAGCCACTTCATCAAAGCCATAAGCCCGGCGGGCCTCCCTGTCGCGACCGATAAAGAAAGGCATATTGCACCCCCATTAATAAAATTTCAAATTACAGATTACAAATTTCAAATTAATTGCAAATTACAAATTACAGATTACAGATTGCAAATTAGCCTGTGCTACCAAATCCTCCTTCATTCCGTCCCGTCTCATCGAGTCTTTCGCATTCTTCCCATTCTATATGCTCCACTTTCTTGAGCACAGCCTGGGCAATCCGTTCTCCTTTCTTAATTTCTACAGTCTCTCTAGGGTTAGTATTGAAGATAATAACCTTTATCTCGCCCCGATAGCCAGAATCTATTGTCCCAGGAGTATTCAAGATGGTCAGTCCCCTGTTTATCGCCAATCCACTACGCGGCCTGATTTGTAATTCGTATCCAGAAGGAACAGCTACCTTTATTCCAGTTGGAACCAACGCTCTCTCCTGTGGCTTTAAAGAAATCGCCTCTCCTGCATTCAAAAGGTCAACGCCTGCGTCACCCTGGTGGCTATACTGTGGCAGGAGAATATCTTTTCTTAATCTCGTCACTTTTATTTTCAATTTCTAAACCTCTCAGGGAATAGTTCCCTCTATGTCGGTCTTTCAATTCCCCCAGTTTCGACTTGTTCCAGTTAGGAATCCTGCTGAAGTACCCGACAATACGGGTTATGCCGTATACCTGAGTAGAGCCGCAATGGGAACAATTCTCTTCCAATCCCCTGGTCAACCTGTGGCACTGGTAGCAAACTGTGAATTCTGGCGAGATTGTGATTTGGGCTGCCTTGGTAGTTTCCCAGGTCTTCCTCACCAGATTCATTATCGAAGCCGGAGAGGGTTTCTCCTCACCAATAAAGGCGTGAATAATTGCTCCACTCTCAATTAAGGTATGGAACTTACTCTGCTTCTCAATTCTATCTACCAGGCTTATCGGAGCATTGGCGGAGAAATGGATGCTATTATTATAGTAGAATTCTTCCTTCTCTATGTCTCCCTTAACCACTCCTTTTGACTCCGGATATTCCCTGAGGTCTACCTTGGCCAGCCTGCGGGCAGCAGATTCCGCAGGGCTTTCTTCCAGAGAGACCTTCAAGCCATACTTCTTCTCGTACTCCTTTGTCTTGAGGTACATAAAGGAGACTATTCTCAATCCTAACCTGAAGACTTCTTCATCTTCATGCAATTCTTTTCCCGTAAGAAATTGGACGCACTCGTTTAATCCAATAATTCCAATGATATAGGTAACCTTGTCCAGGTCAACATAGGGCCTGCCATCTTTGGCAATCTTCCCCAATTCCCACAGTGGCAAACCTTCCTCTTTCATCAAACTTCCAATGAATCTCTTCTTCTGGAGATGTGCTTCCACCGCCAAATCCATTCCTCTCTCTATCTCCGGGAACAATTTCTCTATTTTCCCTTTTCCTGCCCGGTAGGCTGCCTGGGGAAGGTTAATGGTCACATTCTGAAAACCACAAAATCTCATTGATTCCGGATGTTTAATGATGTAATTGTCGGTGATGGTTGTCCGCAACCTGCAGCAAGCAGAAAGGGTGACGTCATCCCGGTCAAAGACAAAATAGGGAACACCGTTTTCGCTGGCAATGAGACAGGCATACTCCAAAAGCTCATACTGTTCGGGGTCGGAAAAGGTATCCGCATTTACGTGAAGGTCCATCTTGGGAAAGGAAAAGATATGTCCAAAACTATCACCCTCATGCCAGACTTCCATCAGTGCCCGGGCAAATATCTGCGCTTCCTTCTCATACTCTCCATAAGTCTTTCCCGTATATTCTCCTCCCTGCCCAATGGCGGGAACGTCCTTCAAGTAACTGGGAACTCCTGTGTGCACATTTGCGTCCAGGAACAGAACCTGTCCGCCGCGAGAGAATGCAGATTGGGAAAGTGAGAAAATGAGATACTGTGCCTCCTGCTTTATCTCCCTCCAGTCCATTCCCACCAGATAGGGCGCATAGAAAATATTTATGTAACCCACGCCCAGGGCCCCGGCATAATAGGCCTGCATAGAGGCAAGAAATGTGTTCAGATGTCCGGTAAGAGTCCGGGCATGTTTTGCCGGCGATGAGATTATCTCCAGCTTCTCCAAGTGAAGCCCGTACTTCTTGATATATTCCAGCGAATGGGACGAACAATAAACCCTAACAGGATAACCGAGATCGTGAATGTGTATTTTCCCTTCCAGATGGGCAGTAGCTAAATCCCGGGAAAAAATATTATTGAGTGCATATTGCTTCAACGTAGTTTCAGCAATGACCAAATTTACTGCTTCCGGGTTGTGCGAAGCAATGTTGCTATTCTCCAGGCTCTTGGAAAATATCAATTCTTGCAAATCATAGGTGGGAATTCCCAGGCTTGTCTGTTCCTTAATTTTCTTTCCATATCCCAATTCCAGTAACTCACTATCAACTAACTCTCGAATGAAACCAGTAGTCACCTGTTTGACACCAGAAGTGAATATCTTCTTCTCCACATTGTGGGCAACTTGATTGGCGGCCTTTATCGGGATGTTTGCTTCCTTGACTAAGGCCTGTGCAATCTTCTCCCGGTTCCAGGGGTTCAATTCTGCTTCGGTTTCAGCAGCTACCAGTAGGGCGAAGTCAGTGACATCACTTTTCTTCTTCTTCTTCTTTGATACCTTAAGCTTCTGGGCCATTTTCTGTCTGGCAATACGGTGAAGCATATAGGCCTTTGCGGTTAGTGGATGTCCATCCTCCATAAGCACAGTCTCAATAGCATCACCTATTGCCTTCATACTCAGAGTTTCGCCTGGCAGATAGTTACTCTTCAGATATTCTTCTACATTGTTTGCTATCTTACGAGCCATCCGCCATGTCTCTCCGCCACCTCCCTGGGCTGCCTTAAATATGGCCTCAGTAATCTTGGCCTTGTTAAAAGGCACAATACGGCCATCCCTCTTCCTGACCGAAGTAAAATACCTCTTTCGCACCTTAATCATTCCCCGCCTCCAAATATGGTTGGTTTGTTTATATCAGAAACGAAAATTTTTCCAAATTCATCAGAGTTCGGTATTTTCTTTTCCCAGCGGGCAACTTCTATACCGTCTTTCTCCAGGACTATAGTGGGAACTTCCAGAGCATCGACAAGAGAACCTTCAGTTAATCCATCCACTGTGTCCAAATCATAAAAGACTATTCCAATCCTTTCAGTCAATTGCCATTTGTCCAGAAAGAATTGGAATTTCTTCAGTGAAGCTTTACAGAGGTTACAGTCTTTCTTTCCAAAAATTTTCACCTTCATTCCCGTCCTTCCTCCTAATCAAGAACCATAATTGTGAAGCTTCGCTTCGCTACTCCAATGGCGATTGCCAGGCTTGCTCGTCCGCCGCCAGCGTACCCCCTTTAGTGAGGCTTGTTTCTCTTCTTCAATTTTTTCAGTTCTCTCATAAATGTGTCTAAATCATTGAACTGCCTATATACAGAGGCAAACCTCACGTAGGCTACCTCGTCCAACTTTCGTAGCTTCCGGAGAACTATCTCGCCAATTACCTTAGAAGGAACTTCCATTATATAATCCTGTAATTCCTCTTCAATCTCGCCTACTATTTTCTCCACAGTATCGAGAGAAATTGGCCTTTTCTGACAGGCACGAAGTATTCCTTCTTGCAACTTCTTGCGGTCGAAAACCTCCCGTCTCTTATCCTTCTTAATGACCATAAGAGGCATACTTTCAATTCTCTCAAATGTGGTAAACCTCTTCTTACAGGTGTGACATTCCCTGCGCCTCCTGACCACAGAACTTCCCTCCACTGGTCTGGAATCGATTACTCTTCCTCCAGAATTGCCGCAAAAAGGACACTTCAAGATAACCCTCCAGAACACAATATAAAGTAGCTTTTCTATGGTAACATACTATATATAGTACTGTCAAGAGAAAATTTGGAATAATCGTTCTTTACTTTAGGAGAGAAAATTTGCGGAGTTATTCTATTTCTTTCTGGCGGACAATAGCTTCTTTACCTTCTTGACTAAATCATCTGTGCTAAATGGTTTAGTAATGTAGTCGAAGGCTCCCTCAAGGAATCCCTTCAATCTACTTCCGTAATCGTCCCTGGCAGTGAGCATAATAATCGGAACGGCGAAGGGACTCGTGCTGTCCCGCAATCGTCTGCAGACCTCGTAACCGTTTCTCTTGGGAAGGAGAATATCCAATATAATAATATCTGGGTTTTCTCTATTAACTCTATCAACAGCTTCTATACCGTCGAGCGCAGTCACGACTTCATATCCCTCAGATTCCAGGCTCTCTTTCAAAAGCTGTAACGTGTCTGGTTCGTCTTCTACTATGAGGACTTTTTCACTCATAATCCTATCCCTATTCTATCTCTAACCCACCAGGGGGAGAAGAATGGCAACTCTACTACTCTCGTCTTCAAATCGAATCTTTCCTCCCTGGGCTTCCACAATGCTTCTCAGCATGAACATCCCTAAACTTGAGCCTTCTCTATCTCCCATCTTTCCCTGAGTCGGTACTCTCCCAGAGTAGGGAAGAAGTATCTCTACGAACTTATCCTGATTGATAACCCTCGGTTCTCTTTTAATTGAAAAAGTAACTTTTCCTCCCGAAGGAGTCTCATCAAGAGAGTTCTTTATGAGTCTCGTGAAAACTTCTCTTAAAGTTTTTTCATCCCCGCGAACAATTGGTTGACTGGTTGGCAATTCTAAAGACAGAGAAATCTGCTTGAGTTCAGCCTCTTTTCTTAACGACTCAACAACCCTCTCTACGATATCCAGGATGCTTATAGGTTCCCGCGCCAGGCCCAAACGTCCCGACTTCACCCGAGAAAGTTCAGACAATTCCTCAACCAATTGAACGAGCCTGTCCACCTGTTTCTTAACGATCTCTAAATATCGCTTCTGCTGGTGGTTGATATCGCCTGCCTTCCCACTCAGTATTTTGGAGACGTATTCCTTAATCGGTGTCAGAGGAGAACGAAGCTTATGCAGAGCCAACGTGAGGAACTCTTCTCTTACCCGATTCTTTATTTTCAGCTCTGCGATTTTTTGTTTGAGTTTACTTTCGGCTTCCTTATGTCTTGTTAAATCTTCTCCAGCCAAGTCAAGAAAAACCTCCAAATTTCACTTCTTTCACTTCTAAGTCCCCAGTCCTGCCTTCTCCGCTAACTCCTTGTACAGACATATCCTATTTTTTCCGGCTTCCTTTGCCCGATACAGAGCCCTATCGGCAGAGTTAATCAAATCTTGAGCGTTCTTAGCATCAATTGGATAGGTAGCAATCCCAATACTTACAGTTATTTTTCCTCCGGGTTGTTTTTCCCTGTAATCAAAATGGAAATTTTCAATTTCTTTTCTGACCTTTTCTAATATTATAAGAGCGCCTTCACGGCTGGTTGCGGGAAGAATTACCGCGAACTCTTCGCCTCCGTACCGGAAAGGAGCATCTGTCCGGCGCAGGTTGCCCACCAGTATCTCGCTGAGTTGCTTAAGAACTTTATCTCCCGCCACATGACCATTGGCATCGTTATAACATTTAAAATCATCAATATCTAACATTGCCAGGGAGAGGAAGTGCGCATACCTCCTGGTGAGCTCTATATCCTGGGGTAACATTTGTTGAAAATGTCTCTGATTATAAACTCGCGTTAGCTCATCTACAATGGTCAACTCTTTAGTTTCCTTATGCAATCTTGCATTCTCAATAGCGATTCCTACCTCATTGGCAAAAAGAAGGAGAGGAGCAAAGTCGTCCGCCGTCATCCTTCGTCTCCGATTACTTTGCGAGACAATAAGCGCACCCAGAGGATTATTCTTAACCACAATCGGGATAACACCAAAGCTCTTGAGCTTGAGAAGATTTACCAGCGGAGGTTCCACCCGCTGGTCACGACTGACATCTTCTACAATATAGGGCTTCTTTTCCCTAACGGCCAGAGAAATAATTCCTGGAGTTTCTTCCACAGAAATATTGAGCGGGCTTATCCCCTTTGTGGAAAGTGCCCAAGGAGAAGCAATACATTTCAATAACTTCTTGTTCTCTGCATCCTCATAGAGGTATAAGAACACTTGATCGAAATCGAGTTCTTTCCTTATGTCCCGCATAATCAATCCCAGGAGGGGCTCCAGTTCCATTGTGCTCCGCATAGCTTCCGTGATTTCGTTTATGTCCTTGAGCTTCTGATGGGCAATTCTCAAATCTCTGTTCTGGCGATGGCTCTGGATATCCTTGTAGACAAAGAATAGAACGAGCGAAACTAAAAGAGCATATTTTGCTTTATCGCCTAACGCCAAGAAGATGTCTGCTGCTATGTAAATACCGACCAGAACTAAAACTAAGAAAGCGGTACTCTCAAAAATTTTTCGCATATCCTACCTATCCAATAATTCTTCCTATCTTCTCTTTCAGTACTTCTAAATCGACAGGTTTCACAATATAATCGGCAATATGTCCAGCCCATATCTCATAATCTGTTCTAAAAGTATCATAAGCAGTACAGACGATAATGGGAAGAGCAGGATGTTCCTTCCTGACCTGCTCCAGCAATTTCAGCCCACTCATATCAGGAAGTTTGATGTCCAGTATGAGGAGGTCAACCTTCTCTTGGGCCAAACAGCTGAGAGTTCCTTTGGCGTCTCTTGCCTCCAGGACACCATATCCTTCTTCAGCCAGTTCATCCTTAAACACCTCGCGCAGAACCTCTTCGTCTTCTGCAATCAAAATCTTCTTCATCGCCTCTCTATGCCTCTCTTACTTTTTTTCTATGTCCGCCGCAGCGGAAGGCTTACAGTAAAAGTAGCTCCCTGGTCAATTTCGCTTTCCAGGTCTATCTTCCCCTTGTGAGCAACGGCTATTCTCTGACAGATAGCCAAACCCAGTCCTGTCCCCTGGGGCTTCGTGCTGAAGAAAGGTTCAAACACCCTTTTCCTGTTATTTGCCGGAATACCGGGGCCGGTATCACTTATCCTAATCTGGAGGAACTTCTTATCCCTGCCGGTAGCAATTCTCAGCTCTTTCTTATCCCTACCCTGCATGAAGAAAAGTGCATTATTTACCATATTCAAAATAACCTGCTTTAACATAGCAGGGTCAACCGGTATGATAGGTATATTTTGGTCAAGTTCCTTAACCAGGGCTACCCCACTTGTTTTAATCTCGTCATCCATATGCAGGAGAATCTCTTCAATAATCTGGTTAACATTCTCCTCCACCAGATTCGGCTTGGGCTGACGCGTAACCGTGAGCATATCCTTAACAATTCTTTCCAGGCGGTCTACTTCCTGCATAATATAATTGCTATATTTCTTATTCGAATCTCCCTCTCCCACTGCCTTATGGATTCGTTGCGCACAACTTCTTATTGAGCTCATTGGATTTCTCACCTCGTGAGCCACAATCACGGACATCTCCCCTATAGCAGCCAAACGTTCTGAGTGGATTAGGTGAGCCTGGGCCTCTTTCAACTCTTTTTTGGCCAACTCTACCTGATGGCGCAACTCTTCACTGAACCTCTTTTCCGTAACATATAGTCTTGCATTTTCGATAGCAAGTCCAGCCTGATTGGTGAAAGTCACCAGAGAGCGAAGGTCTTCCTCTTCTATGGGACGTCCGCTATGCAAATTATCTACTAACAGGACTCCATTTACTCTATCTTTGGCTACCAGAGGTACAGAAGCTAAAGCATTAATTTTCCCCTCCAACCCGGCAAAAATTTCACCATAAGTTCCTTTCTTTCGGGAAATGGTTATAGCCTCAGCAGGTGACAGGATATTCGTTTTTGCTTTGGCTTCTCCTTGTGTCAGGCCCAATCTTTTCATCTGCCTGGAAACAGGCTCCTCCAGATGCGTTCCTTCCTCACTAACTCGCGCCACGATGTAGGGGCTTCCATCGTTAACGGTCTTCACGATGGGATTTAGCTCATCTTGCAACGGAATCCTTAAAGCCGAAAGAAGCTTCTCATCCACTCCTATTGCCTGTCTACCCTCAATAAACCCTCCCTTCTCATTAACCAGACAGATTATAGCACGGTCAAAATTCAGATGTTTTGTTACACCTTCTAAGATTATATTCAGTATCCTGTCTAAATCCATAGTGCTTGTCATCGCCCTACTTATCCTGTCCAGAGTTTTCAGCTCGTTCATCTTCTGGGTAATTACAACATTCTTCTCTTCCAGCTCATCCTTAGACCTCTGAAGAAGGCCGGCCACCTCTTCATACTTTTTCTGGGAAAGAGTGAGTTTCCATATGTGTCCGTAGATAACTTTAAAAACAAGTAGTAAGAGAACTGCAACTACGACAAGGGAAAAAGTAGCTGAGAGGAATATTGACCATCGGGTGGAAAGGCTTCGGCTGAGGTAGTTTTCGGCAAGCTTATAAACCAATAAGGTCAACAGAAAGAAGAAGAGCGTCAACCATCTCAGAGGACGCAAATAATTCGGTTCTTTCATCTTTGCCTCTTTTTGTCACTATTGTAAATCTTTCTTTACTTTTAAGATCTTTTCTTTTAAATCAAAAATATCCTCTTTAACCGCTTTTAGAGTTCGCTTTAAACTTACCCCAAAGTACTGATGGGTAAGGATATCTCGCATGCCTGCAATCTCTTTCCATGGTATTTGTGGGTATTTCCTCTTGAGCTCCTGGGGAATGTTTTTGACGGCCTCGCCTATGATTTCTAATCGCCTTAAAACGGCATCTTGAATTTGAGTGTTATTATAAAAATCCTTTTTGCCCTTGAGTCCTTTCATATATTCTTCTATCTTCGCAATACTTTCTAAGATATCCTCGATATACACCCTTGCATCTCTTTTCATAGAATTACCACCTGTTCTTTTAAGATCTTCTCTCTAAGGAGAGGTTTAATGGTATTGTATTCTACCAAATCTACTTTACTTCCCAATACCTCTTCAATCTTTTGTTTGAGACCCACAAAATCAAGTAAACTGATATCCTTCTTAATCTCCACTAATATATCAATATCGCTACCCTCTTTCATCTTGCCCCGAACACATGAGCCAAACAAACCAACTTTTTTAACTCCATAGTCTTGTAAGATTGGGAGTATCTTTTGTTTTATCTTCTTAATATTTCGGTTCATGCTCACCTCTTTTTAACCAGTACCAACTTGGCGCTGGTCTATCTTTTCCATCCTATTTCTATGTTAAAGCCTCTGGTGCTTCTCCTAAGTCTTCCGGGATCACATCACCAAAGACGTTCGTCACATCCACATAGATCTCTGTTATCTGGCTTCTAGAGTGGCCTAATTGGTTCTGTACAAGTCATAAATCTTTATTAACTTATTAAATTATAGCAACTTAAGTTCATTTTAGACAAGTTAAAAATCTAAGCTGTTTTTACCGATTAAAAGCTATGCCATTTATGGCATAGTTGATTACATCCCAACCTGAGCTTTACTTTTAATCAGAGTCCTTTTCCCTGCCCCAAGAGAAGTTAGTTTGCAAGCGAAACGGCGAAATTTCAATTGTCCGAGCCCTGATTTAACGGGGCGACTTTTTGAAATTTAGTGAAGCGAGCAAACTAACTTTCTCTACTTCCAGACGCAGGCTGAAGCTCCGAAGGAGTCCCACACCTGTTCGGAGTCCTGTCGGACCTGCGGCTACCTCAAAACTTCTCCTTCGCGACGACACCAGAAGTAAGTATCTACAGGGCGACCACCCCGATACATCGGGATAAACTGCGTGCCTCCCCTACGCGACTCATCAGGCGCCAAATTTCTTTAACTTAAGACCATTAGCCAGCATCAGCGGCATAGCATTGACTGCGGCGAACTTACCCAGGCCCCCCCGGCTGCACTCCCTCTCTGTAAATCTATTGACTTCATCAACTCGAATAAATCTTGACCAGAGCAAGAATGGATTGGGATGCCAGGAGTGGGATTTCAAAACGGAAGGAGTAGAGTGGTCACTCGTAACCACAATTACATCAAATTCTAAATTCAGAATTTCGGGAATAAACTTATCTACTTCTTCAATCATAGCCACTTTTTTCCCAAAGTTGCCATCCTCGCCAGCGGAATCAGTCTGCTTAATGTGGAGATAAAAGAAATCGAATTTGCCAAAGTTCTCTTTTAGTGTCCTGAACTCATCCTCCATAGTCTCCCCTGTCGGGAGGACTTCCATCCCTACCAATCGAGCCAATCCCCTATACATCGGATAAGTAGCGATCGCCGCCGGAGAGAGCTTGAACAATTCTTCCATAGATGGAATCCGCGGAACTTTGGAAATCCCTCGCAAGAGCACTGTATTTGCAGGGTGTTGACCTTTCAAGACCTCATTCGATTTCTTAATAAAGCTATTAGCAACCTCTTCTGCCTTTTTAGCCCTAACAGAGAGCGCCCGGGCAGGTTTTGCTTTCTCCCCATCTTTCTGAGGGTCGGCATCGCTCAAGGGGCCGTCTAGACCCTCTCCACGAAAAATAACCACAAACCGGTGCTCTTTCCCGGGTCGGATGAGAACTTTCACCCCTTTTATCTTGTCTATTTTTTTCTCCAAGAGAGCACAGATTTCTCTATTTTTCTCAGTAGGAATTCTCCCTGCCCGTCGGTCAACAATTATTCTTCGTCTATTCATCGTAGCGAAATTCCCTCTGGCTGCCATATCTTTGTGGGTCAATTCCATCCCTATGCCCAGTGCCTCCAGAACCCCCCTTCCTATAATATACTTCAGAGGGTCGTAGCCGAATAGCGCCAGATGTGAGGGACCGCTTCCCGGCGTAATCCCGTAGTCAACCGCGTCGGTTAAACCGCAAATCGAAATACGAGCAAGATTATCCAGATTTGGGGTTTGACCACTTTCCAGCTCCGTCTTTCCCTCTAACGGCAAACCGCCCACTCCATCTAAGACCAGGAGCAAAATCCTGGAATCCGTTTTAACAGAAATTTCCTTGATTATGCTCTCAGGAACCATTTCCATCTCCTCCGAGAATATTTTATCTCTGATACAGCTCCTTCTCTAACTTTCTGGCCCTTTCTCCTTCACTTCTTAATATATTGACCATAGAGTAAATAACTCTTAACTGGACTTCGGACCTCTTTTCTTTCTCAGCTTGCTTCTTGAGGAAAACAAACTGAGCTTTGTCTTCACCGAAATCCTGGGAAACGTCTGTTGCCAACTTCTCTTCTGCCTTAAGTACCTTGAGCAGTTCGTTCTTAGCATCAGGATAAGGACGGCTTTCCCCTTCTTTAACTGCTGCAATATTGGCTTCCATCTGCCTGAAACCCTCTGTTTCCTTCTCCACAAAGCGGGCTATACCATTCTCCGAGAAGAAAGAGCGGGAAACGTACTCCCTTAAACTAGCATATTCGGAATCTACCTTTCCCTCTAACGGGAAAGTAGCGTCCCAATCAATTCTGGCTATATCCTCGAGAATCTCTTGCAGATTCTTACTTGCTTTTTCTAAATCTTCCCCACTTAGATTGATGCCCGAGAACGGAAAGCCCTGCCTCTCTTCTAAAATAGAATCCACGAGGGTGAGAGTTATTTTAGTCGACTTCATAGCCAACTTTTTCAACTTATAGTGAGGTGGATAGAAAAATCCTTCAAGGTTCTTTACCAGCGCCCGATAATGGGAGGCCTTCCTCTTTGCTCTCTTCTCCATAAACTTCAATGTATCCCGGTCCAATTCATCAATCGGTTCAGGAGAAAGGACATAGAGAGTACCTGTATATGGCTTTGCTATTTCCTTACCACTCGGATGAATAAATAGGATCTTTACTGGATACTCTCCCGCCTTACCCACACTCCAGCGAAAGGAGAAAGTAACTTCCTTTCCCGGAGGTATCCGTTTAGTAGTTTCCCTGCGTTCAGAGCCGAATAGAAATAGCATCTTATATCCCGCCATTTCTTGTTCATCCCAGAGCCGAGCCATACCTTCTCCATCGTTCTTCACCACCAGAGAAACAGAGACTATATCTCCTTCTGTAGGAGGATTCGGAGTCCAGTCGTCCCGAACACAAACAAGTCTCGGTGGGGGAGCCACCCTGATTGATTTCTCCCTGCTCCACAAGAGGGGCTCAATATTTTGTGCCGGAATATAAAGGAAAGTGAATTTCAGGAGATGCTCGCCTTCTTCAGCCTGCCAGGTGAACTCAAAATCACCCTTCTCTCCAGGCTTTATCTCATCACCAGATATAACGTCTTTCTCTATCCCGTTTACCGAGAAAATTGCTCTGTAGCCCGCTTCTGCATCTTCATGCCAGGGGGTGATGGCACTTATGCCCCTATTCTCTACTCCAGCTAAGATAGTCACAACGTCTCCACTCTGGGGCTCGGCAGGCTTCCAGGAGAGAATAACTGGCACCACATCTATTCCCGCCGCGACGGTGAGTGGCAGTTCTGCCTTGGTCAAGAATCCCCTCTGATCAAATTCATAAGGAGCAGAGACCTTCAAGTAGTGAGTTCCTCTCTCAGCGGTCCACTCAAACTGGAAGTTCTTAGTCTTTCCAGGAAAGATGGTAGTTCCTGCTGTAATCGAACCTTTTCTTTTCCCGTCAACATAGAGGAACAGCTGGTACTTCTCGCAAGGAAGATTACCTATATTTTCCAGACGTACCAGAATCTCTGCCTCCTCTCCCATATACGGGGAAGCGGGAGAAAGGGAGAAGTCAACAACCAGGTCGGGCCGCGATTCCCCAATTCTGAGGTCGAGAAATATGTCTTCAGTCTGTGCCACCTCGATTACTTTTCTATTATTAACAACCCTCGGCAGGATTTGGGGATAGACCAACCAATTGCCATCTTCAACCATCCACTCCACCGGGCCCAAGCTCACGTTATGCGCCTTTGGACTAATTCTGGGCAAGCTCTCTAAATTGAGGATGATAGTTCTCTCCGGCTCCTTGCATCTTAACTCAAGCCTGGCGACAAAGTCGTCCGGAAGGATGGGCTTTTCGGAATCGTTGCTTACAAAGAGAAAGAATCTTACCTTATCGCCCACTTCAAGCCTTCTACTGGTGTCAATTTCCAAGCTGTTTATTTTCAGAACAGGCTTTACTTCTTCTACAAATATCTGGTAATAGACCGTTTCGCCCGCACCAGCTGCAGTAGAAAAGGAGGCACCTATTGAATGGAGACCACTTGTAGGTTTTTCCCACAAGTAATCAACAAATGGGGTATATAAAATATCCGCGATAGGAAAAGTAGCGACAGTTGAACGATCCAGAAAGAAAATTAGAAGAAATTTGTCTTTGAATTCTGGCGCTATCTCCTTCGCCTGGAGGTAGGCTCTGATACGGACAGGGGCATCGTCCGTCACAACCTTCACTAATTTGCCTTTCTGAAAAAAATCAATACCAGTTATCTTAACTTTGTCCAATAGCCCCGGGCTCGCGCCATTTGTACGAGGAACGACCAGAATAAAGATAGCCACCAAAATGAGAAATCTACGCATACTTCTTCACGACTCGTCTAACACAAAGATATTGGAGACGATCGGCAAACCCCGGGAAACTATCCTTCCCCTTCGCAGCAAAATTGGAGGTGAGGAAAAACCGTTTTGGAGTTCTGCTTGAATCTGCCGTTATACCATTTTTTCTAATCTTTCAATTCTTTTCTCGGTTTGAGGGTGAGTGGAGAAGAGAACTGCAAGCCCTCCGCCTCTTAAAGGATTGACAGTAAACATATGTGCGGTGGCCTGGTGGGCGGGTAGTCTCCTCTGGCCCGCACTAATTTCGAGCTTCCGGAGTGCTCTCGCCAGGCCGAGAGGATTACCTGTGACCAGAGCGCTTCCCCTATCAGCCAGATATTCCCGCGAGCGAGAAATCGCCATTTGAATTATCAGCGCAGCCAAGGGTGCTACAATTGCGGCAACGAGAAGCCCCAAAGCCCCGCCTTTTCTATCTTCCCTGGACCCTAACCCACCAAAGATTGCCGCCCAGCGGGCAAAGGATGCCAGAATCATTACTGCTCCAGCAATAGTAGCTGCCACAGTTTGAATCAGCATATCCCGATTCTTCACATGAGCCAGTTCATGCCCGATTACTCCCGCCAGTTCTTCTCCGTCAAGGATGTCTAATATTCCTTCGGTTACTGCCACTGCAGCATGCTGGGGATTTCTTCCAGTAGCAAAGGCATTAGCTGCAGGATGCGGGATAACGTATAGTCTGGGCATGGGCAATCCAGATTTCTGGGTAAGCATCCTAACACTCCCATAAAGTTGGGGCATCTCCTGCTCTGTAATCGGCCGGGCCCTATACATCGCCAGAACAATCTTATCGGAATACCAATAGCCTATGAAGTTCATTGCCGCTGCAACCACAAAAGCAAAAATCATACCCTGTCTTCCGCCAACCAGATTTCCTACCCAGATTAAGACCAAAGTTAGAGCTAACATCAAGATAAAAGTCTTCATCCGATTTAACATAATTTACCACCTCCTGCGTCCCGATTTTCAATCCGGAAAATTCTGAATACAAATGTCATTGCGAGCGACTGAAAGGAGCGTGGCAATCTCCAGATTCCTTCACTCCGTTCGGAATGACACCATAATCTTTGTACGCACAGATTGAATCTGTGCAAACTCGATTTCATTATATTAAATATTGCCCTCTACTGCAAGCCATTTCTGGTATCTTAAGTCCCTATCTTGATTATTGTGGTCGGGGTTAGAATATAGTCTACCTTTTTATCAGTTTCGGTGGCGAGGTTAGAAAAATCTTCCAAAACCTGTTCATCGTGAACGATAGTGATGACCTTTACTTCCGGCCCGATAAGTCCCTTATCCAGGAAATGGAACCATTCTCTATCCCCATAACCTCTACCTTTGCCCAATCTATTTCCCTTCCTGTCCACGGCAACACTTCCCTGAACGAAGAGCTCTACCTTTGTCTTAAGAGGCAAGCCGTATTTCTTGAAGCCCTCTATGCTCGTTGCCTTCTTGATATATCTTCTCTCTGAAATCTCGAGAAAATCTACCATATGTGGTAGAGCCACTGCCAGAATCTTCTTGCTTTCCAGGACTATCTCCCTTACCTTCTTCAATACGAAATCGGGTGCGCAGAAAACACATCTACTGGAATTAAATTCGGGAATCTGCTTTATCCTCTCCGAGGCAGTCCAGGAACCCACGAAATTTGGAATTCTATTAAAACACGGCCGGGGAAAGGCAGCGATGTTCTTCTCCTCCAGGAGCCTCCAGATTTTCTGCCTTATCGTTTCCTTAGCATCTTTACGATTCATATCATATCCATCAAGAGGAGACTTCCATCTTATCCATATCGAAGACCATCCCATCCTTCGCCACTACAACCCTGACTCCCGCAGAATCCTCAATGGTCTTGGCTTGCTTCCAGGGATTGGCCCTCAGGAGAGTCATTCCAAAATGGGTAATAATAGCGACCTTCGGCTTACATTCTGTGACTATCTTTTTGACATCTTCCATACACAGGTGGTCTAAGTCGCTCGGTTCAAGCCTGACCACATTGAAAATCATAAGATCGCCTCTATAGTGGCTCGCCAACTCCGGAAAGAAGCGAGTATCAGCGAGGTAAGATATTTGACATTGGGAAGTTAGAAATTTGAAGCCGTAAGTTTCTGCATTACCATGAATGTGTTTTATCGGAGCTTCAAAGGCTATATTACCTATCCTGTACTTCTTTCCTGCTTTGATTATCTCTACTTTGTCGAGATAGTTTCTTACATATTTGAATATAACCGGGTCCTCCTCCAGAGCGTCTCGGGGAGCAAATAGAACTCCCTTCTTGGCAAAGCCTCCTTCGGTCATTGCCTCTATCATCACATTGATATCTGCTGAATGGTCGAGATGCCTGTGAGAGAGGATAATCCCTTCCAGATTTTTTGGCTTGAGACCTTTTTCCAGAGACTTAATCAGAGAACCTGGCCCGGGGTCAAGGAGGAACTCCGTGCTATCAATAGAGAACCATATACCGCCAGAAGCTCTAATCTGTTTAAATACCACAACCCTTGCCCCGCCCGTTCCCAGAAACACTATGCGATTGGTTCCGCCTTCCTTTTTCTTCACCTATCCTCCCAAAAGTATTTGACGGAGAAAGTGTCAAACTCGCCAGTATATTCTTCCCATTCAACTTGCACACCTTTAACCTCTGCCTCCGCAGGACCGCGATGGCACCATTTGACAATTCTTTCTACAGCCTCCTTTTCCCCCTCAAAGACCGCCTCCACTCTGCCATCCGGACAATTCCTCACCCAGCCCTTAACTCCCCAGCTCATCGCCCGGTCACGCGTATGGCTGCGGAAGAATACCCCTTGAACAAATCCCTCTATCCACATATGTGCTCTAACCTTGGCCAAAGGCGTTCACGCTCCGGTCACAATTAGAAAATCTATTTATTCTTTTCCCTACGCGGTATGCTTCCTGTTCAGTCTCACACAAATGCACATACTGCTGCTTCATCTCCACCAATCTTCGTTTTTCTATATTATATCATCCACTTTCCAGCCGAGCTCCCTCAAGCTCTGGCTAATATATCTCCTGTGGCATCCAGCCGGTGACTTCTCACAGCACATTATTACCGTGGGGGCCTTCCTGGCTAATTTCTCGAGGGATTTAAGACCTCCCTTGTAATCCCTGGTTCCGACATACGCTTCATAGCCACCCTTACGAAATCCCCCTAATTCCTTCCCCATATAGACATAAGCAATTTCCGAGGAGAGAAGAATAGCTTCCAGATTTTCCCTTTTGAAATGTTCATATTTACTGGTGGGAAACCTCCTTACATCAACCAGAATCTTTATTCTGTAGTCCCCTAAAGTCCTCAGAAAATCATCCTGAGACCTGTCTGCTGAACCTATAGTGTAAATAACTCTTTTCTTTACAGCTTTAGGCATACCGAGCAGAAACACCCATTATTTTGCCGAGGATATTCTAATATATGCCCCAGAGAAAGTCAACAATCCAAGGGAAAACTATTTCTCCTCCATTTTCTCCTTCCCCAGTAGTTCCTCTCTTCTCTGAAGAAGATGCTGGGCATACTTGGAAGAAGTCCCACCCATCGTAGCTTCAACAGATTTCAGTTTCTCTTCTACCTCTTCCAGGGTGAGTTCCCTTATTTTCTTCTTTTTCGGCCCAGCAGGCGCCTCTTCCTTCTTTTCCTCCACTACCTTTTTTTTGGCCACTTCTGGTGGGATTTCTTTTTTCTCCTCGGCTACTCCTTTACCTTCTCTTGGAACAGCTTCCTTCTTCCGCTGCGCTACTTCTTTGCCTTCTTCAGGCGCAACTCGCTTTTTCTCTTGCTCCGCTCCCTTATCTCCTTCTTTGTGAACTTCTTTCTTCTCTTCCACCATTCTATCGAACCTCCCTTCATTCTTTAAATCCGCGAGATCACCCAACACTAAGCATAGCTGGGACGAGGTGTTAAATTTCAGAATACCAAATAATTCATAAAATTTCAAGAATCATAAATGGAAATCTACCTCTATTTCTTTTCCATCTCTATCTTGACTTAAAAGAGCGCCTCATATATAATTGAAAACTGAAAGGAGAAAGCGTGGCAATTAAGACATTTGTTGGCACAAGCGGATATAATTACCGTCACTGGTCAGATGGTGTTTTCTATCCTCCGGGTCTCCCGGAGAGGAAGTGGCTGGAACACTACAGTAGTTTCTTCAATACGGTAGAGCTAAATGTCTCCTTTTACCGGCTTCCCCGGAAGACCGTTTTTGAAGGTTGGCGCAGTAGAACTCCAGACAACTTCATATTTGTAGTTAAGGGAAGCCGTTTTATCACGCACATAAAGAAGTTAAAGGACTGCGACGAGCCACTAAAACTATTTTTCGACAATGTAGTAGGTTTAAAGGAAAAACTCGGGATGGTGTTGTGGCAGCTACCTCCCAACCTGCGTTCCGATACAGATAAGCTGGAGTCGTTCTGTAGAACAATTCGCCGCCTCAGGGTCTCCCGATTAACCCGTCACACTTTCGAATTTCGACATCCAAGCTGGTTCTGTGAAGAAATATACGAGATATTGAGGAATTATGGCTTTTCGCTATGCATCGCCCACTCCGGACTCTGGCCGTGTGAAGAGGTTATCACCAGCGACTTTGTCTATTTCCGCTTCCACGGCGGAGAAATTCTCTATGGTTCTAACTATTCGGAGAAAGAACTTAAGGAGTGGGCTTCTAAGGCTAAATACTGGATGGGAAAAAGAAAAGATATATACGCCTACTTCAATAATGATGCTTATGGATTTGCTGTAAAAAATGCTATGAGGTTCAGGCAGTTGCTGGAGAGAAGATAAGATTCGTTAAGCAACTAACTTTAGCCCTGTCGGTTTAGCTTTCGTACTTCATCTTTCAATTTCTGAAATTCTCTCCAGTCTTTAACATTAAACATTGGAAATAATGAATTGTTGTGAAGAAGAGGGTCGAGATTATCATCCCAACCACTTTTCTCCCATTCCTTTGTTCCTGGGATGGGCGAGTATTCCACCAATAGAATTTTTGCTCCCAGTCTGTGCACGAACTGCATCGTTTCATACACTTCTGCAAACGACTGATGCGCCATGCCCATCATAATGTATATCCCTACTTGACACGGAGAATAGCCTGCTTCTTGCAAATAGCGAACTGCTCTTTCAACCTCTCCCTCGGTGACTTTACCTCCTGAAGCCGCCTGCCTCTTTTCGTTAACTGTCTCCAGACTTAATCTCGGACTTATGAAGCCGACCCGATGCATCAATCTTGCAACATCATAATTAACGAATCGCGCCTGAAGCCCGTTAGGTGTGTGAAAAAAACAATTGAGTCTGAGGCCCAATATCCGATCAAAGATCTTCCTGAAGTGGTTCTCTCCATTAAATAACAAAGAGTCATCATAAAAGACAAAATTTTTCACACCCAGGCTCCTATTGAAATATTGAATTTCGTCTACCATGCGTTCAGGCTTCCGTTGTTCAAATTTTTCCTGCAATAGATTGACAGCACAATATGTGCATCGGAAAGGACATCCCACGGACGTCCGCGTGGCTACGTACTCATTTTTTCGATATAAATCGTAAGCTGGATAGGGATAGCTGGAAAAATCAAAACGCATTTCTTCTCGGGATAATCTCTGCCCTGTAGTCTCTTCTACCAATCTTATCAATCTCCCGAGATTCCCACCATCAAATACATAATCGGCTCCTGAGTTTTCCCGTGCATGTTGGTAGCACAGTGTAGCATATGTTCCTCCCAGAATTATCGGGACTCCAGAAAATCTCCCTCTTAATATTCTAATTGCCTCAAAGACACCGGGATACCAATAAGTCATGCCTGAACTCACCAGAATAATATCCGGTTTTGGTAGTTTACGAATCTGTTCAATAAAAACCCGAACCGGAAGTCCGTATCTCTTATACCGTCGAGGAAACTTCTTGAGCACTTCAGGCTTTTCCACTTCTTCATAGTAGTATTTACCGCAACCATATTTATTGTCGGAACTACTCTTTACAAAAGAAGGATAGAAATTCGCGTGATATCTGTCCAGACAATCTATGAAGCTCAGCTCAACTCCCAGGTTTCTTAGTATACTTGCTATGTAGAGTAATCCTAAAGGCCTAAGCCACAAATCGTAAGCGGCGAAATCGTATATCCACGGATATATCAAGAGTGCGGAGACCATCGGATTTCACCTTCAATTACTAAAGGAAAATAGAATCACTTCGATAATACTAGAATCAGCAAGCGAAGTCAAGAATCAGAATTTGAAGAAAATTCAACTATAGGGCACGGAATAGACATCGTAACCCCTTTTAGACAAAAAATCAAGTTTTTTATTCAAAAGTGAACAAAGGTCGACAGGTGGAATTTTGGCAATGTCAACAGAGATGTGAGGAGCTTTTTCCCTGG
>Ga0315312_1000400_pt1 | contig 55321 bp, 53 predicted proteins | sample TDP7_MG_FD_203629 | JGI IMG/M metagenome (GOLD analysis project Ga0315312, IMG submission 203629) | Freshwater sediment microbial communities from Lake Towuti, South Sulawesi, Indonesia - TDP7 | ecosystem: Environmental > Aquatic > Freshwater > Lake > Sediment | place: Indonesia: South Sulawesi... | reverse complement strand
AGAAACCCAAGCCATAACCGAGCTTGTAGGACTTTATGGATCAGGAAAAACCCAGCTATGCCTAATGCTGTGCATGACCGCTCAGCTCAAGCCTGAAAACAGAGGCTTGGGAGGAAGCGTGCTTTTCTTTGATACAGAAGGAACCTTCAGCTCCCAACGCATACATCAAATAGTTGCTCAAAATGGCTCCAACCCTGAAGACATACTACACAACATAATGCTTTCACGGGTCTACACCTCAGACCATCAAATGTTCCTGCTCGACAACGCATTTGAAAAATGCGCCGAAGAAAAAGTCAAGCTCGTAATCGTTGACTCGGTTATCTCACACTTCAGGGGCGAGTTCTTAGGAAGAGAAACACTGGCTGAAAGGCAGCAGAAACTCAACCTCTACATGCACAAACTTCTACGCCTAGCAGAAATCCTAAACCTCGCCGTGGTCGTCACAAACCAAGCCCAATCAGACCCAACACCATCGTATGGACATGGACTCACAGATAGACCGGCTGGAGGCAACATCCTAGCACACGCGTCCAACACTCGAGTTTGGTTGAGAAAGGCTAAGGACAGCAAGAGGATAGCAAGGGTTTTTGACTCTCCGTGCCTACCCGAAGGCGAATGCACCTTCAAAGTAACCGAGAAAGGCATAGAAGATGCTGAAGAAGAGAAAAATAACTAGCCACTAACATCACTCCATCGTACGGGACTCGGGTAAAGCGAAGTGGTAAAGCACTGGCACCTCATTATTTTGATTCTTTATGATGTGGAGTCATCTTTGGTCAAAATCTACTCCAGAATAATAAAGAAACGCTACCTCAAGCAAAAACACACATACCAACACAGACACATTTCTATCCCCGTTCCCAGCAAATTCCACCTACAAATTGAACCTTTTCTCGGGCGAAACCTAGAAATGATGGTCACTCGTGAAAATAACAAACTCACCATAACGCTAATAGCCAAATCAGACCCCGCGAAAACGTTTCTTCACGACGAAAACACCTCGGCAAGAACACCTCAACCAAACAGGTTTCAGCGTCTACAGCAACATCAAGCTTCAAAATCTGCTTAAATATCCACCCGAAGAAAAGTTTACCCCTTAGCGCATTTCTTCCCGAAGAAACGCTTTCGCCGAGGTTTCAGCATACACAAACTTGTTGATTAACGTGATAGGCTACTTTTCTGCTATTTTTCTCTCAGCGGGTTTGAGTGAGAATCGCATGTGTCGAGGCGCAAGGCAAAAAATGGAAGACTCTCAGTTTTCAAAGGACGCGAAGCAAGGCTCAACAGAGCCATCTTCCACACCCTTGCCCTCAAAGGCCCGCTGACAATCTACGAAATAGCCAAGGAAGTAAAAGCTCGAAGAGGTCTGAAGCATACAAAGTACACTAACGTTAACCGTAGAGTGAGAATACTCGAGGAGTATAGCTACATCGAGAAAGTCCGCACCAGAAAAACTCAAGCAGGCTTTCGGGCCGCCCTCTATCAGCTAACGGCGAGAGCATATCTTGCCATTTTACTCAACAAAATCAACCTCGACAACTTCATCCAGAAAGCAGGTGAAGAGAGCGTTCTCGCAATGCTAGCAGCCTTGACACTTCATACGGCGATCTTCGAGGTTTAATATAACTAGAGTTTCTTGGTAGCATGGGATACGTGACTTACCTCGTTTAATTTTCTCATCTTAGGTAGGTTTCGCGAGCTCGTAAAAAACAGGGCTGGTTCAAGCACATGTACGATTAGAATGGGAGGAAGGTGCTAAGGAAGAGAAAGTAGACCTGCATCGGAAAATTTTCCCTTTTTTCTTGTAATACCAATTGGTTACAAAAGGTAATCTAAATGAATCATAAACTTCGATTTGGAGCGAGCCCACTGCCAAAAGCTCCATGGGATGAGATGTTAAAGCGCTTTCTTCACTTAGAAGAGCTCGGCTTCGACGGCGTATAGATTGCAGACTATTTCGTGAATTGGCGTCGCGTGTCCAAATGTACTTATCTAATGGCCTTCTATTTTTGGCTTGTATGTTTCTTATATGCTGTCTTCAGGATTTGCGCAATCCTTTTTCCGATGGCTCCAGTATTTGTCTTCTCATGCGAAGTAGTCCATGAATCGGCATTCGCCACACTTAGCCATCCTAATTCTTCCAAGTTTAACGTTTCGTGGAGTTTACATATTTTCGCTTCCCAAAAAAGGATTTAGAATGTTGTTTTAAGCTTCATAAAGCCTTTACATATTAAACGTCCGAATGGCTTGTATATTTGAAGAGGAGCGCATGACTTGGGTTTGGGACATTTCAAAGGGCGGTAAAAGAGGGAACATGGACAAAGTCGAGACCAGTTCACTACCCTCTTTTTTCCTAACCGTGCCTTGGTCCTGGAGAAATCTTTTTATCAGATTGCTAGTTAAGTATGCGACTGCACGGAGATGTTACTAATGTTTGAATGTGATGTGATAGCTATCGTGGGATTTATTACCGGTATTCTTGTGGCGGTGACCGTGGCGGGGACAATATTCGTCAGCGATGTGAGATTCATGGGGATAATGGGACCAATCGTAGCGCTAGTTGTATTTTATATTTCACGACGTAGAGAATGGCTTAAAAAAGAAGAAAACTACATAAAAATCCAAGAAAAAATTGATAGTATAATAAAAGAACATGAAGGGATTGAGGATACGTTAACGAAACAAGAATGAGGAAGATGAGAATGGAAAGTTTAGAAAAACTAGAACAAATATTCAGAGAGCGCAGTGAAGAAATTCTAAGACTTAGAGAATCCATTCAAAAAGGGGAAGAGTATTCTAGGAGAGTATCTGAACTTTTGAAGTCGGTGGGTGGAAGACATCGGGATTTACTTGAACAAAACTTAGAGCAGCTGTTGGGTGGAAATGTCACCCTTACAGTTAGAGGTTATTACCAGTTCTGGACAGGTTTGCATGTTGGGAATGACGTGATCTTTTTTAGGTGCACAAGTAAGATCAATCCGAAACTTTGGTTGGGCCCAGATATGCAGCTCTACGAGCGAAGACAAATTGCTAACATCGAATTCTATAATAAGAAAGATCCTAAGGACAGAGAGAAATCGAAGAAATTGATCAAACAAAATCTAGAAAACATGACATTTGATGGCGATAATAACTTTGAAAGAATTTTCATAATTGAAGAGACGGAAAGGAACAATGACAGTAGGTTGAATGACCTAGTCTCAGTAATTACACGTCAAGTAAAAGGAGGGATCCAAGTTAAGACCATTTGTGTCAAAAGCAATGAAATACCCACATTTAATCGGCCACAAGACTTCGGTATAGTGGTAACAGAAAATGGTCTAAAACTCCTAATGCATTTAGAGGTTGGCGAAAACGGGGCACAAGAAGGAGGTCAAGTCTTCTTTGATAGGAAAATCATAGGAGAATTTGAAAAGCATTATTCGAAAATAGAAAGAAGGTCTCGACCAGTAAAAACAGAAGATCCGGAAAAGATTAAACAGGATATCTTAAGACAACTCAAAGATGTTATTGATATTTCTGAAATATATGGAAATAGATGTTATAATTGCCTGTTAGATGCGGAGCAAAAAGTGAATAAAAACTTATGGGAAAGGGATAGAACACCAAAAAGGGCATGGTACGAAATTGTTGCGGAAGAAAACAATCTTCTCCGTCATATTTTGTTGAAAGAGGCACCAAGAGATATTTTGGAAATAGGATGCGGAGCTGGCAGAGTCATAAGGTTGGCATTGGAACTTGAAAAGTCTGAAGGTTCAAAGATTGGATGGCGTTTATCAAGCGCCGAAGCATACGAACAAAATAAGGAGATTTGTTTGATTCTCAAGGACCACTTCAGAGGTGAAAACCGTGTCACAATCCACCCTGCCTTGGTAGGAAGAGACGCGAAGACTGGTAGATTTTTCGGTATTAAAGAAGGGCATAGGAATCGTTTTGATATGGTCTTGGCGGTGTCAAATCTTGTTGGTTGGCAAGAAGACGAAAAAGAATGGATACAGGAGGTCCTTAAAGCAGGAAAAAGCCTGTTTTTCACCGCGTACAAGAAAGGACCCGAGTTGGAGTTAGAACGGGCTAGGATGTATCAAGCAGCAGGCGACATCATCACGTTTAGAGAAGACGGGAACATTGAATTATTAGTTGACGCTTTCCAAAATGAGAAGCACGTGACAAAAGGATACAATAAAGATGAGATTGAGGAAAAAATAAAGAGTGTCGCTTCCGAAGTCCCTCTGCAAAAACCCGAAGTTTTTGATAAAGGAAAATATATGGTTGGATATTTATTAACAAAGAAATAATATCAGTAATTTTACAGCGGTTGTTATGGTGGAGACATCTTCAGGATTTCCCTTTCCTCAATAATAAAAGGGGCCCTTGTGAAAAAATCCTTGCAAGAATCCTCACGTAGGATCGCTCTTATAAAAGTGGTGTATAAGGATTCGCACTCAATTAGATGCGGGGCCGGGGTGGATTTGAACTCCACAGAGCTTTGAACTCTCATTTAGGTTTTATTAAACCATTGAAAAGTAATGTTCATGTCGCTCCTTTCTACAAAATTCCGAGAACTTAAACCGAGACTTAAAACCAATCCCCTCGCAATATCAATGAGCCGGAGTTTGAAAGTCTTACTGAGTTGGGTTTCATGGTAGCCTAGGGATAGTTTGAACTTCTGTCTGCTGTGCCATGCTCTTTTGGATATGTCCGTTTTCTGATACTGTACTTTGCAAGCCTCTCCAAAGTATACTATACTTTGCTGACGCCAGAAAGTCCTTAAACTTTTGAAGCAACACAGTAGAAAGGCGAGATCGTTTGGTTGATCTAGTTGAAGATTGGGAAGACATAGAAAGATACACTCGATGCCTTGCCGAGTGTATAAGAGCTGGAGCATCATATCAGCTTAGAAAATCCAAAGAAGGCATAGAAATCAAAATCCGTGTCTGCAAATTCGGATACAGCGAAAACTTCAAAGACCCACAGGATCCAGAACTCATCAAAATCTTAGCCTTCTGCCAAAAAGAAAAATTCATCAAAGTCAGCGGAGCCATCGCAACTGACCTTTTCTTCGCTTAGGCTCGGAGAAAAAAAGCATGAACATGAGTGACTACACCTTCTGTCCAAGATGTGGAACACGGCTAAACGCTAATGTCTGCCCCAAGTGCGGATGGTGGATCAAGCGTAAGGCGGAACCGTGACAATGGTCGTGGTGGAAGAGAAAGGCGGGTCCTCAAAGACGCAGTTGAAGCCACAAAGCGCCGTGGGGTCGGGAGTGTCACAGAAAGGTACGGGGTCTGGGTCTCCCGGTGGCACCCGTCACTCCAAACACCACGAGCATTGCCCTGAGTGCGGCAGCCTAAGGATCTGGAAGGACGGTTTGAGAACTACAGGGTTAGGCCCTGTCCAGCGTTATCTCTGCAGGGAGTGTGGATATCGGTTCTCAGAGGGTTCCAGGAAGACAAGTTTCAATGGTTCAGGAATGTCTGACGGACTTCAGAGGGTTCAGAGAATTCAGACGAAGGCAATTTATAGCTGCTCCGACAAACCTTTATTCTGCCTAGTAAGCGCCGCCCAGACAAAGGGGGCGAAAAACTTGGCTGAAAAGCAAGAAACCCAGACCCGACAAGAAAAGGCAGCGGGAGCCACAACACCAACACCAGCAGACGTCAAAGGCAAAATCGTAGAATTCCTTTGGCACCTCAAGAAACAAGGCTACGCAGAGTCTACGATCAGATCATACGTTTACCTGCTGAAAATATTAGCTAAACGGGGCGCCGACATCTTAGACCCTGAAAACGTCAAAACGATTATCGCTGAGCAACCATGGGACAGAGGGCGCAAACACAATGCCGTCAAAGCATACACAGCCTTCCTAAGGATGCAAGACAAAAAATGGGACAAGCCAAAATACAATCCGAAGAAGGGCTTACCGAGACCGCCTACCACAGAGCAAGTCAAACAGTTAGTAGCCGGTTCCTCTAAAAAATATGCGCCTATTTTCAGGTTCATGGCTGAGACTGGAGCCTCACCAGTAGAGGTGTCAATTATGTTGGAGAAAAGCTTTGACTTTGAAAGATACGCAGTGTACATCGAAGGCAGAAAGGGACACCTAGATCGTGTTGTTCCCATGAGCCAAGAGCTAATAGCGCTTATGAGAACGTACTTGGTAAAGTATGGACGCTTTCCATCCGGTGACAAGATGGGGCAGAAGTGGCGTAAATACCGTGATAGGCTGGCTCTAAAACTTAACGATATGGGGCTTAAACACATTCGCCTATACGATCTACGTCATTACTTTGGAACAATGCTGTATCTAAAGACGAACAACCTTCTCTACGTGAAAGACCAGATGGGACATATCAGAATCGAGACCACTATGATCTACACGAAACTAGTTCAATTTCCAGTTGATGAAGAATTCACTACTGCTGTGGCAAAGAATCTAGAAGAAGCAAGAAAACTCATCGAAGCTGGCTTTGAAAGGCACGATGAATTCAATGGGGTGCACATCTACCGAAAGCGGAAAGCGTTATTAAAAGGGCTGTGGTCCAGTGAAAAGGGGTCGTGGTCCAGTTTGGTCTAAGATTCGCGCCTGGGGCGTGCGAGGTCCGGGGTTCAAATCCCCGCGACCCCACTTTAATCTCCTTTCGCCAAAATACGTCAAAATTTATTATTATTTCTATGGCAAACTTCCATTTTTGACTTTTATGTTAAAGTAATAAATCTGGGAGAAGTTTCAACTCGGAGCTTGAATCCTTTCATGCGTTTTTGCCCTTGGAAAAGCGTTCTTGTAAGTAAAAAAAGGGATAACGGGGTTTTGCGAAGGTTTCGTTACAGTTTTGATGTTGCGGACGTCATATTTGCTCTAACTGCTCTTTCTTTTTGCGTAATCTAGACAAGCCTAGGGAAAAGGCTCCAATGGATGCAAGAGTTGATGCGCCTATGAAAAGAAGCCCTACGCTTGTTGTCTCGGGTGGATCGACGTTTGGGTCGGTTTTCCCAAAGTTTTTGGCAATCAAGAATACGTCTCTCATGTCAGTCTTTCCATCTGGAACGCCTGTGGTAGGTCCGGATATGTCGCCTATGATGGGTGGTTTTTCTATGAAAACGTCGAAGAAGCTACATGCACTGTTCTCTAATTGGTCAATTGCCCTAATAGCATGTGGTCCTTTGGCAATCTCTGTATCAATCTTCCAGTAACATGTGAAGTTGCCGTTACCGTAACTTATTGTATCGTTGACCGCCACTCCATCACAATAAACGTACACCCGCGACTCTGGGGCAAACCCTGTTCCGCTGACTTTTACATTGGTTCCAGCAGGACCCATAGGTGGATCAAGTGAGATTTCCGGACTGCCTGGCGATTGCACCCACGGAGACTCAGGCGAAGAGGTGTAAGCAATCCAAAGGACATCGTCATACTTTGCTACCTCAATGAATGCACTACTGCCCGCATTAGCGAATGCTAGGATACACATATATGTGCGGTACCAGTAGCCGTTAGTCCATTGAAATGGTTGCGGATTTTGTGGTCCCGGGAAATTGAAAACGGAGTTGTCATAATAACAGATCCCTAGATCAACTGTGTTGGCTTCTCCTCCAGGGGGCGTTAGTGCATCTGACCAATATTTTTCCCAGACCCGAAATGTTCCAAAGCTCCATTGTACATGGAATAGATAGACCCTAACGCCTGCTAAACCGCTTATTAAATAGTAAAGCCAAGAGTCTGCATGGACGCTCCCCTGCTGATTTGGTCCTATGAACTGTTGCCCAGGTGTGCTTTCCCATGTCAAGGCCCAACCTGAGGCTGCCGGGTTCACAGGCGCATATTGATTCACAGTGTAGCCGTTTACGTCTGGTGGAAATGCCTGTCCGTTAACTGCAAATGCCCCTGGGATTAAATCTATATAGGGGTAAGCCGATGGTGCAAAGACTGTGACAGTAAGCGCAGAAACTTGATTCACAAGCAATGTCGAAAGAGCGACCATCAATACCGCTATCAAGAGTTTCTTTGCAATCATTTCTCTCCCTCCTTTCATTTTTGTTGTGTTTCATCGTCCAAAAAAGGACTCATCAGAATTAAATATAGCATAGTCATATTTATGACTTATGAAACAATGTTCCTTTACATTAGTATCTTTTTCACGGCTTATAGCAATTCCCTTGGTCTGAAGATCGAAACCAAGGACTTTAACCTATGCAACCGGTCCCTGAGGTCATCTCTTCTTCTACGTTGAATAGATAGAGGGTCTTTCTATTCGGCGTCTTTGCGTATGTCTAGAGTTTTCGAGTAAGAAAGCGGTTTCTAACTTGCCAGTGTTAAGTAAAGGATGTGTGCCGTGTTGTTTATCCGGTCCAACCGAATTTCCTGGCAATTAAGTAGATGTCTCTCATGTCAACTTTGTAGTCGCCGTTGAGGTCTCCTACGGGGTTCCACCTTTCGTGTCCTAGATATGATCCGAATGCTTTCGCCACGACATATACGTCTTTCATGTCAACTTTAGAGTCTAAGTTCGTATCTTCAATGATGGTGGCCCAGATATGCGTCGTGTATGTGCAAGTTCTGTTTAGGTAGGAGTCTGGGGAATGTTCAACTTTTATTTCGTGCAAGCCACTTGTAAGGGACTCTATGGTGAACTGCCCTAATTCTGCCTGCGTGCATGATTCCAAGAATAAGGTTCTGTTTTCTACGAGTGTTCCATCAAAGTATACATGAACTGTTGCGTTCAGGCTCTTGTCTGCAAAGCAATTTTCGACAGTTACCTTATAATTGAGAACGCTTCCAGGATATACTCTTCGAGATTCAACATCAACTTTTGCCTGCACCGGACAATTCTTGAAATAGTTAGTGTTTGATTCAAGTAGAACGTGGTCGCCTTCTACGTACTCGATGAATTTGAATGGACCAGTACCGACAAGCTGAGGATTAGGTGCAAAGCCCACGGGCGCAGTGATGTTCTCCCAGATGTGCTTAGGTAAGATTGGAAGTTCTCCGATGTCTTGCAGCGCCCGTGCTCTGGGAACACTCTCGTAGACAACGACCGTGTAGGGATCTGGAGCGTCTACTTGATGGACATCCGCTACAGAATAATAGAAGGTTGGTAATTGACCTCCCCACATGAGATAATCCCAGAAGGACAATAGATATTCTATGGTGAACTTCACATCTTCGGAGGTGAATTTCACGCCGTCGTGCCAGTAGATATTTTCGCGCAGATGAAAGACGAGTTTGGTGCGATTTCCATCCCATGTTTCCACCTTCCAGTCCTCAGCCATCCATGGAATTTCACGTGTTATGTTGTAGGGATCCCGTTTTAGCAAGGTGTCGTAGATTTTATCGAGCACTAACCAATCGGTATACCGTCGAGAGAAGATGGGGTTGAGGTTCTCGATATCTTGTGTGAATCCATACCTGATTGTGTCACCTTGTTCTACATCTTTTGGATGCGTGTTAAGGAAAGTCCACCAACTGTCTACACCAAAACCTTCCTCGTTAACCATACCGCCCCAATTACTTTTGTAAGCTTTGACTCTTAGAGGTGCCCATATGGGTATGACACCCACGATTTCTGCGAGTCTTCTCTGAGCCTCTTTACAGGCAATAACCGCTTCTTCTTGATTCGTTGCGTACAACAGTTTTTCAAGCCAGTGGTCGAGTTCATCGTCGTGAACGTTGTTATGGTTAGGATACTCATAGCTTGGTCCATACTGCGTGGAGTGGTAAAGCCAGTATAGATACGTTGGATCTGCGCTTAAACTCCAAGCCCCTGTAAATAAATGGTAGTCGTGGTATCGCCATATCTTATCTATAATTTCTTGAATGCGGATTGGTCCTGGAATCCTAACCGGAATGCCGATGCTTAGCATCTCATCTTGAATTGTTTCGGCTGTCGCTAATCTTTTTGGATCATCATGTCTTGCAACAAAGATCAATTCGTCGAGGTCTTGTCCAGCTTTCTCGTGACCTGGTGGGTAGACCCGTATGAACTGAGTGGACCCAGGTTTTGAAGAATTATAGTGAGGATTTGGCGTAGAGCCTTGCACAAAGCCAGCTGCATCCAATATCGCAGCCGCCTCCAGTGGATCATATGGGTGGCCATCAGCTTCTGGATTAAACCATTTTTCAAGCCAAGGAAAAACCGGCATGGTTAACAACACACCGGAACCCTTCAGAATCTCTGTTATGATCCTAGTCCTGTTCACCAAGTGTGCTATGGCATGCCTAAACTCTGGGTAGCTAGTTGGAGAGCGCCAATTGGGATATGTGGGAATTGTCTCATTGTTGTTGATGTCAAGCTCGTACATGCCTGTCTCCGAGTATTTTGCCAACGCTATCGTTTCGTTATATGGAGGTTTAGACCATTTGTCAATAAGCTCTTGTGGCAATGGCCATTCTATGATATCGATTTCATCAGTCTCTAACAATGTGAAGTCGGTTGGCATTTTGATCAAAAGATTGTCTACTCTTGGTCCGAACCTCTCAAACCTCTCGTCTTCAAAGCCGTCCGGATAAATCCAAGCCGTCGCATGCGGCGCAAAAAACATAGGAAGCAACAAAATTAATGTGATCGCAAATATAGAATAAACTGATTTTCTTCTCACTTTTTCTTCTTCCTTCTCTTCCGGCATTAAACTTTGCTGTTACTAACTAAAAGGTTTTGTGATTCCAGCAAACGAAACAAAAAGTATAAGGCAAACGAGGGAAGTCAACCTGCACAAGCCCACCAAACTGTACTCTCGCATAAGAATATGTTGGTCAGTCTTGTATTACACATCACAATTTTGTTTGAGATTCATCTAGAGCACGTGCTTTTTTGAAATCTTTGCATACATCTGTAAATGCCTTATGAAACTATTGTTCCTATGCAACATAGGGTGTGGTCTCTGTGGTCTCTAGTGGTTTTTGTCTCCGGGGTTGTCTCTGTTCTCCGCATTTTCTGCAGCTTTCTTCGCACAGTTGGAGGTATGGCTCTTCATCTTTTAGGACCGCTTCCGCGGCTTTGTTGCACAACTCGCTTGGTTCCTTGCACCCCGCCTCCTTGCATAGTTTGGCTATGAACGAACAGCATTCTTGGGCGTCTTTCTTGTTGAAGGCTACTCTGTTAAAGCGCACTAGGACGCACAGTTCCCTTGCCAGTACACAGGTTCTGAGGTGTCGGAATTGGTTGAGAGCGTGTTCACGCATTTTTTGGCGGCTTAGTTCCAAAGTCATTGTGGTTTACCTTGCGCCTACTCGTGTCTCTTGTTTCATATATAGTTTGTTAGTTTAAGAACTAGACTAGAGATGCATTTTAGTCTGTCAACCCAGCCATTTTGGTTTTCTTTCCAGGAATGCTGTTAAGAACTTCGCAAATGCATTATTAGACAAGTAAAGGTCCCTGAGTTCTTCGTTGGCCCAAACTTCAAAGTTATCTTTGATGGCTTGAGAAATTAGATCAGCGATTCCTATGCGCCTTCCACCATCTGCCAATTTTTCCAAAAAAAGTCCCACTACGTCCACGTATCTCCGTTTTATCTCAACGACCCATCTACCGTTTTCTATGTAGGGTCCTGAAACTGTATTTTGAGATTTAAGATGTTTCAGCAGAAACTTTTCGCATTCGTCTCTTTTTTCGATAGGTGGTCCTAAATGCTTTTTCAGAGGAGGAAGGAAACGTCGTTCTAACTCAAAAATGAATGCGTTGAGGGTTTCTTCGTTGCTCCAAACGTCATCATAGAGGACTTCGAAGTCGTGTTGTTTAAGCATTCTTCGTAGTGACTTCTGCGACTTGTAAAGTTGCCCCCACAAAACGTCTGGAACCGCCTTCACTCTCCCAAATTTTACGAGGACGAGGACTGACCCACGATTTGCCATGACTTGGACGAGTCTTTTGAGGTCGTAGGCTTTTTGGGCGGGTGGATAGAAGAAGTTGTGGTGCGGGTTTTTGAGAAAGGCTCGTGCCGCAGCGATTAGTTCGTCGATTCTTTCTCTTCTTACAGCTGCTGCAGCGTTTCTCCCCTTGTCAACCGGGTCAATTATGATTAGTGGCTCTTCAAAGATTTTCTCTGCTTCATTTTTCCTTTCTTCGTAATAGCCTTCAATATCGATTATCTTTCTTTCTTCCCACCCTGCGAAGGATTTTAGGATGTTGACAAAGGATTTGTAGTTGAGGGTTAAAAGTTCGCAGAGGTATCCACTGAAGCCTCCAATTTTTATTTCTGCTCCGTAAACACCTATGCCCTTCATGAATCTTTTCAGAAGCCTAACCTCTCCACACACTTTCTCGTTTAAAAGGGGCTTCACGTAGTCTGTGTGAAAGGGGGTTCTGTCTGTGGCGCTTATCCATTCTCCTTGCTTTACTTTGTAGCATGGCACGATGTTCACTTTTATAGTGTCGGTTATAGCTTCTAGGTAGGGGTGTTCTGCGAATCTTTCGATTTGCCTCCATCCTTCTGTGGCTTTTCTTGCAATTTCCAGACAGATGGTTCCAAAGGCTTCTCGAGGCGTTGCTGTTGGCAGACGCATGAAGATGTCAATCTCAGGTTCTTCACTTAGCCATGTGTCCTTTGCAACTGAACCCTCGACCCTAACCTCTGCTTCGACACTAGCCTTTTTTGATGCCTCAATCACTTTCTTTCTCAGATCTTCGGCTAACGAAAGGACGTGCTTTCTTCGTTCGGTGTTCGGAGTGACCCTTTTAAGAACTTGGGCACAGACGTTATCGAGTGGTGAAGTCATGGACCCACCAAAAACCTATTTCCTGCTCAGATTCTATCTGTGAACCTCTTTTAGGGTTGAGTAAATCGGACCCTTGGGCGTTAAGACACTTTTTTTAAGTTTTAAGCAACTCGCCTTGATTATGCCGAATTGGTAATCTTTGAGTTCTTGGATGGTGCGGATGAGTTCAGCCTTGTTTCGTCCTGATTTCACTCGTGCTATTGTGAGGTGTGGACTGAATCCTTTTGGGTCTGGTCTGAATCCTAGTCTTAGGAGGCGTGGTTCTAGCTGGTTAGAGATGTCTGTGAGTTTTTCAGCGCCGCCTTTGATTCCTGCCCATACAACTCTGGCGTACTTCAGGGTTGGGAATGCTCCTAAGCCTCGAAGTTCTACTTCAAAGGGGGTGAAAGAAACTTTTTCCATTTCTTCGTATAGGGGGTCGATCATGTTGGGTGTTATGTCGCCGAGAAACCGCATGGTTACGTGAATGTTTTGTGGCTCGACTATCTTCAAATCAGCGCCTGTGTTTACGAGTGTTTTCTGGGCTTCCGTTAACCGTTTGATCACGGATTCGCTGTCGATGTCGAAGGCAATGAAACTCCGTATCATTTCGGACATAGCGACCACTCAGTTACCGTTTATAGTTTACTTTATTTACTGTCTTGAATATACGCATTCTCTAATAACTTTTAACTAATCGCCCACATATTTGGGCTATGATGTTTGCTATGAAGGAGAAGATTCTGATAGGTGTTGCGGGCATGCCTGGCGCTGGAAAGGCCACGGTTGAGGAGATTGTTAAGAACATGGGCTATCCCGTGGTGATTATGGGAGACGAGATAAGAAACGAAGCCAAGAGAAGGGGACTGAAACCCACACCAGAAAACCTTGGCATAGTTATGCTCAAATTGAGGAAGGAAAAAGGACTGTGTGTTGTTGCTGAACGATGCCTACCTAAAATCGAGAATGCTGAGGGAAAAATCGTTGTTGTTGATGGCATTCGCAGTCCCAATGAGATGGAAGAGTTTAAGAGACATTTTTCGAGTTTCACTTTGATTGCCATTCATGCGTCTGCTGAAACCAGATTTCAGCGACTCTTTAAAAGAAAGCGTAGCGATGACCCAACGGGGTGGAAGACCTTCGTTGACCGTGATTTGCGTGAGTTAAGCGTTGGTTTGGGAGATGTTATAGCCATGGCTGATTACATGATTGTTAACGAGGGAACGAAGAGTCAGTTGAAGAAACAAATACGCGAGGTTTTGGAGGTTGCGATAGGAAAGTGGACGAGATAAGCGTTTACGTAGAGGCTGAGGTTAACCCTACCGAAGACGTTGAGAAGGTGAGGAGGGCTGTGGAAAACGTCTTCGGAAACGTGGAATTCGAAGTCAAACCTCAAAAACAAGGAAGCATTCTTGTTGGAAGAATAAAGGGATTGGATGGGCTCACCGAACTGCAGAATTTGCTTCGTAGAGAAAGAATCCGTGACGCTGCCAGAGGAGCATTATTTGAGGGTTTGAGCGGGAAGTCTATAGTTTTCTATTTAAATAAGCAGGTTGCCTACGTGTCGCACGTATCCTTCTCAAAGCCAGAAGCCGAATCACCTTTAGGTCCTATCAAAGTGCAGATTCAGTGCGATAATCCACGTGAACTCATTGATTGGCTGGCACCAAGAACCGTTAAGAGTTAGGATAACGTAAGTTGCCTCTACGCTATTTGGTATAGGAGAGAAAGCCGATGAGAATGGTGGTGTTGGGTGGGGCTGGAGCCATGGGAATGGTGACAACAAGAGACCTAGCAGAAAGTCCCGCAGTTTCGGAGGTAATCCTGTGCGACGCCAACATGGAGAGAGCTAAAGAAGTGGCGGGTTGGGTGGCGAGTGACAAACTCTCGATAAGACGTGTTGACATTGCTAGTCAGGAAAGTTTAGTCGACGCCGTAAGAGATGCGGATGCTGTCGCTAACGCGACTCCCTACCATCTCAACCTCGTTGTGACAAAGAGCGCCATTAAAGCTGGGAAAGATTTGACGGATTTAGGTGGTGTTTATTATATGACGCTGAAGCAACTGAAACTGGACAAGGTGGCAAAAGAAACTGGCGTGACTGTGGTTTTGGGTTGTGGAGTCGCTCCAGGCATAGCAGACGTGCTCGCTAAATATGGCGCTGATAAATTGGACCGAGTGAAGGAAGTTCACATACGATACGGTGAAGTGAACCTTACCCCTGCAAAATACAAGTGGACATTCCGAACGGTGTTGGAAGAGTACACGAGGGGACCAGTGATTTATCAAAGTGGCAAGTTTAAGAGGTTGCCACCCTTCTCCGGCAAGCATACGGTCATGTTTCCAGAGCCTGTGGGAAAGCGGTCGTGTTGTTACGCCCTGTATTCTGGTTTAGCCACTCTGCCCACCACGATTAACAAGGGAGTGCAAATGGTGGACTGTGCAATGTCATACACGGATGAGGATGAGCAAAGAATTCAGGTGCTTAAGGAGATGGGACTAACAAACCCCAAACCCATCGTTGTAAAAGGTGTAAAGATGCCGCCTAGGGAGTTTCTGTTGCAGGTTGCGCCACCACCCGACATGAAGGTTAAGGACGTAGCCAGCATCGTTGTTGAAGTCTTTGGAGAGAAAGAAGGTGAATCTACAAAGTGCACGTATAGTCTTGTCTACCAATATCATAAAAAATACGGTGTAAGCGCACTATCCTATCTGACGGGGGTTCCTTTATCGATTGTGAGTCAGATGCTTGCGAAAGGTGACATTGAGCAGAAGGGAGTGTTGCCCCCAGAAACTGCGATTAAACCCGAACCCTTCATAAAAGAATTGGGTAGGAGAAGGATAGAAATCAATGAAACAATTACCAGAACCCACATGCTCTAAACTTAGGATACAAAGCGATGCTGGTGACTAAGTGCCTAAAATGAAAATCGGCTTGTCGATGCTTTTCTGCCTATCAGAACCCGTCAAATCCCTCGTTGAACACCTACAGGAAGTTGATGTCACCTATGTGGAACTTCTAGACGAAGGCTTACACGCACTCAACAGCAAACATGTAAAAACTCTGAAGAAACTGTCTATGTCAAAGGGTCTGGAATTAACGCTTCACGCACCCTTCGCAGACATCAATGTAGCCTCTCCAAACCTCGTTTTACGACGTACATCTCTGAGGCAGCTGAAAAAGTCCATTCTTTATGCGAGTCAGTTGGATTGTCGGTTATGGGTTTTTCATCCAGGCAAAAGGACTGGTGTCAGCTCCTTTTATCCCGGCTTGGACTGGAAGTTAAACATAGAGGGCATCCATGAACTGTTAAAGACTGCGAGACACTATGGCGTTTCGATAGCGGTTGAGAATCTTCCAGAGCCGTTCCCCTTCCTGATGAAAAGTGTGGAGGATTTTTCCCGTTTCTACAACGACTTTCACGAGGACTTAGGGCTCGCCTTTGACATCGGGCACGCCAATATGAACAAGCAAATTAAAGACTTTGCTACTCGTTTCTCCAATAGAATCACCCATATACACGCCCACGACAACTACGGAATTGAAGATTTACATCTTGGAATAGGATACGGAAACATTCCATGGACAGAGGTTGCAGAAGCCATCAAAAAGAGCGAATATCATGGCACGGTCATGCTAGAATCGGTGGATCACGTTGGAGAAAGTCTTCAAACTCTCCGAAAACTCTTCACTTAAACATCAACAAGTGGGGTTCAAGCAGTTAAGTTCTGGTAGGGTCTATTGCCAAGGTTTGAAAGACTATGGCTGCAACGACACCCATCGCTCCAAGAGCAAGCCCTAACACCTCGTAATCAAACAAGACGAGCGTCAGTCCTCCCAGTGCTGTCCCAATAGCGGAACCCAGATTCATAGCCGCCGAGTTTATCGACATCATCGTGCCACGAAATTCTGGAACCTGCTCAAGAGTCAAACTATTAACGGCTGAAGCTCCCATGCCGAAGAACCAGGCACCCAGAAAATTCAGTGCCAAAGAAAGCCACAGATCGGGCACAGAAGTGAAGGCGATTGTGAATATCGCCGATAAGAGAACAGTCAACACCGTTAAGGGTTTCCTTCCAAACCTGTTTACGAACCAACCACACACTAAGCTACCCAGAGTGTAGAGAAAAGCCGCCATTAACATTACGATGGACGCAGTACCCATGGATGACAAGAACCGTTGCCTAAAAAACGATATCCCATAAACCAGAACCACCATAAATGCAATCGAGCGAAGAACACTACCGACCAAACAAGCAATAGCAGACCTGTTTGACAAGACCCCCTTAAAGCCCCCCAGATAGGTCCCTTTGTTCATTGCGGGTTGAAGGTTGCGTGAGGTGAATGGCAGACCGATGAAAGCTAACAAGAGACTCGCAAGTGAAATAGGGATTACGAATACGAAGAGGACGAATCGCCAGTCTCCAAGACCTGCGATGAAGCCAATGATTGGAGCTCCAATGACGTATGATAGGGCTCCACCAGCAATGATCCATCCAATCGCATTTCCCCTCTTTTCCAATGGCAAATGCTCTCCAATCAGTGAAATGGCCATAGGCGACACCATAGCCATTCCCACTCCACTTAGAGAATACGCCATAAGCATCAAGTTGAAATCCGAAGCCAAGTAACAGCCCAAAGCAGATACGCTGGTGAACACCAGACCTGCCATCAGTAATGGCTTATGCCTAAACCGAACGCTCAAAACACCCATGAACAATCCGAAGATAACCGCGGCAATGTAGTAACCAGTGGTGATCTGTCCCATGACGCCAACATCACATCCAAATGTGGCACCGATGTCGATTAAAAGGAGCCCTGTAAGAACTCCAATGGGTCCTGTCGCAAAGTAAGAGAAGGTCAGCGAGGGAAGGAACAGCCTCCCAGGAGAACGCTTTTCTGAAAGAGGTGACTCATCGCTCATGCTCTATCACCTTGCAGTTTTTTGGTAGAAGCCAGTATCTTATGCCAGCATTAACCATAAAAAGGTTCTCAAAAGGCGACAAGGAAGGAGAAGGAGAAAAAAATAATTTTATTTCTCGCACAGATGCAGAGGCTTCTCTTCACTATTTGGCTAAACGTCTTGAAGCGGAAGATCGATTTTCATAAAGTCTTCTGCAACATCAACTTTCGAAAACACATTTTTCGCCTGCTCAAGCAAGAGACTTGTATCCTTGTATCTTGCGCTTATGTGGGTCAAAACTAACCATTTCGCCCTTGCCTTTCTCGCAGTTTCAGCGGCTTCACTTGGAGTGGAATGCCCCTCTTCCTGTGCTCTCTCGAGCAGTTCGTTATCAAAGGTGGTTTCATGAATCAGCAGATCGGCGTTCTTAGCGAATTTCACAAGATCCTCAATGGGTCTGGTGTCTCCCGTGTAAACTATCTTTCTTCCTGGACGTGGAGGACCAAGAACATCCTCTGGCTTCACAGTTCCTCTATTAGGAACCTCAACCACAGAGCCTTGTTGCAGCTTCGACCACAAAGGTCCTTCAGAAACCCCCAGAGACTTCGCTCTTTCGGGATAGAACTTTCCTGGTCGGGGCTTCTCCACTAAGGCATAGGCTAAAGCTGGAATAAGATGGTCAACGCAAGCCGCCTGCACCTCATACTCCTTCTCCTTACACACCACCCCAGCCTTCTCTATCTCTTCCACACGAACTGGAAACGTGAGCACGAACTGAACAGTCTCCTGTATAGCTTTCACAAGGGCTTCTATCCCAACGGGTCCGTAAACCTCAAGTTTCTTCTCCCTATTCATCAAAGACATTGTTTGAAGCAGCCCCGGCAAACCAAGAACGTGGTCTCCGTGCATGTGGGTGACGAAAACCCTTGTTTTTCGGTGGAAACTCACTCCAGCCCTGATCATCTGTCTTTGCAAGCCTTCGCCACAGTCAAAAAGTATGAGTTCGTTTTCTCTCTGGATGGCGATTGCGGGAAGGGACCTTTGAGGTGTCGGAACGCTTCCGGCGGTCCCCAAGAAAACAACACTTAAGCTCATTTTAGTTCCTCTCAAACACGGCTATTTCCCTCGTCAATCCTCTGTGCACATAAACCAAATGCGATTCAACGTGCTTAAAACCCAATTCTCTGCCAATCCTGCCTATCCTTATTGATTTTGGAGACGCAATACAAATCCTATGCCCTTTTCGGACGCTTCCTTCAGCAGCGGAAAGGAAGTCCCTGACGAGTTGCTCTGTGCTCAAGCCCAAAGTTGTTGCTGACCTCCCATATGGCGGGTCTGTGACGATGCAGTCGACTTCTTTGACTGGGGGATGTCTTGCGTCTGCAACTATCACTGCTTCAGGCTTTACGCCATAATGTGTAAGGTTCTGCAGGCTTCCCTTAACCATACGACGCTGAGCATCAACACCTAAGACTCTGCATCCGATCAACCCAGCCTCCACGAGCAAAGTGCCCGTTCCGCAGAAGGGGTCCAAAACCAACTCTCCCGCTCTTGGCTTAGCCAAGTCCACCATACACCTTGCTAATTTTGCGAGCAGAGCCGACGGATGAAAAAAAGGTCGCCTCTGTGGTCTCCTCTCAACAAAAGACTTCGGCAGAACTTCAGCCATTTTCAGTCCGAAGACGAATCGGTTTTCTGTCAAAACTCCAAAGAACATCCTTTTCGGGGTTGTTAGGTTCACCTTTGCATCTTTAATTTTTTTCAGGATTTGTTCGCCGAGTTTTCGTTCTAGTTCTCCACGGTCGATGTGTGGGGATGCTGCTCTTATCCTGCGTATTCGAACGGCAAAGCTTTCCCCTTGCCCAATGAAGTCTTCGAGAGGTGTTAAACGAATCTTTTGTAGAATCTCTCCTCTTGTGGCATTACAGTTGAAAATTTCAAGACAACAGACCCGTGTCATGGCTGCTCTTGAGGCGACGGATTTTATGCTTTCTGAGGGGGCTTGAATGCGTAGAACCTGGCTTAGCTTCTCTGAAACCCGATACTTGTGGTCCTCAACCTCTAAGATGGCTTTTAACTCGGAAGAGGGGAGAGTCGGATGCTCACCGGAGAGTAGGAAGAAGAGTTTAGCCACTGCTTAGGTTCCTCTTTTCGATAGGGCTTCAGCGATTAAGGGAGCCACCGACACGACGCTGACTGGACTCGGAACACAGTCGGTTCCTACAATTCCGTTTGCTCCACTTTTTAGAATCTTTTGTTGGGCGTCTCCGATGAGAAGGGGGTGTACACACGCCGCGTAGACTCTTCGTGCACCTTGTTCCTTAACTAATTCGACAGCCTGAATCATGGTTCCACCGCTGCTGATGATGTCGTCAAAAATGATGACGTCTCGGTTTTTTGTTGGCAATGGTTTTCTTTCGATTGTCACTTTTCCAGTCACCTTATCTCTTTGGGTTGATATGTAGTCGTAACCACCTCTCAAGACCTTGTCAGCCTCTATCGCTATGTCAAGTGCCTTTTTCCCAAGCGACAGAGAGAATGCTCCTGCAAAGCCCTGTTTTCTGAAGTAAGTTGCCAAGAGGCTAATGGCTGAAAGGTCCTTGATCGGAACACTTAAGGTGGAGAGAATCTTTGGGTTGTGCGAGTTAACGGTGATTATTCTGTTGACTCCGCATTTTTTAAGCAAGTCCACGATGGTTTTTACGCTGAAGACTTCGCCCGGTCTGAAACGCTGGTCTTGTCTGGCATAGGCAAAATAGGGAACGACGGCTGTGATGCTCTTGGCTTTCAAGTCTCTTGCGTTGTCTGCCGTGAGAAATAGATGTATCAGGTTTTCATTTTGAGGCGGACCAGTTGTTTGAACAATTACAGCATCTTCGCCTTCCACGTTGTTGAGGAAGCGGATGCGAGACTCTCCGTCTGGGAAGCGCTTAAACTCTATGGGAACGACTTTCAGTCTGGAGAGTTTTGCTATTCTTTGACCCAACTCTTGGGATGCTGGTCCTGGAATCAGTATCAAGTTTGATTCTCTCCTGAGATTGGACTCATTTGACTATCTGGTTAACTGTATTTAACTTGTAGTGTCTTTCTAAAGGTAGTTCTGGAGGCTTTGTTGTCGTTGATTGTTAAGAAAGGAGGGAAGGGATGCGCTTGGGTTTTGGGTGGTTATGGGTCTGTTTTTCCGAAGTTTCTTGCTACCACGTATACGTCGCGCATGTCTATCTTTCCGTCGTTGTTTGTGTCTGCGTTTGGGGTGTGGGGGCATGAGCCGCACGGTGTTTTGTGCCAGTACTGGCAGTGTCTAGGATCGTTGGGGTCTGTGACGTGCTCTGCGCCGAAGCCTCTCGCCACGAGGTAGATGTCTCTCATGTCACACTTTCCGTCTGGAATGCCTTCGGGGCCTGTTATGTCACCTGGCATGGCTACTATGATCCAGCCATCCGTATAGGTGTTGTCTGTTGCGTCTGTTTCGCCTGGGACTGGGGTGGCTTCGGCTGTTACGGTGTAGTTGCCCTTAGCCACGCCCGTAGTGTTCCAAGTGAAGGTGATAATTGTAGAGTTTCCACCAGTTAGTGTGATAGTTTGTGTCTTGATGGTTGTTGTGTTGGCTTGTATGATGATGTGGAATGATTCGTAGTTTAGTGCTTGGTTTGAGATGGTTGCGTTGATTTGTGTGGTGTACCCTTGTCCTACTACGGTTTTTGTTGTTATTTTTGTTACTGCTACGTCTGGGATGTCTGGGAACGTTTTTTCTGGGATTATGTCTAGTTTGTATCCGTTTTCGCTGTGTGAGCCACCTATTCCATGTGTATTTATCGCTAGGTCTAGTTTGTATCCATTTTCATTGGCGTATATTCCCACTACGTTTGGGTTTATGATGATGTTTGTTTTGTATCCGTTTTCTGTGTGGGTGCTTTCTGATATGTTTGTGAGGAAGTTGTTGTCGTTTTTGTAGTTGTCTTCTGTTGTTGCGTTTGTAAGGGTTATAGTGAATGCTGTGAAAAATAGGATCAGGCATAATGCTATTCTATTGAAGTTTCTCATTGGTGTCATTGTTTGATTCCTTCTTCGTTTTGGTTATGCTACGAATTTGATTATGTCGCCTGTTGGGTTGTTATCTCCATATGTGACATCTGCTATTATGAATGTTGGTGAGTCTGCGTCTACTTCTAGTATGGCATTGTAGATTTGCCCTTTAATCAGCATTAATGTTGTCTTAGTGCCCAAGGGAATATTGTATCTTCCATTGTCGATGACGTTGTCGAATGTGTCTGACCAAATGAGCCTGTTTAAAGAATCTGTTATGTTAACCCTTATGCTTCCAGACTGAATCGGATATCCAGTAGTGTTTGTTAATGTACCACGCAAAGTTACGATTGTAGGTTCAGCAACCCTAGCAGCTAAACTAGGCTTCGTCCAATAATTAACGGTTACTTTTCCATCAATGGGTTGCGTGAATGCTAGGTCGTTTAAACCATCATTGTTATAATCACCTATAGCCACTCTCTCTACCCAGTTAGGCCCAGTTAATTGCTTAATTACTGTGCCGTCGCTCTTAAACACACTGACTTGGGTGATAAGTTGGTATTCTGTAAATGCTAGGTCATTAAGACCATCATTGTCATAGTCGCCAATCACAACACCTTTTGGTTGATTGAGTCCTGTCCATTGTGTTGCTGATACATTGACAATGCCAATGTTTGACATTGAGATGAATCCTATCGCCAGTAATCCAGCCGCAACCAACCCTAACAACAATATCTTTCTCGTTTTCACTTCTTCTCTCCTCCTTCTACTTTTTTTCATTTTTTGTTGAAGGGAGCAAATCAAACGAATCCTATGAAAGCCTTAAACGAAATCATCGAATTATCGGAAAGTTTGCCCTTCAATACAACTGTTGCAAACACGTGACATTTAACACTTATGAAATATCTTTCTATAACCACAAAAAACCTCTCCAAACATGAATAGCCATCAACTAACATGAAAAACAACATTCTTAGTGATGATGAAGGATAAAAATAATTTTGACTATCTTTCCAACATTGTTTCAAGTTATCCTCTCCCAAAAAGCAAGAAAATCCATCAAAAACCATGCTCCAGCTGAATACTACGATATAAAGAAACTTAAAGGATACGCCTACCAATGAGCCGATTAGCTTTCATGGTGGTCACTGAGTTTCTAAATCATAAATCTAGTTTCAAATTTAAATGCGCGAGCAATAGAATAGATTATGGGAGGAAGTCTTATTGGACGTGATAATCGTGTTCTTTGCATTTGTCTTAGGTGTACTTGTGCAGAGAGTCTATTCAGCCAGGTCGAAAGGGTTTACAAAACTAGGCGCAAGTTGGGGAATGAGCCACAATAGACTTTACAGGTTGTTACACAGAATCTACTGTGAACTCTGCCCCAGAAGAATACACTGTGAAAGATACAAAAATGAAGTAACAAAGTGACAAGAAGAACCCCCTATTTCTTAACGACGGAATAGTCTTCATTAAGGTCCCAAATGCCCAATGGTTGTCTGAGCTAGCACCGTTTTTAGTCCAGTTTCCAGCAACGTTTCCCGTGCCTTTCTCATCTCAGCCACAGACGGCCTTTCCATGTGGAATCGGCGAAAGCTAGGAAAATAGTCTAGTAGGCACACCTGAACTTCTGGGTTTATTTCTGCTATTCTTTCACCCATCTCTCGAATCTCCTCTAACGTTATGAAATACTTGTTGTAGGGAATGCCAACTCCAACAAACAAGGGCTCGGGATGATAATTATCAACAATGTATTTTGTTATTGACCAAGCGTTCTCCAAATATCGCCTAGCAAGCTTCTCATCGACGATTCCAGTTATCTTCATGAAGGTTTCGGTTTTCAGTCCCTTCAAATCCGGACCAACATCCGTCATCCCAGCCTCCACCAAACAGTCCACAAACCCAGTCGTCAAAACCGTTGCATTCGTATCCAAGTGCAGTCTAGCGTCTTCGTCCGGATTCAATCGGCGCAATTCCTCAAAAAACCTTATCAACCAAGCCCTGTTCAGTGTTGGTTCCCCGCCAGATATCGCCATGCGATCCACTCCGTACTTGTTTCGTTCAGCCGTCAAAATCTCAGCTGCTTCGAAGGGCGTTATAGCAGGAGCCACATTGTTGTATGTGGCTGTGTAGTTTTGGCATTGAGGGCACCTTAAGTTACAGCCATGAGTGAAGCATGCAACCTCCACGTAGCGTTGAACACTCTTCTTAACCCACCAAGGCGTGCCAACACCACCAACTGAATGAGGCTGAAACCCCGAAACCCTACGCAACGGAACGTAATCCTTTGGCAACTCCAAACTAATAATCATGCCGTCTTGAACTGGTGTCACACAAGCTGGCTTAGTTTTTTCATCGATCTGCATAGCGCAAGCAAGGCATCCGCCAGTCTCGCAGGGAGCAAAAATCTTGGTTTCGTTGGGAAATTTTCCAAACTCTAAACCCAGCAACTCTAAAGCATGTTTCACCGTGGTTCGTTCTGGCACCGCAAAATACTCGCCGTCCACACTTATCGTAATCTGTTTTCTGGGAACCGTGTCTTCTATTCTTTCAACCGCCCTGTAAGGACAAGCGTTGTAACAAACGCCACAGTCGACGCATGCGGTTTCAAAGCGCTCTATGCTGGGTTTACCAACGCCTGGGCAACTAAAGTACTCGGTGCAGAACCCACAGTCTCTACATTCTTTAGAATTTCTGCGACAAACATAGAAAAGTGTCACTGAAATCCCTTATTGACTGGGTTCAAAGAACTCCGCAAGCTTTCTTGTTTCTGGTCTGCTAAGGATTTCGGCGCATTTTCTCGGGTCTAAGGGTTTGAACCCTAAACCCAAGGTAGCCAGCATTTTCTGAACCCCTCTCCCCATGTGAGGAGCCGCCAAGATTCCCCTAACGTTACGACTCACAGACCCCCTTACCGACTCAACATATTTGGCCAACTGTAAAGCATCATCACGACTCGCTGTCTTACGCTTGATCTCCACCACCACAAAGTTTCCATCTTCATCTATTCCGTAAACGTCGATGAACCCAGGTTCCACCCTCTTTTCATAGGAGATCGGTTTGAACCCAGCCTCAATCAGTGATGGCTCGAGCAACACAGCCTTCTGCATGTCTTCCTCACTAGCATAGAGAGAAAACTCACCTGCATCAACCAAACTCAACAAAGAAACCAGATAAAGACGGTCAAAAAACAGTCTAACCGATTCAGAAGGTCTCCTCCGAACCGCTCGAATCTGCAAGACTTTTTCCCGGACTTGAGTCTGAAAAGCGCAACCAGGCGGCTGCCAATTAACGGGTTCGTAACCAGTTGGACGATGAACTAGAACCGAACCGTCCTCTTTGATCAGGACGATGCGTTCCCCAGCCTCTAACTTGGAACTGGCTCGTCCCCTGTAATCAACCCGACAGTTCCCCACTATGATCAGGCTTTTACGTTCTGAGAATGCTCGCCTAACCAGTGCTTCGGCTTCTTCAAGGCTCGGTTTTTCCAAGGTGACAAGGGACCTGTGCTTGAGCATCGTCATCTGCCAACAATTTTAGAAGCAGATAACACACATAAAACTTCTGAATAGGCATGGCTGAGTGGAACAAGAAACGCAACACTATACACCATTACAATCAACTCGCCCCAGTCTACGATACTCAGTACGCTGACGAACAGACTGAAAAGATAGAAGCAACTTTGGAAAACGTATCACTGAGCAAGAATGATTTCGTGTTAGATGTGGGCTGCGGAACGGGGCTGCTCTTCCCCTACATAGCGAGCAGAGTTCAACTGCTCATAGGCATCGACACATCCCAAAAACTCATAAAAAAAGCAAAGACCCACAAAAAACCCTATCCGAACACCCACATTATACTCGCGGATGCGGACCACTTACCCTTCGCAAACCAAACCTTCCATACAATATTCGCCATAACTCTCCTCCAAAACATCCCAAACCCCTCCACAACGCTACAGGAAATCAAGAGAGTGAGCATAAATCAGGCAACTATCGCCGTAACTGGACTAAAAAAGGAGTTCACTGAAGATTCATTCACAAAACTCCTCAACGATGCAAAACTCAAAATCCAAAAACTGAAGACGAACAACCACAGTAAAGACTACATCGCCGTCTGCTCACAATCCCCTTGATTTTTCCTCTTACTGCTGATGCTGCCCATGCACGAAATCTTATATGGTTCGTTGCTCTGTCTTATAATGCCGATGATGAACCGACATCGTCTGACGAAAAGATGATGCTTGTTCTGGGGTAGCAGAGGCATAACGTGAGTTACTCACATGAAAACAAATTGTTGATAACTATTCTATACTTGAAACACAAAAGGTTTTTTTCTATTTTGATAACTTATATCATGCAGTTTCACCAAAAACAATTTGGTGAGAATTGAAGATGATTAAGAAAGCGACCATCGTCATTCGTCTTGTTGAAGAAAGCGTTGATAGAGCGAATAAAGAGATTGAGAACGAGATATTCAAGAAGCTCTCCAACACCCGACCACAATTCCTTGGATGGAAAAAGTTGAAGAAGTCAAGGTGACTGAGACCTAAGAAATGTTCGATTCGGTTTGAGGAGTTCTGCTAGAAACCTCAAAATCTGTGTTCTATCATTTACAGTTGCTTCGATAGCTGCTCTGCCTTTTTCTGTTAACACGTAGAACCTCTTTCTTTCGCTCGATGCACCCTCAACGAAGCTTTCACGTTCTAAAGAATACAACGTGGAATAAACCGTGCCCGGACTTATCAAGAGACCAAATTCATAGTGAAGGAATGCGATGATATCATTGCCACTTAAGGGATGGCCGTTGCTTAACTTCTTCAAGATCCAAACATCTAAAAAATCCTTCACAAGGCGTTCACAAAGCTTTTTTGGAAATCCAGCGTTCAAAGTGTCACCGCACGTGTCTTTTTCATTTTACGTGAGTTTTTACCTAATTTGTTGTGGGAAATAAAAGACTTTCGGGGTTGAACTCTTACCCCGACTCCAAGTCCAATCAAGAAACTCGAAGGATAACTAATTGTGTTTGATCTTAGTTTGCTCTACCGACTCTTGTAGTTTTTTCAGGTGTTTGTTATGATCGTAGATCCAAGATGGAGCTTTGAAAGATTGATAGGGGATAGTTTCACGCTTTGTTCTTCTGCCATCCAAGATAATGTAATAGTAAAATCTCAAAAAACCTTCTCTAACCAACTTCGAAAGTCTTCTCGTGAGTTCTCCCAATTCAGCCCTTGGAAGATATGCTTGCACAAGTAGAGAATTCTCGCTGAAAACTTTGCCCACAGTAGTCACAAAGGGTTTATCTAGAAGTGACAAGGCGAACTTACTCAGCTTTTCATGATTGTCAAAGTCGAATTTGAAGAATATCAAGTCTGAAGTTGCTACATCAAAGTAGAGCATGTACGTTTGCCAACTTTCGAGTAGGCGTTCCTTGATGACATGTTCCTTATAGTGATACTCGATGGTCTGTAGGGATTCGTTGAGTATTTTGGCCAGATCGGTAAACTTGACCGCAGCGTTCTTCTCGAATTCCTTCAGGATAATTATGTCGATATAATCCGCTTTTTGAGGGTAATCCTCGGGCTCTACAAGTGGAAATGGCAACTCCGTTCTTTCATTTTGGATCTCCTCGATCCATTCATCCCAAGGAAATACCCAATTTCCATTATCACCGTCGAACCAGTTTCTAGTCAAGTTCACTGTTTGGAAACAAGTCGTCCAAAAAATTTGTATGTCTTGGGCGATCCCAAGGCTTTTCACTTGCCGAAGAAATTTCTCAAACTCTGACATGTGCTCCTTCGGGATTCCATAGACCATCAGCCTTATTTCTGGCGAACCATAAGAGGGGCTTGTGTAGAGCCAATACTCGTTTGTCTTTAGGCAATCAAGAAGCAGGTCTTCATGACCAGGCGTTGCTTCAGCCAAAACAACAACCTTTCTCAGTCCCACAAACGTGTGATAGACGTTTGCCACAAAAAAGAGGGGAAAGGAGGAACGCATACGTTTTATCCTGAATCTCACAGTCTCTGGATGCATGTCTAGTTTCTTTGCAACCCTCGTTATGCTTCTAGGTCCGTGGATTCCGATGGCTTCTAATATCTTTATATCGGTAAGGTCTAAGCCGGTGCTAGTTTTCTTCGACTTTTTTAGCATTTTCTTTCTCGCCGTTGCATAACTCGTCCTTGGCAATCTATTTATTCAAAGACGCTTTAGACTTTTAAAAGTTAACAGGGCCAGCCCCCAGGTGCATCATCGCCACCTAAAGGTTGCACGAGTAGTCGTTGCGCTTCCAAAGAGTCAACGCTGCGTTTGATTATACCATAGACATCGAAAGTCGAAACTCTAGCGGTTGGCAAAACAAACGTCATGGTGACAATCCCTACACTGAGAAAGGCTAGACCTATCAAGAAGGCAATTTTCAAGTCCAACGGATCACCTCCTTTTATTGTTCATGAGAAATAAGGCTATCTTTCATGAGAAATAAAAAGCATTGAGAAGAATTTGGAATCAGAATCGGAATTATACATTGATCTGAAGGCACTCGATAAATTGGTAGGTTTGCTGTTCCTTCATCTTCATTTTGCGAGTGAAGCGGATTCAGATGAAGAAAAAAAGAGAAGAAATAACTAGAAGATGAGTGGAGAAGGATTGGAAGATGTGATTATTGTTATAACTCACGAATTGTTATCTTTGCCTAGAAGATTTCATGTGGCATCTGAAGGAAGTTTCACATAGATCATTTAAATGAACTTTCAGATAGCCAGTGCTATTCGAATATCAAGCAATTAGGGCACGTTTACCCAAGCGGAATGTTCATGTTCTTTTCTTTCACGTAATCAATAGATCAAATGAGAGGATACTGTCCAAAATGCAAGGAATACAGATCAGACAATGGTCTTGACGCTTGGGCGATAACCTGTAGACCAAGTATCTCAATCTGCTGTTAATCAACGGTCTATTATGCCGAGACATCGATGACAGATACAAACCAACCAAAAAAGGATTAGAACTCATAAGGACTCTCAAATCCCACAATTATAAAACCAAAAATAGAGGATGAACCCTGACTGAACCTCTGGTGGCGTCTGTTTCAAAATCAGACGGTTAAGATTATGGATTCCCTCGGCAGTTGAAAATGAAACAGAAATTTTCTCCTCTCCCCCCTCTATAGAGACCTGGAGACAGAGAGACTCAAACACACAAACAACCATCCCACTCAAGGGATATCTTATTCAATAAATTAAAGGAATAGAAAAAGAAACAAAGGCCAAACCACAACTAATGGCACAGTTGAGGACGCACATGTCAGGAACAGAAACCCTCATACCATACATCAAAGAAAAAACCACAAGAGAACAACCAACAATCATCATAGACACCCGAGAAGCAAACACAGCTCCAAAAATTCTGAAAGGACTAAAAGAAACAGGCGCAGAAATCCAAATAACCACTCTACAAAAGGGCGACTACATAATATCAGACCACTGCGCCATCGAAAGAAAAACCGTCCACGACTTCGTATACACGCTCACAAGACGATACCTATTCGAACAACTATTCAAACTAAAAGAAGTCTACACAAAACCCTTCATCCTAATAGAAGGATACCTACCAATAATCTACAAGTTCAGCAAAATCCAACCATCATCAGTATGGGGAGCAATGTTCTCCCTCGCAAAACAAGGCATATACATGATACACACAACTTCATACAAAGAAACAGTAGACTTCCTGTACACAGCCGCCAAGCAAGAACAAATAATCGAAAAAAGAACACCAGCGGTACATCCAATAAAGAAAACAGAAACACTAACAGACTCACAAATATTCTTCATAGCGAGCCTCCCAAACATCGGACGAGAAAAAGCAGTATCCATCCTCAAATCCTACCAAACCCCACTAAACGCCCTAATAAACGCAAACGATTGGGCAACAACCGTGTACGGTCTCGGACCCAAAATCACCGAAAAAGTAAAACAAGTCTTACACACACCCTACAGAGAGTGAAAAACCTTATTTTAACGAGAGTTAAGTAATGCTGATAAATCCGAAAAGGTCTCCGGGATGAAAGCTTTGAAGTCTATACACTATCCCCCACAGCTTGAGCGGATGCTCAAAGAAGCATTGGAACATCCAGAAGAGTTCTGGAGCGAAATCGCCAAAGAACTCCACTGGTTCAGACCTTGGAATAAGGTCTTCGAGTGGGATTATCCCTTTTTCACATGGTTCAAAGGCGGTATAACCAACCTCTCCTACAACTGCTTAGACTATCACATCAAGAAAGGAGAGGGCAACAAAACAGCCATAATATGGGAAACCGAAGAAACCGAAGAGACCAGAGTGTTGACGTATAACCAGCTATTCTATGAAGTAAAAAGGCTTGCAGCAGCATTGAAAGCATTAGGCGTGAATAAAGGTGACAGAGTAACCATTTACTTGCCCATGGTTCCGGAAGCCGCAATTGCTATGTTGGCTACCACCAGAATAGGCGCTATACACTGCATTGTTTTCGGAGGCTTTGGGTATGGAGCCTTAGCTGATAGAATAGTGGACGCAGATTCGAAGATAGTTCTAACTGCTGATCTTGGATATAGAAGAGGTGAGCAGGTCAAACTGAAGAGGGTGGTTGACGATGCCCTAAAAGAGGCTAAGTGTGTTGAAAGAGTTGTTGTGCTGAGAAGAGGCGAGAAAGAGCCCCCCATGATGGCTGAGAGAGACATATACTGGGAGGAGGCACTTGACAAAGGTGATGGAATAGATACAAAGGCAGCCCGTATGAAGGCTGAAGAATTAGCTTTCATACTTTATACGTCTGGAACTATGGCGAAGCCAAAGGGTACAGTTCAACCCCACGGAAGCTATCAGGTCTACATATACGCCATGGGCAAATGGGTCTACGACATGAAACCCACAGATGTATGGTGGTCCACCTCTGACATAGGCTGGATAGTGGGACATAGCTACGTCGTTTACGCTCCTTTACTCTTCGGCTGCTCCACCATTATGTACGAAGGTGTTCCAGACTACCCCACACCAGACATATGGTGGAAAATCGTAGAGAGGAACAAAGTGAGCAAGATGTGGATATCCCCAACAGGTGCCAGGACATTGATGAAACACGGAGACGAAATGCCCAGAAAACACGATCTAAGCTCAATAAAAGCCGTGTTCTGTGCTGGAGAGGTTCTAAATCCTTCTGCATGGGAGTGGCTTCAGAAAAAAGTCTTTGAGGATAGGGTACCTGTAATCGATCACATGTGGCAAACAGAAAGCAGTGGACCCATGGTTGGTAACCCCTACGGGATCGTGACACTTCCGATAAAACCAGGATCGGCAACAATTCCACTGTTTGGTGTCGACGGAGATGTTGTTGATGATACCGGTAAGTCTCTGCCCGCGGGCGTCAAAGGCAACTTCATCTGTAGAAAGCCCTTCCCAGGTTTGACGCCGTCCATTTGGAGAAATAAAGAGAGATACGTTGATGATTACTGGAACACGATACCTCGATGCTATTACACGGGTGATGCAGCTATGAGAGATGAAGACGGATACATATGGTTTCTCGGCAGGGTTGACGAGGTGATCAAGATATCTGGTCATAGAATCGGGACGATAGAGATCGAAAGCACGCTACTCTCGCACCCAGCCGTCGCTGAGGCAGCGGTCGTAGGTAAACCAGACCCATTAAGAGGAGAGGTGGCTTGTGCATTTGCGGTTTTAAAAAAGCAACCAACATCAATTGACGAGTTGAAGAAGGAGTTAAGAGAAGTTGTTAGGAAAACCCTAGGACCCATAGTAATAGTAGACGACATATTCTTCGTTGAAAAGCTTCCAAAAACAAGGAGCGGGAAGATCATGAGACGACTGATCAAGGCTGCTATAACAAATCAGCCTCTTGGGGACATCTCAACAATAGAAGAAAGAGCCACAATTGAAGAACTCATGAGAGTCACAGAAAGGATCAAGAAATGAAATACATTAGAAATCTACTTTTATACATGGTTGCAACACCTGATATCAACTAAAGGAAAAAATTCCATTTCTTCTCCCCCTCTATAGAGAGGTTCTCACACACGCACACACAAACGCCAACAACACTAACTCTTCTTCTTTAGATACCCATTCTCCAAAGCCTTCAGCAATCCAGTCAAAACCAAATTCACAGGAGTCTCAACCCCAAACCGTTCACCATACCTCACAATCGCTCCACTCAAAAAATCAACCTCCGTCCTCCTTTTATTCTCCACATCCACCAACATAGAAGGCTTATGAGCACCACCCTTCTCCAAATACTTCGTAAACTTGTCAAGGGCATCTTTACCAAAGTCGTACCCATCCTTCTTGGCTACTCGCAACCCTTCCTCGAGCACTTTCACAGCCAAATCACGACTAAACCCAAACTCCATAGCCTCCTTCATCGTCTGCCCAGTTAAAGCACAAACAGAACACAGAGCAGAGTTCAAAATCGTCTTCTCCCACACATGACGCTTAACATCCGAAGACTCTTCAGTTTCTAATCCAGAAGCCGTCAACATTCCCGCAATCAGTTTAGTCGTCTCATCATTCGTGTACTTCCCCTTCTTAAAGGCGCCAACATAATTAGGAGGCTGAAACCAATTCATCCTCACACGCCCAACACCAACCAACTCCCCAGCATAATTAATCACCACACGATAAGCAGTATCAACCCCCAAACCCTCCGCAATCAACTGCTCATTATCCAAACCGTTCTGAAAACTAACAACCCGCATCCTAGCCTTATACACTGGCTTAAGCTCAGCCAAAACGGGCTTCAGAAAACAAGCCTTCGTCGCGACAAAAACAACTTCAGGCTCAAACTCTACAAGTTTCTTCATAGACCCAGCAGTCTTCCTAATCCCAACAGTCAACTCCCTAATCCCAGAAACTCGTAAACCACCCCTATTAATCCCTGCCAAAATCTCTTTAGCAACATCCTCTACTACAACATCCACTTCGCCCTTCGCCAAATGAGCAGCCAAAATAGAACCGACAGGACCCAAACCAACAACCCCAACCGTCGGTTTTCTCGACACCATATCTTATTCCCCCATTTTTCCACTACTGTGAAGCAGTTAAATTATAAGAACGACTATTAAGGATTTATTTTCGATGAGAACATCACGGTGCAAGAAAATGAGAAAACCACTCTGGACACCTTCCGAAGAACGCATGAAACACGCTAACATAACCAAATTCATAAACCTCGTCAACAAAAAGCACGGTCTCCAAATTAACTCCTACAACGAGTTGTACAAATGGTCCATTGAAAACATATCAGATTTCTGGGCAGCCATGTGGGAATTCGGAGAGATAAAAGCCTCTCGCAAATACAAAGTGGTAGTTGACGATTTAACTAAGTTTCCAGGCGCAAAATGGTTCCTTGGTGCAAGACTGAACTTCGCCGAGAACCTCCTAAGATACAGGGATAACCATTTAGCCTTCATATTTAAAGGAGAAACCCAGAAATCAGCCAATATGACCTATGCAGAACTGTACAATTCTGTGGCACGTTTGGCTAAATCGTTACGCGAGATAGGTGTTTCTCTGGGAGACCGTGTAGCCGCCTACATGCCCAACTTAATAGAGACAACGGTCGCCATGCTCGCCACCACAAGCCTCGGCGCCATATGGTCCTCCTGCGGCACGGAGCTCGGTCCAGGAGCTGTTCTAGACCGTTTCAGCCAAATCGAACCAAAAGCCTTGTTCACAGTTGATGGCAACCCATACAAAGGAAAGACTCTTAACGCTCTCCTTAATGTCGAGAAAATCGCCAAAGGCGTACCTTCACTGGAGAAAATCGTTATAGTCCCCTACATTGAAGAGAAACCCAATATCAGTCACATTCCAAAATCTGTGCTCTACAAAGACTTCATGTCCCAGGAAAAACAGGCGAAAATTCGGTTTGAGCAAACGCCTTTTGACCATCCCGTGTACATCATGTTTTCTTCTGGGACGACTGGTAAACCCAAGTGCATGGTTCAAGGAGCCATAGGCATCCTCATCAATCACCTGAAAGAGCTTATATTGCACACCGATTTGAGGCATGAGGATAGGATTTTCTACATCACGAGTCCGAGTTGGATGATGTGGAATTGGCTAATCAGCTCCTTGGCAGTCGGGGCTACTGTTGTGCTGTATGATGGTAATCCGAATTATCCTGATTGGGGTGCCATGTGGAAACTGGTTCAAGACGAAAAAATAACTATCTTCGGTTGCAGCGCAAGCTACATCAACTATCTTAGGAGCGTAGGCGCTGAACCCGGCAAAGCCTATGATTTGTCGTCGCTGCTAGAAATCTCGCAAACTGGCTCACCCCTCTCTTCTGAAGGTTTCGAGTACGTTTATCGTGAGATCAAGGAAGACTTACATTTCAATTCAATCTCGGGAGGCACAGACATCAACGGTTGTTTTGCCATTGGGACTCCGATTCAGTCTGTGTATGCGGGTGAGTTGCAGGGTCCAGGTTTGGGGATGAAGGTGAAAGCGTATGATGAAAACGGCAAGCCAGTGGTTGATCAGCAGGCAGAACTCGTCTGTGAGGCTCCCGCTCCTTCTATGCCTCTTTACTTCTGGAACGACCCAGATGGCAAAAAGTACAGAGACGCTTACTTCAGTTTTTATCCTAATGTTTGGCGGCACGGCGACTGGATAATAGTTCACGGCGACACAGGTGGGATAACCTTCTTGGGGCGTTCTGATTTTACTTTGAAACCCTCTGGAGTGCGTATAGGTCCAGCTGAAATATACAATGTTGTGGAGAGGTTTGAAGAGGTTGCCGACAGCATGGTTGTAGGGCAAGATTGGAGGGGAGATCAACGTATTATTCTCTTTGTCAAGGTTGCTCTAGGATTTCAATTAACAGAGGATTTAGAAAGTAGGATTAGGAGAGCGTTGCGGGAGGAGGCTTCGCCTAGGCATGTTCCAGCCTTGATTATTGAGGTGCCTGATGTTCCTTACACGTTTAACATGAAGAAGGTTGAGAGTGCTGTCTCGAATATAATTCATGGGAGACCGGTCACAAACAGGGATGCCTTGATTAATCCTGAGTCGTTGGATTTCTATGAGAAGATTCTTCCTGAACTTCAAAGGGAATAGGTAGTGTTGTGTGTGCGTGTGTGAGAACCTCTCTATAGAGGGGGGAGAGAAGAAAAATTATTTTTTCTTCATCATCATCTCTGTTTGAAAACGGTGAGAAAAAATTTTGTTTTTTTCATCTACTGAGTCTAGGAACTTTGTTTTGGCTTTCTGATTTTGGAATAGACGTCGCTTAGAGTCTTGTTTAGATGATAATCTATGATGAGAGTTGATAACTTGGGTTTTCAAATTGTTTGCTGAGAAGGCTACTAGATTGCGACAAGGACTATGGCGATAAGTGCGAGCAGTATGCCTAAGCCCTTTGTGAGTGTTATTTCTTCGTGTAGGATTAGGTAGGATAGTGTTACGGTTACAACTGGGTATAGGGATGTTAATGGGATGACGATGATGGCTTCTCCTTCTTGTAGGGCTGAGTAGAAGGTGATTGTTCCTATGACGCTTACTATGCCGGCGATTAGGGCGTAGTTGAAGCCTTGGGAGCCTATGGTTATGGTGGGTTTTTGGCTTATGTAGATGAGTAGGGAGGATGCGAATAGTATGATGTTTGTTAGGATGTAGATTTGTGGCCAGTTTGTGTGTTGGTATGCGAGTTTTATGAGGAGTCCCATTGTGCCCCAGGTGATTATTGTGATTGCGCTTAGTATTAGCCAGTTCATGGCTTCAAGATTTGAGTGTATTCGGTATATATGGTTTTAACACAGAAGGGGAATTGTATGTCATATTCTAATTGTTAGAATCTGCCTTTTTTGGATGTTTTTTCTTCTTCATCTTCTCTCTGGGCTTTTAATGGTTTTAGGGAGTGTGCGTGCATGAGTAACAAGCATCTTAAATAGAAGTTATGGCAAGAGGGCTATACCAATGTGATTTTTGGAAGGAGGTGAGAGTTTTGGCGATTAAAGAGATGCCCCTTGAAGAGAAGTATGACAGGCTCCTTGACGCATACTACTTGGACATCGCTACACTCTACTCTCTCCATAAAGAACTAGGAGTGGTAGATAAGTGCATTGATTGGTCGGTGAAGGTGTCGAAGAAGATGGTTCCAAGTGTTTTAGGTGTGGCATTTAAGGTGCTGAGGGCGATTTCTCCTGGCAAAGCGTTCAGCCAGGTTGTTGACCAATATGTGTATATGATGCAAACAACTCAGCGCTTGTCAGGCATTGAGTTAACTAAGGTTTCTGATCGTGAGGTAACTGTGAGGATCAAGAACTGTCCTGTCCTCGGCAGAATGAGAGATGTAGTGAAGAAAGCGGGTCTGGACTTGGACCCAAGATTCATGTGCGAGTTTGAGCCAAAGATTAACCGAGAGGTGGCTAAGGAGTTCGGAGTAGATTTAACCTGTAAGCTTGAAGAAAACGGGTGCATACATACGGCAAAGTTAAGATGAGTTTGAGTGATTCTTCTCTCTTCCCACTTTTTTGTTCGTGCGTGCGATTTCGAGAGTGATTAGGGTCTTAGAACCTAACCTTATCCTTTTTAGCTGTTTTTCTTTTTGGTTTTTCCTTCCATTCGAAGCCGCATACGTTGCACTTCTTTGTGGTTCCGTTGATTGTTATCTTCTTCGAACCACAATTAACACACCGCTCCTTCCTACCACCCATTATCTCATTCATCTCCGGTTTATGCTTGTTTTTTTAATGGTGTGACGATTTGATCTCGGTGAAACCGTCTAAAGGCTTTTTCGCCTCTACGCGTGCTGGGCAAGAAACTTCTAGTGAATCTTGAGGTTATCGAAATTAAATTTGGAAGTAGGGTAAGGATTCTTCTAGTACAAGAACCAGTGGAAGCATTTCCTTTGGCACATAATGTCTCAAGTCAGCAATCACAATCTTATGAATTCTGACTTTCTTGTTTGCCTTCCTTAACTCTTTTATGCTTTCGACAAAGTGCTTTACCGTTTTCCTTGTTATCCCAGCACGGGCTTTATGTGCATTTCGCTTGATGCTTTTTAGTGTTTCGATGTGAGATTTCAATTCTCTAATGGCTTCATCTACATCGCCTTCGACCTTACCAGATATTTCGTCTCCGTACAACTGGAAGAATTTATAGAAATCAGTCCCAATTGATAGAGAATCATCAACAACAGTCCTTGCGACCATGTTGACGAAATCATATATTGGATAATCTACTTCCTCTAAATGATCCATGAACCCCTTATTTAATGAAATCAACTTACAACCCTGTGCCAATTTGACAAAAGATTCTATTAGTGCGGCGTATTGTAGGTTCATATCGGCTATACATCTAACAATTTTGTTAATCTTTGGAATTACAGGCTCTGCTCTTAACAAAGGTATTAACTGTCCTTCGCCACTGATTTCAAACTTCTTATACAGGTCTATATAGGTCTTTATTTCTGTGCTTAGTCCACTGATGAGTTGCTCTCTGAGTTTCTTCTTTCTCAGGTATTTCCGAATTTCATCTATCAACCGTTCAACTGGTCGAATCAAAACGCTCAAAGGGGATAGATAGACTTGCTTTGCCACGCACTTCTCTACCCATAAGCCCTAACAAAAACCTTTCGACTGTATAGTTATGGAACGAAAGGTAGGCAAGATACACGAAAAGAGCGAAGGTGAGGCTTGATGAAATCGCCTTTACCGAAATATTCTTTTCTTTAACGGAATTTGAACCTTATGAATTTGGGGGAGTATATGTAAGCTGCTATAGCAGTTCAATTCTGGTTCTGGTTCCAGTCTTAAAATACTCTGAATCAGCCACCCTAACCTTACCGTTCAACACCTTCTCAAATATAGACATGGCTAAAAGCGCAAAAGGACAAGTCACATCCTTAGGCTTCAACTCCGCATGAATATGACCCGCCCAAACACACCCATCAACACGAAGAACATACCTCTCCGGACCCAACCTCTCAAAACGAAACTCCCTAGAGACTTTAAACATTTTGGGCTAACACTATTAACTATCAGGACTTTTCAGATGAAGAAAATGCATGCACATAGAACATAGGTTCAGAAAACTTAAATAACGCAGATAGCACCTTACCTTACTTGAGGAGTGCAAATGAGCTTCTCTCGGTTCCTTCTAAGACAAGCACAAAAACTCTTTGATTTACACACCAAAAAGCTCATGCACAAGCATCGCAGGATATTCGAAGAGTTAGCCAGACTATAATCTAAAAAAGCCCTTTTCCCAATTCTAGTGTATGCTAATAGTCCTTTCAGCAGAGGTTCTGAAACACATTCATGATATTGTTATAAAGCAAAGGGGAGAACCTGGATACATGTCAGAAGGAATGGTTCAAGGATGTATAGAAAGAGCAATAACCAATGTTTATGATTTTCAGCCTTTTCCGACAGTCATCAGAAAAGCAGCAGCCTTCCTCTATTCCATGATAATTTTCCATCCATTTATAGATGGAAACAAGCGAACTGCCTTGATAGGAACCTACTGGTTACTATACCTCAACGGTTACTCTTTTAGAATACCAAAAGATGCAGTTGCTTTTCTCAGAGCAATTGCTGACTTAAAAGTCTCAGAAAACCAAGTTGCATTATGGTTGATGAGAAATTCAAGAAGGAATCCGGTTTTCGTATTTTACAATTTTCTCTATTCTGTCATCGCAAGGAAATCTATGCCTGCGTTTATGGATGTTATGAAGAGTATGGCTAGAATCATTCCTCCAGGGTATCCTGAGTTATACAAAGGTATTTCTGAGGCAAAGAAGTGAAGTGCTATGCTTTTTCCGTTTAAACTTGCTGAAAGAATGAGAAGAGGAAAAATACTTTGGAGAAAGTCCGAATCGTGATGAGCTACGACCGCGACGCCGACACAGTCTACATAAGCTTCGGCAAACCAAGGAAAGCGGTCTCCGAAGAAATCGACCCATACGTCATAGTTAGACGTGATCCCAAAACCAAAGAGATGGTAGGCATAACCATAACAAACTTCAGCAAATACTTCGAAACAAAAAAACAACTAAGCATAGAAACCCCTGTATAGTAAACAACATCGCCTTCAGTTTTCGGGTTCTCTATCCTCCCTAATGAGCTTTGTAGAATCCACCCTCACCCGCCTCCTCTTAGCCCTCGGCTCAATCTCTTCAATAGTCTTCATCAACTCAAGACGTTTAACCCTCTTCAACGAAGCTTCCACCTCTTCGCTCTACAGAACCATTAATATGAAAGATACTCTTAAACTAACAACCTCAACCCCCAAAGTGACTCACCATGCAGGTTCTCCAGTCCTTCAGACACATACTCCACAAAAGACACGACATCGCAAGAGACTGGAAAAACCAAAACAAACGACCCGTCATAGGCTGGAACTGCACCTACACACCAGAAGAAATCATACACGCTATAGGTGCCTTACCCGTCAGAATCCTAGGAAGCATGGAAACCGCCACAACCCTAGCAGACGCCTACCTACCCCGCAACGCCTGCTCCTTCACCCGCAGCTGCCTCGACTCAGCCCTAAGAGGCGACTACGCTTACTTAGACGGCTTAGTCACCAGCAACAGCTGCGACAACTCCACCAAAACCTACGACCTATGGAAACACCACACAAAAATCCCATACTTCCACTTCATAAACACCCCCCAAACAAACACTCCAAAAAGCCACAATTTCTTCTACAATGAACTCCTAAGATTCAAGGAATCCTTAGAAAAACACTTCAACGCCTCCATAACCAACAAAACCCTACAAGACACAATCCGAGTCTACAATGAAAACAGAACCCTACTAAAAAAGGTCTACGACCTACGAAGAAAAGACCCACCACTCGTCAGCGGAGTCGAAGCCTTGCAAATCGTTCTATCCAGTATGCTAACACCCAAAGAAGAACACAACAAACTCCTAAAACAACTACTAAAAGAAACACCAAATCGCCCAGACCCACCAAAACCAGGCGTAAGACTTCTAATCACGGGAAGCATAATGGACACCCCAGACCTGCTCCACATTGTTGAATCAGTCGGCGGAATCGCAGTAACAGACGACCTGTGCACTGGAACAAGATACTTCTGGAACCTAGTCGACAGCGCAGACAAAGACCCCATAGAAGCCATCAGCAAACGCTACCTGAACAAAATCCCATCCCCCTTCATGTACGACCAGCGCCAAGAAAGACTCAACCACGTCAAAAAAATGATAAAAGACTACAAAGTCGAAGCGGTCATCAACTTTCTCTTAAAATTCTGTGACACACACCTCTTCGACGCCCCAATCCTAACAGAACAACTCCAAGCAGAAGGCGTACCAGTGCTAAACCTCGAGTGGGAACACACCAGAAGCGGAATCGCCCCCTTAAAAACACGTATAGAAGCCTTCATCGAGATGGTAAAAGGAGTCCCATAACCATGCCAAGACTACAAACCCTAGAAGACTTCTACCAAAACCACATCCAGCCATACTACCAAAACGCCCACAAAGCCCAAAAACAAAACAAACCAATTGCATGGGTAGCCTCAACCTTCCCAGTCGAAATCCTCCAAGCCATGGACATCACGCCGATATGGCCAGAAAACTACGCCTCAGTCTGCGCAGCAAGACAGGTTTCAGTCCAGCTCGCTGAAATCGCCGAGAGACACGGCTACTCCAGAGACCTCTGCTCATATGCCAGAACAGTTATCGGCTCCGTCCTAACAGAAGAGAAAGACCTCTTGCCAGAAGGGGGCATGCCAAAACCCAACTTCCTAGTGGCGTCGACAGCCGCCTGTGACACACACCTGAAATGGTTCCAAGTCTTGAGCCACTATCTTAAACGCCCACTATACCTCCTAGATATACCTTACAACATTGCAGGCGCGGATGCGGAAAGCCTCGAAACCCATCATATACAGCAGTACGTTTCACAACTAGAAGAGTTGATCTCTTTCCTAGAAAAACAGACTGGCAACCGACTCGACAAAAACAAACTACGAAGAGCCATAACCCTCTCAGATCGCACGAGCAGTCTCTGGCTGGAAATCCAAGACTACCGAAAAACCATTCCGACGCCCATGGGCGCCAGAGACGCCTTCTCAGCCGTGTTCTTCATGCTCTGCACACCCGCCACCCAAGCAGCAGTAGACTTCTACCAAAAACTAAGAGACGAAATCAAAGAAAGAGCAAAAAACCGTATAGGCATAATCGAAAATGAAAGATACAGGCTGATCTGGGACAACCTACCGATGTGGTTCAACCTAAAATTCTTCGATTATCTAGGCAGCTTGGGCGCAGTCGTCGTAGCCGAAACCTTCTCCCACGTCTGGACTGGAAGCCTTAACCCCTCAAAACCCCTAGAAAGCCTAGCCAGAAAGTATCTCCCAAACTTCGCCAACTGTGGCGTCCAAAGAAGAATCGACCTCATCCTAAAACTCGCAAAAGACTTCCACGCAGACGGTATCATTCTTCCAACCAACTGGGGGTGCAGAATGATGTCCATAGGAGAAACAATCGTAAAAGAAGTGGTCGACAAAAAATTCGGGGTGCCAAGTCTCATCCTCGACGTGGACTCATCCGACTGGAGAAACTACGACGAGGCACAGGTTAAGAGGAAAGTTGAGGGATTCATAGAAGTATTAAGTAGAAGAGTCTAAACCACTCAAAGCCTTGCATTATAAAGTCTGAGTGTAGCGTTCTCGCAACTTCCTGTGCACAATCTTCCCTGTTGCGCTTCTCGGCATCTCAGACGCTGTTATGAAATCCACCGATTTCGGCTTCTTGTATCCGGCCATCTTGCCTCTACACCATTCAATTATTTCTGTTTCAGTGGCTGTTTCGTCCTCTTTCAGGATGACAACAGCTTTTACGGCTTCGCCCCAAACATCGTCTGGCACACCAATCACAGCGACATCGAAAACTTTTGGGTGCCTTGATATCATCTCCTCGACCTCAGAGGGATAAACGTGCTCTCCGCCGGTTATAATCATGTTGTCTTTTCTGTCCACAATGTAGTAGTAGCCTTCTTCGTCTCGTTTCACCATGTCTCTTGCGGTGAAGAGGTCGCCCTTAAAAGATTCCTTGGTTTTTTCTGGTAATTTATAATACTCGTCGAACATCATGGGTCCTCTTGAGTACAGTTCTCCGACTTCACCTATGCCTACTTCGTTTCCTTTTTCGTCCAAGAGTTTTATCACGTCTGTTCCGAGGCACTCCCGTCCCATCGACCCCAACTTTCTTAGTTGGTCTTCGGGTTTGAGAATTGTGACCATGCCTGCTTCTGTAGACCCGTAAGCCTCGTACAACTCGACGCTTGGAAAACATTTGAGTATGCCTTTTTTGATGTGGCTTCGCACTGGGGCGGAGGAACACAACAGTTTGCGCACTGACCTCACGTCATGCTTTTTCCTCTCGTTTTCTGGAACGTTTAGTATTAAGTTGTAGTGGGTCGGTATCAGCGAGGTGAAGGTTATCTTCTCCTGCGCCATCGTCTTTAGGAGTTCGACGGGGTCGAAGCCTTTGTCCCGTCCCACGTAAAGAGACGCACCAATGTACAAGAATAAGGGTCCATAGAAAGTGGAGTTCACGTGATAAAGGGGCATAACAATCATTCCGTAGTCTTTCTCTGAGAAGCCGAACTCTACGGCGTTGATCAAGTAGAAGGATGTGTAGGATTCGTGGGAGCGAACAACCCCCTTCGGAACGCCTGTTGTGCCCGAAGTGTATATTTGAAGCCAAGTGTCTTTGGCGTCAACTTTCACGTCCGGTGCGCTTTCAGAAGACTCGGCGATAAGAGTTTCGTAGTTAACGTATCCTTCTGGAGTTGCTTGACCCACAACCGCATAATTGTTACGCTTGATTTTTTTGAGGTTAGAGCGAATTGAATTGACGGCTTCTACGAAGTCTTCCTCTATTATCATCGCCTTTGCGTCAGAATTATCGACCACGTACTCGATTTCTTTTCCGATGTAGCGCCAACTGACTGGAGCGCCCACTAGCCCTGTTTTTGCGAGAGCGCAGAGGATTTCTATGAATTCGATGCGGTTGTGAAGCAGAGCCGCAACTCTATCGCCTTCACGCAACCCCATTCTTAGTAAAGCGTTTGCAAGTTCGTTCGTTCTTGACTCCAATTCTTGGTATGTCAGTGTTTTTCCATGCCAGTCCTTGACAGCCAATTTTTTGGGGTAGTTTTTTGCGTGCACTTTTAGGATTTCACCAAGATTCAGCGAAACCATACTTTAGGCTCCTAATATTAAGATGAGTAGAGTAGTCTGTAGACATTTTAAAATTATTTTTCCTTCATCATCTTCATCATTGGGATGTAGGCGTGCCGTGAGGCTTGTTTGTGGGGAAGAAATGGACGTATTAGCTGGTTTTGGTTCTTAGAAGTAGTATTATCCCTTCGGAGAGAAATAAACCTGTAGCCACTATTGTTATGAACATGAGAAATATGAATTCAGTTTGTAAAGGTTCGTTGACAAAAGAACGAATCACAACAATGGCAATTTCAGCACTCAAGATACCTATGAAAAAGAAGGAGTAAAACAGCAGTCTTGGTACTAGGTTTCGACCAATCCAGAGATGCCCTTTGATGCTAGCCTTTTCCTTAACTATGTATTCGCCATAGGTGTTTCTTTGTAGCAGGCCTAAGGTTTCGAGTTTTTGGAGGTGTCTGTACGCCACGCTTGGGCTGCTGAGATTTGCGCCTCTCATCACATCTCTTGGACCTACAGGCTTACCTTCTTTGAATACGTAAAGGTATACTTTGAGCGTAGTGCCCTCAAGCTCTTCGTCACTAGGCACTGTTCAGCGCCTCGTCTCAATGTATACGTCTATTCCATTACTGTCTATACGTAATAATTGATTTTCGGAAAGAGCTGTATTATACAAGAATTCTTTCTCAATTACCTGCAGTTGAACATACTTGAGGCTGAACCCCCTTGATAAAGAACCTCCCCCATAGGGTTGCCCTATAGCTTCTCCGAACAAGTATATCGTTCCATTTTCTAACGCGGCATAGGGAATATTTGGGACCTCCACCATTCCAGTAAATCCAATGAGCTTTGAAGTATTGGAAGGCCAATATTGTGACCATCCGGGATAGAAACGGCTCAAGTCTCTTAAATCTGTCAGGATAGGGTTCTCTTTTGCAACTCCGAAACTTTCGCCACTAATCGGTGAAACAGTGATTTGTTTAGCTAGTTTTTCGCTGCCTATAATCTCAGTGCCGTTGTGGACGAGAATCTCTTGTGCTGCAGACACCTCGAATTCTCTTAGGAGAGCTAATTTATCTGAGCGGTTTGTGACGTTTAGAACGATGAAATATGATACGAGTCGAATATCATTCTCCCAGAAGTCACTGAGATTTCTCCACAAGCCCGTGACATTCCTATTGAACTCTTGAACACCAAAGTACGCGTATATGATGTCGACTTCAATCTGCACTTTTGCCGTTAACGCAAAGTTTGGAACAAGAATAGGTGAAGCAGCAGCCAACCCAAGCATCAAAGCAATAGCATTGGCTAGAATCATCTTAATGCTCAATTTCATTCTTTCACCAAAATAGCTCTTTTATGGAACTTCTTTAATACTCTACTTGAAGAACACTATTGTTCTCATAGAGGAACAAATTCGTGGAATTTTAGGTCTATCCAATTCACAGGTTAAGTGGTAGAGAAACTGCATCCGCCACACGACTTTTGACGTCATGAGAAATTATTATATTTGCTATGTTATCTTATTCAGATACCCTATCAGAGTGAGGTGTCTATGATGGAAGTAAAGAAGGTCGCAGTTTTGGGAGCTGGGTTGATGGGTCATGGTATCGCCCAAGTCTCAGCCCAGGTCGGAAAATACGAGGTTAATCTTAGAGACATAAAACAAGAGTTCATTGACTCTGGAATGGGAATGATAAAGGGAAGCTTACAGAAGTTCGTTTCGAAGGGAACCATTTCAGAGAAAGACATGAACGAAACTCTTGGCAGAATCCACTCAATGATTGACCTGAAGAAGGCGGTTGCAGACGCAGACCTCGTACTAGAGGCTGTTCCAGAAAATCTCGAACTAAAGAAAAGCGTGTGGTCAGAAGTTGACAAATACGCAAAAGAACCCACAATTTTCGCCTCAAATACTTCATCCATCAGCATCACGGAGATGGCATCAGCCACAAAGAGACCAGAAAAATTCTGCGGAATGCACTTCTTCAACCCACCCCAATTAATGAATCTTGTAGAGATTGTTCGAGGAGCCAAAACATCCGACGAAACAGTCAAGGTAGTCGCTGAGGCAGCTACGAAGATGGGTAAAGAAACAGTCATTTGCAAGAAGGATGCGCCTGGATTCATCGTTAACAGGGTTCTCATCCCAGCCCTAAACGAAGCCATCTACCTCGTGCACGAGGGCATAGCAGACCAAGAAGACATCGACAAGGCTATAAAACTTGGTTTGAACTGGCCAATGGGACCAATAACACTGTTAGATTATCTCGGCTTAGACACGACTTTATCTATAACAGAGGTTTTGCAGAGGGAGTTTGGCGACAAGTACAGAGCCTGTCCACTACTCCGCCAGATGGTTAGAGCAGGCTTATTAGGGAGAAAGACTCGAAAAGGATTCTATGATTGGGAGAAGAAATAGACCAATTTAGAAGGAGAATCAGCGAATGAAATATGAAAACATACTTTATGAAAAAAGTGAGGGAATAGCAACCATCACAATCAATCGCCCAAACGTACTGAATGCCCTAAACATGCAAGCTCTACAAGAAATCTCGTCGAGCCTAGACGATGCAGAAGAAGACGAAACCGTGAAAGTCATAGTTATCACAGGGGCTGGAGATCGATCGTTCTGCACCGGTCTCGACCTCAAAGCGATAAAGGGTCTCACCCCATTAAATGCAATGAACCAAGATCTGCTTGGACAGAAATTAACTAAAAAAATAGAGGAACTAAGAAAGCCAGTAATCGCTGCCATAAACGGCTATGCGCTAGGTGGAGGTCTGGAACTGGCTATGTCCTGTGATCTGAGGATAGCCTCGGAAAATGCAAGACTAGGGCAGACTGAGTTAAATGTGGGACTGATTCCAGGCTGGGGAGGAACTCAGCGTCTTCCACGACTCGTGGGCAGAGGGATAGCCCAAGAACTGATTTTCACGGGTAAAATGATTGACGCAACGACCGCTAAGCAATTGGGTCTGTTGAGCGCAGTTGTGCCGCCCGACAAACTAAAATCGGCTGTCAAAGAACTCGCCGCCGAACTGATGACCAAGTCGCCTGTTGGCATCCAGCTCGTTAAGCGATTGATAAACAGCAGCTTGGAAATCGACTTGACAAGAGGACTAGTGCAGGAAGCACAGGCTTACGGCGTCCTTGTCTCCACTGAGGACTTCAATGAGGGAGTTGCCGCTTTCATAGAGAAGAGAAAGCCGAAGTTTAAGGGAAAATAACATTTCTCAGATTTCATAAAACTCCTCTTTAAAAGAAAGCCTTAACCAAGCACTAAACCCAGAGACTGTCTACTCTTTTATTGCGTGGAGAATGTATGTGAAATAGCCTTTCTTACCGTGGTCTCTGAAGTTCAAAATCTTGAAGCCAGCTTTTCTAAAGGATTTCTCTATTCTTCGTGTAAAAACCACAGAATGATAGTGCCATCCTTGATAATCTTTCAAACTAAGCCTGTACATGTAGTCGCCCCAGACTACTGGCATCCGCCGTATAAACTTCCAGTAAATGTAGTTTTTCAGATATACGAGACGAGAACATTCGTTGGGAACATTTGCTATATTCACAAAAACCGATCCTCCGCCCTTTAATATCCTTCTCAATGCATGGAGAGATTCTTCTCTTAGACTGGGGGAACACACTCAAATGTTGCGTAAACCACACGCCATTGAATGCTGAGCCTACAAATGGCAGATATTGGATATCTAGACGTAAAAAAAATCCACGTTATTGGTTTTGATGGTTTTCTTTGCATGCCTAAGAGAATGAAGAGACAAGTCAGCCGTATCACAAAATTGTTATTTCGCACAAGATATGGGATGCCTCTCCCATAGCCTCCTGCTAGGTCCAGAATCAATTTTTGTGTCCTATAAGGTTCTGGAAAAGTGGAAGAAACTCCCCTTTGTCTTCACTCCACTCTTCTCCAGGGTGTTCATACGGTATCATAGATTCTTTGAACATCCTTGCTAGAAATTTTCTTCGCCTAGAATCTTTCGCTGCCATGTTCTCCTCAACACTCACGATAGGTTTAGTGTTACAGTTAATATAGAATATTTTGCATTATCAATAGTTCACAACTTGACTCTGATGACGTTTAAGATGATTGCAGTGAAGAAGGGAGGATCGTAACATTGACATTCTCACGTCCCTAATCGGATACAAACGTCTATTCGAGAAAAAGCTTTTCCGACCCTAACTCATGCGACTCAACAGCAATTATTTCATTATTACTCTGTTCGCGATCATTCTAGTTTTATAGACTTTCATCATCTGAAACCTGTTCTTTTTGTCAATTCTTCACAGTCATCAGAATCGGCTGGAGTAGCAGCTTCTTTCATGGCGTATAGGAGGGATTCATATTTTGGATTCATACGAGTTAAATAAGCAACCGCAATGCTAAGTGGTCTGAAAGGAGATGGATATTCAATGAAGGAAGGAGCCGAAATTTACAAAACTCATAAAGTTCATATGTTTCTTAGCAAGTTTATTAGCGAGAATTTAGGCACGATTTATCCAATCTTTGATCTAAAACATGGGTATAGATATCCCGATGTTGAGGAAATCGTAAACGACCCCGAAAGCGCTAAAGAGTTTTTAAGGACACTCTATGATGCTGGTATTCTGAAGAAAGAGCTTTATGATAAGGTCCTTCACTGTCCAAAATGTGGTTCAGTTAATATTTCCATGCATTATTGCTGTCCAAAATGTGGTTCATTTAACATCAAAAAGACTTCGCTGATTGAACACATCAAATGCGGATACATAGACTCTGAAGAAAGCTTCCAAACAGGCGATAAACTCATTTGTCCCAAATGCCATGGAAAATTGAGTAAGATAGATGTTGACTACGTGAAAGCCGGAACGTGGTGTAACTGCACTGAATGTGGCAAAAGCTTTGACATTCCCTCTCCGTCCCATTTCTGTCGCAGTTGCCATCAAATCTTCACGTTTGAAGAAGCAGTATACGAGGACGCCTACATTTACAGTTTAAGAGAAGACGTGACACAAAATGTGCACTGGGGCCTTACCACTTTGATAACAAAGTTTCTCCAAAACTGCGGATTTGAAGTGGAGAGCCCAGGTCTCCTAGATGGGAAATCAGGCTTAAGTCACGTATTCGATGTAGTAGCCCGCCGCCGCTTAGGAACAAATCCGAATGTTATCGTGATTGACCTAGCTACAGCAAGTGATAACAATGTTTCACAAGATTTCGTGACCGCAATGTTTGGAAAAGTTTATGACTCCACTCCTAACAACGCGTTCTTAATAGCAGTTCCTAAACTCGAAGAGAACGCAAAAAGATTAACTGGTCAGTACAATATCAAGTTGATAGAAGCGAAGAATCACGATGATATTATGAGTGCACTCAAAGCATTGATAACTTAGCATAATTCAACGAGGCTAAACAATTCAAAGAGCACATTATCAAGTCTTTACTTAATGATAATGTGAGATACACATATACTTATTTAATTAGCCGTCGTGTGAATTTATGTTTTCGTTTTGTACAATTAAATGCAATTTTTTTGAACAAAACTAAAATACCTTGTTACACAAACTAAGGATGTCAACTAGAAGAGAGGTGATGAGTCAGGGATGAAAATACTCTTCGTTGTTCTGATATGTTTGGTGGCCATCTCAGTTATTTATGGTTGCAACACTCTACTGGTTAATAAGTTCAGTGAAGTCGCAGAAAGTGCAGTTTTTCATGGAGATACGATGTCCATTAATCTAAGTAGAAACGTAAATCCGCTGGGAGACCCCATAAATAATCCGTATCCTCGTTAATCGTGCCGAATAAATAAATTCCCGTTTCTGTATAATCTCTCTAGAAGAGTTGCGATCTGAGAGTCTCCGATATATCTAGATGTTAAAAAGAGTTATTTTTGATCAGATACGCTAGTAAGACTCAGGCATGTATAATTCTAGTTTGAGGTAGCTTTGCTATGGGTTTATACAACGACTTTGAGTGGATGCTTAGATATGCAAAGATGCTCGATCCAATAAATGCAAAGATACTGGAGGGTCTTGGCAAATGTGGACCCCGTAATGTTAGATTTTTAGCCAAATCAATATGTCTGCCTCCAACAACAGTGAGCTTCCGTGTTAATAGGTTGATAAATGAGGGTTATCTTAGGATAAACGCCAATCTAGATCATCCTAAACTAGGGTTGATGAAAGCCGTTCTTTTTGCTGAGATATTACCTGGGTTTGAAGATACGCTTTGGAGAGCTATCGAAAGTCTTGGCTTTTGGACATATATATCAAGATGCTATGGAAAATTCGACGGGGTTTATGCTATCTTCGCTTTTCCGGCTGAACAAAAAAGAAAGCTTGAAGATTACATAGATAAAGTCTTAGGGCCTAAGGCTCTTGCCCATTATCTTTTTTTCTGGATCAATAACCGATATACAGTAGCTCCCAGCTTCCTCTGGTTCGATTTTCAGGAGAAGGGATGGAATTTTCAGTGGCAGAAATGGGTTGAGGAGATTTTGAGTGCCCCAGAGAAATTTCCTGAAGGCCTAAAAGATCCGGAAGATTATCCCATTTTGGTTGATGAAATCGACTTGTTGATCTTAAAGGAATTGGAGAAAGATGGAACGGTTGAATTCACTAGATTGGCGGACACCCTTGGTTTAACACCCGAAGGTGTAAGATACAGGTATTATAAACACATCATTGAACAAAACCTTATTGTTGATTATGACATTACGATTTTCCCCTATCCCCCTCAAATATCGGATATGCACAGTTTTGTAATTGAGTTTGAAAACGAGAACGCTCTTGCTAAGTTTGCTAACTCGCTGCAGAAAAAACCATTCATCGCAAGTTACGCAAAGGTTATCCGGAAAGATTCCGTGATAATGCACACGTATACGCCAAGGATGGAGTTTGCAAACCTTATCGAATCTCTGAATCAATTGGCTGAAGAAAAAATAGTCCAAAATTTCTTCCATGTGACATTGGACTTCGCCTCGTCCAAATCTCAAACAATATCCTATGAGTTTTTCAAAAGGAAAACATGGATTTACGATAATCAAAAGAAACTGGAAGAGTTAAGAGAGATTATTGAGTGCGAATTGTAAGTATGGATTCCTGCTAGGCACAGCATGTTTCAAAACCAACATAAAATAAAAGACTAGTAGACCAAGAGGGCTTCTTCATATAATTCGCGCTAACCTTTAGTTGGTTAGTTGAAGTAATTTCGATGGTTCTTTAAGAGGGAGCAAAAATATAACTGTGTAGATTCTAACGTAGTTGAGGTATCTTGATGAGGAAAGTTGCTATTGTGGGTGGAGGGGCAACTCGCTGTGGAAAGAGGGAGGCTACTTGGAGAGAACTGGTGCAAGAAGCTGGGAAAGAGATGTTTGAAGATGTCGACGACATATCTCCAAAAGACGTCGAAGCCCTCCTAGTTGGTTCAGCTCAACCAGAACGATTTGTGTTTCAAGTTCATGTGGCACCAATGGTCGCCGAATATCTCGGCATGACACCAAGAAAAGTAATTGCAAAAACAGAACTCATGTGCGCTTCTGGTCAAGCCGCCATCAGATACGCTTGGGCTTGTGTTGCAAGCGGTATGGCTGATGTTGCTGTCGCATTTGGCGTTGAAAAAATGTATATGCCAGACATGGCTGAAGCCCAAACAAACATGACTTGTGTGCTTGATCGGGAATGGGACGGGATAAACGGGTTGTCAGCTCCGCCTTTCTTCGCCATGACCGCTCAGAGACACATGCTTGAGCATGGCACAACAAAGGAGCAGATGGCATTAGTCTCGGTGAAGAATCACCACTACTCAACAATGAACTCCCTTGCCCAGTTTCAGAAAGAAGTCACAGTAGAAGACGTGTTTAAGTCTCCTATGGTAGCGCCTCCACTGAATTTGTTCGACTGTTCAGGCATAACAGACGGAGCCGCTGGAGTTATTTTGGTTCCAGCTGAAAAAGCCAAAAAGTACACGGATGCGCCCATGTACATTATCGGGTCTGGACAAGCCAGCATAGGCAACGCCATAAACAATCTAGCCAGCATAACCGAATGGATTCCACTCAAGCTAGCCGTCGAAGAAACTCTAAGAACAGCAAAAATCAAGTTGAAGGACATAGATATTGCGGAGCTGCACGACTGCTTTACGATATCTGAAGTCATGGAATACGAAGCCTTCGGCTGGGCTAAGAAGGGCGAAGGTGGAAAGTTCATAGAAAACGGGGAATCGTACGTAGGCGGAACAATAGCGGCAAATCCAAGAGGAGGACTACTCGGATGTGGTCATCCATTAGGAGCAACGGCAATCCTTCAAGCCTTAGACATACTGCAACAGTTCAGAGGCGAAGTTCCAGAGGGAAGATACGTTAAGGGAGCAGAGGTAGCCGTTACACACAACCTGAGTGGTGCCGCCAACGTCCACAGCATACTAGCCTACTCGAGGAGTGAAAGATGAAGAAGGTAAGATTCGAGAGAATAAAGCGAACAGAAACGATAAAACTCCCGTACATGCTGGACTTCTATCCACTGGAAGACGAGAAAAACACCAGAATCAGCCAGTTCTTCAATAACTTGAAGGAAGGACGGTTAACAACAACAAAATGCAATAAATGTGGCAAAGTTTTGTGGCCACCAAGAATCGTCTGCCCCAGTTGCTTCTCGGACGAACTGGAGTGGACTGATTTGGGAACCGAAGGTGAACTCTACGCCTTTACGGAGATGAGACTCGGCGCACCCTTAGGCTTTGTAGAAGACTTGCCCTTTTGCATCGGCATCGTGAAGATAGGTGGGCTTTCACTATCTGCTCGAATAGACAACGCGAAATATGAAGACCTCAAGATAGGACAGAAAGTTCGGTTGAAAATCGTTGAACTAAATGACGGAAGAGTATTTTATAGATTCGAAGCGATGAAGTGACAACTTTGGCAAAAGAGAGTGCTTATAAAAAAGATGGAAAGGCATTGGTGAGCAAAGTTAAGGCATCTCTTGATCTGAAGGAGTCCATAAAGAAAGCTGTGGATTTGATAGGCGGGTTAGAGAAAGTGGTTTCCAGCGGAGACAAGGTGATTGTAAAGCCAAACTTCAACAGCAACGACCCCTTCCCAGCTTCGAGTGACCCCGAATTTGTGGAAGCCGTTGTTTCTCTGTTGTATGAGGCTGGTGCATCTCAAGTCATAATCATAGAGAGTTCTGGAATGCCTTGGCTCCCTACAAGAAACGTCTTAGATAAGACAGGCATGTTAAAAGCAGCCGAAGAATGCGGCGCCGAAGTACAGATTCTCGACGACAGAGAGTGGATTGACATCGAAATTCAAGGAAAGCGTTGGAAAAATGTTTTGATAGCGAAGGACGCACTCGAAGAAAACGCTAGGTTTGTCTGGCTTCCCTGCATGAAGACACACAGGTACGCACGCTTCTCTCTAAGCCTGAAGTTGGCAGTTGGCCTTCTAAGTTTTAAGCAAAGAGGAGACCTACACTCTGCCCACCTAGAGGAGAAAATCGCAGAACTCAATTTGGCTGTACACCCAGACCTCATCATAATGGATGGAAGAAAATGTTTCACCACTGGGGGACCAGATGTGGGACATGTAGAAGAGCCAAACGTTATCCTTGCCAGTGGAGACCGTGTCGCCATAGATGTTGAGGCGTTAAAGATTCTCAAAAGTTATAAAGCAGATAATAGACTTGACATGGACACTTGGGAGTTTCCACAGATTAAGCGGGCTGTGGAATTGGGGTTGGGTGTCAAGGGCGAAGATGAGATATTGGTTATTTCCGAATAGAACTTGAAGCGCCACTTTGCACTGTTTCTTTCTTCCAAGAGACTGTTGGTTGAAAATAAGAGAAAAACGGAGAAGGGCGGTTTATCCCTTCTGTGTTATTTCCTTAACTACCCCAGCAGCAACCGTTGTTCCCATGTCACGTATTGCAAATCGACCAAGCTCAGGAAAGTCGCTGTAGGCTTCAATTGCAATAGGCTGAACCGGTTCAAGTCGAACGAGTGCACCGTCTCCAGTCTTCAGAAAAGCCGGTTTTTCCTCAACAGTTTGTCCGGTTCGTGGATCCAGTTTCTTGATGAGTTCTACAAATCGACAAGCGATTTGTCCGGTGTGAGCGTGTAGTACAGGCGTGTATCCAGCGGCTATGGCGGTTGGGTGGTAAATCACGATGATTTGTCCAAGGAACTCCTTTGCAACGGTTGGTGGATTGTCTGGGTGACCCCCTACATCTCCTCTTCTTATGTCCGTCTTGGATATGCCTCGAACATTAAAACCAATGTTGTCACCTGGCTCTGCTTTAGGAATCCTTACATGGTGAGTTTCAATCGACTTCACTTCTCCTTTGACGTTTGCAGGCATGAAAATTAGGGTATCGCCTTCTTTCACTACGCCTGTTTCCACTCTGCCAACAGGAACCGTTCCGACTCCAGTGATTGTATAGACGTCTTGTATTGGGAGACGTAGCGGTTTTTTGACGGGTTTTGGTGGTACCTCAAAAACGTCTAAAGCCTCGTAAAGGGTTGGTCCCTTATACCATGGCATCTTGTCGCTGCGTTTGACTAGATTATCGCCGGTCCAACCAGAAGTAGGCACGAACGGAATCTTCTCAACCTTATATCCAACAATTTTTAGCATCCTCGAAATCTCATTCTTGATTTCTTCGTATCTTTCTTGACTCCAGTTGACGGATGGGTCATCCATTTTGTTGACGGCTACAACCAGTTGGGTTACTCCTAAAGTGAACGCGAGAAAGCCGTGTTCTCTTGTTTGTCCACCCGCACCAATGCCTGCTTCGAACTCTCCTCTCTTGGCAGAAACGAAGAGAACGGCGGCGTCTGCTTGGCTGGCTCCTGTGACCATGTTTTTCACGAAGTCCCTGTGCCCGGGTGCGTCGATGACTGTGAAGAAGTATTTTGGTGTCTCGAATCGTAGGAAGGCAAGGTCTATTGTTAAGCCTCTTTCTCTCTCTTCCTTCAGTTTGTCTAATACCCATGCGAATTTGAAGGTTTCTTTGCCCATTTTTTTGGCTTCTTCTTCGTAGGCTTTGGCGGTGCGTTCATCTACGGTCTTGGTGAGGTAGAAAAGGTGGCCTATAGTAGTGGATTTTCCGTGGTCTACGTGCCCGATGATTATTAGGTTCAAGTGGGGCTTTTCAGGTTTGCTCATTTCTTCTCCTCCGTTTTCGGAATTTTCCCTCAAGTGTGGTGAAATTCGTTACATCAAACTGTTTGTTCAGTTATTTTAAGTTTCCCCTAGAATCTTGATGCGGTGAAACAGGCTGTGTTTCGGAATTGGCATTCTACAAGTTCTACTCCATGCGTTTGTTTTTAACGCAAATGGGAGGCTTAACTCGCCCTGAAGAGTTCCGCAAAAACGCTGTGAAATTCGGGTGGGAGTTATGGGAGAAAACTGAAGGGGAGGTGAAATAGTGGGATTCCAATTCAAACCAAAGTTGGCTACGGTTCTCGCTGTTCTCAACGGCGGCTCAGTGCATCGATTGAAAAGTATGAAAGTATGAACTGCCCAACTCAAAACATTTCGGGTGATTCATTCACCTCATGTAGGAACAGAAAGGGTTTCTGAAGATCAATCGAGGAATTTATAAAGACAGTTTTCTATTATTAATTCGATAAGTTTATGATTGACTTAGTGCTTTGGGTCGCCGTGCTGTTGATTAGTGTTTTCTTCTTGTCGAAAAGTGCAGATTGGACTGCGGATTCGGTTGTTGCTCTGACCCACAAATTGAATACCACAAAGGTTGCTTTGGGAATACTTTTGGTCTCGCTCTTGTATATCCTCCCGGAGCTTTTGGTTTCGCTTTTAGCAGCTGTGCAAGGCGAACCCGAAATAGCCTTTGGCAATGTCGTTGGGTCGAATATCGGCAACATTGCGTTTATGATAGGGCTTTCCACCATGTTTTCAACGCTTTTGGTTTATAGAAGAATGATAATACGAGACGGTATTTTCCTCATGGTTGCCACAATTTCTGCCTTCGCATTTATGTTGGATGGTCTTGTGTCGCAGGCTGAAGGAATTGTCCTTCTGTCCTTAGCTGTGTTTTACATCATCAATGTGTATGAACAAGAAAAAATTGAGGCTCCGGAGGAGAGGGAGAGAGAAACTGCAGAAGTCGCAATTGAGTTCGACTTGCTGACAACTCTGACTGGAAAGCGCCTCGAAATAAGAAACGCTTACATTTCCTTTGCCCTTGGAATAATCGTATCGCTGATTACCGCAGATCTCCTTGTACGGTCGACCGTTAATATTGCTGCCATTCTTGGAGCTTCTGAGCTGTTGCTGGGAATGACCGTTGTCGCCTTGGGGACATCTTTTGCGGATATTGCCACGGCAGTTGCGGCTTCTAGAAAAGGGCATGGCGACTTGGCTGTCGCGGGTTGTCTTGGTGCGAATTTGTTCACATTAATGATTGTCCTAGGGTTCACGGCGCTCATACATCCATTACAGGTTTCAAGTGAGACGTTGCTGTTGAACGG
>Ga0315312_1000399_pt1 | contig 55576 bp, 51 predicted proteins | sample TDP7_MG_FD_203629 | JGI IMG/M metagenome (GOLD analysis project Ga0315312, IMG submission 203629) | Freshwater sediment microbial communities from Lake Towuti, South Sulawesi, Indonesia - TDP7 | ecosystem: Environmental > Aquatic > Freshwater > Lake > Sediment | place: Indonesia: South Sulawesi... | reverse complement strand
TTCTAACCCATAATGTCGGTGCAACTTCAGACGTCATAGAATTTTCCCCACCATTAGTCTGAACCCGCTCACCTTATATGAATTTCTATCTCGGTGTTTGCCTGGATGGTTCTGGCATTTTCGACCTATGCAGCCTTCAGGCATCTTTGCTTGAAGCCGCTGCGGAAGAAGCTCAAGTTGGCGCTGACGGCGGTCTATCAAAGCGAGGCACTCAGCATGGAATGGAGTTAAATGCAATAAAGTCTGCACTATTGTGAGGGTGCGATATCATGTCGAAGGAAATAGAGCCAATGAAGCCCATAAAGAAGCATCTAATCCCAACAGTCTACGGTAATGTTCCCGGATTTCTACGATCCCCTGTCGCAAGAGATCATGAAAGCTTGAAGGGGTTTGACTTCGTGGTCTTCGGGGTGCCATGGGAAGGTACTGTCACATGGGGTGAACAAACTGGATGTGAATTGGCTCCTAGAACGATTAGGCAAGCTTCGGCACGCTACGGCGGATACATACCTGAATTCGAAATAAACATCTTGGATCATATCAAGATCTGTGACTATGGAGATGTTGATGTTCTATGGGGCAACGTTGACGTAACCTTTGATAGAACCAGAAAGAAGGTGAAGCAGATTCTAGATTCAGGCGCATCTCCCATAGCCTTGGGAGGCGACCACTCGATAACCTACCCCATATTAGCGGCTTTTGGAGAACATTCGGACAAGAAGATTGGCGTGATACATTTCGACTCCCACTTCGACAATATGGACGAGTATGAAGGTGAGAGGTATGCGCGATGCTGCCCCATACGTAGAATCTCAGAGTTGGCTAACGTCAACCGTAGCAGCATAGTTCAAATTGGAATAAGAGGCCCCAGAAATGCTTATGCAGGGGCGAAATATGCGAGAGAGTCTGGCGCAAAGGTCTTCACTATACGCGACCTTAGAGAGCGCGGCGTCGAGCAGACGATTGATGAAGCTGTCAAGCTTGCTATGGATGGAACGGATCTAGTTTACATGACGATATGCATCGATATTCTCGATGCCGCTAACGCTCCGGGGGGAGCGCTCGATCCAGCTGGTCTAACCTCCTACGAAATGCTGAACGCGGTTAAGAAAATCGGCATGAAGGGATTATGCGGATTCGACATCGTCGAGGTTTATCCGCCTTCCGACCACCAGAACGCGACTTCCCACTTGGCTTCATGGATCGTCCTCTACACGTTAGCTGGAATTGCAGAGTCACAATAAATTAGCGGTTTTTGGGAGGAATCTTTGAGTACCGCCAGTTCAAATGAACTCAGAAACGTCATGAAGAGACAAGGCAGGAAGATAACTGAGCTCTATTTGATGTCGACTGTAGACAATTTTAAGCCTTAACCGGATTTTCGAGGGCGCATGGTCCTACGGAACATTTCCCGCACATGTCGAATGGCCCGGGGAGGCCTCTAGTCTGAGCCAAATACGAGTAGGCTTTGTCAGCTTCTAGGCAACGCTGATAACATTTATGCTTGTCTAGGCCTGCGATCGTTAGCGCCTGATTTGGGCATCGTTCAACACATGCGACACAACTCTTGTCAACAAGATATAGGCACCTCTCAATCTCAGACTTGGGTGTAGGTGTGATCACGGCATCGATGACGATGCTTCCAAATCTACCAGCACACCCGGAGTCCGTTATCAACATCCAGTTTAGTCCGAAGCTCCCGAGTCCAGCCATCTTGGCTACACTCTTATGAGACCAGTAGCTTACCATTTGCTCCTTGTCGAAATTGTACGTTGGGGGTTCCCACTTGGCCTTGACATCTTCTTTTCCAAGTATTATCGCTAGCGAGGAGCAGATCTCCTCTATCAGCCGGTTGGTCTCACTGTAGGCGATCGCCCATTCCTCAGCAACGAATGGATATCTCCCATTGGCTACCACAGTCTCCCTCGCGAATGGTATGAAGAATGAGACTATGGTCCTAGCTCGCGGCAAGATATCTGTCGGGAATCTATGTAATGGGTTGATGAGTACCCTTAGCCTTAGGAAGTCTTGGTCTAGGGCGTCTGCGAACCCTATCAACGCACGCCTATACTTGGTGAGGGTATGAGCATCTCGAACCATCCCATCGATGTGGTTCTCGATCAGGGATTTCAGTTCATTCTCATTTCTAGTCGAGGTCAAACGCAAACGCGTTCCTCCCTTTAAGCTCTTTTACTCTTTCAATTCTACAATAGGTCGATTGAAAGAATTTCCGTTGTGTCATTGCTCTTACGCTATATAAAGAATCGTGAAAGGTATTACTCCTGTATTAAGAATTTACATAAAACGGGGGGAGGGGGGGGGTCTTAAGGGCTAACTTTAGTATAAAGATGAAATCGAAGTTCGGTTGAAGATAAAATAAGAGGCGCCTTTCGAAAACGAATTGAAGGTTTCCTTAAAGAATCCATTATCTTCTTTCATTGAGGAAAATTTCTCCTTGTCAGCCATTTGTCGAGTTTCTCAGGATTTGAGACGTAGTTCTCGTCGGGTGCGATAGAGTGGATGAGCTTCTCAGCACGCTCTATGCACTTGCGGCATTCGTAAGTCAAGAAACATCTCTTAGCTGGACCGTAGACGCATCTCTCACAGTCTTTGCCGAGCTGCCTTAACAAATCGTCCAGAATATAGCCTCTAATCTCGCCGAAGCCGAGCATAAGCATTAGACGGATGCAGGTTAATTTGAATCAAAGAGACCGCTAAAAGTATCACCCTGCAAACTCGAAGACACGAAGATGCTGTAGAAACGATTAAAAGATGTGTACCTATGAAAGCTTGGTGTGGTGTCAGGATTGTGGCGATTCGCTGCGGAGCAAGTGAAGTTCGAGATAGGCAAAGTCAAAATTGGTGGGCTCCCTGGCGAGAGGCCGACGGTCCTCATCGGCTCGATCTTCTACAATAAGCACAGTATATTGAAAGACGAAGTTAAAGGCGAGTTTGACAAAGAGAGAGCTGAGGAACTCATAAAGCTCCAAGAGGAGTTTTCTGATAAGACCGGCAACCCACATATGTTTGATGTCGTGGGTTCTACTCCTGAAGCTATCAAGAGATTTCTAGACTTTGTTTCGAGCAAGACCGAAAGCCCCCTGCTATTGGACGGAGTCACCCCTTCCATCAGGATTGCAGGGCTCGAATACATCAAAGAAGTGGGCTTAAAGAACCCTATCATCTATAACTCCCTCCTCCCCGAGTATAAGAAAGAGGAGCTCGATAAAATAAAGGAGGCTAACGTAAAGAACGCTGTTCTACTCGCCTTTAACACAAAAGAGTTCACATCAGAAGGACGAGTAAAAGCCATAAGGAAACTCATTCCAGTAGCCAAAGAGGCTGGGCTTGAGAAACTCCTCATAGATACAGCGGTTATAGATATACCAAGCTTAGGAATGGCTTATCGTGCCATCTATGAATTGAAGAATGAGTTCGGGCTGCCGACTGGTTGTGGGGCGCATAATGCAATCGGTACATGGAGGGGTCTAAGGACAAAGATGGGCAAGCAGGCGATTCACCCAAGTATGGCTGTGGCAGGCGCCATAACTTTGGCCGCGGGAGCAGACTTTGTGCTCTACGGACCGATTGAGTATGCTGACTACGTATTCCCGACTGTCGCTATGGTGGACGCGGCTTTCGGCCAACTCCAGATTGAAAAAGGAAAGATGCCAGATCCGAAGCACCCGATATTCAAAATAGCCTAACAGACTGAACTCTCAACAAGAGTTCGCTGGAGCATTATATTTGCTGTGTAGGGAGGGAGTATTTCCACGCGTCACGAAGCTTCTTGAGAAGAGAAGCTAGGTTGCCTATAACCCCTGTAAGCGAGATTTCTTAGGAGATTTCTCAAGACACACGGGATCTCTTCAAAACTGTCCACAGCCATAGCCTTCCCTTTCCCCAAGGCAGCCATCTCCTCGCATAGCTCAGGTTTTGAGTCATGACTCTTTATCATGATGACGAACAGCTTCGGGTATTGGGCTGCGAACTCCCTCGGATCTTTCCCAGCAGTATAGTTGCCGTCCGTTATCATTATGCCAAACTTATCTTTGACCCGGGTGCCACTCAGTTCTCGAATGCCTGTCCTTAAGGCATCCTCTATGTTGGTGAAGCCCATGGCAGGGATGTCTAGCAGATCGCCTACAAGGGTCTCAACCGCGACCTTTTGATCAAGCTGCTTCATAACCCGCGCCAAATTATCAAAGACTATGACGCTGTAGTCGATCGATTTCAGCTTGTATGCTAGCACCCCTAGTGATGCTGTAGCCATAGCCAGTTTGTCTCCTGACATCGATAGACTTGCGTCTATCATCATGATGCAGGCCATCTTCCTAGGATGCTTTAATTCGATGATGAGATCTGACGCGTCGATCTCTGTTTTGCCGAGCATCTGCTCTACTGTCATCTCGATATCAATCTCCCCTTTCTGCCCTGGAGCGTACGGCTCCTTAATCTGTTCCATACGCCTTCTCGTCGGCCCTAAGAGCTGGAGGGTCCTATAGATTATGGCTTTGACAGCAATCCTCTTGGCTATTTGGAGTAGCCTCTTGTCCTTCAGTTGCCTCTTGATGTCGGTGTAGTGTTGAGCTATACTCCAACCCAACTCATCCGGTGGAGCCTTCTTCAAGTCGACTATGTCGCCGAGATTCTCTAGGAGATTGATTGTGTCGTCTCCCCCTGAGGCTTCTGTCGCCAGAGTTCTTGAAGACGCTAGCTCGGTGAAGCTAATTGCAGAGAAAGGGCCGCCTGCTCCAACGCTCGGGTTCTCTGAACAATGTTTTTCCAGCAGCTCATCAATTATCTCGTGGACGCTCTGCCTCGCATCATCCTTCAGTTCAATACGTGTCGGCAAAGCCATATGGGCGGCTTCTCTAATAGAGTCTCTTCTATCAGTCGCCAATTGATAAGCCAGTACACAGATACTCATGGCTGCTCTTACTGAAGCTCCTCTTCTGATGTCCGGGTGATCCCTAGTGGCTTGAACCAGTTTAACAATAGAACCGATAAGCTGTAGATCATCTATGCCCGTACGCGTTCGGACAATAGCCACTTCTTCATCTTCGCTTTGGTAGTTGAGAGTCAATAGTTCAAAGCGATCTCGCAGGGCTTCTGACAGAACGCTGGTTGCGATAAATTCACGTGGGTTCTCAGTCGACACTACTATGAAGCCGTTCCTTGCCACTATAGTACCGATCTTCGGAACCTCGATCTTCCCCTCGTCCATTGCAGGTAGAAGAACATTCTGAACCCCCTCTGGCATGCGATTCAACTCGTTTATGAAGAGGACGCCGCCGGCCTCCATAGCGAGTGCAAGTGGGCCTGGAATAAATGCATCTTTAGAGTATCCATTTTTGATCACTAGAGGAGGATCGAACCAGCCTGTCAGTTTCTGTTCGGTGTACCGCTCGTCGCCATCAACTCGATAGAAAGGCCTGCCCAGATGTTTGGCCACAGCCTCGGCAAGAACGGTCTTACCAACCCCCACAGGCCCTTCGATAAGAAGATGCTTACCTGCTCTAACCGCTACCAGCGCTTTCCGTAGCTCGATCTCCCTTCCGATTATTCCGAATTTGCTCTGAATCTCGTGGACATCTTCTGTCAAAGGCTTTTCTCAGATCGAAATGAGTAGCGAGTTCATATAAATAGCTCTCTAAATGGGCTTCAGCAGATTGACCCCCATGGAGTCGTTTATATTTGCGTCCTATGTGTCAGCCGATGGTGCAATCGAGGAAGATGACTCTCAAGCCCGACCAGATTCAGCTTAAGGCTCGTGCTCACGGTAGGAGCTGTCAAAGCCTTGACAGTAGACACTCGCTCGCTGGAGACATCCTCTTCTTTTCTATTCGGTATTGGAAAACTCTAAAATCCTACGCGTATCTAATCCTAATTCTACTTGGAGATGAAGAAAGTGAGAGTCGGACTTGACGGAGGGCAGCTGAGAATTCTGTCATCTGACGACTTGCACGATATGTATCTCGCGATACTCAACGTGCTTGAAACACATGGAGTGAAGATTGAACACGAAGGCGCTCTGAAGCTTTTGAAGGAGATTGGTGCAACTGTCGACTTCAAGGCGCAAACGGCGTGTTTTCCTGAGTATATTGTTGAAGAATCTCTTAGGAAAGCGCCAAAGAGAGTTATGCTGTGCGGCAGAGACAAGAAACAGGATTTTGTGATAGAAGGGAAGAAAGTTTACTTTGGCAGCGTTGGCGGCGCAATAGTCGTCATGGACAAAGATACGGGAGAGAGAAGAATGAGTAGAACCGCAGATATGGCTGAAACAGCGAAGATCTGTGATGCTCTGGAGAATATGGACTACTCGATGGGTCTCTACACACCACTTGATGCTCCTCGTGATGTCCAAGGCTTGTACGAGCAGGATGCAGTTATGTCCAATACAGTGAAACATACGATCATCTTTGCCTACCATGGCGCAGAGGTGACGAGGAAACAGATAGAGGTAGCTAAACTAATAGCTGGTGGAGAGGAAGAGCTGAGGAAGAGACCGATAGTGTCTATGTACGATGAGCCAGCTTCACCGTTGATAGTCGGCAAGGAGTATGTTGAGGCTCTAATAGAATGGACCAAGGAAGGTTTGCCCATCATATATGCACCTTGCCCAATGAGCGGAGCCACGGCACCCATAACCTTGGCAGGGGAAGTGGTTTCAGGAATGGCGGAATCCATTGCTGGCAATGTCATAACACAGTTTACTCGGCCTGGTACACCATTCATATTCGGTTTTGTGCCTCTAGTCATGGATATGAGAACGACATTGTGTTCTTACGGCGCTCCTGAAGACATCCTACTCGGCATAGCCCAAGCACAGTTGGCGCACTACCTAGAGATACCTCTATGGGGCACTGGAGGGTGCACCGACTCGAAGACACTGGACGCTCAGACGTTCGTTGAGGCTTCGATGAATCTCACGACCGCCACACTTTGTGGCCAAAACTTGATCCATGATATAGGGCTCATCGAATCAGCGAAGGGCGGCAGCCAAGAGCTCATCGTGATCTGCGACGAGATAATTGGAATGCTCAAGAGAATCTTGCGAGGAGTCAACGTTGACGATGAAACTCTTGCAGTCGAAGAGATAAAAGAAGCAAAGCACGGCGGATCCTTCCTAGGACTCAAACATTCGTTGAAACACTTCAGCAGGGAACGTTATGTCACGCAGCTAATGGACAGAACCTTCTCGTATGAATCATGGAAAAAAGCCGATGGTAAAACCTTAGTTGAAAAGGCTAAAGAAAGGATCAAGAAGATACTCAGAGAGCATCAGGTGGAGCCAATACCTAGAGATATTCGAATGCAAATCGAAGGAATTAAGAAGAATGCTATTAAGCGTTAGAAGGAGGCAGAGATATCGTCGAAGGAAAGTATCTATGAGGAATTAGCAAACTCTGTCTTGAGTTTTGACGCGGATAAAGTGGTTCAAGCCTCAAAGAAAGCCTTGGAAGCGAAACTCGATGCTACAGAAATAATTGAAAACGGGCTGGCTAAGGGACTTAAAATAGTTGGGAAGAAGTTTGAGGATGGAGAACTTTTTCTCATGCACTTAGTTGCGGCGGCTGAGGCTGTGAAGAAAACCCTATCGGAAGTTCTGGAGCCAGAGTTGATCAAACACAAAGCCGAGAGGAAAACCCTTGGTAAAGTTGTGATCGGTACGGTGGCAGGTGACATACACGACATCGGCAAAAATATTGTAGCAGCTATGCTATTCGCAGGCGGTTTCGAAATCCATGATTTAGGTAAAGACGTACCCGTAGAGGAGTTCATAAAGAAGACGAAAGAGGTCAAAGCGAATATTGTAGGCGCATCAGCCCTTCTAAGCACAACTTTGCCGGTTCAACATGAAATCGTGAAAGCATTGGTTGCTGAAGGAATGCGTGATAAGGTAAAGGTCATGGTGGGTGGAGCCCCTGTTACAGAGGAGTGGGTGCGTGAAATAGGTGGAGATGGCTACGCAGAGAATGCCGTCGAAGCGGTTAAGGTAACTAAGAATCTCTTGAACATTAAAGATTAGGTTACGCCTCAAGGGAGGGAAGCTGCACCTCCTCATAAAGAAAGAGTCCTTGAGGAGCTTTCATCCTCGGTGGTGAATCTCGATGAGAAGAAGGTTGGTGAGGCTGCGAAGAGAGCTCTGGCTAAGGAGATAGATCCGGTTGATGCGGCCAAGAAAGCTAAAGCGCTACTCAGACTGAGACTCTGTCAGACGGCTCTCTTCTCAATCTTTTGAACTGCGATGTCAAGTTCTTTCTCTATATCTGCTGGCAGAGGAGATGGCTTATGTTCCAAAAGCACTTTCTTAGCTAGGTCCATAGCTCTTCGACTAGCTTCCAGACCTCCACCGCTTTTCCAGTTGCTGTAGTTTCTCCGATCTGATAGTGAGGGGAACCACTGTTCCCGCTGTAGATTTTCCAGTGTGTGCTTGTGACCGAGAAAATCCCCCTTTGATGCGCCCTCCTTTATTACGTTGATGGCGATTGAGGTCGAGGAAAACTCCACGCCTCTGTTAATCCTTGAAACAGCACCCCAGACTTCACTGTCAATAACCAACTGGATCGGGCTGATTGTCATATAATACTCCAGCACACCAGCCCATGTGTTCAGATTCAAACCTGAAAGGCATCCGACAACCGCTCCCATTGCTTTCTCATAGCTGGACTGCGCATCAGGAGACTTCGAATCAGAAGCAAGACTGCTACCCCTACTTGGCAGGCCGTAATATCGGGCCAGCTGCGCAACAATCGCTTGGAACAGAGCTGCTTCTGGGCTACCTATTGAAGGGGTGCCGGTTCGCATATCCAATATGCATGATGCGCTCCCGTAGATGTTAGGTGTTCCCGGCTGAACAGCCTGTGAGAGGACCACTCCGCTCAACACTTCAGCGTTATGCTGAACAAGCGCGCCCGCAAGTGTAACAGGTCCTGTCGCACCAGACATAACCAAGGAAGCGATCGTTATTGGCAGAGAATGCTTTGAGTACTCGATCAACCCCTCAATCATCTTTGAGTCATATTCAAGAGGGCTCTTGGGATTGATTAGGCCGATGATTGCACAGTTTCTTGAAAGTTCTTTCTCACCGCCAGCAAGTATTGAGGCAAGACCTATGCTGTCACGGGCGACATCTCGGCCTAGGGTGTATCCCATTACACACTTCTCGGTGTTTCTCAGCATTTCAAACAATGTTCGAGCGAAAGCCGCTCTTGGAGTTAGATCTGACGGCTCGACCAGTAATCCACCTCCAGCGTCAATGTGCGGCAGGAAGTCCACCAGTGTTGCAAGGTCGCAAACGTCTCTTATTGTTCCGAGTCTACGGTTGCCGTCTAGGTCAAGTATATAGTTGCATCCGTACCCAGGAACTGCCCAGCAGGCATCGCCTCCGACATGAAGATTATGTTTCGGGTCTCTAGCTCTCCAGATAAAGTCGGCTGGTGCCTTCCTAACCAAGCTCTCGACAATGTCCCTTGAGAATCTGACTATTCCCGTCGTAGAATCAACTTGCGCACCGGCTCTCTTCAAATATTCAAGTGCCTGCTCATTCTGGAATTTGACGCCTCTATTCTCAAGTATCTCGATAGTGGCATCATGAATAGTTTGCAACTGATCTTTTGTGATAAGTTCCAGTTTTGGCAAGTCCACACACCATATCCGCTAAGATGCGAACCCAGAATATTCAGTTTGTCAGTCCAGATGAAGAATTCGAAGCGCTTAAAAAGGAAGAGTTTAGTTCTTCGCGGTTCTCCGAATTTACTCGCCGGTTATCCGACCCTCATACATCTTCTCCAGCAGCTCTGTGACATTCTCTATCGTTAACTTTCTGGGGTTGTAGGTTTGCAGGTAATAGTAGGATTGCCTTTCTTCAACTAGGTATTTCGCGAACTTAGGGATATCACCTTTCGGAAAGCCGACTTCCTTAAGCGAAACTGGCAATTCCAAATCCTTTACCAAGTCTCTTGTAGCTTTGACTGCCATCAGGGCAGCGTCACCCTTTGACAGGCCATGCACATCCAACCCCATGTACTCCGCCACTATCGCAAGTCTCTCTATGCATGCCGGCATGACGTAGCCCATCATGTAAGGGGTAACTAGAGCGCAAGCAACTCCGTGAGGCACATTATACACCGGTCCCAACGACTCCGATATGCAATGGCCTATATTCGCACCAGCGGGCGTTGCTCCCATTGCGAGTCCTCCCATCAATGCCGCAAGCGCCATGTTGTATCTAGCCTCTAGGTTGTCTCCCCAGTAGTATGCGGTCCTCAAGTTTTGAGCAGCCAACCTTATTGATTGCAGCCCGAACATGTCAGAGAACGGTGAGAATCCAAGGGATAACACGTTTTCCATCGCATGAGCTATGACATCCATGCCGCTCGCGGCCGTCTGTTTCGGTGGACATGTGATCACGTTCAACGGATCAATTATCGCCGTATCCGCCAATACCTTGGGACTTGTTATATAGTTCTTGACACCCTTCTCGTCAACGATCACAGCAAACACAGAGACCTCACTGCCAGTTCCAGACGTCGTAGGCATCAAAATCTTCGGCAGAGACTTCTCCTTGACACGATCTTCAGTGTAGGCCATGTAGTCTTTGACGTCTCCTGGATTCGTTGCCATCACTGCTGCCGTCTTGGCGCTGTCCATTACAGCTCCTCCACCGACGCCAACTACAAGAGAATATTTACGCTCTCTCGACTTCTCAGAGAGCTTTCTCATGCTTTCCAACGTCGGCTCCGCTGCAAGTTCATCGTAGAAGTCGACCCGCAGTCCCTCCTTTTCTATGACCTCCCTAATCCTGTCCGGCATCCCGACTTTCAAGACCCCTTTGTCTGTAACCAACAGAACGGGTTCTTTTCCAATAGCTAGCCTCTTTGCTTCGGAACCGACGGTCTTAGAGGCGCCTGCGCCGTAGATCAGCGTGCCGACGTTCATGAAATAACTGGTTCTTGCTGCAGGAAGAACATAGCTGTCAATACTCATAGCATACTTCCCGGCTTAACGTAACCAGTCCACTTTCTATTAAAGTGTGACTAAACTCCGAATGATAACTACTGACTAGCATATTGGGCGTGCCGACGTTCTGAGGTACTGATCGCTGAATCGTCATATATCTTCACTTCCTTGTCAAGATGATGAGTTTACAGCACTACTATCAATAAGAAAGCACCTAGTTCTTGTGACCTTCTGATCTTTTACCCCTTAACTGAAATTGGCTCCCAGATCCCGAATCCGCCTACCGTCTCGGGTCTCTCGACCATATTGTACCATATTTTCTTCGTCCCTATTTTGGACCTCATCTTCCACTTCAACGATTTCGACTCCTCCTCGATTAGCTTTAACAGGAGATCCAATTTTCTAATTATGTCTTCTCTATCCTCTTTTATCAGTACGTTTGGTTCTATCCCCACTTTCTTTCCGACCTCATCTACTCTTTCCATGAAATCTCTGATTCTCCTAAGGTTTGTAGTCGCGGTATACCAAAATCCCCAATCACTACCTAGAAGCTGTGCCATATAAGATCCGTTTACCTCATTCTTTCCGTCCCCCACATCGTGCGCCTTCAATAAGATCAAGCAATCTTTCAAATCCTTTTCACTGAAAGCCTCCCACATCTGAATTTTTTCGAGGAGCAAATCCGCTAACGGCACCGTCGGGTAGTCAAGTTCGAGTCTTCCTCTAAAGTCCAGCGGATGGTTTGCCACAAGTAATTTGTCACGGAATAAATCGACATAGAACCATCCTCTCGGATGATAGTAGATTTGTCTTTGGGAGTATGCAGAGGGTAGGGTCGTCGTCCTCATCACATAACCTTCTTCAGCGAAGAGCCTCTCAGCGTTTCCCTTATGTTTACTGTACGACATTAGATCTATGTCGCTGTACTCCTGTCCCTCGCTACCCGTTCCAGTTCTCTTAAGTTTTATCGCAGTGTCCTTCACTTCAGGGCTATGGATTGCGATTGCCAGCCCACCCAAAATCCGCAGTGGAATCCCCTTTCTATCGGCAGCTTCAACGAGCCTCATGCTCTCGTTTACGAAAACTTCGGTCGGGACCCGCCCTCTCCACTCTTCCGGTAGCTCTCTCTTAAATTTCCTAAAATCGTAGAACCAAGCCATGAATTTAGATTAAATGAGGACTGCTAAAAAATGTTAGTGCTGGTCTCTTCATTCAGTTGTCTCTCTTACTCTTCCCCCTCTTCTCTTTCTACCCCCTAGTCTAATTATTGCTATGAAGGCTTCTTTCCAAAAATATGCGTGTAAAATGAGGGCGATAATAAACAAGAGAGTTAAGCGCAGCAAATGGCACGAGAGAATCTGAAATTAGATATCCAGAGTCCAGATGAATGACGGTCTAATCATAGAAAAGTGAAACTGGCCGAGTTTTTCGAATAGCGGATTTGAGGTTCAACCAGTATGAAATCTCAGCGTTATATTAGACGGCTTCAAGTCGATTATGACTGCTGAAAGCCATCCCTCGGTATAGCTGCTTCCAGGATTCACGGCGATTGTCTTCCCTATTTTTCTCTCCCCTCTTGATTCATGTATGTGTCCATGTAACGACAATGGAGGTTGATGTCTTTCGATAACGGTTCTAACCGCCTTACTGCCTACTGGTATCATTGAGTGCCCTGCATATTTCGGCTTTAGGTCTTCATCCAGTTCCGGAGCTTCATCTACGCCTGAATTATACGGAGGAGCGTGAAGGTTGAATATGCAGGAGTTCATATCTTCCACTTTCGATATCATATTTTCAAACATTCTTTCCAACTGTTCTTCATCGGCTTCGCGATATGTTTTCCAAGGCGTCGGGTTTGTCCAACCGCTGCTTATCATCGCGTAGTGATCATCGACATCGAGTATCTTGCCTTCGGCGTGGATTATCGCCTTTGACCTCTTCCATACTTCGTCTATTTCGAAGGGATCATCATTTCCCGGACATACGTAACAAGAAACCCCAGTGTCAAGAAGTCTTTCCTCAGCCATTTTTATCCACTCCTCAATCCTTTCCTTCATTAGATTCTTGAAGAGACGTTGAGTCAGTTCACGCGGGTTGTCTGCGTCCTCTATGTCCTTCAGCTCTTTCTCAGTCATGATGTATGGATAGTAACCTAAATTGGATACTAAATCGATCATTTCTTCCAGTTCGTCTTTGCCCTTCAAGATGTTGCCTTTTTCGCCAAGTGATATGCACTTATATGTACCATCGTTCTTCTCGACTATGGGAACAACAGCTTTACCAGTCGTATCTCCTCCGCACACGAGAACGTTTGCGTCAAAGAATCTAGCTGCACTAATGAATTTTTTCCAGCAAACATTCGATCCATGAATATCAGTAGCAAACAATACGCGCGTCACACCTTCTTCCCTACGCATGATGGGGCCTTTGAACTCCCTAGCCATTTCTAAGTTAAGGCTACGTATCCAATCTTGGATCCAGCTCTTGATACCCAAAGTATATTTCATCTCATGATATGTCTACGTGCTCAAGTAATGTTAAATATATTGGAACGCAATTTAGTTGTGAGGAAATAGTAATGAAGGCAAGTGAACTGTTTCTCAGACCTGCAACTGGCTTGATTCGGGAGTGGTCGGCTTACGATGCATGGATATACGCTTTCCTCTCTGTGAACTTAGTAACCCTAGGGTTCTACATATGGACGTTTAATTCATTCATCCCAGCGGGAAATCCGGCCTTAGCAACCATAATAGCGATGGTTTTTCTCACCCTACAAAACGTCGTGTATGCGACCCTGATCTGCTCCATTCCTCGCGTTGGAGGAGACTATGTGTGGCAGAGCCGTATACTGGGAGGTTTTTGGGGTTTCTTCCTATCATGGCCTGGATGGATTTTTTGCCTCTGGCTATGGGTTCCGATCTACGGAAATATGCTCTCTTGGTTGCTCGCATCGCCACTATGCGCTCTAGCGGGGAATATTGACCTTGCAATTTGGTGGTGTTCACCAATGGGGCTCTTTACCTCCTCAATGATAGTCATAGCCTTCGTATTCTTCTTTGTCGGCGTCGGAATGAAGTTGTATGCCAGAATACAAAAGTGGTTGTTCTACGTGGCCCTCATTGGAATGGTGCTGTTTGTAATATCGTTCCTAACCTCAAGCATTACCAATTTCGTTTCGGTTTTCGACTCCTATATGGCAAATTGGTTGCCCGCGGAGGGGATCACATATCAAGGATTGGTGGACTTTGCGTTACACGATCCGGAGTGGGGTGTAGGGGAGTTTGCTCCGTTAACTGGCACCGCGATGGGCCCAAGCTTCGCTTTGATTCCCATGTTACTATTCTGGATTATGTGGCCGGTTTGGGGAGCTACGCTTTTCGGTGAGGTAAGAGGGGCTGGTGATTTTGGGAGAGTTTTCAAAGTTTTCCAGTGGGCTCTCATCCTCGGTGGGGTAGGGGCTATAGGACTTTGGGTACTTTTCGCTAATACCATGGGATGGACCTTCTATCAATCCCTTAGCTACTCCTACTATGTAGGGTCGGGATCGTTGCAATGGCTCTCTTCTCCCCCATTGCTTGCAGCAATGCTCATGGGGGGCGGCCCCCTTGGTATGCTGATGGTTATCTTCATGTCCGGATGGTTCTTCTCATGGTCTGGCACGGTCTTCCTCTCCTCTACGCGCGTGATTTTCGCCTCGGCTTTCGATCGAGCGTTCCCGAAGTCATTCGCGGACGTCAAGTTTCGATTTAACACACCTATTAACGCTTTGCTCTTCATGTCGCTGCCATCTGTAGTGCTCACGATCTTCTATTTCTTCATCCCCGGGTGGTCTGTATTGACGCTCGACGCAACGTTTGCCATAGCGATAGCATACTTTGGAACAACATTTGCTTGTATGCTCTTTCCACTTCGAAGGCCTGGGCTCTTCAAGAGAAATCCTGTCGCTAAGTACAACGTGGGGCGCATACCGCTGGTTTCCATATTAAGCGCTATATACCTTGTATTCCTGCTCTACGTCTTCTGGCTCTGGGCAGCAGACCCGATCTATGCGGTTAATAATCCCTACTCAGCTGGCTTCATGATCTTCATGTACGTACTTGCCGCAGCTATCTATTTCTTCTTCAAGTATTATAGAAAGAAGAAAGAGGGCATAGATCTCGCAAGGGTCTTCGAAGAAATACCTGTAGAATAAACTCCCACCTTTTTTACTCACCTTTGCTTTCTGCGGCTAGGCAGGTTCCTCAGCAACCCCTCGTTCGATCGCTTTCTCCGGTGCTAAGTACCAGCCAACTTTCTCCCCTAACAGCGAGCGAAGCTTCCATCTTGAGGATTTTGGATGCTCTTCAATCTTAGCATGTAAATCACTGAGCTTGCTTTGTATCGCTTCAACTTCAACGGGTAGCTTAACCCCGGCCAAGTAGTTTTTTGTTCGATGTATGCTCATAGTTACGGTCTTATTCAATCCCCAATCCTTACCGCACAGATCTGCGATGTAGTCCAGGTCTATACGTTCAGCGTCTCCTACACCTAAAGGATGATCATTCAACAACGCGATCATATCCTTTATGTCTCTTTCACTGGCTTCTACGATTTGCAATTTGGACAGCAACAAGTCTTCCAAAGGAACAGTCGGGTAATACACATTCAAACGTTGTCTCAAATCCCACCTATGACACATCTCAAAAAAATCTAGTATGTAGTCTATTTCTCTATTCTTACCTAGATCAAAGTACATTGCCCGATTGATTCGAACAATGTTATACCTCTCGTTGGGTACATACCCCATGTCCTGCATGAATTGGTTGATGCCGGCAAATTGGCTTTTGAGCCCTGCAAAGTCGATATCTCTATAATCCCTCTTGAATGGCTCCTTTCTCGCGGTTTCACAGTGATGCCAAATAGCTAAACCGCCAATTAAACGGATGGTTAAACCTCTTCTTCTTGCCTCTTCAAGGAGACGTCCCGCTTCCTTAATAGGGTCTCTTTCACTCATCGCCATCTGTGCTGCCACCAACTCCAATAGCGACTTCATAGCTAGCTTTTCTGGCAGCTTCTACAACCATTCAATCGTCGTCTACGATCCGTTCAGCTGAGAGCTCATTGTAAATCTCAACTCTTAAGACTTCTTCCTCCAACGCGTTTCTCAGCTTATTTGCAAGTCCAGCGCAAACACCCCTTTCAGTAATAGAGAGAATAATGCTATTCTCTTCAAGCCATTTCGCTTCGCTCATAGAGGTTCAGTGGCTGCCAGCATGTCAAACAAGCCTCTTAACGTTGTCGTAAGCATGAACCAGTCAGTATGCATAAGTCTTCGTACGGAAGCTAACTCTTGAAGTCTTTCGCCATGTCTTCTAGCCCTAGTTCAGTCAACTTCTCTATTGATGGTACCCCGTTCTTATCCCAGCCTCTGGCTTCATAATACCAGTCCAGTAGCTTGTTAAAATCTTCATCTGTGATCCTGTGGCCTTTCGCTGGGCCTGAAGGCAGCGGCTCCTTGAAGCGCTTCGGTATAGTTGAGTCGGCTTTTCTATCTATTCCCTCTCTCACGTTAAACATTCTTATTACGTTCCAGATTCTCTCTCCGTACTTCAGCAGCTCATTGTAATCGATGCTCCAGCCCGTTGCCGCAGAGACTAGAGCGGCGTACGTGTCGTTTGTTATCCCTGATCTGCTGAACTCACACACTGTCAACGAGTAGAGGGCGCTCAGATGGTCTTGCTCCCATTTTACGCATTGAGACTTCCCGGGTTCGATCGATAGTCTGTCAAAGGCTGGACCGAATGGCCATGAGTATCCACTTATCTCATAGGCTATGGGCCACGCTTTTTCATGATCGCATCCTCTATCAGATGTTGCGAGTGCCAAGGCCATAGCCGGAGAACCTCTTGGGCCCCAGGCCGGTGTCTCCATCTTCTTCATGTGTATGGCAAATTCCTCTGAGCCTTTCCCGATTCTCTTGGACGCCCTAGCTACTCCCTCAGCCAGCGTGTTCCCGATGCCTCTCCTCTCTCCTATCATCTTGACCAACTCGATCTGAGCTTCCCAGTTTCCGAACTTCGCGTCCAAGCCGCTTAGGTCCTTCTTTTTCAAGATCCCCTTCTCGTAGCATTCCATGGTCCACCCGATGATGTTGCCCGTGCTTATCGAGTCTAATCCATACTTGTCGCAGAGTACTGTGGCATAGGCTACAGCCTCCAAGAAGTCTATTCCGCAGTTAGAGCCCATCATGCCTGTGGTCTCATACTCTACTATATCGGTTGGAGTTCCAACCCATGGTCCTCTTCGTATCCTTCCGATCTTTGTGCAGTGAACAGGGCATGCGAAGCATCCGTACTCTCTAGTCCAGAGGTATTTTCTTTGGCTCACATCGTCTAGAGCGCTTGCAGCCTTGTCGTTCACTCCATCGTAGAAGTTGCGGGTAGGGTAGAGACCTTGGCTATTTGCAAGGCCCACGGAGGCTGGAGTCCCACCCTTCCTATAAGCTATCGAGTCATTGCTCTTTTCTATTTCTTCACGAGCCTTCCAGTAGGCTGCGTCGAAAGCCTTAGGGTCAGCCAGCGTGATCTTTCCGCTACCCCTGACAGCCACAGCTTTCAGGTTTTTAGATCCCATCACGGCTCCGGTTCCGCATCTTCCGGCTTGTCTATGCGGGCTAGAATCGACTAGGGCGAATCTGACCCTCTTCTCTCCTGCAGGTCCTATGCATCCAACTTTGATGGATTTGTCGCCCAGTTCCTCTAGGATCCTATCTTGGGTCTGGTATGTGTCTAGGCCCCAGATCCCTCTTGCAGACCTAAACTCGACATTGTCATCATCTATCCAGAGGTAGACAGGCCTAGGCGATTTTCCTCTGATCACGACTATATCGTACCCGGAGAACTTCAGCTCTGGCCCAAAGTCTCCACCAGCATAGGAGTCCGAGAACAGTCCTGTTAACGGGGACTTTACGACTATACAGTATCTATTTGTTGGCGCCATTGTTGCAGTGAGAGGACCCGTACAGAAGATGATAAGGTTGTCAGGGCTGAACGGGTCTATCTTAGCGGGAACCAAATCGTATAGAAGCCTCGCCCCGAAACCCTTTCCACCCAGATACTTCTTTGCGAAGTTCATGTCGAGATCCTGTTTCTTGATCGATCTCTTCGTTAGGTCTACGTCCAAGACCTTACCAGCGTAGCTATTGGCCAAATCGTTTCGCCTCTTCTTACTTCATCTCCAGAGCTTTGGTTGCACAGTATTTGACGCATTGTGGGTCGCCGAAGCATAGATCGCACTTTACAGCCTTGTTGGCTGCCATGTCAAATTGAATCGCACCTACCGGACAAGCTGTCAGACAGTTTCCGCAACCAGTACACTTCTCTGGAATGATTAGGACCGCGTTTGTCTTTTCATCTCTCTTGAAGGCGTCTATAGGACAGGATCGCCAGCACGATGGATCTTCACATTGTTCGCAGACGTGCGGCTGAGATCTCAGCCCATTCGACTCTGTCGCCACTTGGATGTGCGAAAGTCTCGGTGCGTAAGAGGCGAATTTCAGCATAGAACATGCGAGTTCACAAGTTCGACAGCCCGTGCACAAGTCAAAGTATGGGACTATGGCTTTTCTCAAAGGATTTCCTCGCGTCTTCATACAAGCATCTCTATCACGTTTTAAGGTTGCGCAAAGCCAGGCACGGCCGGTTACGCCGTCCTGAAAGTTTCGATTTTGACTTTGTATTATAACCGGCCTTTAGCTCACGGGCCGCTTCATGATCACCATAATCAGCTCATCTATGTTGGCTTCTCCTCCAAACGACATACCTTGACGTGTTGTTTTCTTAACCTAGATCGTAAGAATCTGGAAAACATTTTACCTTCAAAACATTAGGTACTGGAGGGGGAAAAGTTATGGTAATGGTGATCGTTCACCACACCTACAAAGATTTCAACGCTTTTTCTAGCAGAGCATGGGACTGGGCTGCCACTCTGAAACCTGAGAAGGGATACAAGTACATTAGGACCTACTGTGCCTTGCCCGTAAAGAACGAGCACTGGTGCATCTGGGACATCGCCAATCCCATGGCTTTAGCCGATTTTCAAAAGGCTATAACTGATTTCCAGAAGGAGTTCAGCGAAGCCTTGGGAGACGCTGGAACAGTCGAGGCTACGTGGGTTACCGAGTTTGGGTGGGAAACATGGTCGCCGTTCCGGTACGTACCCAAGAAGTAATCCAGAAGCTGGGCTGTAGGCTCAGCTAACCCATCTTTTTATCGATCCGCATGCGGTTCCCAAGCTGAGGCCCTGGCTACAACTGCCCCACGAGGTTTTGATTGCAAAGGGATATAAGGGGAGTTGGTAAATCGACATAGTAATCGACTACTAGGAAGATGAAAAGATGTCTCAACATGCCATTCTAGATGAAGTTGCAAACGCTGTTCAAGCCTTCGATCCTGATAAAGTAATGGAAGCGACGAAAAAGGCTCTAGCCGCGGGTATAGACCCGGCGGTCATTATTGAGCAGGGTCTTGCTAAGGGACTTCGAATCGTTGGAAAAAAGTTTGAGGACGGTGAACTGTTCTTGATGCACTTAGTTGCGGCAGCGGAACCAGCGCAGAAGGCGATCAGAGAACTGGTTGAACCTGAGATCAAGAAGAGAAAAGGCGAAAGAAAAAGCCTTGGGAAGGTCGTATTAGGAACAGTTGCCGGGGACATACATGACATTGGCAAGAACATAGTTGGAGCGATGCTTATAGCTGCTGGATTTGACGTATATGACATTGGCAAAGACGTACCTACAGAACAATTCGTTAATAAGGCGAAGGAGGTAAACGCGCACATAGTGGGCGCTTCAGCCCTACTGAGCACCTCGCTTCCTATGCAACACGAGATCGTCAAGGCTTTGGTGACTGAAGGCATACGCAATGAGGTGAAGCTGATGTTTGGAGGAGCTCCTGTTACTGAGGAATGGGTTCGTGAAATAGGCGGAGATGGCTATGCAGAGAATGCTGTTGAAGCAGTTAAGGCAGCTAAGAAGCTCTTGAAGATTAAAGACTAGGTGATGCGCATGGTTCAGAGAGGTCTCAAGGGAGGGCAGCTGCGCCTTCTCACAAGGAAGGAGGCGAGGAACATACATCTAGCGTCCTTAGAGGTCCTTGAAGATGTTGGAATGCGTTCACCTTCTGAAAAGATACTTGGCGTGTTTGAGGATGCTGGCGCGGAGATTGATCGCAAAGACAGGCGGGTCAGGATGCCTCAGCACCTAGTAGAAGAGTCCCTTAGAAAAGCACCTAGGGAAATAGTATTTTGCGGTAGAAACCCGAAAAATGACCTTCTCCTCGAAGATGGACGGATCTATTTCGGACTCGGCGGAACTCCTGTGCCATACATCAGAGATGTGGAGACTGGTGAGATAAGGAGACCAACCAAGAAGGATATGGCAGACGCCACTAGAGTTGGCGACGCACTCCCGAACATCAAGTTCATAATGTCGATCGCAGGAGCATTCGATGTGCCATACCAAGCTGAATATCTGCACGAGTTCGAGGCACTATTCAACAATACTGAGAAACCTATCCTATATTCATGTCCAGGAACTTATGCAGCACAGAAAGTCTTAGAGATGGCTTCAACAATCGTCGGAGGAAGAGATGAATTGAAAAAGAAGCCGATCTTGACCCTATACTCAGAGACAGTTACCCCCCTCGCTTTCTCGACTACAAATGAGAACATAATAGAGTTCGCTAAGGCTGGAGTTCCATTCACGAATGGGCCGATGCCCATGCTTGGAGGAACAGCGCCGATGACGCTCAGTGGTGCGGGGGTTGTCAGCAACTGTGAGAATTTGGCCACTTTGACCCTGAGCCAACTTGTCAATCCCCATGCGCCAGTCATCTATACTTGTTGGGCGACAGCTATGGATCCTGTTACCAGCCGCTGTTCCTATGGGGCGCCTGAGTTCGCTCTGGGCACAAGCGTCCTTGATGCCACCATGGCCCACTACTACGGGCTTCCCAGTTACGGGTTTGGAGGATGCTCAGATTCAAAGTTGCCTGATGCTCAAGCTGGAGCTGAAGTAATGATGAACTCCATGATGGCGGGTCTTTGCGGTGTGAATCTGATACATGACTGCGGATACCTTGCTGGTGGAAGCATCGGGTCGATTGAGATGGCGGTCATATGCAATGAGATCATAGGGATGGTATCAAGAATCGTCAAGGGCATTGAGGTGAGCGATGAAACGTTAGCTGTGGACGTGATTCGGGCAGTAGGCCCAGAAGGCCATTTTATGTCGCAGAAGCATACGCTGAAGCATCTGGAGAAAGAACTGTTCTTCCCCAAGCTTTTTGACAGAACTTCGGAAGTCACTTGGGCGAAGGCGGGTAAAAAGGATCTTCGTGATGTCGCAAATGAGAAAGCTAAGAAAATCCTCAAGGAGCACTTCGCTGAACCGTTGCCGAAAGATGTGGAGAGGCAGCTTGCGCAAATAGTGAAAGAGGCTGAGAAAGAACTTTTGAAGAAAGGCTAGCGAAACTTCTTTCATCTATTATTTTTTCAAATTGAAACGCAAGACTTAGATTTGACAAGCGACCTTGAAGGTTAGCCATTTCTTATGCGAGCTTTGGTAACTATTACTTGAGGAAAGGGAATATTGGCGACCGCAACAGATTCTCTAAAAGATTTTACGTTTCAGAGGTTTTGTCTCTATTGGATAACTCGGAGAGAAATGATTTGGCTGAAAGCGTAGTTCCAGAGGTTGTGGTTCAAGAAGCTCAGAAACTGCCTAGGACGAAGCTTCTCTACTATGATGACCCCTACCAAGCAAGATTCAAAAGTAATGTTCTGGCAGCCATCGAGTTCGAGAGGAAGATTTTCCTCGTTCTTGAGGAAACTTACTTTTTCCCGGAAGGCGGCGGACAGCCGGGAGACAAAGGGTCAATTATTGTTGGACAACAGAAGTTCAGAGTTTTAGATACACAATCTGTTGGAGAAGTCACGGTTCATGTACTCGATGGTCCGAAAGGGGTGTTAATTAAAGGTCAAAATGTTGAGGGTGAAGTTGATTGGATTCGTCGTTACGCCCATATGAAGCAGCACACAGGCTCGCATATTGTCTTCTCCTCAATACGACGGGTCTTAGGTCTCAAGAAATTGCAGTACATGGGCGTTCAGCTTGGCTTTGACAGATCCCACATAGACATCAGCTACGGTGAAGCTATTGATTATGAACAGCTTCATGAAATTGAGAAGCTGGCCAACCAAATCTGTATGAAGAATATTCCTGTAAAAATTTCGTGGAGCACTAGAGAAGAAGCTGAGAGGATATATGGAGATCGCCTCGGAATAACAGATGTGACGCCCTACGGGAATGTCCGTGTTGTAGAAGTTGAAGACTGCGATGTCGCTCTCTGCTGTGGAACTCATGTCAAATCGACTGCAGAGTGCACACCGATCAAAATGCTCGGAAGGTCGAGGCTGCAGAAAGGCGTTGAAAGAGTTGAGTTCACAGCTGGGGAAGAGGCTTACATAGTCTACGATAAGTCGATGAGTATCCTAGAACGAGTAGCTAAACTCCTGCAGGTGCCGACAAGTGAGATCTATCGAAAAATCTCCGTCCTCACATCAGAGAGAGAAAGCCTTAGAGATGAGATTGAGGACTTGAAGATACGGTTAGCTGAAAGTGAAGCTTTAGAGATGTTGAAAGAAGCAGAGGCTGTGGACGATGTCAAGATTGTTGTGAGATCGATGCCGAACCTCCCAGTAGAAGGTTTGAAGAGAATCGCTTCCACTATGACTCGTCACGATTCAAGTGCCATCGTGATGTTGGCAAGCGCCGACGAACAAGGCTATCTTGTTGGCGCAGCCGGTCAGACAGCTCTTAACAGAGGCATAGACATGGGAAGAATTCTTAAGGATGTTGCTGAACATTCTGGCGGGCGTGGGGGAGGAGTCGCCAAAATAGCCCAAGCAGGAGGAATCCCTGCACAGCATATCCAGCGAGCGCTAGATGAAGGAGTTCAACGTATTAATGAAGTACTAAAGCAGAAATCGAAATGATGAAGTATCTTTTCTCACCTGTCTTACCTCAATCTATAGTTAGCAGTAATTCCAAAACTAGTTGAAGCCGAACATCAAAAACATGCCCAAAAACATTTTTCAAAAGGCATGAAATTTGAGAAGCAACTATTTCATCCGAATCTGCCCTGAGATTCACGTAGCCTTGGAGATCGTCAACTACATGCTAATCGCATGGTCCGGCTTCAGATAAATTCGTTCCAGGTTTCTTTTGGTTTCGCTGCTGTTTCGCCTTACTTATGGTCGTTTTAACCAGCGAGGTTGATCGTTTAGTAAGCTGGCTAAGCCGCTTCGTCGTTGCGCCTTCGCAGTAGATTCTGATTTTCGGTTCTGTTCCTGAAGGTCTAATTAGAACCCAGCTGTTGTCTTCGTAGTTTACTCTGACGCCGTCGTACGTCCATATGCTTGCTACTCCTTTCTCTTCTGAGAGCTCCTCTTGAATCAACTCCATTGTTGGCTGTTTCAAGCTGTCTGAGCACGGTTGGTAGATTCTCTCTTGCGGGTAATCCGGGATCTCCTTGAAAAGTTCTGCTGTTGAACCTTTGCTCTTGTCTAACAATTTTACGAGCTGTGCTGTCGCGTAGATTGGGTCTCCCCAATAGCCCCAGTGTGTGTCTATTATCTTCCAAGGCTCGCAGCAGAGAATGATCTTTGCGTTTGGTTTCTCTTTGAGAATTACATGAGTCTTGCCGAGTCTAGTCCGTTCAAGAGTTCCGCCAACCTTCTCCACAACTTGATCTATTCTGAAAGATGTGTCGATAGATGTGACTATATGTCCGCCCCCATGTCTCCTGAGAAGTAGCTTGGCGAAGAGCGCTAGGACACTGTCATTTGTTACGTATCTTCCTTTGTCGTCTATGACTGTGAGCCTGTCTGCGTCTCCGTCGTGAGCTATACCTATGTCAGCTTTAATCTCTCTGACAAGTCTGCAAGTATCTCTCAAGTTTTCAGGTGAAGGTTCTGGAAGTCTCCCGGGAAAGGTTCCGTCGATAGACGAGTTGATAGTGAAAACTTTGCATCCTAGTTTCGATAGTACTACGGGTGTAACGTTTGAGGCCGTTCCATTCGCACAATCAACTAGAACTTTAATCTCTCCCTCCACTTTCGGAACTTGACGGAGAACTGCTTCAACATATTCCTCATCAGCGTTTGCAACATTCGATCTGTTACCGACTTTCTTCCAGTCAACAGGCTTGTACTTTTCATTGAAGATCAAGCCTTCTAGGACCTCTTCCTCTCGAGGTGTATACTCCATACCTCTTTCATCATAACACTTCAACCCGTTGTCTTGAGGTGGGTTATGCGAACCTGTGACGATTACTCCTGCTTTCGATTTACGCTCTCGAGTTGTGTATGCGAAAGCCGGAAGCGGAACTAAACCTAGGTCCGCGACAGCGCATCCTCCTGACATCAAGCCTGACGACAAAGCGTTCCTGAGCGCCTCTGACGATGTTCTGGCATCCGATGCGACTACAACCTCTCCTTCATTCCCCAAGAATGTTGCAAGCGATAACCCGAGATTCATGAACAGTTGAGGCGTAATCGTCTGTAGGCTTCCGCGAATACCGGATGTCCCGAAGAGCTGGAGCAAATCTTCACCTTCTGAAGCGCACCTTCGGATACCAATACTGTTTCCCCTTCTTCTTACGTTCTTTATCCCATCGAGCAAGAATTCTTACAGCTTCGACGGCCGCTTTGCAAACTTCCTCTTCGCCCTTGATTTCAAACCTGTTAGTGATACGGTTCGCGTAAACCGCGCAGACAGCGCCTGCTCTCAACCCGTAGATTCCTGCAAGCGTAAAGATCGTCGCCGCTTCCATCTCGAAATTCAAGACGTTTACCTTACTCAGTGTTTCCACGGTCTTTTCTGCGCCTAAAGGAAGATACCCCTTGAATCTAGGCCTCCCTTGGCCTACATAGAAGCTATCGGAAGACGCGGTATAGCCGACATGGTAACGATAGCCGAGTTTCTCAGCAGCCTCTATAAGACTGAGAACGATCTCGTAGTTAGCCACCGCTGGATACTCCGGTTGCACGTACTGTCTGCTAGTTCCATCAAGCCTCACCGCGGCAGTGGAGATGACCAAGTCTCCGCATCGGATCTCTTTCCTGAGAGCACCGCATGTTCCAACACGAATAAACGTGTCTGCGCCTATTGCCGCCAGTTCTTCAATTGCGATTGCTGCTGCTGGCCCGCCGATGCCAGTGGAGCATGCTGAAACCTTAATTCCATCTAGGCGTCCGGTCCATACTCTATACTCTCGATGTGAAGAAACTTCTCGGGCTGAATCCCAGCGCCCAGCAATCTTCGGAACTCTATCTGGGTCGCCGGGCAGAAAGACGTATCGGCCGACATCTCCCTTCCTACAGCCGATGTGATATTGGGCTCCCGTTTTCGTCTCTGGATGGACTGCGGAGACACCTCTACTGTTCAAGAAAACCACCAACTTGAAACCTAGTTCTATTTTAACGAGTTAGGCTACGTTAAGCTTGTCCTTAACCCAAAGTGAGTACGTACTGTATCTCCATCCCGTGAGTTCGTTGTAAATCTTTCTAGAGAAGAGATACTGAAGCAATTACTTGCAACTTCAAAGGGATATCCGAAGGGAACGATAAGCTGAAGATATCTGGTTTGAACTTTTACCGAGGACTTTCTTACCCAGACACGCTACAACATTCCTCTGCCGTAGCCTGTAGAACTCAGCCCTGAGGACATTTAGATGATGGTCGCCATCGTTGTTATTAATTTGGCCAGCTGATCCTCCGAATAGCCGTACTTTTTCATTATCTCATTAACAGCATTAATCGTGCTTCCTAACTTGTTCGTGAGTTCAAGAAACTCGTTGTAAATATCTTCATCGGTTTTTAAGTTTTGTGAAATGAACCCTCTTACTACCTTTTTGATCTCAGTTTTATTCTTGAAATTTAATGGGTTATAAACGACAAGTTGCTCTATCACCGGCGAAGCCTTCAGCTTTTCATCTAAAAAAACGATTACCTTCCTACCTAGGTGTTTTCCCAATATAATCTCCCATAGTACCATATCGCGAGTTTCCCGTCTTCTCGCAACGTTGTTAGTCCAAAGCACTAAAACTATATTGGAGGCAGAGATATTACTGGCAAGCTTTTCTTCCATGCGCTCTGAGCTGATAGCCTTTTCAGCTAAGTAAGGGGTGTGTCCCTTATCCTTTATTTCGGTTTCAACAATCTTAACGATCTTGTCGTCCTGTCTGCTATGCGAAATGAAGACCTTCAAACGTTTTCACTGTGAAATACTTTTTGCCTTTTTGGTATATACTTCTTTTTTATTGGAATTTTGCGAAGGGAATTTTATCAGATACATATTCATTGGGTGATTTCCAATAGCGCGCATGTAAGATCCTCGCTAGACAGCGGTTTCGTCCTTCGAAAGACTTTTGACAGTTCCTCCCTCAATACACATATAAGGAACTCTAGAGTTCCCAGTTGCGTGGACCAAATCTCCCAATTGTTTACGCCTTTCAGCCCAACGAGTCTCTTCGTCGATGGTGAATCGCAAAAGAGAGATAAAATGTCCTATTTTGAACTGCACTCAAAAAATGAAAAAAGCCTTAAGAATAAAATTGAAAACAAGACATGAGGCATATCAAAATGGAGAAAAAAAAGGAAGCGCCCTGGGTAAGGGATACTTGCCGCTTACTTGATACAGAAGTCAGAAAAGTGAAAAAAACTTGGAGGTATACCAATGAAGGCGAAGCATTTGTGCATGTGTTCATACGTTCTTACTTCAATTTGGAGGACGAAGATGCGGCGGACGACTGTCAAGTCGGTTGGTCTGGACATGATAAAGGAATCGACGCTTTTCATGCCGACGAATCTGCTGGTATTGTATATATTGTTGGAGGCACATATGAATCAAAATCATTTGGTCCTGAGATTTTAACGTGTATCAGAAGGGCATTTGAATTTCTTCATTTACCCTCTCCAGGAGAGGTAAAGAGGGACCTAGCCACAACGTGGAACAGTTATCAGGAACTACGAAGCAAAGGGCTTCCTGTTGTCTACATTCTTGTCACTTTTGGGAAGCTAAATAGCGAAGCTAAAAAGGAAGTCGAAAAATTAAACATGGAGCTAGAGAAGAGAAGTTGGACAATCGAAATTGTTGAAAAGGACGAGGTTTTAATTCGCGCATCTGCGCCCAGTTACGCCTTAGCCAAAGGTCCAGACGTGGAATTCCGCCTAGAAGCACCCCCGCTCGTTTTTGAGCCGCTAGGTCTCCCAAAATACGCGATCTTTTTTGTTAATGGTGGTGAGCTGGTGAAAACCGTAGAGAAAAATGGTTTATCAGTTTTTGGTTTGAATCTCCGCGAATATCTTGGGCCGCGTAATCCGGTCAATAGAGCGATCGAGGAATCGTTGAAAAGTGATGAGAGAAAATATTTCCCATATCTTAATTTAGGTGTAGATGCGATTTGTGATGAATTTGACCCCTCGAAATTTCCTCAGCTACCTATTAAGAATTTCCACATCGTGAACGGCTGTCAAACAGTTATGAGTTTAACCCGTTTCCCGACCTTGGCTCGTGAATGCCAGCTGATGCTTCGCCTAGCGGAAACGATGGACGAAGCTTTGGCCTTGGACATTGCCGTTGCCAAAAATAAACAAACCGCAATAAAGGACAGGGAACTGTTCGCCCATGACAAGATCCAATTGCTTCTTGCAGAAGAAACTGAGAGACTTTGGAAACCGTTTTTCTATGAAAGACGAAGAGGAGAGTGGAGCCTTAGGAAAAATAAACCCACAATTCGCCGAGAATTTGGTGAACGCGTTATTTATAATGATATAGCCGCAAAAGCTTATCTTGCTACATTACTTCAAGAACCTTTTGAGGCTAAACACAAGGCTAGATTCATCTTCCGATCAAGGGAAGAAGGTGGTATATATCAAAAAGTGTTTCGAGAAGATCTGGAACCGGAGGACCTTATTATTGCTGACGAAATATTTCAAGTTGCACTAGAAGAACGTTCCAGATATGTGAGAGAGTACAATCAGTTAACAAAAAAAGATACGTCTCTGGGGCTAACGAAAGAAGAGCGAGAAAGAGCCCGATCTTTATCTTATCTTGTACATGCCGATACATATCTAGCCGCCCTTATGTGGTACTTTTGTGATAAATACATCAAGGACAAAGAAAAAATAAAAAAACTCTTGACTACTTTTGACAGACCTATTAGCGCTTCTAAGAAGGAGAAATTGCGAAAGTTATGTAAGATTGCTTCGAAGATTATCACGCAACACCTTGACCAAGAAGAAACAGTATATGCTCAAAAAGGCATTGGGTTTGTCGCGAGAAATTTTTTCGCTCGGACAGAAGCATACAATGCGCTCAAGAAAACCGCAGACAGATGGGTAGAGTCTAATGATGTCCTCAGGGCCGTTAGTTAAGCAACATGTTAAGGAGGACCGGGGCTATGCACAGGTCCATCGATGGTACCGATCAGTTATGGGATTCCCACCTAGTCTGGTTAAGGGTCTCTTTTCAAAAATGGATGTAGATGCTTCAGGCTGGGTACTAGATCCATTTTGCGGCACTGGCACAACTCTTGTTGAGGCGAAATTCTCTGGAATCCGATCTATCGGCATAGACAGTAATCCTTTTTTCGTTGCCACGTCATGGGCGAAAACCTACTGGAGGCTAAGCCCTGAGAAGCTGTGGGTTGCCGCATCCCGTGTGCTACAAACTTATGAAAGATCAGGGCACAAATGCGCAACAGATCTTCAACAAGGATTTCCCTCCGTGGTCAGGCGGGGCTGGCTTCGCCCATCCGTTTGGCAAGAAGCAAGAGAAATCTTTGAGTGCATTAATCACAATGAAACCGGCATGTCGGCTAAAATCTTGCCAATGATTCTCATTTGGGCTATAAAGGAGTGGACCTCTAATGTGAGGTTTGGGCCTGAAGCTTATAAAATAACAAGGCTAGGCCGAATTTCTGTTCGAAATGCATTTAAAAAGAAAATCGAGCAAGTATACGAAGACTTAAGAAAAATCCCGAGGTCACTTATCAATGTACCTACGTATGTAACGCGTGGTGACTCTAGAAATATCGCGACATTTATGGAGTATGATGATAAGCCAATTAAATGGGTAATAACATCACCACCTTATCCAACAGAGCACGATTACACCAGAGTTACCCGCATCGAGCTAGAACTCTCAGGCCTCGTCAAAAATTCGCAAGATCTCCGAAAAATAAAACAGATGATGTTGAGATCTAATAGTAAGAACATATACAAGTCGGATAACGATTACGAGCTAGTCCGCTCTTGTGGATTCATTAAGGAACGAGTAGATTTTCTTGAACGGAAAGCACGTAACAAGAATCACGGATTTGCAAGACAGTATCCAAAAGTTGTCGGAGAGTACTTCGGCGGCATGTATCGGCACTTACTAAGTTTAAGCAATGTTCTCTCGCCTGGAGCGAAATGTGCATACGTGATCGGTCAACAATGCTCATACTTAGGCTGTTTCATCCCCACGGGCGATCTGGTCGCTAAGATGTGCAAGACACTCGACCTGCCATTTAAGAAGATAAAGTTAATCGACTGGCGAACTCGTAGAGGCACAACAGGGGCAAGACTACCAATTAAAGAGCAAGTGCTTTTGCTGTGCCGGAAATGACCTACGTTGTTGTCAAGAGTAACCGTTTAAAACCGCTATCGAGACAGAATTGGCATGCACTTCCCCTCGTCTGTAATTCTTGGGTTGATTCCTTACATAGAATTGAAGTCTTAGTTCCTCGGCCGTTAGTTATCGATAATGCACCGAATTATAGAGGACTGGAAAATGACGGGCTTGAAAAGAAAGATAGAGAACTCGGCGAGGAAGCGTTTACCGAGCTTCTCTAAGACTACCTGTTCGGCGAGAGGGATCCAAATCTTGATTTACCGCAACTCCATAAGACAGCGAGAATCCGGCCACTTTACAGTAGAAAGGCGTCAAACCAATGCTATTGGCATATGGCGCCGGGAGAGGGATTCGAACCCTCGAGGGCGCGAGCGCCCAACGGCTAACTTGTCTAGACCCATCTAAATGAAGATCTCGAGGCCGTCGCTTTAACCACTCAGCCATCCCGGCGACTTGAATTCAATACATGAAAACTATAGATTAAACATATTTCCTCCAGTTTCTGCTTTCCTCACTATCTCCCCTTTAGGAGGCCGCTGACATACATTACCACTGCAGGCTAGGCGAGGCGTACTGGTGCCACATCCTCTCTCGGATTTACCTCGTGACTGTCAGGTCAGCAATATCAATGCACAACTCGCACATGCGGTTCAAAGCCATAATAACGGAAGTTGTTCTCTCAACAACATCGCGTGACAATGCAGCTAAATTTTTTTCCGCATCACGAAGCAGTCGCCTTGCTTCGTCGTGAGGCACAGCAATGCTGGAAGCCAATTTCAAATTTCTAGACAAAACAGCGAGAACCGCGTCCTTATACATTCCTTGAATGGTCTCCCCAATTTTGCCAAGCCTAGCCAATACGTCTTCAGTCACCTTCTTACCGGCTAGACCCAAAGCGCTCTCGCCAATTATCACCGAGTAGTCTCCGAAACTCTCCATAAATCCCGCTAAGAGTCTATAGTCCAAGCAGTCGATTGGCGGAGTTCCAAGACGCTCGCTAATTGAAATGTCGATGATTGCTGCTCTCAGAAGGCGGACAAGAAGGAAATACATCCGGTCCACCTCGTCATCGCGTTCAATCACGCTGTTCGCAAGCTTTGCATCTTCCTGCAGAATCGCAGATAAAGCGTCTTTCTGCATAGCTAAAGTAATTGCAAGTAGGCGTCTGACCATCCGTTCAGGGACAAGCATAGAAGGCTCTATCAGACATTGAAGGACTATTCTGCGGGAGTCCTCCTCTACTATCTCCAAACCCACTAGTCGCTTAACTGTTGCCTTTACGCTATCTCGAACATTAGAATTGATCACCTCGCCAGACTCGATTTGGATAACATCAAATCCGAGCAGATACCGCTCTTCGATCTCCCGTTCAAGTAAGGGAGAAGTACTTAAAACAACAGAAGAGACTTTGCGCTCAACTTCGCCGTAAGGACCCACAATTAAACGACCATCCTTACTCTCAACAAACCCCAAGACCGCGCCACGATCCAAATTGAAGCGGCTGACCCATACTTTAGGCAACGTTACAAAGAAAGTTCCGTCAGCCGTTTTCTGCAGTCTACGCAATTCCAAACCGATAAACCCTCAAGATAACCATATCAAGGAAGATAATTAAAGTCACAGACGACACCACAATACCTTAAAGGGAACTCTACGAATTGACCGAGCGCCTCAAAGCCGCAGTCAAAACAATAGTCCTAGCAGGATACCAACTAGACAAAGAAGCCTTCGAGATCCTAAAGCTTCTACAAGACCGAGAAGAGCTAGAGGGAGTAACCAGAGAAATAGTCAAAGAAGTAAGTCAGTTGACGCCGAAACCTACGATAGTAACAAGGGATCTCGTTGAAAAGATTACGGCGAAGCTGAGAAAGGAAAAGGAGCTAGCGACGCCCCCACCCATGGAATCGGTAAGAGTGCGAATCCCCTATGCAAAGGAAGTGGAGAGCAGAATTCAAGTCCTCCGGGACCCGACGAAGACAATAGGATCAGGAGGAACAATAGAAGATTTCGCCAAACATTTCAGAGACAGATTCCATAAGATCAGTAGAATTCTACGAGAAAGGCTAGATGTAAAAGACGCGAGCACTATCAGCGAAGCGTTAGAAGCAGCTCCAAATGAGAGGGTAAAGTTCATCGCGATGGTTATGGAGAAGAGAGAAAAGAGAAGAAGAATATTTCTCCAAGTGGACGACTTAGAGAACGCAGCCACAGTGCTGATTCCGGCAGAAGCGGATCGTCTTCTAACTGAAGCCGCCCAGAGAACTCCGTTAGACCAAGTTGTATGCATCGAGGCAACAAAGGCAACAGGGGATCTGTTCATAGGCCGAAACATAATCCTACCAGATATACCGGAGAAGAGAGCCAACCACGCGGACGAGCCAGTCTATGCCGCCCTTCTCTCCGACATACATGTCGGAAGTAAAACCTTCCTAGAGGATGCTTTCAGTCGCGTTGTCCTTTGGCTCAACGGAAAGATAGGGGGGCAGAAGCAGGTGGAGATTGCAGAGAGAACCAAGTATGTGATAATCGCTGGAGATTTGGTCGACGGAATCGGCGTGTACCCAAGGCAAGAGGATGAATTGAGCATAAAGGATGTACGTGAGCAATACAAACTCGCCGCGCAATATATAGAACAGATACCAGACTACATAGATGTCGTCTTGATTCCTGGAAACCATGATGCGGTTAGACAAGCACTTCCGCAACCAGCCATACCGAAAGAATTCGCAGACCCGATCTACGCGGCTAGAAACGTCATCTCGCTAGGAAATCCGGCGGAAATCAAAATACATAATGTACACTTCCTACTCTACCATGGAAGGAGTTTGGACGACGTAGTGGCAACTTTCCCTAACCTCAGTTTTCAGACACCAGAGAAGGCGATGGAGCTCCTACTCAAATTCAGACACCTCGCGCCAGAATACGGCAAAAGGACCACAATCGCACCGGAAGCAGAGGATTATCTGGTAGTGGAGAACCCGCCGGACGTATTCCAGTCAGGTCACATACATGTCGCGAAACATGAAACCTATCGTGGGACCATAGTTGTAAACTGCGGAGCTTGGCAGACGCAAACCGACTATCAAAGGAAGATGGGACTCGATCCTACCCCTGGTCTTCTACCGCTCCTAAACCTCCAAACGCTGGAGGTACACATGATGGACTTCACGGCTCCACAATAGCTGAGCGCCGTTATGTATACCGCGTCAAGCCACGGGCAATAAGTCGCGCAACCCTAATAGGTTCAGGAAGCCGTGAAGAAACGGCGAGTGCCCGTATCATCAACTTCGCCGACCTAGCGCTTAACCCAACAGCCTCGAAGTAGAGGGGCGGCTCTGCAACAACCGGTGCCGCGCTGTAGATTCTACCGAGCTTCCTGACGATCTTCCATCTTGCCTCCCAGTCCGTGAAATGCTTCTGGAGAGCTTTCTTCACCGCCATGTTGTCCGGCTTGTCGCCAGAGACAACTATAACGGGTCTCCGAAACTTCTTGTAGATGGCGTCGGCATCTATCAGGTTGAAGCCGGCGAACGACACTCCGCTTAGGAATACGGCGTCAAACTCCCAGCGGTTCAGAAGATTTGCAAGAATCTCTGTGGCGTCGAGCCCGTCAACCGTTATCTCCCCAACGTGGATGTCGTCGATCCAGTACTCGTTTAATAGGACGGCGGCCAGAATCGCTTTACCGTGCCTCCGAATTGAGGACCACTGTGATTGAAATCCTCCGTCGTCGACTCCGACTGTTCTAAGAGCTTTTCTTACGCTGCTGGAGGCATTTAGGAACATATCTCAGTAGACGCCCGACAAGATTATCCTCTGAAAGTACTTCTATAATGGCTTTGCTTGAAGCCGCGAGCCGAATCCTCTTCGTCCGTCCATATCTGCCGAAACTGACGACCCTCGCGTTAAGAATGCCCAAAACGTCTAATTCGCTTACAAGAGTGCTTACCCGCCTTTGCGTTAGAGGCTCGATCCCCGCCTCGCTGCACAACTCGTTGTAGACCTCGTAGATGTCCCCAGTCACAGCACCATCAGAAAGCTTGATGCTAAGTGAATGAACCGCTGTTACCAAAAGTTTCGAATGAACTGGGAGAGATCTCAGAACTTCGGAAACACGATCTTGTTCAATTTTCTGCTGGGCTAGCCTAACGTGTTCTTCCGCCACCGCTGAGACGCCCTCCCTCTCCGCAAGCTCTCCTGCCACCCGAAGCAGATCCAAGGCTCTGCGCGCATCTCCGTGCTCACCTGCAGCCAATGCTGCACATAACCGCAATGTTGCGTTGTGCAACGTTCCTGGCCGAAACGCAGCCTTTGCTCTGTCAGAAAGGATGTCGTAAAGCTCGTCCGCCAAATACGGCCTGAACACCACTTCCTCCTCGCTTAGGGAGCTCAAAACGCGAGGGTCAAGAAACTCCTTGAAGTGAAGGTCATTGGACACACCAATGAGGGACACCCAGCTTCGCCTCAGCGTTTCATTAATTCGGGTGAGTTCGTATAGCAGGATGTCATCTTCCTGTCGTCGCACTAGCGCATCTATCTCGTCCAAGACGACTAGAAGAGGAGAGTCACCATTGCTCAAGGCTTCGCGAAAACGATCGAGAAGCTCTCCGACGGCAACGCCGGTGAAGGGAACTTCGGCTCCAACAGCACGGCACAACTCAGCAAGGACTCTGTAGTTTGTGCCTGCCAACCTACAATTCACGTAAGCACCTCTGAGGGGACCTCCTAGTTCTTGGGCCTTCTGCTCAAGACGAGTAAGAACGAACTTTGCCACAGCTGTCTTCCCGGTCCCCGTCTTGCCATAGAGGAAAATGTTCGACGTTTTCGATGAATTCAATGCTGGTGCTAGTATCCCGCCAAGTTTGCGAATATGTTCATCTCGATGAGGTAGTGTTCGAGGAACGTAGTCATGTCTAAGAACATTTCGATCGAGGAATATTGTCGGACTAGAGAGGAACTTGTCAAAGATCCCGTCTAAGGTTTCGGTGGACGTAGAAGGCCCTCCAGAGGTAAGCCTCGTGTTTCGAGTGGAGGTATATTAATGGATGTTGTACAGGAAAAGAGACGAAGAACAAGAGGAAACTATACCCCCGCACCCCTGCGTTTCACGTGGAGGATGTTTGGCATTGAGTGTAGTGGTGAGAGTTAAAAACAAATAGTCTCCAGACGGTTAGGAGCTAAGTTGTATTAAAAGAGACGTTATTTACGGTTCTATACCAAACACTCGCCCCTCCTCCCCAAACGGAGAGCCCCACCTTCAAATGTTTCCAATCGACAATTAGGGGAGGGGGGCTAACTCTTCACAAAGGGACCTTTACAAGTTCCAACATTATTTTACTTTACGTCTGTTCTAGCAGCAGCCGTCGGTTTTTCCCAGCTTCGCTTGTGAACCAGCCCAAGACCCCTTCATTTCCAGTGGAATGCATATTTTTCCACTCGAAACTACTGCGGTCCCTTCGCTTATTCTCAATACATGTGGCTATATTCACCGAAAACCATTTAAGTTTGTGAACAGAGAGCTAGTGAACCCGCGCAACCGGAGACTTGACTTTCCTTATGACGACGAAGAGAGTAAAAATACAGTTTACAGATGACCACGGGACGAAACACACCGTGACCGTCGAAGGGCAAATCACACGGGAGAAAGTCTCTCAACTTCTTGATTATGTGGAACTCATGGCCGGGACCGTAGCAGCATCTTCTTCTGACAGAAGTTTTCTTTCTGTTCCCGGCAACAAGTTCGATCGGTTGACGACGCTTGTCCTCGGTCGCTTCTCTGGCCGGATATTCTCCTCGAAGGACGTGCAAAGAGAGTACGAAGCTGTCTATAATAATCGTCCTGCTCTCAGCACAGTCTCCACTTACCTCTCTAGACTCGTCGACAAAGGTTTGGTCACACGATCCGGCTCATCAAGTCAATGGCGCTATGCCGTCAGGCAATCCGTTTCTCCTGGGCCTGTTCCTCAACCTTCTGCTTAGCCTTGTCTTCCTTCCTCTTCTCTAATGCACCACGTACTCTTTCGTTTAATTTGTACCGGTAAGGAATTTTCGACGTCTCTCGATCTACATACCCCTGTTCATAAAGTCTCTTCATCAGCCTTGCCGTATGTTCTCTAGACTTTCCAACGGTCCTTCCGATGTTCGGAGAGGGCAGTAGGCCCTCTACAGCGAGCAACTGTAGGACCTTCAATTCAGTAGGAGTCAACTTCGAGAGCGCGGTCTGTATGGATGCTAGATATCCATCCGTCGGCAATCTTTCCAAGGGCTCTGCTTTTTCCTTTATGGCGGATCCGGACATCAGCTGGTTAACCTTTCCCGCAACCCTTCCTAACGCCCCTATTAATCGTCGTTCGAGATTCATCGATTCGGTCATGTATTCTGTTATTCTCTCTAACCTTGCTTGTTGTTCCTCTTGTGTTTTCAAGACACGGTGCATGGGTTCCTTTAGCGCATCTAATAATTCCTCCTGCTTTTGGAGACGACCACTGAAAACTCGAACAATCCCGCTAACAACGTCCTTTGACTCTATGAACACACGCCGATCACGGCGATAACGCGCGGACAAGATTGCCAGAAGCACTATTGCAGCCATGGCAAAGACAGCAAGTACAAGAATCGACCAAGCTGCTGAATCCAAGGATATCTGTGATCTTATGTGACGTCACAGGTATTTCTGTCTTTTCTGTGAATGTCACGTGAGGAGCTCTTAGAGTCACATGGATGATGTCAGTGTGACATAGCGCCGCAACCCTACGTGTTGAGATCGGCCTGTAGCGCTCATCACAAGTGAGCTGTGAGTGACACACGCTTGGGGTGTCGTGATGTGCCCAGAATAAGGGTCCAGGCGTAGCGTGATGTAAGCACATATGGTCGTCAGGACGAGCTTCACGTGACGTCACAATATCACAGTTTGTCGGAAAACGCAACGCCTTTGGCAAGAGCCTGAATCGTCTCTGCTAGCCTCTGTGACACGTCGTGAACCGCTTTCTTGTACTCTTCATCGCCGGCACGCATCGCGGTGCCCTTCCTATCCTCGAGGTATGCCTTTATGTTGTCTGCTAACTCAACAAAAGGTCCCAGTTGAGGGGTGTCAAAAGCTTCAACATAACCGAGGAGAAAGAGCGTATAAATGGATCTGATGACGTTCACTCTCGCCTGATTTAAGGTCCTGTTGAATGCGCCTCTTGATATCTGAAACTTGTCCGTTCTCATTCTCAATTTTCTTCCCTTGGTTACAGATTTCACATAAAATTGGTCTCCTAAGAGGCTGACGATGAAGCTTTCGAACTGTTTCCTTGTCAGATTGCTATTTTCCAGCAAGAGAGCCACAATAGGGTCGTCTAGCGTCTGCTCGAGCCACCTCCGTCCTTCTTCTATGGCTTCATGTTGAGGCATAGAGGTCCCACTCTATCGAATACAGTTTTGTATTCTAGATCACACGTAAAAAGTTATGGTGACAATGTTCCAGTAACTGAAGAAGAGGCGTCATCAGGGCTCCGAGACTAGGAAGACAGAGGCGAATGGCTTACAGAAGCTTAAAGCTTGCTTGCCTTCTCTCTTAAGGACTCAAACAGCTCAGGCCTCAAGTCTTTCAGTGTAGGCAGAAAGGTTCTCGCTCGAGGTAAATCTTCGTATTCAATTCTCACCAAGACCAAGTCTTCTTCGTCGTACTTCGCTTTAGTTAGAAGCTTCCCTTCTGGGCTCAACACATGGCTACCGCCCCAAAATTGCAAACCATCCTCTATTCCAACAAGATTTACATAAGCCAAGAAAACGCTGTTCTCGATCGCTCTTGCTTTGGTCAGAGTCTCGAAGTAATCTCTTCGGCCGCTCGGTGAAGCGGAGATGCATATGACAATTTGAGCGCCAGCCACTGTGAGAAGCCGGGCGATTTCAGGGAAGAAGAGATCGTAGCATATCAGCATGCCAATGTTGCCAATTGCAGTATCGAAAGTCTGGATTTCATGACCCGGGCGGAAGTAGCGTTTCTCCTCGAATACGCTGTGTGTGGGAAGATACATCTTCCGGTAGACGCCCAATACGCCTGCCGGGCTCAGTAGAACAGAAGAGTTGTGAATTATCCCCCTCGCTCCACTTTCCTCCGGCATCCCTAAGACAATATGCAGATTATGCTCTCTGGCAATTCTTTGTAGCTTGTCCATGGATGGCCCTCTTACCGGTTCCGATAGCTTGTAGATCAAGTCGCGACAAACGTATCCTGTCAAACTCATTTCTGGAAAGATGATGAGGTCGCATTCGCTCTTGGCGGCTTGGGCCGCTTGCTCTCGCATCCTTTTGATGTTGTAGTCTTTATCACATACTCTAGGCTCAAATTGACCCAGAGCCAGCGTGGGGGATTTCATCCGGATCCTCTCGGGTAATAGAGATGGTTCTCCCTATTGCATTAATTTTTGTGTAGACGCTCCAGTTAATGATCTAAGCGTTTAAGAATATGCCCCTCTTTCATCTTTCTCAGAGGCAGTAAGCATTGAACCTCGCCCCCGAAGTTCTTAAGATCGATGCGCGGCAAACCGAGCGGCAGCTGGTAGACTTCATCAGAGCATACGTAAAAAAGACGCAAGTAAAGGGATTGGTAGTTGGCTTAAGTGGAGGCATAGACAGTTCCACTGTTGCAGCACTGTCCGCCAAGGCCATTGGAGGGAACAAGGTTCTAGGCATCTGTCTTCCAGAACGTCAAACATGGAGCAAACAAGATATACAACATGCCAAAGACATAAGCCAGCTGTTCAAGATACAGTTTAAATTAATCGATATAACATCAACCGTTGAGACTATTCGAAAAGTAATTCCCGACTACGACTCTGAACAACGCGTTCCTGATGGCAATATAAAAGCGCGTTCTCGAATGGTAATTCTTTACTATTATGCCAACAGTCTGCAGAGACTCGTCGTGGGAAGCGGTGACAAGAGTGAAATAATGCTTGGGTACTTCACGAAGTGGGGTGACTATTGCGCTGATCTTGCTCCATTAGCAGATCTCTTCAAGACACAAGTTCAAGCTCTTGCAAGGCATCTTAATCTACCTGAAGAGATAGTGGCAAAGGCTCCAACCCCAGCTCTATGGCCTGGGCAGTCGGCTGAAAGAGAGCTTGGGTTGAAATACGAAATTCTGGATTTAATCCTGTACGGACTTGAACACTTCATGCTGCCAGAAGAGATATCCGGACAACTGAATCTGCCACTCGAAAGCGTAACGCGAGTCGAGGAGAGGTGGCTTCGGAGTGAACATAAACGTAGGCCGCCACTAGCGATGAAGACGGGCTATAGAACGGTGGCGCATGATCTGAGGCTGCCGTATAGCCTCTGAGCCAGTGAAGTTATATCCACTAGGTTTAAAGGCGCAATTTCTTCGTATAATCCTCGGAGGCTACATGGTTGGGTAGACGACGAAGAAGAGTAGTCAAGGTGGTCAAGAAGAAACTGCCTACAGTATTTGTATGTCCGAGTTGTGGGGAGGAGGCGGTCAAGATTGTCAAAGAGGCTTCTCGTTCTATCGTCCATTGTGGTGCATGCGGTCTAAAGGATGAACTTGAAGCAGCAGGATCTGCTCAACCAGTCGATATATACTGCAAATTCACTGACAAGTTTTACGCCACAGGTAAGCTTGCTTCTAGTGGAAGTGAAACTACAGAGCACTAACGTCATTACGCGCTAGCGAGCGCATTAAATGTTCGAAGTGTTCTAATTATCTTGGTGCATATTTTGGAGAGCGCCATTCCCAAACGTCAAGAACAATACTTTCTCGAGCTTGAACACAAATTTGAGGAGATCGGCTCGATAGCCAAACAAGCTCGTCTGAAAGGAATGGACCCTGCTTTCCAGCCGGAGTCTATTGTTACACTGGACCTAGCCGAGCGCGTTGAAAAATCGGTCGGACCATCTGAAGTGGCGGCGAGAATTCGTGAACTCAGCAAATTGATGCCTAGAGAGGAGCTGGCTTTCAAGATCGCTGAGGAGATAATCTACGGAAGGTTTGGTGTTTCCGGGGAAGCTGCTGCTGAGCAAGCTATTCGAACAGCTCTAGGGGTCCTCGATGAAGGGGTCACGGTCGCACCCATCCAAGGAATCTCGAGCGTTAGAATAAAGACGAACCCCGATAAGACCAAGTATCTTGCGGTCTATTTCGCGGGGCCTATTCGTTCGGCGGGAGGAACAGAGATGGCTCTCATTCTCATAGTCGCCGACTTCGTCAGGCGCTTACTCGGATTGGATAGATACAAGGGTACAGAGATGGAGGCGAGAAGGTTCGTAGAGGAGCTGAGGCTCTATGAAAGAGAGGTCGCACGTTTCCAGTACAAGCTCTCCGACAGAGAACTTTTCAATGCTGTATTGAATCTACCTGTTGAAGTCAATGGCGTAGAGACAGACCCTATCGAAGTAGCGTCTTTCAGGAATCTGCCTAGAATTGAGACGAACCGGGTTCGCGGCGGCGCGCTACGGGTTGTTAATGATGGGCTCATCGGCAGAACTCAGAAGGTTCTGAAGATAGTCGAGAAGCTGGGGATCGGCGGCTGGGGCTGGCTGAGGGAGATAAGGCCGCCTACGACGGAGAACGAGGAGGTCCGTGAGTTCATGTACATGGAGGATGTGGTTGCGGGTAGACCGATCTTCTCGTTTCCTGCGTCTACTGGAGGGTTTAGACTTCGCTATGGTCGTTCTAGGAATACTGGGTTGGCCGCTTTGGGGGTTCATCCTGCAACGATGTCTATTCTGAGAAATTTTATCGCAGCAGGAACACAACTGCGGATAGAGAAGCCTGGGAAGGCTGGAGTGGTTCTTCCTGTTGAATCCATTGAGCCAGCAGTTGTAAGATTGAAGGATGGGACCGTTCTTCAAGTTGAAGATTTGAAGACCGCTGAACGGGTTGCTGGTTCAGTTGAGGCTATACTATTTCTAGGCGACCTTCTTGTTGCCTTTGGAGAGTTTCTCGAGAACAACCGCCCCTTAGTTCCTTCTGGGTTTGTCGAGGAGTGGTGGGCAGAACTTCTTGCCGGTGCAGTCAAGGCTTCTGGCGCGCCTATATCTCAAGTTGCATTAAAGGCTGGGATAAATGAGCCACGGCTTACTTCTATGCTCTCTAACGCTCTTGAGGCTAAGCCTACGCCGATTGAGGCGCTCAGACTCTGTGACGCCCTTGGTATCCCGTTACATCCAAAATACACCCATTTCTGGGGAAACCTGTCAATCGACGAGATCAAGCATCTTCGCCAACACTTCAGCTCTGCTATATTTCAGCTTGAAGACACTTCCCATGTCAGAGTGGAGGTGAAGTTTGAGCCAGAGTTGAAAGGTATTCTTGAGAAACTCTGTGTACCGCATGTTCTGGCTGGCGACATTATAAGGATTGGAGATGAAGCCGCGATCGTCTACAAATGTTTGGGTTTGCATAGGGAAGTCAGCGAGGGAGAGTACGATGCTGGTTCTGCCGTGGAGCTTGTGAGCAAGCTGTCTGGTGTGAAGATTCATGATAAAGCCCCCACTTTCGTTGGGGCGAGAATGGGTCGGCCAGAGAAGGCTAAACGTAGAGAGATGCGGCCGGTGGTTCACTGCCTCTTTCCAGTCGGCTTGTCCGGCGGTGCTAGAAGGAATATCGTTGAGGCGGCTACGACTAAACAAATGGTTACCGTTGAGCTGGTGAGACGGCGTTGCCCATCATGTAGAGAGTTAACGCATCTGATTTCTTGTCCCAAATGTCATGTAGAGACTTCGATTGAGCGCGTTTGTCCCAATTGTGGGAGGAATTTTGCACAAGAGGTCTGTCCAGCGTGCAAGAGTCGTCTCGTCTCTTATGAGAGAAGGACGATCGACCTCGAGGGTCTCTTTGTCTCTGCGCGTAAGCGACTCGGTATTGAAACCCCTCCTGAAGTTGTTAAGGGCGTTAGGGGGCTGACGAGTGGCGACAGAGTGCCCGAACCGGTCGAGAAGGGAATTCTAAGGGCTAAGTACGATCTTTCCGTCTTCAAGGATGGCACGGTACGCTTCGATGCGACAAATTGTCCTTTGACGCACTTCAAGCCGAGAGAACTGGGTGTTCCTGTAGAAAGAATTCGCGCCTTGGGCTATAACTATGACATGGATGGCGAAGACCTCGTTAATGATGATCAGCTTTGCTCTCTTAAGGTTGGAGACGTAATAGTTCCAGATAAGTGCGCAGACTATTTCGTTAGAGTCACTGGATTCCTTGATGAGCTTCTTGAACAAGTCTACGGGCTCCCTGCTTACTACAAGGTTCGCTCTAAGGATGACCTTGTCGGCCACATGGTCATAGGGTTGTCGCCGCATACTTCTGTTGGTGTGGCTGGTAGAATCATCGGGTTTACGAAAGCGGATGTGTGTTTTGCCCACCCGTTCTGGCATGCCGCCAAAAGGCGTGATTGCGATGGAGATGAGGATGCATTGATTCTAGCGCTGGATGTGCTTTTGAATTTCTCTAGGTCTTTTCTTCCTGCTAAGATTGGCGGATTGATGGACGCGCCTCTTCTCTTAACCCTAGTTATTAACCCGTTCGAAGTTGCCAGGCAAGCTACGAACATAGAGGTTGTTGACGGATTTCCCAAAGTCTTTTTCGAGGAGGCTGCCAGAGGAACCGACCCAAGAGTTGCAATGGATTTCATTGAAACAGTCCATCACAGACTGGGTAAAGAGGATCAATTTGAGTCCTGGGGCTTCACTCACAGAGTTGGCGACATCAACGTTGGGAATCACGAGAGTAGCTATAAGAAGCTGGGATCCATGCTGGAGAAGGTTAGGGAACAGCTTAGTCTGGCAGAGAGCATCAAGGCTGTTAAAGCAGGCGAAGTTGCTAGAAAGGTCCTATCCACTCACTTCATGCGTGATGTTACAGGAAACTTGAAGGCGTTCTCCAGTCAGAAGCTTAGATGTACAAAGTGCAACTCCAAGTTTAGGCGGATTCCTTTGCGCGGAGTTTGCCCTAAATGTGGCGGCAAAATCTCCTTAACGGTTTATCGCGGCACGATTGAGAAGTATCTTAATGTTGCTAAGGAGCTCATCTTGAAGTATGGCACTGGTCGAACAGACTTAGAGGCGAGTAAAGTCTCATATGCAGATTTTAAGGATGACAGTCTGTGGTACTATTGGCAGAGGCTTCTTTTGATTGAGAAGGAGATCGATTCCCTCTTTCAAGAGCGCAGGCGTGAACATGAGCAACGTGGGTTAAGCGACTATATGTAATGTAGCGAGGTTACAGGTTTGCCTTTTCATCCAAACGCGTTCTTGCACCTCAAAAGGAATGTGAAGGCCGGACTTGTCGCCAGGACTAAGATTCTTAATGTCCTCGAGACCAACAATAGGACCGCACGTGATGTTTGCAAAGAGTCCGGGCTTTCGTACGCGTGCGTAATTTATCACTTGAAATCCTTAAGGAATGAGAAGCTCGTTTCTCGTTCTGGCACCAAAAGGCCCTTCATATGGGCTCTAACCAATCTAGGACAGCAGAAGCTTCTCTAAGCATTTTCATTATTAGCCAATAGATTTTGGAAGACATATCTCGGCAAAGACGTGACAAAAGCTTTGAAAGAGTATTTCGAGAAGGAGAGAGGATACCGGAAACTCGGGGAACCTATCTCGTATAGGGAACATCCTGGATTGAAAACTTAAATGTCACAATATGACATTTCAGCAGCGATGGGATTGGCTAAGCATAAGATCAAACTCAAGGCTGAAGCCGACGTTGAGAAGTTCATACACAAACATGTATTCAGGTCAGTCAGGAACAAGGTGCTGCAAAAACTACTTCTACTTGCATTTCAACTAAAATGGTCCAAAACGGAACTCTACAAAAGGGTTGCGAAGCGGCTCGTCAAGAAAAAACTGCTGTTAAACGTATCAAATATTGCCTATGAACTTGAACCTGAAGATGTCATGGGAATTATAGGGTGTTCGAAGAGGACCGCGATAGAATACATAGATGCCTTGAGATACTTATTTGGGTAGCCCTGTTTTCAACATGTGATATAGAAAGCCCTGAACTGCCATGTATATGGTGCGAGCCGAAGCTCATCTGAAATTCAGGTTCAACCAAGATTATATTTAGAAGCTTGTCTTCCCCAGTCCTCCTATCCCGATTCGTGTCTGCTACATGACAATACAATAATCTGGGTCGCTCATTTAGGCAATCTGGTGTTATTCGCCGACGGTAGGCGCCGGAAGCTCTCGTCAATGCATGCCCGAATTTTTTTCTCCTAGATGAGAAGATATATCTAAAATCGCCTAGCAGAGAATGGGTAAGATCAATTGTTATTCAAGTATAGTACCTAAGCATATCTTTGATGAAAGAATCCTGAAGCACATTATCTCTTAAGGTAGGGTGGCTCTTCAGGGCAGATCGATACAAGGTCGTTGTATGCAGCCTTTATTGCTTCGACCGATAAGTTGCGCGTTCTCATCACTGGGCTCTCACCAGTCAAATCATACTTATCTGTATCTTCAGTGAGTATTGTTACCTCCAGTTCCTTGGCGTGTGAGTATAAGTTAGTTCCGGGAAATGGTGTGGTCATGCTGACGTAGATGAATGCGCCCATATCTTTCAATTCGAGCATGAACTTCTTGGTCTCCTTCACAGTCTTCCAAGTATCGTCGGGATGAGGGACCATGAAGCTGCAAACGGGCAAGATCTTCGCTTCGATAGCCCATCGAACCGCTCTCCTCACTTGATCGAGATTAATCCCTTTCTTGATTGTTTTCAAAATCTTCTCTGAGCCTGACTCAACCCCGAATTGGATCGCAGTACACCCTGCCTCGGCCATCTCTTGTAGTATAGGCTTATCTATGAAGTTGGCTCTGGACTCACATACCCACTCGACTTTCTTCGCAAGGCTGCGTAAAAGCTTGCAGATTTCTCGGGTCCTGTCTCGAAAAACGGTAAACGTATCATCTGCTATAAAGAAAAACTTCGGACTGAAATCATCCGCTATCTTCTGGATTTCAGCCACAACGTTTGCAGGGCTTCTCACACGGTATTTTCCTCCAGACATAGCTTCTGCTGCGCAGAAGATGCATTTCGATGGGCATCCTCGACTTGTGATAATTGTTCCGGGCGAGAGATACTTGTCCAATCGCATCAAATGCCTCGCTGGGAACGGTAACTCATCGAGATTCTCAATTAGCGGCCGGTCAGGATTTTTCAAGATCTCGTTATCTTTGCGGTATGATACGCCAGCGACCGGTTCGAGTCGTTGATCCCCTCTTAAGAGCTTCTGGCAGAGTTCAAGCATTGTTAGCTCCCCCTCATGGCGAACCACGATATCCACCTGCTGGTTCCTAAGCGTCTCCGCATCTGTGAATGTGACATGTGGACCCCCAAGGATCGTAACAACTTTAGGATCAAGTTCCTTTGCGATCGCAGCGACATTCAATGCATTCTTGTAGGTGCTTGTTGTGGTTGTGATTCCCAAAATCTTCGGTTCTCTCTTCTGGAGCTCCAACTCAGCTCCTTTTCTATCTGGGTTTTCGACAGATAGATCGGTCAAGTCCACTTCGAAGTCATTTTCCAGAAGCTTCGACGCAAGGTAGCCAAGTCCAAGGGGCGGACATACTATAACCTCTCGTGCATATTGACGCAAATGTTCAGGCATCGGGGGCTGCACTAAGAAAATATCAGACATGTATTTGCCTCTTAATCACGCCCGCGCGGAAAGTATAGCTCATTCGCATTATCTCTAAGCAGTTTCTGCGCGAGGAGAAGCGCTTCTTTTTGAGTGAAGTTGTCATCTTCTACTTTCTCCGTCAGTACTCTCGCTGTGTTCTCTCTTGCCAAGAGGGCGTGTCCATAAACGCCTTCAACAAATCTATAGTCTCCTCCGAACCCGAGGATCTTGTTGCTGGGCACGGTATCTATAAATTCTGAAAGTACACGACGAGCCACTGTCGGCGAGATTATGTGAAGCCAACACAAGTCTACATAGACATTTGGAAAATTCTTCGCGAGTGTTGCGAGCTCGCTTGTGTATGGGTATCCGCCATGAAATACGTCGAACTTGACTTCCTTGTACTCCATGAAGAGGTTGACCAGATGCACAGGGTTGGAGCTTGCGACTACGTTTTCATTTCCTTCCTGGAGACCTGTATGAATCTGGATCGGCAGCTGGTGGATTCCTGAGAACTGAAGAACCTTGTGAACCATGAAGTCTTGAAGAGGCTTGGCTTCTTCGAAGGAAATCCCTTCCGGAATGTTGACTCTCGCGCCGTCTGGCAACTCAATTCGCCTGAAGACTTTTTGGGAATAAATCTTATTGAATACTCTTTCAGCATCAGAGGTCGTTGTCTTTTCGAAGTTGATAGGCCTTCTATAGGCTAAAGCTATCTTTACTCCTACAATGGACTTGGACAGTTTCTCAAAGCGTAGCTTCAGCGCTTCGGTCAGGTCTGACAATGAGTGGATCTTCATTTCGCATTTTCTCTCCAGCGCTTCTATGTCGCCTCTCTCCTTAAGGAGGATAAAATCGTCAAACCGCATTACAGGCGCGAACAACGATCTGTCGACGTCAACGGTTTCATTATCAAGAATAGACAAGTCTACGCCAGCCTTCTTCTTCAATACCCACCTGTATAATCCAGGCTTGTTCGCTGACCGCATCTTTACCTCTAGGTCTTTGCAGGTTCTTTCGTTTAGATCAGCGACATTGTAGAGGCCCTTTACAGCTAGATTGAGGGCTCTAGCATAACCAGTATTCTGAATTTTCTCCCAGAATGGAGCCAAGAGTCTCCATCGCTCGTTAAGCGGTAGACTTGTGTTGCGAATTCTATATAGTACGTCTTTAGGCATGCCAGCGGAAACTAAGTCAGAAGAGATATAATGAATTAGGAAGGTTGCAAAAGGGTCAGGCTTACTTTTTATACGCTCCGGTTCCTGCGGCAAATGTTCATGGGTATCTATGAGTCTGATCTTGTCGACTGCGCTCTTAATGGCGACATAGCTTGTTGAGTTTCCACTCATTGTAGCCATCCTCTCGTGCAGTGTTGTCGATTCAAACATATAAATCCAAACTGAACCAACTGGGCGTCATGCGAAATAGCCATTTATTTCCACACGCGACCTTGTCTTATCTCTAGTGAAAACATCGGGGTTGAGACATGACTCCTTATGAGAGATTCACTACCGCGGCGGAGCTGAAGCAACCTGATCAACTTCCAGCCATGCCCTATTGCACAGGGCCTTTCATATCAAGATTCGCTGGATTGAGTGTATCAGACTATTATCTTAATGCAAAGAAGAAGCTGAATGCGCAACTAAGCGTGTTAAGGCGTTTTCCGAGGGCGATGTTCTATAATGGCGTTTGGGCGGACGAAGGCGTCGTGGTCGAAGCTTCTGGGTTTGGATGCGAGGTAGCTTGGTCAGATACGAGTCCTCCTTGGATTTTCCGTCCTATAATCAGGGCCTCAATCGACGTCGACCGCTTGCAAGTTCCTGATCCAAGACACGACGGCCTCATGCCGTTGATGTTAGAACACCTCGATTACATGAGGCAGACTGTAGAGCGAAGATTGAGGGAAGATTACGGCTATGTTGACGGCGTAGGATACAGCATCGGACCTATCGACATAGCCGCTCAATTGAGGGGTCTCACTGAACTTTTCAAAGATATCTATATGAGACCCAACCTGCTCCACAAGCTTCTACGTATCACGACTGAAACCGTGATCGCTTGGTTGAATGCGCAACAAGAAATCGTTGGCGATTTCAGGTGGTTTGCGGTTGCCGACGATTATTCCGGGCTGATGTCTCCTAAGCATTTTGAAGAATTCTGTCTTCCACCATTAAAGAGAATCTTCTCGAGGTTTAGTGGAATAGGGGTATTCCACAACGACTCCAACACGAGGCATATTTTGAAAGAGCTTCCAGAAACTGGAGCGAGAGTACTGTTCGGCTTCTGCCCAGAGTTAGATCTTGCAGAGGCTAAAACCAAGATCGGGAAGCGGATGTGCCTCGCTGGAAACCTGTCTCCTACAGGCGCACTTCTCAAAGGTCGACCGGAGGATGTTTCGAGAGAATGCCAGAAGCTTATTGAAATTGGTAAGCCAAGTGGAGGGTATATACTGTCCTTCGGTGGAACAGCTGCTCCTCACACGCCTCTGGAAAATATCGATGCATTTATTGAAACAGCAGTTACCCACGGAAGATACAAGTAATCCTCGAACGGAACTGCTACGCTTTAAATGTTCGTCTTCCCTAGTCAAAATGTTGAGTGACTAAGAATGCCAGATTTAGTTCTAAGGATAGCGCAAATCTCTGATACACATATCTCGAGGTACGGGCAATTCGTCGAGAAGATGTTTGATGTTGCCGCTAGACAGATCAATCGGCTTAAACCCGCGCCTGATGTGGTTGTTCACTCTGGCGATTTGACAGACATTGGGGTGCTCGCGGACTATGAGCTGGCAGTAGAGAAGATGAAACTACTGAAGACTAAAGTTGTGGTAGCGCCTGGAAATCACGACGAGAGAAACTATGGTCAATCTTTGTTCAAGGAGATAATAGGCCCTATGGACTATGAGGTCAGAGTTGGTAATGCTATCGTATTCATTTCGAATAGTCCTCAGCCTGATCGCGATGATGGGAGGCTCGGCAGAAGGCGTCAGGATTATCTTGAGGAGAAATTGAGGGCTCTACCTAGCGATACTATTAAGATTCTTGTCTTTCATCACCATTTGGTTCCAGTCCCATATTCTGGACGTGAAGCTAACGTGCTTGAAGATGCAGGAGACATTTTGGAGATGGTGCTTAAGCATAAGATTAATTTTGTCTTGATGGGGCACCGGCATGTCACAAGAGTTCTGAGAATAAACGATACGGTGCTAGTTAATGCTGGGACAACTTCAAGCGCCAGAACACGAGGTAGGCTTGGCCACTCATTCAATCTAGTAGACATCTTTGAAGACGGAGCGGTTGAAGTGACTGAGAGAAATCTTACTCAACGAAAGACTATTCCCATAGCGAAGTATGGGCCTCCTTGCCCAACTTAGAAACAAGTCAATGCAAACGGCATTCGAGTACGTTGCTACGACAACATTCTCGCTACGTTTATTCGAGTTGTTCTAGAACACCCGCGCGTTCAAGGTCGAACCGAACTCTCGCTACCTCCGCTGTCTTCAAGTTCTCCAGTGGGCTTCGAACAAATCCACCCGACAACCCTATAAGGTTCAAAGCGGCTTTCAACGCGGCTGGAAATGTTCCGACGAACATAGCTCTGAAGATGAAGTGAACTCTCTTCTGTAGGTCTCTAGCTTCATCAACTCGCTTGTCCAAGGATGCTTTGTACAAATCCAACAAAAGTTTAGGTGCTATAGCCGCGGTCCCAAGCATCCCGCCTTTAGCCCCAAGAAGTAGGCCAGCCATAAGCAGGGGGTCCCAACCGCATAAGATTGAAAGCCGTTGTGGAGAGAGCCGTATTATCTCGGTAAGGTCGAAGATCGTTCCAGAGCTGTCTTTTATACCTACAATGTATTCCTCCTGTGAGAATCTGTAGATCATATCTGGAGTAATCGCGTTCCCTGCGAAGCTTGGAATATTGTACACAATGATGGGGAACTGGGTTTCTCGCGCAACAGCAACATAATGGTCTTTCATTCCAACGGCGCTCGGATGAAAGTAGTATGGAGTTACCACGAGTGCTGCGTCAGCTCCAGCATCCTTCGCGTATTTAGTCAACTGTATAGTCTTCTTTGTGGATGGCGCGCCTGTTCCCACTATTACTCTAGTCTTCCCGTTCGCTTCATCCACAGCAGCATCCACCACTTGCTCTACCTCCCTGTCCGTGAGCATAGCGAGTTCTCCGGAGGTTCCTAAGACCAGAACTCCGTTCAACCCTGCCTTCATGTAGAATTGAATCAAGCTTCGTATAGCTTCTAGATTCAGTGATTCATCCTTCTTGAATGGAGTTGGCATCGCAGAGAAGATCCCTTCAGGCGTATAGACCAAGTTCTCTCACTCTCTTTCTCTTGGATATAACTCGTCAACTACGAAGCTCAGTCTGAGTTGCTTCAACTTCCCTCTTTTGGGTATTCCGTCCGCTGTCCAGCCCGAGATTCTATAGTAGCGTTGCAAAGCCTCTTGAGCCTTCGCAGTCATACCTTTACATCCTCCTCTAGGAGCTGGCTCGTGAACTACCCTCCATGGAAGTTTATCATCTTTGCTTGTGAACCCCTCTCTAACATTGAACGAACGAGTTAGATTGTTAATACGTTCTCCGATCAGCATGAACTCCTCTCTTGAAAACTCGAAGCCCGTTGCTGCGTTTGTCAGATTTAGCAAGTCTTCTTCAACTGATATTGCGAAAGTCGCAAACATACAGATGCCGACGCTATCAATTATTGCTGCTGCTTCAGTCTTCGCTTTGACCACAGCAGGCTTATCCTCAATAGTGAATGGGTCTATTCTAGGCTCTGTTCCCAGCCATTCTGCTCCGTAGGTCCATGGCCGAAGATGACAGGCGCCTCTATCTGCCAATATGTAGCTAAGGCCCATTCCTTGGGCTGATCGGGGGTCGTACGCTGGGATCTCTAAGCCTTTGACATGCATAGCGAATTTCTCAGACCCTTTCCCAATGTGTTCTGATGCTCTCTTTACACCACTACCAGCCAATCTGCCCAATTTTCCTTCCAGGCGTCCGGCAGCATGCACAGCAGCGAGTAAAGCATCATCATTTCCAAATCTTAATTCTACGCCATTCGTCTCTTCGCTTGTGATGAGGCCTTTCTCATAACACTCCATGAGGAAACCAACAGTATTACCTAAAGACATTGTGTCAATTCCGTAGTAGTCGCTGTAGTAATCAGCCACAGCTATAGCTTCTCTATTTGAGATTCCACATTGAGGGCCGAAAGCCCAAATGGTCTCGTACTCAGGACCTTCGTCCACAATCCCAGCATATTTCCCGCTCGTAAGTTTGCTGACGTGCGAGCATCTAATTGTGCAACCGAAGCAAGGCTTCCAAGCGCGACCTCCATCCCAAAGGTCCTTACTGAAGGCTTCGCCACTTACTTCATCCGCTTCGTTGAAATATCCTGACTGGAAGTTTCTTGTAGGCCAGCCTCCAGCCTCATTTACTGCCAGCGCAATGTTTGCCGTTCCGTAATTCGGTAGGCTAACGCTTGTAACTTCATTCTCCCTAATCTTCTGAGTGGCGACGTTACATGCTTCACGAAATTCATCTGGGTGATCAACCTCTACTTTTGCATGTCCAACGACAGAGATAGCTTTCAAATTCTTTGAGCCCATCACAGCGCCGGAGCCGCCTCTTCCGACAGCTCTAACATCAGCAATAATGCTTGCTAGCAATCCGAGCTTTTCGCCATATTGACCTATAGACGCAACCTTGACAGTTCTGTCTGTCTTATGTCGACTCCTCAACACTTCCATTGTTTCGAAAGTGCTCTTTCCCCAAAGATCAGAAGCATCACGGATCTCCGCTTGGCCATCCTCAACATGCAGGTACACCGGTTTCAACGCTCGACCTTCAATTATGATGCCTTCAAATCCAGCAAATCTTAGCTCAGGACCCCAGAACCCTCCGCAATGTGCATCAAGCCAAGTTCCAGTCAAAGGGCTTCTTGTAGAAGCTGAGAATTTGCAGGCAGCTGGAGCCGCTGTCCCAGTGAGAGGGCCAGTCATGAACACAAGTTTATTCATCTCGCTCAGCGGATCTGTGTAGGCTTTGAACTCCTTGAAGATTAATTGTGCGGAGAAGCCTTTGCCTCCAAGAAAATCCTTGTAGATTTGAGTCGGAATTGTTTCTTTTTTGATTTTCAATGAAGAGAGATTGACGCGCAAGAGCTTTCTCGGCGCCCATTCGCCCAACTATGTTTTCTCCTAAGCGTAGTCATCAAAGCTGCTTGCGTTAATTTAGCTATTGGAGGATGAGAACTGTCAACTCCTTGCTGTCAAACCGCTCTATGGCTCACGAGCGCATTTGCATGGAAGGCTCTTGCAAAGAGGGCACCTTTGGTATTTCCTTGTGACTGTTTGTTCAAGATCTACTTCTAACAGATTGCATATGCTGCAGAGCCACGCTAGAACGTCAGCTGCCTCACCCTCTATGCTCGACCTGTTATTCTTAACGAAAGCGTCGACGAACTCTCCGACCTCTGAAACAAACCAGAGCATGGTCCGGTCGGGGCCTCTCTTTACGTCGCGGTGTATATACATCTTCTTCATTAATTCTTGGAACTCTCCAATTGTCGGCAAGCCAGTTCACCCTCAGAAATGCTTACATTTAATGATGACCTGAGCTTATTGAAATATGCTCACTCACTTAGAGGGCTCTCTTTTGGCGCAATCGGAGTTGACTAGGTTCGGCTTGGACGTCTTGGACAAGGCGTTGGGAGGCGGATTGCCTCGAGGAACGATTTTACTGCTTGAGGAAGATACTGGGACAAAACCTGATGCGTTAGTCGCACATTTTATTGCAGAAGGGCTCCGGAACGACGAGTTCTGCTACATCTTGAACACGGAGCATCCACCTAGAATGATAATGAAGATGCTGGCCTCCTACGCTATTGACGTTCAGAGGTTTGTGAACCTCGGTAAGCTATTCCTGATAGATGGCTTCACAGACGCTTTTGGTTGGGGAGAGTTCCAATCGGATGTCAAACATGTTATTCACAATATTCGAAACATAAAGGAGGTTCATGATGTTATCCGCCTCGTCGTTTCCTCCGTTAAACCAAAGAATAATCTTCGTGGGGTTGTCGACTCGCTTTCAACCTTGTTGCTTTCTTCGCAGGATGAGAGAGCAGTTTTCAATTATATTCATCATCAAATGGCTGCTCAGAAGAATTACGGAAATACGTTGATCTATGTTCTGCATAAGGGCGCACATAAGCCTGAAACAGTGAAAGCATTGGAACACATCGTTGATGGTGTCATCGAGATAAGGAGAGTTGAGGAAAAATACGATTCCAAATCTGCGTTACAGATCCAGAAGCTTAGAGAGATGCGGTACTCCACTAAACAGTACTGGTATCAAGTGAACGCTAAAGGCGTGGCTATGAAACCTAGAATTTAGTATTTGGCCTAATGGAGAGGAAGCGTAGCCTGACGATTTTCTCTATCGGACATAGTAACAGAACTCTTGATGAATTCCTGCGAATTCTGAAGAAGTACGGTATAGAACTTGTAGTCGACGTGAGACGTTTTCCGACTTCTAAGTGGGAATGGTTTAAGAAAGAAAGCCTTCAGGAAGCGTTGAACAGTAGGAACATCAGGTACGAGTATCTTGGTGATCTGCTTGGTGGTTTCCGGAAAGGCGGGTACGAGAAGCACATGAAGACTGAGGAATTCAAGAGTGGGCTAAATCGAGTTAAAGAGCTTGCGAAGAATCGCACGGTAGCGATAATGTGTAGCGAGAAGATTGTCTTCAAGTGTCGTAGGCGCTTCATAAGCAGAGCCCTTCAGCGTAGGAGAACCCAAGTTATACATATTGTAGATTCTGAGAGGGCGTTCGAGTTATCGCTACTGCGTGTTAAAAAAGCGAAATAGCGTGCTTCATCCTCAAATTGAAGAACATCTTCTGTACAAAACCTTAATTCGACGGTTTACTCCAAACTGAGTATGCTGAGGATTGAGATATGTCTACGCCTCGTGAATCATATGATAAAGTGTTCCAACTGCTTCAACAGCATCACGACTGGTTCTCGAAGAGCATTCCACTAATCGCAAGCGAGAATATCCCAAGCCCAGCGGTTCGAGAAGCGATCATAACAGATTTCGGAAATCGCTATGCGGAGGGGTGGCCTGGAGAGAGAGTTTACGCCGGTTGCATCTATATAGACCAAGTTGAACTTCTTTGCGTTGAGTTGGCTAAGAAACTGTTCAGTTCTGAGTTCGCTGATGTCCGCCCGGTTTCAGGCGTATGCGCTAATCTTTCAGTCTATACTGCCTTCAGCAACCCTGGCGACCGAATGATGGCTTTGGCTATCCCCGCTGGCGGCCACATAAGTATGGGGAAGCTTGAGTTCGGCGGCACAGCTGGCGCTGTTCATGGTCTCAAGGTTGAGTATTTTCCATTCGACCACAAAGAGTTGACCATCGATGTCGATAAGACGAAGGCTAGAGTTGAGGAGATGGCTAAGGAGAATTTTCCTCCTAAAATAGCCATGTTCGGCGCTAGCGTCTTTCCTTTCCCACACCCAGTCAAAGAATTGGTCGAGACTTTCCATAATGTAGGTGCAAAAGCTTGCTATGATGGAGCCCATGTCGCGGGATTGATCGCTGGCGGAGTTTTTCAAGATCCATTGAGGGAGGGTGCTGACGCCATGACTTGTAGCACACATAAGACTTTGCCAGGACCTCAAGGTGGATTAATCCTCTCTTGGAGCAAGTATGCGGATTTGATAAAGAGCAAAGTCTTTCCAAGTAATGTGAGTAACCACCACCTGCATCATGTTGCTGGCAAAGCCGTGGCATTAGCTGAGATGCTTGCTTTCGGAAAAGAATACGCTAGACAGATAGTGAAGAACGCCAAGGCTTTGGGGCAGGCGCTTTTTGAACGAGGGTTTAGAGTGCTAGGCGAGCATAAAGGATTTACAGAGTCTCACGTGGTAATCATAGACGTGACCAAGTACGGGCTTGGCGGCGATTTGGAAAGGAAGCTTGAGAAAGCGAACATTATACTGAATCGAAATCTACTTCCATGGGATATTAAAGAAGGTCGGCATTTCCAGAACCCTGGAGGAATAAGAGTCGGGGCGTCGGAAGTAACTAGGTTGGGCATGAGAGAGTCAGAGATGATTGAAATCGCCGAGTTCATGAAGAGAGTTGTGATCGATAATGAAGCCGACGAGAAAGTGAGAAGTGACGTAGAAGAATTTAGAAGAGCTTTTCAGAAGGTACACTTTGCATTCGATACAGCTAGAGACGCCTACGAGTACATACGCCTAAGATAACTTCGCATCCGTTCAGTTTTAAAGTTTAAAATGGTGTTTCAGATTATTCTTCCAGAGGGATAGCGGTTGAGTCGCAGGGAGAAGAGGCGTCGAAGCGAGGCACCGATGCCTGCCGCAAGTGCGGGGCTACTCAGATTCTTCGAAGAAGAGACGCCTGGGATAAAATTGAGACCTGAAGTAGTAATCTTGATGGCAGCAGGCCTTATAGCAGTAAGCTTAATCGCTTATCTAGCGTTCAAGTGATGAAGATCTCTAGTATATTGAAACCTTCGCAACTCCTCTTATTTTGAGAAATTCTGGGACGAGTTCTCCAGGGATTTTAGTCTCAGTAACTAGTGTCAATTTGGGCTCCGGCGAGAGTTCAGGGTCATCAACAATCGCTTGTCTGATGCTTATGTTCTTCTCAGCGATCAATGTAGCGGAACGAGCGAGTATTCCCGGGGTCTTTGCATCTACAGGCGTTATCTCAACCACGCCTAGATTCAAATGTCGAGCAATCTCTTTGAGCGAGTGTCCTGCTGACCTTATATTCTTGAATATGACTTGGAGGTCCGGATTTCCTTCAATGGCCTTTATCATCTCGGTTACTGTTCTTCGATCAACCTTTGAGACTCTAGCTATTCTTATCGGCGGAATCTCTATCTCGTTACAATAGATCTTTCCATTCCGTACGCTTAGGCCGTTCTCCACGAGGAGCTTTGCGACAGATAAGCGTTCTGGATGGGTTTCTAGATATTTTGCTATCCTATTCCACACAGGCTCCACGCGTACAGATGTGTACGCGGAAGTTTAAAATATTTCCTATATCCCCACTATTGTGAAATATTGAAAACGGCGAGTGAAAAGGAATGGCATCTAGGAAGATATTATTGGACGAAGAGGAAATACCCAAGCAGTGGTACTGCATACTGCCTGATCTGCCTAGACCACTTTCTCCAACAATAGAGCCAGACAAGAGGGCGCCTGGACCCGGAA